>Ga0066705_10000623_pt1 | contig 10567 bp, 8 predicted proteins | sample GraSoiAngelo_154_FD_66506 | JGI IMG/M metagenome (GOLD analysis project Ga0066705, IMG submission 66506) | Grasslands soil microbial communities from the Angelo Coastal Reserve, California, USA - 14_1009_13_20cm | ecosystem: Environmental > Terrestrial > Soil > Grasslands | place: USA... | reverse complement strand
TTCCTCCCACTCATCAGGCAGACAGAGGCGGCGGAATGCGGGCTGGCATGCCTTGCCATGGTAGCGTCCTATCATGGCCATCGGACTGACATGAATAGCCTGCGGCGTCGGTACCCAGTGTCCCTGAAAGGTCTCACTCTCCGCGAACTCATGGAGATAGCAGCTCACTTGGGGCTAGCATGCCGGCCGCTGCGAATCGAGCTTGGCCATCTCGGCCAATTGCGTCTCCCGGCTATCCTGCACTGGGACATGGTTCATTTCGTTGTCCTGAAAGCGTACAAGAAAAAAGGGATCGCGGTGTACGATCCGGCCGCTGGCGAGAAATGGTTTTCCGTCACCGAAGCATCGAGACATTTCACCGGAGTCGTGATCGAACTCTCACCCACGGAAGAGTTCTGCCGCACAGACGAGAGAATGCGATTACCGTTTTCGGTATTCTTTAGCAGAATGAGCGAAAAAACTCATGCCCTGATGCAAATATTAGTTCTGTCAGTAGTCACCGAGCTTCTTATTCTCGCCGCCCCGTTCTACATGCAGCTCACGGTTGATGAGGTCATCGCCAGAGGGGACGTCGATCTCCTGCTCGTACTCGGGCTTGGATTCACGCTCCTCCTCCTGATAAAAGTCGCCTCGACCGCGACCCGCTCGTTCATCATTCTTATTCTGCAGAACACGTTGAGCTTTCAGATCGGCGCCCGACTATTTCATCATCTGGTGCGTTTGCCACTCTCCTTTTTCGAAAAGCGGCACATCGGCGACATCCTGTCTCGCTTCGGCTCGATCGAGCCCATTCGCAACATGCTCGCGGAGGGACTGATCACGGGCTTGATCGACGGTCTCATGTCGGTGTTGATGCTGGCGTTGATGTTCACCTACAGTGTCCAGCTCGGATTCGTCGTCCTGCTCGCGTTCGCGCTGTACGCCGCTTTGCGGCTTGCTCTGTTCAGGATGTTCCGACAACGGAACGAGGCGGCGATTCACAGTAAGGCACACGAAAACTCCACCTTCATCGAAACCGTGCGAGCGGTGCAGAGCCTAAAGCTGCTCAACCGAGAGAACGAGCGGGAGAGCCAGTGGCTGAACCGTTATGCTGCATACGTAAATGCCAACGTGCGGCTAGGCCGGGCGAGGATCAGCTTCAAAGCGATGAACGACACGATATTCGGCTTGGAGAACGTAATCACAATCTACCTCGCCGCTCGCCTCGCACTAGACAACCTCATCACGGTTGGCATGATATTCGCGTTCGTCAGCTACAAGCTGCAGTTCGCGGAACGGACTGCGCTGCTGATCGAGAAGCTGGTGGACCTGCGCATTCTCGGACTGCACCTGGAGCGCCTCGCCGATATTGCGCTCACCCCACTCGAGCGGGGGCACGACCAGGACCTGTCGTATATGCGACCGATCCGCGGCGCGATCGAACTGCGCAACGTGTGCTTCCGCTATGCAGAGGCAGAGCCTCTGATTCTTAATAACGTCAATCTGTGCGTTGCTCCGGGACAATTCGTGACGATCATGGGACCCTCTGGATGCGGCAAGACAACTCTTGTCAAGATTATGCTTGGGCTGCTTGAGCCAACGGGCGGGGAGGTCCTGATCGACGGCCTTCCGCTAGGCCATATCGGACCGCGCGTTTATCGCGAACAAATCGGCGCGGTGATGCAGGAGGATCAATTGCTGTCAGGGTCTATTGCCGACAATATCTGCTTTTTTGAGACAACATTCGATCTGCAGCGGATGATCGAGTGTGCGCGGATTGCCGGCATCCACGACGACGTCATTGCAATGCCGATGAGCTACAACAGCCTCATCGGTGACATGGGAAGCTCGTTATCTAGCGGGCAGAAACAACGCGTACTGCTTGCGCGCGCGCTGTATCGCCGACCAAAGATCCTGTTTCTGGACGAAGGCACGGCACATCTTGACACCGAGAAGGAGAGAGAAATCAATGCGAATCTCCGGTATCTAAATATGACTCGGGTGAGCGTAGCACACCGACCCGAAATCACCCACGGAGCGGATATGATCATCCATCTTGCCACGGCGGCCGGGCCGTTGCAGGTCGGAGTTACAAGCCGCAGACAAGCAACGGCGCCTGCGCGCGATGCTGGTCTCACCGGGTTTGCCGCCGAAGGCACGAAATCGGCCGAGGCCGAGCAGGGCCGCAACGACTGCTCCGATGACGGCCGCAAGGGCGATTACTCCAAGCACGATGGTGGCTGGAAGGACGCCAAGAACGATGACAGCCACCCGCATAAGGACGACTGCCAGCCACAGAAGGACCATTGCGACCCCAAGCCGTCCGACGACCGCGGCAAGGGCGACAGCTATCGTAACCCGGGTGAAGCGCTCGCCACGATCGACTTCTCAAGATGGTGATTTCGGATCGTATCACGCGAACCGGGTTGCTCTCGTCAATGAAATCATCGAGGCATTCAGGCAATAGCGTCCATTGCCCACGATCCGCCTCCTCAACGAGGCGCCGCATCAATTCCCCTAGAATCACGGGAGATTCATAACAGCGGCACCGCGTTTTCACGCAGCCAGGGTAAATCGCGTCACTTTGACCGCGCGCCGGCCACTTCCGGTTTTCCTCGATAAGCAGACATCTTCAGAGCCGGTTGCTGCAGGTCAGCCCGCAGATGCGGAGCAACGCTTCAGCGTTATCTCGCAATTGCCGCCTTGTGGGACCGGTTGAAATGGACACAATATGCTCACTTCGGGATCGAGGAGGATGCCATGCCCGAAGCACCGAGCGACATTGATTATACGGTCGATGTAGGCAGGCACGAGACGGTGTTCCGTGCGAACACACCCAAAGGAGAGGAATTTCTTGGCGGCATTGACCTTACAATGTCCAATGAGGAGGCGCATACATTCATTCAGGATGCCCGCGCAGCAGGGCTGACGGTCAAACCGTTTTTCTAATTTCGGCGAAGCGTGCCGCATACTCGGACGGGCCGAGTGTTTCGAGCCAATCTAACGTTCTAGCGGCAAGGGTTCGACGATGGTGATTACGGGTTACCCACGTGATACTCCTAACCCAAGACTAGGTTGGTAGGTCAAAAGCGCCGTTTTGACCGTGCGCCAATCGCTTGCGGCCTACCCCGGTAAACGGACATCTTCACAGCCGGTTGCTATGTCTCAAAGGTGCCCAGAACCGGACCTCATCCACGCTTTCCATGAAGAGAGCTTGCGATTGCGCGGCCTGACCCGTGACCTTACCAGTCGGCGGATTCACCCAAATTGGTGTTGAGGCACGCCGTGCAGGCCGAAGAAGTGAGCGACACTGAACGGGACTTGTAGTGATGAGGTCACCAACTAGCGCGGCCTCGCACGCGCGGACGCGCATGACCACATCCCGGTGATGGCCTGGAGGCACACGTTCGTGCCCGCTCACGGATCGCGAGATGCGAGGTACGCCACAATCGCAAGCAGGTCCTGCTCGTCGAGGTTGGCCACGACTTCGGCCATCAGCGGGCTCCATTCTCCCGTCCGCGCGCCATGCTGGAAGTCATACAGCTGCCGGAACATATAGCTCGGCGAACGACCGGCAATGCTCGGCATCGGTCCCAGTCCTTTCAGGTCGGCACCGTGGCAAAACGCGCATTGGATCGTTTTGCCCGGCCCACCTTTCGTGACCAGCGCTTCGCCTTTGGCAAGGTTCCCGATCGGGACATAGGCTGTGAGGTCGAGCGCGAATCGCGGCTTTCGAAGCCGAGCAAATCATCTGGGACTTCCACCACCCGCGCTTCGACCGGCTGTAAACCGGCGAACAACCCGTCGGGGGCGTCTTCGTCAAGGAGAGATGCACGAAAACAATCCAGGGACGCGCGCTCGTGGTCGAACGCAATCTATTCCGCCAAGCCGGCCAGGACGAGAGGAGCTTTGTCGACGAAACGCGGGTCACGATCCTTCGCGCACGCTCAGAGCGGAACGGGTTTGAATTGAATAGGTTTGGCCAAGCGCTTCTTCCCCATGGCCCGCATTCGGTCAGGGAATGTCCCAGTTCCCGACAAGAAAGTAACGGCATATCCATCCGATTAGCGAGCGGTAACAGCCTGAGCTTTTTTGTCGTTCGCTTGGGAAGAGAACCGTTTAATCCGCAAGCGGAGGAAAATCTCAGACCCTCTACCGCACCGGTTTCGCATCAGAAACGCTTTCACATAACGAACAGATAGAACGCAGACTAACCGAAGATCAACGAAGCCGGTAACCTACACAACTAAGGTTGCCTTGGCGTGCCGAATCGTTCCCTACCCGACGAATCGCCGTCCAACATGTGGGCGGCATGCTTGAGGCCTTCAAGGAAACACGAGCGACTACGCCACCGCTTGCACGCGTTCCTGGAAGACGGATAGCAGTTGGGCAATCTCGCTGGCGGGCACGGGCTTGCTATAGAAATATCCCTGCACCTCGCTGCAACCCTCCGCCCGCATCTGGTCCAGCTGCTCCTGCGTCTCGACGCCTTCGGCCGTCGTAGTCATGCCGAAGCTGTGGCCAAGCCCGGCCACCGCACGGATGATGGCGATGGAATCGGGCCTGTCGATAAGATCCCGAACGAAGCTCTGATCAATCTTGATCTTGTCGAACGGAAAGCTGCGCAGATAGCTCAACGACGAGTAGCCGGTGCCGAAGTCGTCCATCGATATCCTGACGCCGAGGCTTCGCAACTGATGCAGCGCCGCCAGCGTGGTGTCGTTGTTCATCATCAGCACGGTTTCGGTGATCTCGAGCTCGAGCAGATCGGGGTGCAATCCGGACGACGCCAGTGCGGACACCACGGCAGGCACCAGCGTCTTGTTGCGGAATTGCACCGGCGACACGTTGACGGCCACCCGCAGACCGGACGGCCACTTCCGGGCCTCGGCGCAGGCTTGCCGGATCACCCACTCGCCGATCGTGCAGATCAGCCCGGTCTCCTCGGCCAGCGGGATGAATTCGTTCGGCGCGACCCTGCCGCGGGTTGGGTGGTTCCAGCGCAGCAGCGCTTCGAACCCGGTAATCCGGTTCTCCAGCAGGTTCACGATCGGCTGGTAAAACACCTCGAATTCCCCGGCGCTGACGGCACTGCGAAGATCGAGCTCGAGGGTACGGCGGGCCTGGGCCTTGACGTCCATTTCCGATTCGAAGAAGTGAAATCTTGCGCGACCGTCTTCCTTCGCCCGGTACAACGCCATATCGGCATTCTTCAGAAGCTGATCGACGTTGTCGCCGTCATCGGGCGCAATCGCGACCCCGACGCTCGAGCCGATCACGACATGATGGTCGCCAAGCTCGAACGGCACGCTCAAGGCCTCGACGATGCGTGCTGCAAGGGCCGCGGAGGCAGCCATCGGCGTCTCCGCGCCGGACTGCACGATCGAGAACTCGTCGCCGCCGGTCCGCGACACCAGATCAGTGTCGCGCACCAGATCGCGCAGCCGTTTTGCGACCGCGCACAGCAATGCGTCCCCGACGGAGTGGCCGAGCGTGTCGTTGACGATCTTGAAGTTGTCGAGGTCAAGGCAGAGCACCGACGCCTTTCGGCCGCGCTTCACCTGCTGCAGGATCTTTTCGATATGCTCGCGCAATTGCACCCGGTTTGCGAGCCCCGTCAACGCGTCGTGATGCGCGAGGAATGCGATCTGCTTCTCCGAATTGCGCTTCTCAGTCACATCCATGTGGATGGTGACCGCGCCACCGGTGTTCAGCGGCGCCTTGGTCAACGCGATGATGCGGCCGTCCTCAAGCTGATGCTCGACACTGACCGCAGTTGGTTGCAACGCGAACGCCATTCCATCGTCAACAAAATGGTCGGCGTTGATGACGGCCGTCCCGTTGATCGACCGCCGTTCCAGGATGGCCCGGACTGGGGTGCCGGGCTCGGTCAGCCCGGCGTCAAGTGCATACATAGCCGCGTATTTTCCATTGCAGATGATCAGGCGCTGCTCGTCGTCGAACATCGAGAACCCCTGCGGCATGCCCTCCAGCGCGGCGTAGAGATGGTCGCTTGATCGCTGTTTCAAGGAGCTGATCATGCGGTGGATCATGAACAGCACCAGACCCGCCAGCATGATGCTGGTGAGAATCGAGCACAGCAGCAACAAATCGGACTTGTAGGAAAACGCTTCGATATCGTCGCGCGCCTGCAGGCCAATTCCGGAATTCTTCTCGTGCAGCCGTTCCAGCCTGCCCTGAATGTCGGTGATCCGCTGCTTCAGCTCCGGCGTGTCGGCTTGCGGCTTGAGCAGTTCGGCGATCTCCGCCCTGATTCCCTGTCCCTTCTCGCGTGTCTGCGCAGAGCTCGAGCGCTCGACGGCGACGTCCATGTCATCAAGCACGGTCTCCAGAAGCTCATTGGCTTCGGAGGTCTGAGCCGGGCCCGCGCCGCGAAAGCGCTCGTCGATATAATGCTGGAACGAAATCTGCGCCAGGCTGACGTAGTTCGTCGAGATGAAGGCGGTGTCGTAGATCGTCACCGCATAGTCGATTATCGCGTGCTGCTGGTGGCGCGCGAACAGGCCGATCGTCAGATTGACGGCGAGGAGAAAGATCGTCACCACGCGGAATTGGCGGCGAAACGAAGTCGCATATTTATCGGCGGGCGGACCATGCCGCCGGCTACCCTGGGCTGGCATGTTTTCCGCTCCCGAATCAATTTCCACAGAGGCCACTTTTTCCCGCTCCAGTCCCCATCATGGCGAACCCGGAGGATGCTAGGCGGCTTTGCGTTAAAGCGAGGTGGACGATGCCGCGCAACAGCTGAGAGCGATCCCGCAGCGCGCCGACATCTTTCGTTGCCGCAGGTTTTTTTGACGGACCGTTAACCATATTCGGATTTGTTGGGAGCCGCGGATTGATAGTCTAAACCGCGAGATGCGGAACATGTTTTTGAACTTGTTGCGCAGGGTCATGGCGCGACGCGCAAAAGCCGAAAAGCTCGAGCTGTCTGCGGATCGCGATCGTCGCGATCTGTTGATGCTTTCGCGGCGGGGTTTGCAAATCCTGCCGTTCGCCGCATTGCTTGCTCTCGCGCTGACGGCGGGACCGGCGCGCGCGGTGCCCTCGTTCGCAATTCAGACCGGCCAGCCCTGCGCCGCCTGCCATATCGGGGCGTTCGGTCCGCAATTGACCCCCTATGGGCGCGACTTCAAGCTGCATGGCTATACCGCCAGTGACGGCAAGGACCATGGGTTGCCTCTGGCGGTGACGACGCAAGCCTCCTTCACCCACACCGCACAGCCGCAAGACGGCGGCGCCGCGCCCGGCTTCAGGGACAATGACAATTTCGCCATCGATCAATTGTCAGTGTATTACGCCGGACAAATCGCGCCCAAGCTCGGCGGCTTCATCGAGCTGAATTTCGACGGCGTGGCGCAGCGGGCCGCGTTGAACAATGTCGATGTCCGCTATGTGAGCGAGGGCCAGGTGCTTGGCCAGGACCTGCTCTGGGGCATCACCGTCAACAACAACCCCACCGTACAAGACCCCTGGAATTCGACGCCGGCCTGGGGCTTTCCGTACAACCAATCATCGCTGGCGCCGACGCCGACGGCGTCCACGCTGGTCGACGGCGGTCTTGCACAACGAGTTGTCGGCGTCGGCGCCTACACGATGTGGAACGACCTCCTCTATCTTGAGGCCGACGCCTACAAGGGCCTCACTGCGCCCGCGATGACGGCGCTCGGCCAGGTGCCGGAGGATGGCGAACAGACTACTTCTTTCATTCCCTATGCGCGCGTTGCGCTGATCAAGGATTGGGAGAAGCACCACGCCGAAATCGGCGCCTATGCGCTATCGGCCAATGTGGTTCCCGGCGGCAATCAGACCCTCGGCTTTATGGTCCGCAAGACCGACATAGCGGCCGACGCGACCTACCAGTATATTTCCGATCCGGCCAAGGTGACCAGCGACAGACTGTCGGCACATGCGACCTACATCCATGAGACCGCCAAGATGCATTGGGACGACGCGTTCGCCCTTGGGACGCTGGCCGATCACTGGTTGGACACGATGCGCTTCGATGTCTCCTACAGCTTCGCCGCCACCGTCACGCCATCGGTTCAGTATTTTCGCACCACCGGTACCGGCGATCCGAACTATTGGCCTACCCTGAACGGGAGTCCGAATTCAGATGGCATGATCTTCGAGGTTGCCTACGTGCCTTGGGGCAAGCCGGATTCGCCGTTTCCGAACATGAATGTGCGGTTCGCGCTACAGTATGTGAACTATTTCCGGTTCGACGGCAGCACCGTTGGCGCCAGCCGCAACAACAACGTCTACTTCAGCATCTGGACCGCGATGAAGTTCTAGCCGCTCCGGCCGTCAAAGGAATAAACCATGCGCTCTCGCCTCCCAATTGCCATCGCTATCTTGCTGGGCTTTGTCGTCGCCGTGCCGGCAGCGACGACGATCACAGTCATCCAGCGCGGGCTGGCTTTGAACATGGCCTCGGTGTCGCTGACAAAAGGCGACCGGCTGAACTTCACCAACGACGACGATGTCATCCACAACATCCACATCTTCGGCCCCGAAGGTGATGCCAATGTCGACCTCGGCTTGCAGAAGCCGGGCAAGATATTGAGCTATAAGTTCGACAATGGGGGTGCCTACAGGGTCCGCTGCAACATCCATCCTTCGGTTAAAATGGCCGTGACTGTGAAGTGAGAGTGAGCTGTTTTGATCGCCTCGTATACCGATCCAGTGAGATCGTATCCTGATCCAGTATCCCGATTCCTGATTTGGGCAATCGTGTCCGCAAAGCGCATCTGAGCTGAGCCAAAGCCTCTTGCCGAGATCGAGTACCGCGCAGGTCGCGAGAAGCACGACGGTTAGGGCGCCGTGGGTTCCGATCGTCGATCGCTAGGCCTGAGGAAGCTCAACACCTGTCAGCTCGCCCAACTTGGCGATGAGGTGATTCTGAAATTCTGGATTGCTGGCCTCGCTGGCTGGCTGCTCCTGCCGGAGATGATGCCAATAATGTCCGCTGACCATGGCAGCGGGCTCGTCGCTTACGGCCAGCCAGGACTGGGTCCGCTGTCCGGTATCGAGGTCCACCGGCGCTGCTCGGCCGCCCATCTTGGTGCGCGCCCAACCGGGATCGACGGCGTTGCTCAAGACCTTCGGCCAGCGTCGCGCCAGCGCGAAAGCGAGGGCGATGACGTGTAGTTTGCTCTCGGCGTAGGACTGTGCCGGATCCCAAGGCCGCTTTGTCCAGTCAATGTCGCCCAGCGAACCCTCCCCACTGCGGTGCAGGCCGCTGCTCAGATACACCAACCGACCGGGACGCTCGATCAACACCGTCAGCATATACGGTGCAAGGGTGTTGACCGCGAGGGTGCCGGCATGACCTTCGGGTGTCGGACCGCGGCTTCGTTGGCTGTAGACGCCCGCGTTGTGGATGACCGCATCCATGCGCCCGATCGCGTTGACCTGATCGGCGATGCTCCTCGTTTCGGCGGAGCTACTGAGATCGCCGACCGCGATCCCGGCCGAACGCGACACGAGGTCGGCCACCGCTGTCGCGCGTTCGGCCGACCGGGCATGCAGCACCACTCGGTGTCCGCGATCAAGGAGCGACTGCGCCGCCGCGCGCCCGAGCCCATCCGTGCTGCCCGTGATGAAGACGATCCCCATTAGTTTTTCCTTTCGATGTTCATTCAGAACGCCACGTCTTCCCACTGCGCAGCGCTGCGCGCACCCTGCAATCAGGGTACCGTCATCACGCCGTCGACGGTGAGTGCGTGACCGACGACGTAGCTCGCTCCGGGGCTGCAAAGCCAAAGCACGGTCGAGGCGATTTCCTCGGGCCTGCCTGCGTGACCGATAGGAACGCTCTTCGCCATATCAGCGTAGGCCTGCTCGTTCCCATTGACGACGTCGCGAGCGACGGCCGTGTTGATTAGGCCGGGATTGACGGTTTCACGCGAATATCTTGCCGGTGTACTCCAGCGCCGCAGTCCGTGTCAGGCCGACAACGCCATGCTTCGCCGCGATGTAGGACCCAATGCGCCGCTCCCGTGACGAGTGCAACCTTATCGGTGAAATTCAAAGGGTTGTTCATGTGCGGGTTCTCCATGTCAGAGGACCTGAGATACGCTTGCCTTGAGTGCCGCGCCCCTGAATGACGGTTGATTGCCGGCGTCCGCGCTTTGAAGCGTTAAGCCGCCGGTATCGATCTCGATAATCTAGGGCTTGGCACCGAGCAGGATCGGCACGGTGTCTCGGAGCTTGAGGGACTTGACTATATCCTGCGTGGTGACCTTGTATTTCTTGAAGTGCGCTGTCTCGAGATGCGCTTTGTACGCCTCGACGTCCGCATACATCTCGAACACGAAGACGTGGGTGGGATCGTCTTTGTCAGCGACGGAATACAAGGCCAGAACTCCTGGCTCGAGCCGAACCGCCGCTTCGATCTGCTGTTTCGCCGCGGCCTTATAGGCCTCGAGTTGCGAAGGATCGATCTCGATTTCAGCAACCCGCACGTAAGGTTCTCTCGCCTGCTGTCCGGATGCGGGAGCCACCATTGTCGCCAGCATGGTCACCGCAATGACCAGAATTTGCTTCGCGTCCATATCAATCTCCT
>Ga0066705_10000621_pt1 | contig 10572 bp, 11 predicted proteins | sample GraSoiAngelo_154_FD_66506 | JGI IMG/M metagenome (GOLD analysis project Ga0066705, IMG submission 66506) | Grasslands soil microbial communities from the Angelo Coastal Reserve, California, USA - 14_1009_13_20cm | ecosystem: Environmental > Terrestrial > Soil > Grasslands | place: USA... | reverse complement strand
GCTGGCGCGGATCGCGCCCCAGGCCATCGTCGCGATGGGTGGCCCGGTTGCCCGACACCTGTGGTGGCGGACCATGAAGACCTGGGACGGATGGGGGTCGATGACGACGCTGCACGGTCGTGTCCTCGACGTCGAGATCGGCAACCGCCGCGTGCCGGCCATTCTGAGCGTCCATCCCTTCCAGCGCGGCATCGACCTGCATCCAGAGGTCATCGGCATCAAGCTGGCCGAGCACATTCGACCCGGGGCTTTCCAGCCGGGAGAGTTGAAGGCGGCATGAGCACGCAGACGCCCACCGACCCGCGCTTCATCGAAAACGAAGAAGACAGTCACCTGCGGGAGCGCATGCAGAAGGCCGCGCAGAGCCAAGCGCTTCGTCCCGGGGCGCTTTGCCCCCACTGCGGCGGGCACGCCTTCAAACGGGCGGAGCTCAAGGCGGGGACACCGTGTCCCGCCTGCGGCAAGCACCCTCGCGTCGCCGCGTAGCTGACCAAAGAAACCTGGTGGTCCCGTAGGCTGAGTCGACCGTGACAACCTTTCGCTTTGGACGGCTTCGGGGCGTATCGGTTCCGGGCGCTTTAGCCGCGCTGCTAGCGGTAACGGCCGACGGGTACATCCTGCTGGTGCTCGGTCAAGGCACCGGATACCGACTTGGTCGCATCTTCATCTTCGTCACCAGCTTTGTTGCCATCCTGGCGATTGCCTGCGCGGCTGGTGCTTTGACCCGTAGACCGAGCCAGCGCGCCGCACTCCTGGGGATGGCAGGCGTGGGCTTGGGAACTCTGGGCGCGCTCTGGCTTTGGATAAGGCTGTTCACTTTCGAGACGGCTACTTTGTTGCTAATCGCGGCCGTCCTCGCCATTGTGGCCACGACTTCTGCCATAAAGACAAGGGGCCGGCCCCTCCCAACATCGGTTTCCGCAGCAGTGGGCGCGTGCATCGCGCTCGTCGTCCTGTGCGCGGGTTTGATCGTTAGCATCGCGCCAGCTTGCGGGACGGCTGGTAGTTCATTTCACATCGACAGCTGGCATGAACCCTGGGCGGCTGCCTACGCTTGTGGTGACGGACGCCTGAGCTTCGAATTCTGGCCGCAGCGATAAGGTACCGCCTGAACGGCCTCCTAGTATTGGCCGGTGGAGATGGGACTTCGCGGGCGGTGCGCGCTCGTGACAGCTGCCAGCCGGGGCCTCGGGTTTGCATCGGCCCGCGCGCTGGCCGCCGAGGGTTGTCGCGTCGTCATCTCTTCGAGCAACGCCGAGCGGATCGAGGCCGCCGCCGACACGCTCCGTAAGGAAGGACACGAGGTCGTCGCCCGGGTCACCGATCTCAGGCAAGCGGACCAGTGCCACGACCTCGTCGAGTGGACGACCGCGACCCTGGGCGGCCTCGATGTGCTCGTCAACAACACGCGTGGCCCGATCCTCGGCAGCGTCAGCGACTTAGACGACGCCGCATGGGCCGAGGCGATCAACCTGCTGTTGATGAGCGCCGTCCGGCTGACGCGCGCCTCGCTTCCCGCCTTGCGGCGCGGTCGCGGCGCGATCGTGAACCTCACCTCGATCGCCGCGCACCAGCCGGTCGACAATCTCGTGCTGTCGAATGCCCTGCGCCCCGCCGTGGTCGCAATGGGAAAGACGCTCGCCAAGGAGGCCGCGCCCGAGGTGCGAGTCAATTCGATCCTGACGGGCCGCTTCGAAACCGATCGGATCAAGGAAGAAAATCGCGGTCAGGCGATGAAACTCGGGGTTGATCCCGCGCAGTTCACCGCGCGAAGCATCCGCAACATCCCGCTTGGTCGGCACGGACGGCCCGACGAACTCGCGGCCGCGGTCGTTTTCCTGGCGGGCGACGCCGCCAGTTTCATCACCGGCACTACGCTCTCGGTGGACGGTGGGGAGTACGGTGGCCTGTTCTAGGGCCAGCGTCCGGCGAAGGGCTCGACGGTAGGCGCCTTTTTCCAATCCTCACGAACCGGTGCGAAAACGTCAACCACCGATGCGCCATCCGCACCGGCCCTGGCCGAGTGAGGGACCCCGCCGGCGATGGAGTAGGTCTCCCCCACCCCAAGCTCCCGCGATTGACCGGCGATCGTCATCGTCACCGACCCACGCTGCACGAACCCAACCTGCTCGTTGTCGTGCCGATGCTCGGGTACGAGCACGCCCGGATCGATGTCGACGAACCCAATCGTGACTCTTTCGGCGTGCAGCGGACGAGCGACGACGCCCTCCCAGATGCGCGCGGGCGTCAGCTTCGCGACGGCCTGAAAGACATTCATGGTTTACCTCCTCCTTTTTTTCCCCCGACCCCGACCCTCCCCCGCGAGGGGGGAGGGAGAGATCCATTGCGTGCTGCCATGGTGGCGCCGGCATCGGCGACCTTTTTGCGTAACTCTTGCGGTGCGATGACTTCGACAGCGTCGCCCCAGCCCAGGATCCAGGGCGTGATCTCGACTGTCCCGGTAACGGTGACGGTCAGGTTGACCGAGCCCTTGGGGCCATCACTGAGCTTTTGCGATGGATGCCAGGTCGATTCCCTGACCCTGGCGGCCGCCGGCGGAAAAAACCGGAGCCGGACTTCGACCGGATCGCCGGAGTGATAGATGCCCCACGCCCCCGACAGGTAGCGGTTGATATCGAAGTCCGCCGGGATCGCGTAGGTCTCGGTCATCGGCTCCGCCCTGGTGATCCGTTCCAGCTTGAAGGTCCGCATCTCGCCCACCCCGCGGTCGCGCGCAACCACGTAGCTGCTGTGTCCAATGAGCGAAGGCTCGAGAAAATACGGCTCGATCAGCCGTGGCTTGACGGCGTGATCCGCGCTTGGGTACCAGATACGCACCACCTTGCGACCAGCCCAGCCGAGGGCCACGGTCTGGAGCACCCTGGAATAGACAGGGTTCGGCGGCCGCGCCGCCATCTGACGCACAGTGGCGTGCACGTACTCGGCGACCGGAGCGGGCAGGACCGCCGCCAGCTTGGTGAAGGCGTCGCCCACGTCAGGGTCCGCTTCATCGCTGTGGCGGGACATCAGGCGCACCCCCATCAGCAGCGCCATCGCCTCGCGCAGCGTGAACTTGACCGGCGCGATAAAGTAGTTCGGGTCGATAGCGATCCGTCCGGCCTCCTCGTAGACCGGGACGTTCATCGCCTCCAGCGCCTTGACGTCGCGGTAGGTCGTGCGCGGGTTGACGCCGGTCCGACGGGCGATCTCGCCGGTCGTCAACCCGCGCGGATTGCCCTGAAGGATCGTCTGGATTTTGAGGATGCGCGCACCCCGGTCCCCCTTCTCGAACGAGCCCACTTCGTCGCTCAGTTTAGGCGCTGCTGTCGCGTCGCCGGCTGATTCGGAATAAATTCAGCCCTCGTTCTATAATGGGCGCTGATTTCGCGCTCGCATCTGCCATCGCGCCAGGCACAATTCGCGTGGTTAACGGGGGATTTGTGGCCCTTCGCCTGCTTCATTTCGCTGACCTGCATCTGGACCGGTCCTTCGCGAGCGAGCGCCTCTACGGCGTTGGCGCGCAACGCCGTCGCGGCGACCTGCGCGCCGCCCTGCAGCGGATCGTCGAGCGCGCAAGCCAGGCGAAGGTTGACCTGATCACCTGCGCCGGCGATCTCTTCGAGCAAGATCACGTGACCCGCGACACGGCCGCTTTCCTTACACAGACCCTTGGCAACGCCGGGCTGCCGGTGCTGATCGCCCCCGGCAACGCGGATCCGGCTGTGCCCAGCTCTCCCTACCGGTATCTCCGGTGGCCCGATAACGTCACGATCGCAACCCACAGTGAGTTGCGCCCGTATCGCTATGGTGACGTGCACATCTGGGCGGCCGGCTTCACGGGCCCTGAGGTCGCAGAGGCGCCGCTGCGGGATTTCGCCCGCCAGGACGAGGGCACACATCTCCTGTTGGTGCACGCCTCGGATATGAGCCAGGTCCCGGACGGTGTGACACCCTACAAGCCGATCCTGCCAACCCAGGTGGAGCAGGCCGGATTCCGCCACGCACTCCTCGGTCACTATCACGAGGCACGCACGGGCGGCCCGATGACGTATCCGGGTAGTCCCGAACCGTTGGGGTGGAACGAAACCGGGCGGCATTGTACCGCGCTCGTGACCATCGAGGATGATGGCGCGGTGCACGTGTTGCTGCAGGACGTCAATCAGCGCCAGTTCGCCCAAGAGACGATCGATATCACCGGCATGACAAGCCCCGACCAGGTGCGCGACGCGGTCTTTGCGATTCGTGAGGGCAAGCACCTGGAGGGCGCCGTGATCCGGGCGACGCTGGTCGGCGAACGGGCCCGGTCGTTGAACATCGATCCGCAGGCACTGTCGACCGAGTGTAGCGACGGATTCGCCTATCTCGAGTTCCGCGACCAGTCTCGCGTGTCGCACGACCTCGAGGCGGCGACCCAGGAGTTCACCAGCCGCGGAGAAATGGTTCGCAAGCTCGTCGATCATAAGCAGGGATCACGCCAGGAGGAACAGACGGTTGGTCGAGCGCTCCAGCTGGCGCTCGATGCCTTCGACGAATGACGTTTAGCCTGTACGTGGTGAATCGTTCATGCGCCTGACCCGCATCGAGGTCGAAGGCTTCGGCACCCTTCAAGGGATAGATCTCCGCTTCGGTCCCACGATGAACCTCGTCGTTGGCCCCAACGAGGCCGGGAAGTCGACGCTGCAGGAAGCGATCGTGAGCGGCCTGTATGGTCTCGAGACCGGCGACCGGCGATCAGCCATCGCCGAGCGCACCGATCGCTGGCGACCGTGGGAGGGCGGGGGCTTCGGCCTCGCGCTCGAATTCGAGCTGGACGACGGCTCGAGACTACGGGTCGAGCGCGACCTCGACGCCGACTCGGTTCGGGTCCTCGATCTCGCCAGCGGTGCGGAGCTCAACGACCGGTTCGAACGCGACCCCTGGGGTGGACTCCAGGTAGGGCGGCAGTTGCTCGGCATCAGCCGGGACATCTACACCAACACGGCCTGCATCTCGCGCAGCGAGGTGCTGCGTCTCGAGGACGCCGGCAGCATCAAGGAAGCGATCGTGGCGCTGGCGGACTCGGCACACCCGGATCGAACCGCACAAGGGGTACTCGACCGGCTGCGCCAGGAACGAGCCCAGCGCATCGGGAAGCCACGCGGACGTACGGGCCCGCTCCACGACCTTGAAAGCCGACTCTCCGACCTGGAGCGGCAAATCACCGCCGCTCGCCAGGCTCGTAGCGCCGTCGACGAACTGGCGCAGAAGCGCGAGACCGTATCGGCGCTGACCGAGGCGGAGTTGGCCGTCGTCCAGCTGCTTGACGCCGCCGTCCTCGCCTCCCGCCTGGACGAGGCGCGTCATCGGCTCGAGCGCGTCGAGATGTTGGAGAGGGCGATCGGTGACGAGCGGACTCGTCAGGAGGACCACACGCGCTTTGCGATGTTCCCGCTCGACCGTCAGGCGGAGGTCCAGGAGCTGCGCAGCCACCTGCGGGCGACTCGCGAGGCGCAGGAGGACTTCGAGCGTCGTGCCGCGGAGAACGCCGCGCAGGTGCAGCAGCTCGAGGCCGAGCGGGCCAAGCTCGAACAGGACGCGCAAGGTCACCAAACCCGCGCCCGTGGCATCGATGCCGCAGCGCTGGAACAGGAACCGGCGGTCCGTGAACTGCTGAGCTCTCTCAATGTCGCGGATGCCCAGGCCCCGCAGATCCATTTGCGCGCCCAGACGGCGGCCGAAGAGGCACGGCGGATCGCCGAGCGGCACCCCGGTTTGATCGGCCAGAACCTCGATTGGCCCGCCCGCCAGATGGAGTTCCAGCGCGTCTACTCCGAATGGCGCGAGCGCCATAACGTCGCCACCGAGGCGCGCAGCCGCGCCGGTGCCGAACTCCCACCGCGGCTGGAGCAGCTCAAGCACGACATCGCGCGTTACAAGGAAGTCCCGGATGTCATCAAGTCGGGCCAGCAGGCCGAGGAGGCAATGCGGCGTGAGGAAGCCATGGCCGAGCGCGCCCGGAGCCGGCAGCGAACCTTCCTCGGCGCCATGCTCGGTGGCCTCCTGCTCACCGCGATGGCGATCCTGGTCGCCTTTCTCGCGCTTCAGGGCGGTATGCCCCTGCCGCTCAGCGGCGTGGCCTTCTTCCTGCTCGGCATGGGCGTGCTGTCCACGGGCATCGGCATCTGGGTCCGCGGCGCCGCCGTCCGGGAGGTCGATCGCCGCCTTCGAGCCAAAGACGAGGCTCGCGTCAAGCGCCGGGAGATCCTGCAACCCTGGGGCGTCCGCAGCTCGGGGGAGCTGCAGCAGGCGCTCGTCGAGCACCTCCAGAAGGTCCGCTACGATGCCACCCGCCTCGAGCTCGATCGCCAGGCCACCGAGTTGGAAGAGCGAGCGCAGATCGCCGGTCGGAGCCTGCGCGAGCTGGTCGGATCCTGGGGGCTACCCCAGCCCGCCCCCAGCGAAGAGGCGGTCGACGAGACCGCCAGAGACGTGGAATCGCTGGCTCAGGACAGTCAGGCGTGGAACGCCGCCAGCCAGCGCTCGCTGGAAGCGTCGCGGGCCGAGACCGAGATGGACCAGCGCCGGGAATCGTTGCGGCAGCAGCTCCACAGCCTGCTCGACCGGCTCGGGTTCGACCGGCGCGAGGCGCTGGGCGCGGCCCGCGACTTTATCGCCAGTTGCGAGGCCGAGCGCCAGGCGCAGCAGGTTCGCACCCGGATCGAGCAGCTTGACGCCCAGCTGGCGCAACTTCGCGCTCCTGGCGAGCGCTCGACCGCCGAACGTGCGAAGGCTGACGATTACGCCCGGCAATTAGCGGCGATCTACGCGCGGTCCGGGATCACCGATCCCGATATGGAGGCTGGGGCTGTGGCCTGGGAAGCCGGCGTCAGTCACGCCGAGGCCTACCGGACGTCGAGCGTTCGACTGGCAGAGTTGGAATCGCAGCGCGGCGGCGTGACGGCGGACGAAGCGGGGTCGCTGCGTCAGCTGGTCGACGACCTCACCCGCCAGCTAGGCGAGGTGGGCGCCAACGTCGACCCGGTCCGTGCGGCCGAATTCGCGGCGCTTCCCCTGGCCGAGCTCGAGCGGCAGCGCGACCAACACCGCAGCGTCAAGGAGCGAGCCCAAGAGGAACGGGCCCGCGCCGAGGAGCTTCTGAACGACCGGCTATCCCAGATCGGCGATGTCGCCTCCCTCGAGGAGGAGATCGCCACCGTCCGGGAGCAGCTGCAGGAGCTGGAGGCCGAGGCCCACGCCTACGACCTCGCCATCGAAACTCTGGAGGCGGCGTCGAAATCCGTGCGTCGAGCTGTCATCCCCCGCCTCAAGTCGGCCCTACAGGGCCAGCTCTCCCCCATCACGAACGGCCGCTACCGGGATGTGCGGATCGGGGAAGATCTCGCGCTCTCGGTCAAGACGCAGGATCAACGAGCATATAAAGACGTCGATAACCTCAGTCTTGGGACCCGTTCGTTGATCTACTTGCTCGAGCGCCTGGCGCTGGCCCGGATCATCGGCGGAAACGCGGAGCCGCCGCCATTGCTGCTCGACGAAGCGCTGGTGCACGCCGATCGCCGCCGGCTGCGGGCGGCGATGGACGAGCTGGGCCGCCTCGACCACCAGGTCATCCTCTTTTCGAAGGATGAGGCGCTCGCCGACCGCGCCGAGAAGAACGAGGACTGGACCATCATCCGGCTGCCGGGACCATCTCTCGTGCCAGCCTCCGCCGAGGGAGCGCCGGCCAACGGGTCGAGCCCCGACCAGGTCGAAGAAGAAGTCTCCACCTAACCGCGCTGATCTGCAAAGTCGGGGGAGGTTGCGACAGACAGCTGTCAAAACGGGGGTTTAGGCTCGCGTCATGGGCAATGTCATTCCGTGGTCGCAGATCCATCCGAGCATTACAAGTCAAGAGCCCTTTGTCGCGGTCGTCATCATCGATCCCCAGCGCCAGATCTGCGTCAGCGAAATGATTCCCTTCGAGGTGGAATCGCTCGCCAACGCGGACGTGGCTGCTCCAGAAGTGATCGCGGCTGCGCAAGCGGCAGCGGCGAAGGTCGCCAGCGGCTATCGGGCCCGTCGCAAGCAGACCCCCGACCCGGACCTCCCGGGCGAAGCGGCGACGGATAGGCCCGGCTCCCTGCGCGTGCTCAACGGCGGGAAGCGCTAAATGCGCAGGCGCGCTTCGAGGCGGGCTTTCACGGCTGGCCACTCACTCTCGATTACCGAGAAGATCACCGTGTCGCGGTAGCTCCCATCGGGACGGATCCGCTGATTGCGCAGCATTCCTTCGTATTTGGCGCCCAGCTTCTTGATGGCGGCCTGCGAGTGGAGGTTGCGGATGTCGGTCTTGAGGGCCACCCGGATGGCGCCCCAGTCCTCGAACGCGTGGCGCATCAATAAATACTTCGCCTCGGGATTGACGACACCACCCCAGGTGTCCGGCGCGTACCAGGTCCAGCCGATCTCGACGTTTCGGTCATTCTCGTGGACTTCCAGGTACCGCGTGCTGCCCACCAGGCGGCCGGTTGCGACATGGATCACCACGAACGGATACTCACGGCCCGTCGCTTCCGCCTGCATGGCTGTCTGCAGCCACCCCTCCATCACGGCGGGGTCCAGCGGACGGCTCGGCATCCACTCCCAGATTTCGGCGGCGCGCCCCGCTTCGAGCAGCGCGAGCGCATGTGCCGGACGCATCGGCTCGAGCCGGATGTGCTTCCCGGTCAACGTGATTGGTCCAAGCGAGGGCATCGAGGCGAATAAAGCTAGAAGGGCCGCGCCACCATGAGAAAGACGACGACCACCAGTAACAGCCAGGCCACCAGCTGTACGGTCATGGCGGCGCCGGCGACGGTCCCGGACGTCTCTCCGGTGGCGCTGCGGGCCCGGCGCAGGTTGGGCGCGAGAAACGCTCCGTCCAGTCCCATGGCCGCCACGAAGAGCAGGACGCCAAGCAGGAGCCAACCCGTAAACAACTTGAAGCGCCCGATCCACAACAGCAGGCCGGTGACTAGCACCAGCGCCGAGCCGACGTAGACCATCACCACCTGGACGCGCCAGGCGAACTGGTAGAGCGCGTGCTGGGCCAGGTCGGCGGCGCGCCCCGCCATCGGCCGCAGCAAGACGTGGCTGGTCACGCCCCCGAGGAGGAAGATGGCACCGAACACGTGCAGCGTTTTCAGCACCACCACGTCAGCAGCATACCGGTACGCCGCCTTCTCAACGCCGGAGGCGGCTAGGTTACCGCTGGCTCCCGTTTATAGTTGCTCCGTGCCAGACGACCCGCGCGGGCAGGCCGAGGTCCTCATACCCAGCGCGTGGCTTCTGCCGAACCTCAGCCTTGATGCCGTTCGCGCCCTGCAGCGCGGCGATACGAGCTCCGATCTCGAGAAGGGAGATCTCCGGCTCGCCGGGGTCGAGGTGCTGATCGCCCGCAACTGGGTGAAGGAAGAGTTTTGGCCGCGCATCCAGGACGCGGTACAAAAAGGGTATGCGGCGGAAAAGACCTACACCTTCATGCGCGCGCACGCCGACCGGCGAGGCAGCCGGCGCCCAAAGAAGTAAGCGCTCCGCTCCTCGACGCCGGCGCTGAGGCCGGCGGATGAACCCGATTGGCTCGATCGCCAGTCTGAGCGGCGACCTCTTGATCGGCGTCATCGCGGGGCTCGTTTTCATCGAGGAAACCGGGATCCCGGTCCCCTTCGCGCCCGGCGATCTGCTCCTGATCATCGCGGGGATCGCGATCGCCAGCGACACGGTGGAACCAATTCCGATGGTCGCCGCGCTCCTTACGGCTACCGTGGTCGGTGCCACCATCGGCCGGGAAGTCTTTGCGGCGGTTGGCCGGCCGGCGCTGATGAAAGCGGCAGACACGCTGGGATTCCGGCCGGGGTTGGAACGCGCGACGCATCTGTTGCGGCGTCGGGGAGCGCTGGCGGTCTTCATCGGGCGGCTGATTCCCGGACTTCGGATCAGCACCACCCAGGTAGCGGGCGTCAGCAAAGTGCCCCGCCTGACCTTTGTTGCCGGCCTGATCCCCTCGGTGATCATCTACATCGGGTTCTTCGTCGGACTCGGGGCGCTCGCCGGCCAGCCTGCGGTCCGGCTCTTCCACCGGGCCGAGCATCGATTTTTTGTCGTTGCCGTGACTGTCCTTGCCGCGCTGGCCGTCATCCTGTCGATCCGGTGGCTCGCCCGCCGAGGCGCCCTGTCAGCCCTGGAGCCGATCGTGTTGGGCGTGCGTCGTGACATGGCGGACTCAATCGACGCGGCGATTTTCCGCAGCGGCGAGTGGCGTCAGTATCCGCTCACACGCCGCCTCTGGGCCGGGCTGATCGACCTGGCCATTGTGTTCGCGGTCGCCATTCTGGTCCTGACGGCCGTTTCCGGTCTGGACAACGCCGAGATCGTCCTCGACCCCCAAGGCCTCCTGCTCCTGGCGATCATCGCCCTGGCGTATCGCATTCCCATCGAGGCGCGCACCGGCCAGACGATCGGCAAGACACTGATGGGGATCTCGGTGTACGGACCGGATGGCGGCGTACCCGGCTGGTGGCGCGCGGCCGCTCGCAACCTCGTCGGGGTGGCGGTCGT
>Ga0066705_10000618_pt1 | contig 10591 bp, 14 predicted proteins | sample GraSoiAngelo_154_FD_66506 | JGI IMG/M metagenome (GOLD analysis project Ga0066705, IMG submission 66506) | Grasslands soil microbial communities from the Angelo Coastal Reserve, California, USA - 14_1009_13_20cm | ecosystem: Environmental > Terrestrial > Soil > Grasslands | place: USA... | reverse complement strand
GCTGGGTTGGTCCTGTTCGCGATCCAGGTGTTCCGCGCCAGCGGCCAGCATCTCGCGGGGCTCGACACCCGGATCGAGGTCGGTGCGTGGCTCGCGCTCGCAGGATCGGTGATCCTGTTGATCGCCGGCTTCCTCTCGACGCCGGAGTCCACCGCCTACGAGACCTAGGAGGCCACCGATCAGGACGGAGCGGTGGCGGATCTGATGGTTGCTCTCTCTCCCTCGACGCTGGTCGATGGGAAGAGGCCGGTGAGGAGGTCCACCCGGCGGTACGGAAGATCCGCCGGAGCGGACCTGATGTCGCCGACCCCATCGGCACGAAGGGTCCAGCCGTCGTCCTCGAGCAGCTCGATCCGGAGGCGCCGGGAGCCTCCTTCGATGGCGCTCGCGAGCAGCTCGGATACGGCTAAGGCGAGATCGTCGACCTGGTCCGCTGGCGCTCCCATGTCGTTCGCAACGGCCGTCACGAATGCCCGCAGCGTGACCCCCAAGCGTGGGTCCGCCGGAACCTCGAGGACGGCGCCACTCATCGCGCGACCCTCAGCGAAGATCGTCGACGGTCTGGACGCGCGCGATCGACGGCTCGAGCCCGGTCAGGCTGAGGAGCTTCGCCACGGGAGATGCATCCGGCGCAGCCAGCACCAGATCGCCGCCGAGCTCTCGCACGTGCTTGAGACATGCCACGATGGCCCCGAGACCACTCGAATCGACGAAGCCGACCTGGGTGAGATCCAGCGCCACCTTCAGCGGCCCGTCCGGCGTCATCTCTCGCACGCGTTCGCGGAGCCCTGGGGCGGTGGCCAGATCGAGCTCTCCAGAAACCGCGAGGACCGACCATGTCCCCATCGTGCGTCCCTCGATCACGAGCTCGATCAGAACCGCCTCCTTCTTGAACGGCGCGATCCTCGCCGACCGTCGACCTAGTATAGGTGGACCCTGTGGAGGACCTCTCGGCACCGATCACGGTGAACGTCGCGGCGCGACCGGATGCGCTCCACATCCTGCGGGTCGTCGCCGCAAGCGCCGCGGCCCTCCTGCAGATGCCGTTCGATGCGGTCGATGAGGTACGGATCGCCGTCGACGAGGCAGGGGTTCTCCTGCTCGCATCGTCGCCCGCGGCCGACGCCCTCCAGCTGGAGATCACGACGAGCGACGGCTCGTTGGTGATCACGATCGGAACCGACGTCCCGGCGGCCGAGTGGCCGCGCCCGATCGATCGCGAGAGCTGGTCGTGGACGGTGATCCAGGGGCTCACCCTGGATCCGCGGTTCGTGTCCGGCGACGACGGAAGACCGGCGATCCGTTTCCGGACACGTCCTCCTGTGAAGACACCGTGAGCGAGGACGATCGGCCTGCGAACGCGGACGGAGCCCTCGAGCTTTTCCGACGGCTTCCGGATCCGGCCGTTCGGGAGGAGCTGGTCGAGCGTTTCCTCCCGCTCGCCCGCCATCTCGCGCGGCGGTTCGCGGGGCGGGGAGAATCCGTCGAGGATCTGATCCAGGTGGCCGACCTCGGCCTGCTGAACGCGATCGACCGGTTCGACCCTGAGCGAGGGGTCCAGTTCACGACCTTCGCGGCCGTGACGATCACCGGCGAGTTGAAGCGCCATTTCCGGGACCGTGGCTGGTCGGTTCGCGTCCCTCGCTCGTTGCAGGAATCGGCGCTGCTCGTTCATCGGACGTTGGAGACGCTGTGGCAGGACCTCGGTCGGTCGCCAACGATCAGCGAGATCGCCGAGGGCGCAGACCTGTCGGAGGAAGCCGTGATCGAGGCGATGGACGCGATCCAGGCGTACTCGCCCGCGTCGTTGGACGCGGTCGTCTCCGAGGACGGGACGCCCATGAGCGAGACCGTGGGCCACGCGGACCCGTCGTTCGAGGTCGCCGAGGGGTGGGCGTCGGTCGCCCCAGCGCTCGAGAAGCTGCCCGATCGCGAACGCCGCATCCTGTATCTCCGTTTCTTCCAGGGGATGACGCAGACCGAGATCGCGCAGGAGATCGGGATCTCGCAGATGCACATCTCCCGGTTGATCGCGCAGAGCCTCGAGCGGGTCCGTCGCGAGATCCGAGGCACTGAAGCCAGGGGACGGGGCGCGAGCGAACCGGAAGCGGATCGCCGCTAGCTCCGATGCCTCATCACGCGATCCGGGGTTCCCGGATCCGGCCGGAGCGCTCGCTCGAGCGTGGCCGGAGACGCCGAGATCTCCTTCAACGCTTCGCCGATCGCCCGGGCGGAGCTGTCCGCCTCGGCCACATCGCCGAGCGACACGATGCCAACCAACCGCTCACCCTTCACGACGGGCAGGCGACGGACCCGTTCCCTGGCCATCATCGCGCGAGCCTCTGAGACCTGGGCATCGGGGCTGATCGTGAAGATCGATCGGCGAGTGGCGACGTCCCCGATGCGAACCTTGGTGGGATCCGCGCGGTCTCCGAGGACGCGGATCACGAGATCCCGGTCCGTCACGATCCCGACGAGATGGCCCTCGGCGTCGACGACGGGGGCCGATCCAACGTCGTGCGAACGCATGAGCCCCGCCGCGTCGTAAGCATCCATCTCAGGGTTGACCGTCTTCACGTCTTCCGTCATCACGTTCCGGACCAACAGCATCCGCTCGTCCTCCCTCGGATCTCAGGTGTCGGGGCTGGTGAGCTACGGATCGCCTTCGTTCGTTTCCCGGAACGAGCGAGCCCGAAACCGCTCCCCAGCAGAGACCGCGTCCCGGATGTATATCCGGCGTTGTACAGGGGTTAAGGCTCTGGACACGCAACGGCCAGGCGCGCCCCAGCCCTGACGCGGGTTCGAAGCGACCGCGGCGATCGCAGGAGCCGGGCGTCTGTCTCACGGCCGCGAACCCGCGAGAGCCCTCAGTCGGAGACTCCCCCGCCGGTCACATGACAGCGGTGACATCCGCACCACGGGTACGCACGCAGGCACCTCTCAAGGACCGTGACAGTCCTGTCATGACGCTTGCTCGCAGCGCGATCAGCGCGCCATCGTGGGCCGTCAGAACGTTTGCGCGTCTTGGACGAGGGGGTTGCATGGTGCGCTCGTTGCGTGGTGCGTGGAGGTTCCCGGTCCTCGTGGCGGTCGGGGTGATGGTGGCGTCGTCGTGCTCGTCGTCATCCAGCTCAGGGGGCGGCGGGATCACACCGGCGGCCACGATCTTCGTTCAGAATTTCCGATACAACGGTGTCCCCACGACGCTGTCCTCGGGCATCGTGTCGTTCCTCTTCGAGAACAAGGAATCCTTCCCGATCACGCACGAGATGATCCCGATCGCCTTGCCCAGCGGAAAGAGCGCCCAGGACGTCACGGCGGCGGCGCAGGCGAGCGGCCCGACCGGCGGGGCTGCTTCGGAGGACCTGTGGCTGCACATCGGGGGGGACTTCGGCACGGCCGACACGGGGGCGAGCGTCGTCGAAACGCTGTACCTCCCGCCCGGCACCTACGCATTCGCCTGTTGGCAGACGGGCACCCAGAGCGGCGGCACGAACGGACCACCGCACGCCGCGAAGGGGATGGTCGCCCAGTTCACCGTGACCTAGACCTCGGGAGTGCGTCCCATCCGAGCCGAGCGCCGGCCTCGAGTATCCAGGTCCCTCGCGGGGGCATCACTCCTGCTGTTGAGCGGATGCGCCAAGGCGGGGATCTCCCCGCAAGGGCAGGACGTCCATCAGCTCTACACGGTCATCATGCTCCTGGCCGCGCCCGTCTTCCTGGTCGTCGAGGGGTTGCTGATCTGGAGCGTCGTCCGCTATCGCAAGCGCGATTCCTCTGCGCCGCCGCAGACGGTGGGTGGGAACCGGGCCCTCGGCGTCTTCTTCGCGATCCCGGCTGTCATCGTCGCGACGCTCTTCCCGTTCGGCGAAGCCACGCTGATGAAGATCGAGAAGCCGGAGGTCCCGCAGGTCAAGATCAACGTCGAGGGCTTCCAGTGGGAGTGGACGTTCCTGTACCTGAACGAGGGGATCTTCGTCTCCGGCAAGACGGCATCAGACACGGCCCCACAGCAACCGGCGCAGATGTATCTGCCGGTCGACGAGCCCGTCGAGATCGATCTGACGTCCCGAGACGTGATCCATTCCTTCTTCGTCCCCGATCTGTTGTTCAAGCGCGACGCGATCCCCGGGCGGATGACCTCGTTCACCTTCACACCGACCGTGCTCGGCACGTTCCATGCTCAATGCGCGGAGTTCTGCGGCCTGTTCCATTCGAAGATGACGTTCGAGGTGCACGTCGTCTCGCCTCCCGACTACCAGGCCTGGATCCTGCAGGAACGCAAGGCGGCGGCAAGCGTCACCTGCGCGCCCAACGGGTCGACCTTGAACCTGGTCGCACACAACATCTCGTGGAACACGAACTGTCTGGCCGTTCCAGCGAGTCAACCGTTCACGGTGAACGTCACGAATGAGGACGACGGGATCATGCACAACTTCTCGATCTACGACAGCTTCTTCGAGAAGAAGACCTACTTCACGTCGCCGAAGTTGACCGGCCCGGCGAGCGAGACCCTGCACGCCGGCGGCTTGCCTCCCGGCCACTACTACTTCCAGTGCGACGTCCACGGGCCCGCCATGTCGGGATCGTTCGACGTGGCGCCGGGATCAGGCACCGGATGAGCATGGAGGACACGACATGGCGGTGAAAGAGGCACCGACCGCGGCCCTCGCGCCGGAGCCCGAACGCGGCCGGCTCCTCGACTGGCTGACCACGACCGATCACAAGAAGATCGGACTGCTCTACCTGATCAACAGCTTCGCGTTCTTCGCCGTGGCAGGGATCTTCGCGCTGCTGATGCGGACCGAGCTCGCCAGGCCGGGGACGCAGATCTTCGCCCCGCACGCCTACAACCAGCTCTTCACGCTGCACGGGACGCTGATGATCTTCCTCGTGATCTTCCCGCTGCTCGCGGGGTTCGGGAACTTCTTCGTGCCGCTGCAGATCGGCGCCCTCGACATGGCGTTCCCCAGGATCAACGCCTTGTCCTTCTGGCTGCTCCCCGCCGGCGGCCTGACGATCCTGGCGGGGTTCCTCACCCACGGCGGAGCGGCCGCAGCCGGGTGGACCGGCTACCCGCCGCTGGCGGAACAGCTCGGGACGGGACAGGACCTGTGGATCGTGGGCCTCATGCTCGTGGGCACCGCTTCGATCCTGGGCGCGATCAACTTCATCGTGACGATCCTGCGGATGCGGGCGCCCGGCATGACGATGATGCGGATGCCCGTGTTCACGTGGAGCATCCTCGCGACCTCGCTCCTCGTGCTCCTCGCGGCGCCCGTCCTCACCGCCGCACTGATCATGGTGTTCTCGGACCGTCAGCTCGGTACGAGCTTCTTCGACCCGAACCGAGGAGGCGTCGTCATCCTGTGGCAGAACGTCTTCTGGTTCTTCGGCCACCCTGAGGTGTACATGCTGATCCTCGGAGCGTGGGGCGTCGTCACCGAGATCATCGCGGTCTTCTCGGGCAAGCCGATCTTCAGCTATCGGGGCGTGATCCTCGCGTTCCTGTTGATCACGGCGCTGTCCTTCAGCGTGTGGGCGCATCACATGTTCGCGACCGGAGCCGTCGAGCTGCCGTTCTTCAGCGTGACGACCGAGCTGATCTCGATCCCGACGGGCGTGCTGTTCTTCATCTGGCTGGCCACGCTCTGGCGCGGGAAGCTCCGCTTCGAACCCCCCATGCTGTTCGCGCTCGGCTTCGTCGCGATGTTCCTGATCGGAGGGATCGACGGCGTCTGGGCGGCGTCTCCCGCGATGGACTTCGCGATCCACGACACTTATTGGGTCGTCGCCCACCTGCACTACGTGCTGTTCGGCGGCACGCTCTTCGGCGTGATGGCGGCGATGTTCTATTGGTTCCCGAAGATGACGGGACGGATGCTCTCCCGGCGTCTGGGGATCTGGCAGTTCTGGATCCAGCTGATCGGGTTCAACCTGACGTTCTTCCCCATGCACATCCTGGGCCTGCGCGGGATGCCTCGGCGCATCGCCGACTACCCGCCCGACCTCGGGTGGAGCTTCCTGAACCTCCTGGCATCGATCGGTGCGTTCGTGATCGCGACGGCCATGATCATCTTCTTCCTCAACATCTTCCTGACCCTCCGCAAGCCGCGAACGGCACCCGATGACCCGTGGGGCGCCAACACGCTCGAATGGATGACGTCCTCGCCGCCGCCGGCCCACAACTTCGACGTGCTTCCGACGATCCGCTCGGATCGTCCGGCGTACGACCGGCGGATGGCCGAGCAGGAGCCGACGACATGAGCGACATCACGGCGCAGAGGGAGCGCGCGCGGCCGGAGATGAGCGGGCCCGTGCTCGGGATGGTCCTCTTCGTGGCCTCGGAGGCGATGTTCTTCGCTGCCTTCTTCGGTGGGTACTTCACGATCCGGGCGAACGCCCCCGTGTGGCCGCCTCCGGATGTTCCCCACCTCAAGATCGACATCGCGTCGATCCTCACCGTCGTCCTGGTGGCGAGCAGCGTCGCCGTCCAGCTCTCGCTGCGGGCCACCCGTGACGGGAGGCGGCGGCAGGCCCTGTGGTGGCTCGGCGCCACGATCGCGCTCGGCGTGGTCTTCCTCGGGCTGCAGCTGTACGACTATTCGCAGCTGGGCTTCGGGTTGAAGGATGGGGTCTTCGGCACGTTGTTCTACGTGATGACCGGCATCCACATGGCGCACGTGATCGGAGGCGTCGCCTTCCTCGCCCTCGTCTTCGGACAGGGGTTGCGGGGTCGCCTCTCGCCGACGCATCACGATCCTCTGGCGGCGGGGGCGATCTACTGGGACTTCGTCGACGTCGTGTGGCTCTGCCTGTTCACCACCTTCTACCTGCTGACGCCGAGGTGAGCCGATGAGCACGCTGTCGCGGGTCTGCCTCGGTCTGGCGGTGTTCCTCGTGGTGACCGGCGGCGTCTACGGGCTCACCAGCCACGAGCACGCCGGGACGACCGAGTTGCTGGTGTCGGCGGTGACCTTCTGTTTCCTCGGGGTCCTCCTTCGGCTCCTCGGCGCGCACGAGGCCGAGGGCGAGGCGGTGGAGGAGGCCGAGATCCAGGTGACTCCCACGATCTGGCCGTTCGGGTTCGCGATCTCGGGGGTCATCCTGGTTGTAGGACTGATCGTCAGCCAGTGGATCGTGATCTTGGGCGGGCTGGCCGCGGCGGTCTCGGCCACGGGGTGGCTCCGCGACGTCGCCCGGTCGCACGCAGGCGAGGCGCCCTAAGCGATCAGCCTCGGGCGATCAGCACGCCTGCCGCGAGCACCAACGTGAGGAGCACCACGAGGAAGACCGTGGCGTGGTACTGCGTGCGGCTCGGGCTCGGAAGGCTCGCCGGGTTACAGCGGTGACAGATGGCCACGCCGTCGGCCACCGGCCCGCCGCATCGCAGGCATCGTTCTCGAGAACGCATCAGGCTCCTCTCATCGTCGCACGCTCGAGCCGGGCGTCGACCCTCGCGGCCTCGCGCTCATCCGCCCGCATCCACTCGAGCAAGACGAAGCCGAGCGCGGGCACGATCCAGACCATCGTGCCCGCCCACATGATGGCTCCGGCCGCCCGCTGATCGGTCAGGGCGCGGGCGACGCCATCGGCGTGCGCGTACGTCGGGTAGAGCACCTGGCGGGAGCTCACGATCGTGAGGCCAAGGAACGCCATGGCGGGCATGGCCACGAACAGGTAGAGGATCCGTGCCGGGTACGACAACCCGGACGGCGCCGGATCGGCCCGCACGATCGGCATCCAGAACAGCAGCGCTGTCACCAGCAACACGATGTGCTCGAGCGCGTGCAGACCGTTGTTGTGCAGCGCCGCTTCGTAGATCCACGTGAAGTGGATGCCCCAGAGCACCACGAAGAACAGCGCCCACGCGACGAGCGGGTTACCGATCAGGCGCGCCGGTGCGCTCCGGAGCGTCGCGAGGAGCCAGCGGCGCGGGGTGCCCGGCCACGCCTGCAGCGCGAGCGTGATCGGGGCGCCTAGCAGCAGGAGCGGGGGAGCGACCATCGTGAGCAGCAGATGCTGGAACATGTGGATCGAAAAGGAGGTGGTGACGGCGGCGTCGATCGGGCCCGTGAGGGCGGCGACCACCACCCCGAGGCCGGCGAAGAAGGCGAGGCGCGCGCGCGGTCGCGGAACGCGGCCGTGCGCGCGCCGGACGCGTCCGTCCGCGATCAGGTAGCCGAGGGCGGCCGTTGCGACACCGAGCGGGACCGGTTCAGCCGAGGTGACTACCACCGACGCCTCCTTCCACGGCCAAACGGTCGGAGGTCCTGGCGATCTCTTGGGTGGGCGCGCGGACCTGACCGGTGTCCGCCTCGAGGGGGAGGTCGATCTCGAAGGTCGTCCCCACGTCGACCTGGCTCGTGACGCCGACCGTGCCGAGGTGTGCCTCGACGATCGCTCGAACGATCGACAATCCCAGTCCGAACCCACCGGTGTGCCGGCTGCGCCCGGGATCCGCCCGAGCGAAGCGGTCGAAGATGCGATCCAGGTCCTCCATGGGGATCCCCGTCCCCGTGTCGCGGAACGAGATGACGGCCGTGCCGTCGCGGCGATGGACGCCGACCTCGATCGTGTCCTGCTCCCGCGTGTGCTGCACCGCGTTCTCGATCAGCGCGTCGAACGCCACGGCCAGCCGGTCGCGGTCGGCAAGGACGATCGCCTCCTCGGCGGCGCCCAGCACCCACCGGCGGGGCGTTGCCGCCCACCGGCGGACCGCGTCGGCGACGATCTCCCCCACGTCCACCGGGACCAGGTGGAGCTGCTGGGGGTCGTCGGTCCCGGCGAGCAGGAGCAGACCGTCGACCAAGCGCCGCAGGCGCGTCAGCTCGTCCGCGATCACATCGACGTCCTCGACGATGGTCGGGTCGGTGGCGCGACGCTGGATCAGCTCGGTGTGACCGAGGGCGACCGTGATCGGCGTCCGGAGCTCGTGGGAAGCATCTTGGACGAATCGCCGCTCACGCTCGAGGAGCCTGAGGTTCTCCATGGAGACGCGCTCGGTTTCCTCCATGGCCGATAGCCGGCGCCGAGCGTGCCACACCATCGCAACGAACATCGCGGCCATGAGCGGCACCTCGGTGATCTCGTCGAGCGGCTGCGCTCCTCGCGAATAGTCGATCCAGATGAACAGACCGGTCATCCCCATCACGAACGCGAGCACGGTTAAGGTTGGGCGCGTCCGCCACACGCGGAACCCGTAGAGCAGGGTCAGGCTGACCCAGATGAAGTGGAACGGCACGGTCTCCCACGTCGGGATGACCAGCATCGCGGCGAGGTTGGCCAGCGAGAACACCACCCAGGCGACGTCGATCCACCGCTCCCGATGCGGCCATTCGATCGCGTCAGGACGCATCGAAGCGGTACCCCACCCCACGGATCGTCGTGATCGCGTCCGGACCCAGCTTCGCGCGGAGCCGGCGGACGTAGACGTCGACCACGTTCGAGCCCGGGTCGAAGTGGTAGCCCCAGACCGACGACAGCAGCCGCTCCTTCGACACCGAGCGTCCCGCGTGTCGCATCAGCTCCTGAAGCAGCAGGAACTCGCGATCGGCGAGCGGAACGGGCCCGCGACCGTCATCGACCTGACGCCGGATCAGGTCCAGGGTGGTCCGACCCACCGCGAGCTTCGTCTGATCCGTCCGCGCCGCGGTGCGGAGACGTGCCCGCACCCGGGCGAGCAGCTCCTCGAGTGAGAAGGGCTTCGAGAGGTAGTCCTCAGCGCCGAGCTCGAGCGACCGCACCTTCGATGCCGTGTCGCTCAGGGCCGAGAGCACGAGGACGGGCTGCGAGGGTTTGCGTTCCACGATCTGGTGCAGCACCGAGAGACCGTCCACATCCGGCATCACCAGGTCCAGGATGACGAGGTCGTAACTGCGCGACAGCGCGAGCTGCAGACCCTCTTCCCCACCTCCGGCGGCATCGACCTCGAGCCCCTCCGCCTCCAAGCCACGACGGACGAAGTTCACGATGCGCTGCTCGTCGTCCACGAGCAGCACCCTCCCGGCCAACGCCGGCTCGACGCCGATCCCTCGAGCAGATGGGTCCACGGCCCTCCCTCAGGGCCACAGAGTAGCCAGGTCGCACGACCCTGGGTAGGGGGCCACGGAAACGACCCTGGGGTGACGGTTCCGTACATGTCCGTTGGCAGCGGACCGTCATCCGGGAGCCCGAACGACGAACGGGGCGGCCCCCGTGCCGGAGGCCGCCCCGTCCGCCTGATGCGATCGGCCCTCGTCTACTTCACCTCGACGGCACCGATGTCGCAGATCCTGTGCTGCGGACGAGCGACACCGCGCTCGTCGACCGCGGGACAGCCACCGTTCCCGGCGTGGTTGATCGCGATGCTGCCCGGTTTGGGCATCATCGTCGCGGCGAACCCGCCGTTGTTCTTCAGCAGGCCCAGGCTGGCGACCGTGTTCAGGTCGCCCATCTGGTTGAAGTGGCAGGTCGTGCCCTTCTCCAGGTTGTGACCCGCCGACAACAGGGTGCTGCCGGTGTTCGTGGCGCAGTTCCTGCTTGCGTTTCCGGACACGATCGTGTTCCGGAACGTTTCGAGGTATCCGTCGTCGTAGATCCCTCCGCCCCG
>Ga0066705_10000617_pt1 | contig 10596 bp, 10 predicted proteins | sample GraSoiAngelo_154_FD_66506 | JGI IMG/M metagenome (GOLD analysis project Ga0066705, IMG submission 66506) | Grasslands soil microbial communities from the Angelo Coastal Reserve, California, USA - 14_1009_13_20cm | ecosystem: Environmental > Terrestrial > Soil > Grasslands | place: USA... | reverse complement strand
TCGATGAAGGTGCGTTGCGGCCGCGACACGCGGTCGTCGGCGAGCCGACGAGGATGACCCCGATCCTCGGCCACAAAGGGTACTGCCTCGCCCAGGTGACGGTGCACGGGGCCGAGGGGCACAGCGCCTATCCGGAGACCGGCGCATCGGCGATTCTCGCCGCCGGACGCGTCCTGCGCGAGATCGAGCGCATCGGCGAGGAGCTGCGCGCCGAAGCGGATCCGCAGTTCTCCCCGCCGCATACGACGCTGAACGTCGGCCTGATCGCGGGGGGCAAGGCGAAGAACGTGATCCCGGGCCTCTGCACGCTGACCGTCGAGTGGCGGCCGCTCCCGTCGCAGGACGCGCGCAAGGTCCTGCGGCTGCTCGAGGATGCTTGCGCGCGGGTGCAGACCGATCGCATCCGCATCGAAGTGGCCGTGCAGCGTCTCGACGGGGGGATCGTGGTGGCGCGGGATTCGGAGATCGTGACCTTCCTGCAGGCGGAGTCCGGCAACGAGCCCGGTACCATCCCGTTCGGGACGGAGCTGCCGTACCTCGCGCAGCTGGGCGCGACCGCCTGCGTGTTCGGGCCCGGCGACATCCGCGTCGCCCACCGGACGGGGGAGTTCGTGCCCGTCGCCGAGCTGATGCGGGCGTCGGAGATCCTCGCAGCCGCGGTCGAGCGGTTCGCGACGACGTAGTTATACGGGATTGCGCGAACGGTCGGGATCGCCACCCGTCAACCGCGCGATCTCGCCCGCGAGACGCTGGGCGGGAACGATGGAGACGAGCGGGCGGACCGCTTCGCTGCAACGCGCGACCGGGATGTCGACGACCTCGACACCGACCGCTGCGCAGAGCTCGCGGAGTCGCACCGTGCGCCCGCCATCATCGTCGTCGGGAACGAAGAGGATCGCGCCCATCCCCTGGCGCAGCGCCGCCTGCGGGCCGTGCAGCGCTTGCTCGACGCTGAGCCCTTCCGCCCACTGGAACGTGGCTTCCTTCAGCTTCAGCGCAGCTTCCGCCGCCGCGATCGCGTCGAGTCCGAAGCCGGCGATGAGCAGCGGATCCTTGCCGGCGAGATGGCGCGCCGCATCTGCCGGCGCGGGCTCGGCGAGCGCATCGCGGAGCAGACGCGGCGCGCTGGAAAGATCGAGGCCGAGCATCTGCCCGAGGGCGGCCAGCGCGGTGACGTACGAAACGCTATGCGTCTGCGCTCGCTCGGGAGCACAGGTGCGGACCACATGATCGGCGTCGGCGGTTGCCGCGTCGCCGCACACAGCGAACGTGTTCGCTCCGGCAGCGCGCGCCTTGCGCAGCACCGCGGCGGTGAAGCCGCGACCGGAGTGCGAGATGGCGACCACCTGCGCACCGGAGGGAATTCCGCTCCGCAGGGCGACGTCGTGCGAATCGAGAGCCTGCGCCGGATATCCGGCCCATGCCGCGGCGATGCGCGCCGCGTGGAGCGATGTCCCCTGGCCGCAGAACAACAGCGGACGCGACGGATCCAGGCGCGGCGCCGGCCGGCGCAATACTGCTACCACGGCGTCCGGCTGCGATTCGATCTGCGCGTCGTAGAGGAACTTCATCGGGGCGGCGCCACGGCGGGGTGCGCCTCCAGAGGTGCGATCTCTCTCGCCGACAAGCGCAGAAAACGCGTCAAGAGCGCCATCGCCACGGCGGTGAGGCCGGCGCACAAGCCCCACCACAGCCCAATCACGCCGTGGCCAAGACGCAGGCCGAGCACGATGGCCACCGGCAGCCCGATGGCGTAGTGGCCGACGAGGTTCGCGAGAAACGCGAACCGGGTATCGCCGGCCCCGCGGAGCACACCGGCGCCGACGCCCTGGATTCCATCGGAGAGCTGGAAGACGGCGCAGACCGCGAGCAGCGGCAGCGAGGCGGCGATGACGTCGGGTTGATCGGAGAGCATGCGCGCGAGGGCGCCGGGCAGGAGCCAGAAGCAGAGCGCAGCGATGGACATGATGCCCGCGCCGCCGGCGAACGCCGTCAGCCCTGCGCGTCGTGCTGCCGGCGTGTCGCGCGCGCCGATCGCCCATCCGACTCGCACCGTCCCGGCCATTCCTACACCGACCGCGGCGCAGAAGGTGAAGCTCGCGAGCGAGATTGCTACCTGGTGCGCCGCCAGACTGGACGCGCCGAGGCGGCCGGCCAGCACGCCGACGAGGGCAAAGACCCCGACCTCCGCTCCCATCTGCAAGCCGACCGGGATTCCCACCGAGAGAGCCTTGCGCAGGTCCGCGGACCGCGGCGGCTGGCGCCGTCCAGGTCGCACCGCCTTGGCGAGAATGGCGAACTGGAACAGCGAGCAGATGCTGGTCACGAGCCCCGATCCGGGCGCGCCAAGCGCCGGCATGCCCAGATGCCCGAAGACGAAGACCACGTCCAGCGCGAAGTTCGCGACGTTTGCCACCACCGTCGCAACCACGAGCGCGCGGAGCTGCTCGCGCGCCTGCAGGTACGAGCGCAATGCCGCGAACGCGAGCATGGGCCAGAGCCCGGGCAAGCGCAGCCAGAGGAAGAGCCGCGCGTCGCCCACGACTTCGGCGGGGATGCCCCAGGGCTCGAGCGCGAACGGCAGCGCAGCGATGGGCAGCGCCAGCGCCAGCGTGACGACGGCCGAAAGCCACAGCCCCTGCCAGATCAGCTCGCGGGCCCGCGCCTCGTCGCGCGCTCCGAGCGCCTGCGCAAAGAGCGGATCGAGGCCCAACATCGCTCCGAGCCCCACGATGGCGACGGCGAGGAAGAGGCCGTTGGCGAGGCCGACGGCGCCGAGCGGGGCCGCCCCGAGGCGGCCGACGACGGCGGTGTCGACCAGCCCCATCATGGCGTAGCCCGCCTGGGTGAAGGCGATGGGCGCCGCCAGGCGCAGCAGCTTTCGCAGCTCGTTCACGGAGCCGTCGTATCAAAGGTCGAAGCGCCCGATCAGCGGCACGTGGTCGCTCTTTCCCCAGAAGGGGCTCGAGCGATCGCCGAAACGGCACGTACCTTCCAGATCGAGCCAGTTCACGAGGGGGCTCGAGAAGAGATGATCGAGGTGCATGCGCAGCCTCATGAAGCCGGCGGTGGGGAAATCGCGGGGGTCGCGGTCAATCTGCCGCAGGTGCTTCTGCACGCCTACCAGGCCGCAATCGTCGGTGAGAAAGCGGTATACCGGCGAGTCGGGCAGCGAATTGAAGTCGCCGCAGACGATGAACGGCTCGTCTCCGGCGTGCCGGTGGATGAAAGCGGCCAGCGTCTTGGCCTCGTGCAGCTGATTCACGCCGAATCCCATCCTTTGCGAGGTCGTCCAGAACTCGCGTGAGAACGGCGTGGGCAGCGACAGGTGCGTATTGAAGATGTGGAACGGCTTCCCGCGCGGTCCGACCAGTTTCATGTGGGCGCAGATCCGCGTCTGCTTGCGGTCCTTCCAGCGGAGCACGTGGTGATAGGTGATGTCGTGCGGGCTTTCGCAGTTGTGGGTGTCGATCCGGATGCGGTAGCGGTGCACGAGGATGGCGAGCCCCATGCTCTGCAGCGGCGTGTTGCCGATACGGTTCACGTGGGCCCGGAAGTAGAATGCGTCATAGGGAAAGGGCGGCGGCCGTCGCTCGAAAGCGCGTTCCAGCTCGGCCATGAACGACTCGAGCTGCGTCTCCGTCCGATGTGATCGGCGGAAGACCAGGCTGCTGCGCAGCGAGAACGTCTCCACTTCCTGCAGGCAGATGATGTCGGCGGCGGGGTCGAGCGTGGCCAACGCATCCGCGATGGCGCGCTTGCTTCCTCGCGTGCTGGCGAGGCCACGGAGCGCATGTCCGAAGTAGCGGACGTTGTAGCTCACGATGCGCAGGGGCACGCCCGCGAGTGTATGTTCCTGCTCCATGATCGTCATCCGGAAGGCTGAGCCTCGCGACGTCCCGCAGATGCTCGCATTCATCCACGAGCTGGCAAAGTACGAGCGGTTACCACAGGAGGTGGTGGCGACGCAGGAGGACCTCCTCCGGGACGGCTTCGGCGAGCAACCTCGTTACTTCTGCCTGGTGGCGGAATGGAACGGAGCGCCGGCGGGCTTCGCCTTCTATTTCCACACCTACTCGACCTGGGTCGGGCGCTGGGGAATCTACCTCGAGGATCTCTTCGTCACGCCCCACCTCCGCGGGAAGGGTATCGGGAAGGCCTTGCTGGTCGAGCTGGCGCGGATCGCGGTGCGGGAGAAGTGCGGCCGGGTGAACTGGCAAGTGCTGGACTGGAACACGCCGGCGATCAACTTCTACCGCGGCCTCGGTGCGAAGATGCTGTCCGACTGGGAGACGTTCCGGCTGGCCGGCGACGCCCTGGAAAGGCTGGCGCGCGATGGATGAAAAGGAGTTCGGCCGCCGCGCGGCGGAAACGTTGCGAAAGCTCGACGACGCGCTGCGGGACGTGGACGGAGTAGAGTCGGATCTGGCCGCAGACATCCTGACGCTGGAGTTCGAGGACGGGGCGAAGTTCGTCGTGAACTCGCACTCGGCGGCGCAGCAGATCTGGATGTCGGCGAACATGCAGGCCTGGCACTTTGGGTGGGACGATGCGGCGAAGGGCTGGCGTGACTCCCGGTCGCGGGTGGAGCTGTTCAGCGAGCTCGGGAAGCTGGTCAGCGAGAAGTTGGCCCAGGCGGTGACGCTGCGGTCCTGAGGTCTGCTCATGTCGTGAGGTCTCTCGAATCGGGCCCAGGCCGGCGAAATCCCGGCGGGTCTGCTCCGTATAGCTCTCATGTCGTCGGACATGATCCCTTACCTGATCGCGGCGGTGGCCTTGATCGTCAGCGTCCTGATGGTGTTCGGGTTTCCTGCTCTCGCAATCATCGCCGTCAAGTATTTCAAGTTGAAGGAGCGCGAGCTGACGCTCGAGATGGAGCACCGCCAGAAGTCGCAGCAGCAGAACCTCGCCATCGAGGACCGGGTGCAGCGCCTCGAAGATGTGCTGACCAGCCTCGATCACGACGTGCGCGTGCGGCTGGGGATCGAGCAGCCGGCAACGCCCCTGCAGTCCCACCCGGAGCTCCTGGAGGGGCCCGGCGCCGCGCCAGATGCTCCGCGCGGGAAATCGCGGGATCCGGCCTCGACGAAGGCGCAGTAGCGACGATGCGAACGGCTCGGAGTCACTCCGCGGCCAGGTTCACCTGCTGCTCCGACTCCTCGCAGAAGAACCGGATGGCCGCTGCCGCCTGCTCAGACGTCTCGCAGCGCCCCTCATATCGACGAGTCAGCACCGTTCCGCCCCAATCCTCGACCGACTCGGACGCTTGCACGATTCCGATCGCGGAAAGCCGCTGCGAGACGCGCGCATCGAGCAACGCTTTCGCCGCTGCGGAGTCACCGCGCACCTCATAGTCTCCGCGCACCATCCGCTCCTGCGCGCGCAACCACACGGGCATCGGATTGAATCGCGCCCGCCCGGTCCGGCGCAGGACCTGCGCGCCATCCGCTGCGTCAGGGCCGAGCTGGTAACGGTCAGGCAGCAGCGCGAACAGCCGCCCCAGCCAAGGATCTGCTTCCAGCCGCGGATCCGGAGGACGCGGCGGGGGAGGCGGCGGACGAGGACGGAAGAGTGCGCGGAGGATCCTGCGGAGCATCCTCTACCCCGGCACGCCCCGGATCTTCCAGATGTTCTCCGCGTACTCGCTGATGCTCCGGTCCGAGGAGAACTTCCCCATCTTGGCGATGTTGAGGATCGCCATGCGCGTCCACTGGTCCGGATCGAGGAACGCCTTGCCGACGCGCTCCTGGCAGTCCGCATAGGACTGGAAGTCCGCCAGCAGCATGTACGTGTCCTGCTCGAGCAAGGACTGCACGAGGGGCTTGAACACGTCGGGATGCTCGGGCTCGAAGAAGCCGGAGGCGATCAGGTCGAGCACGGCCTTCAGCTCCGCGTTCTTGTCGTAGTACTCGCGCGGCCGGTAGCCGCGCCGCTGCAGGTCGGACACCTGCTGCGCGGTCAACCCGAAGAGGAAGAAGTTGTCCGCGCCGACCTCGTCGCGGATCTCGATGTTCGCCCCGTCCAGCGTCCCGATGGTGAGCGCTCCGTTCAGGGCGAACTTCATGTTGCCGGTGCCGCTGGCCTCCTTGCCGGCGGTGGAGATCTGCTCCGAGAGGTCGGATGCGGGGAAGATGCGCTCCGCCAGCGAGACCCGGTAGTTGGCGAGGAAAACCACGCGCAGTTTTCCGTTCATCTGCGGATCCGCGTTCACCACCGAAGCGACGGAGTTGATCAGCTTGATGATCAGCTTCGCCGTTGCATACGCGGGCGCCGACTTGCCGCCGAAGATGAAGGTCCGGGGCACCATCTGCAGATCCGGATTCTTCTTCAACCGCAGATAGAGCGCGACGACGTGCAGCAGGTTGAGGAGCTGCCGCTTGTACTCGTGCAGCCGCTTCACCTGGACGTCGAACATCGAAGCGCGATCGATCGACACCCGGTACTCGGCCTCGATGTAACGCGCGAGATGCTCCTTGTTCCGCTGCTTGATCCCCCGCACTTCGCTGCGAAACGCCGGGTCGTCGGCATGCTCGGCCAGCTTGCCGAGCTGGTCGAGCTGCGTGATCCAGCCGTCGCCGATCCGCGTGGTGATCGCGTCGGCCAGGAGCGGATTGGCGGCGAGCAGCCAGCGGCGCGGCGTCACGCCGTTGGTGACGTTGTGGAAGCGCTCCGGCCACATCTCGTGGAAGTCGTGCAGCAGGTTCGCCTTCAAGAGCTCCGTATGCAGCGCCGCCACGCCGTTCACGCTGTGCGAGCCGACCACCGCCAGATACGCCATCCGGATGCGCTTGCTCTCCAGCGTGCCGTTGCCGTCGTCGACCACCGACATCCGCGCAAGCCGGGCTTCGTCGTACGGGTACCGGCTCATCACCTGTCGCAGGAAGCGACGGTTGATCTCGTAGATGATGGCGAGGTGCCGCGGCAGAAGCCGTTGGAAGAGCTCCACCGGCCACGTCTCCAACGCCTCGGTGAGCAGGGTGTGGTTGGTGTACCCGATGCTCGCCTGCGTCATTTCCCACGCTTTCTCCCAGGCGATGGAGTGCTCGTCCACCAGGATGCGCATCAGCTCGGGGATGGCGATGGCGGGGTGCGTATCGTTGAGCTGGATTGCCACCTTCTCGGGGAAGTTCTCCAGGGTGGGAAAGGCGACGAGGTGACGGCGGACGATGTCGTGCAGCGAGCAGGCGACGAAGAAGTACTGCTGCTTGAGGCGCAGCTCCTTGCCGAACACCTTCACGTCGCTGGGATAGAGGACCTTGGAGATGGTCTCGGAGCGGTTCTTGTCCAGCACCGCCTTCTCGTAGTCGCCCTCGTTGAAGTAGCGGAGATCGAAATCCGAGCTGGCGCGCGCGCGCCACAGCCGCATCGTATTGACGGTATTGCACCCGTAACCCGCGATGGGCGTGTCGTACGGCATCCCCACCACCTGCTCGCCCCCGGTCCAGTGCACCCGGAGCCGCCCGTGGTCCTCGGCGTGCTCCTCGGTGTGCCCACCGAAGCGCACCGGGACGCCGTACTCCGGTCGCGCGATCTCCCAGGGGTTGCCGAGCCGGAGCCACTCGTCCGGCTTCTCCACCTGCCAGCCGTCCTTGATCTCCTGGTCGAACATCCCGAACTCGTAGCGGATGCCGTATCCGTATCCGGGAATGTCGAGGGTGGCCATCGAGTCGAGGAAGCATGCAGCGAGCCGTCCCAGGCCGCCGTTGCCGAGCCCCGCGTCGACCTCCTGCTCGAGCACGTCGCCGAGGTCGAGGTTCAGCATCTTCATCGCGTCGCGCGTGGTGTCGTAGAGCCCGAGGTTGATCAGGTTGTTCGCGAGCGCCCGGCCCATCAGGAACTCGGCCGAGAGGTAGTAAATGCGCTTTGCGTCCTTGCGGTAGTAGCGCTGCTGCGTGCTGATCCAGCGCTCGATCAGGCGGTCGCGGATGGTCAGCGCCAGCGACATGTATCGATCCAGCTCCGTCGCCGAGTACTGATCCTTCGCCAGCGAGTAGAGCAGGTGGTTGGTGAACGAGTGCAGCAGGGCCGCCGCTTCGTTCGGAGCGGTGGCGCGGACCGGGCGATTCATGGCGCGAGTGTACACTGCCGGCCGCTAGCGAAGGTTGAGCAGATAGCCGAGCATGAACTCGACGCTGCTGGTGCTGCCCGCGTACTGCGCGACGTGCGACGGCGACCAGGCGAACTGGACCTGTCCCAAAGCCCGTCCGGGTCCAATCTGCCAGGTGGCGCCGACCGCCGGCGCGAGCCGGGATGTGATGGACGAATCGGTGTTCCTGCCGAGGTTCAGAGGAAAGATGACGCGGACGGTCTGCGACTGAAGTCCTGCCGCCAGGGTGGCGTGGACGTCCAACTTGCGCAGGACCTGGAGGCTGCCCCGGACACCGATCTGCGCGAGCCACGCGTGCGTCCTCGCCCTCTCCGCGAGCGCCGGCACTGCCGTGTACTGGCCGACCTCCGACAGGAAGTCGCCGCCTGCGTCGAGCAGCGCTTCCAGCGGCAACGACTGCAGGCGGACCGCGACCTCGGCCAGGAAACCGCCGGCGGTGGCGCCGTCGAAGCTGCGTCCGATGGCGCCGAGAAGTCCGGTCGAGACGCTCCAGGGTCCCTGCGACCCCGACATTCGCCAGAACGAGCGCCGCGTGCCGGGCGCCTCGGGTCGCACCGTAACGTCCAAGGTCGCCAGCTGGGCGTTCGCCTTCGCCTCCAATTTCGTCGAGCCGCTCTGGCCTTCCGAAGGCGTGAACTCGGCCAGGTAGATGCCGGGCCCAATGCGGCGGTGCATCCTCGTCTCACCTTCGCTGGCGCTCAGCGCCACCTTCGCCTCGTCATCCGGAGTGCCGTCCGGCTTCACCACGAAGATCTCCACCTCGAGCGGCGACGAAGGGCTCGCGGCGTCGGCGCGCGCAGCGAGCCGCAGGCGCGAGTAGGGCGGCGGTTCGAGGTCGAGCGGCTTTTCGCTGGTGTTGCCGAGCTTGTCCGTGATCCGAAGCGTCGTCTCGCGGACGCCCGGCGGAACCACCATCGGCAACCGCACGTTGCCATCGTCGCCGGCGGTGATCGGACCGACCATGCGCCCGGCGACGTTCGCCTCCACCTTCGAGCCCGGTTTCGTCTGGATCACCATCGAGTCCGAGCCGGAGAGCGGGATCGACAGCCACTGCAGCTCGCGATCGTCGCCATCGTCGATCTGCGCCAGCACCAGCGCGACCGACGGCACGCGGAGCGGCGGCGCATTGAAGCGCGCGCGCACGACGCTGCCCTGTCGCTGGGCGCCGCTGACAGTGCCGACGGTGGTGGAGAACGTCACTTTCGCGCCGGAGGAGGCACGCACTTCCAGATCCGCTCCCGCGTCCTTGCCGAGCACGAGTTGGGAAGGTTGCGCCGTCAGGGATGCAGCAATCAGCACCACTAGCGCCATTGCCAGAGCCTCTTTTTCACCTTCACGTCGGGGAGGGAGTCGTCGCGCAGGACGATGCTCTCCACCTGCTTGCGCCGCCCCAGCGCGTCCACGGTGACCACGGCGATCTTCTGCTTGCCCTGCCGCAGCGGCACTTCCGTTCGGAACATTCCGCCTTCGCCGACGGCAACGGGCTCGCCCTGGACGAAGACCCGGCTTCCCGGTTCGACGCGGCCGGCGATCGGCAGGGTGGCCTTGTTGGTTTCTCTCTGGTTCGGCCACTGCACGTTGAGCAGGACCCGGCGCAGCGCTTCCACCGGAACGGTGGGATGAGGATCGGTCTTGGTCAGACGGGTCACCTGTCCCTTGTTCACCTCGATCGACTTGCCGCCCCCCGACACGTTGACGGTGCCGGTCACCGAGGCGACGGCGACCACGCCGCGGCCGTCGGCGGTGACGAAGAAATGGCCGCCTTCGCTGTGCGCGATCGCGTCGCTGTTCTCGATCTCGACGTCGAGCTTGCCCTTCTGCACGACCTCCGACTCGACGCTGCCGCGCACCCGCGCGCGCAGGTTCTGCTTGCCCACCTGCTTCAGCTCCAGCCGGCTTCCCTCGTGCAGCCGGACCCGGACGCCGTCGACGGCAACGTCCGCCTCGCCCACTTCGGTGCGCAAGGCGTCGCGCACGGAAAGCCGATCGCCGACCTTCGCTTCTTCTACCGAGCCGTCGACGGCGCGGAGTACCTGCACCTTGCCGGTTTTCCCCGTGACCACCGCCTCGGCATTTTCCCCTGCGGTTCCGCCGGCAGACGATGCTGCCACGCCCGAGCCAGACCGGTCCCGCCTGCACGCCGGGACGGCCAGAAAGACAGCCAGGAGCGCCACGGCGCGCCGCATCGCGAGACTGTACGAAGCGCGCTGGCAACTATGCAAATTTCGTTTGGAGACCCGGGTGTGCGTTTGCCTTACAGAAGCGGCAGCTGATTTCCGCGCCCCGGCCGGCGGAACGTCGGCGCGTCTTCGTCGCAGTGAAAGCCTTCGTTCATCCCGAGCTGCTTCACTGTCGCGTCGAACAGCGCGCGCGCCGCCTCGGCATACGTTCCTTCTCCTCGGCCCCGGACGCCCCAGCGCGAGTCGTACAGCTTGCCGCCGCGCGCATCGCGCACACGGTTGAGCACGCGATCGGCGCGCAACGGGAGC
>Ga0066705_10000616_pt1 | contig 10606 bp, 10 predicted proteins | sample GraSoiAngelo_154_FD_66506 | JGI IMG/M metagenome (GOLD analysis project Ga0066705, IMG submission 66506) | Grasslands soil microbial communities from the Angelo Coastal Reserve, California, USA - 14_1009_13_20cm | ecosystem: Environmental > Terrestrial > Soil > Grasslands | place: USA... | reverse complement strand
CAGCCCCGACACCTATAGCCTGATCGAGACCACGCTTGGCGTGCGGCCCGTCGACGTGCTGTTCGTGTCGTCGAACCCGTGGGACGCCTGCGGCGCCAAGGCGTTCGGCCTCAACGTCGCCTGGATCGAGCGGGTGACGCCGCAGGCCATGGCGCTGGCCTTCGTCGAAAGCGAGCTGGTCTCCCCGCTCACGATGTTCAAGGCGATCAGGACGCAGATGGACGAGCTCGGCGTTGCGCCCGATCATCGCATCCGCGCGCTGTCGGATTTGCCGAAAGTTGTTGCCAGCTACGGGTCTTGAATGAGTGTTGAATCGGTCCGCGCGTTTTTTGCCGAAAAAGCTCCCGACATCAGCGTAATGGAATCGCCGCAGAGCTCGGCGACGGTGACGCTCGCCGCGGAAGCCTACGGCGTCGAACCGGCGAGAATCGCGAAAACGCTATCGCTTCGCCTTGGCGAGCGCGTCGTGCTGATCGTCACCAGCGGTACCTCGCGGATGGACAACAAGAAAGTGAAGGCGCTGTTCAAGGGCAAGCCGAAGATGCTCGGCCCCGAAGAGGTCGCCGAGATCACCGGTCACGAGGTCGGCGGCGTCTGCCCGTTCGGCCTGAAGACGCCGCTGCCGATCTACTGCGATGTTTCGCTGCAGGCGTTCGACGTCGTGGTGCCGGCCGCAGGCTCCACCCACAGCGCGGTGCGCATCGCGCCGTCGCGCTTGGCCGAACTGGTCAGGGCCGAATGGGTCGATGTGTGCGAGGTCCGCGAGTAGCGCTTGAACGGGCTATTGGTATTGGTTGTATCGATATTGGTTGTCGTAAGTCCGAGGCGGATTATTGGGTTGATTATTGCGCCGCTTCGGCGGCGGAGCCTGTTCGTGCGCACTGTCACTGGATTCGAACACCGAACGGCACGGCCCCGAGAGCTGCGACGTGTTTTGCCGCAGGCACGCCGTGATCCGGTTGGCGTCCGGTATCTGGTCGAAGCACAGACGCCAAACGTCCGGTGTGCAGGCCATCTGCTGCTCGTAGGTTCCATGATATTCCTCGGAAAGCGCAGGACCGGCGGCAGCGATACCGCCCACGATCATGACCACAAGGCTCAGCACAATGCGTTGCGTTCGCATGCCGGGCGTCCTTTCTTTTGGGCTTTGGCTGGCGCGCCGGTTCCGCGCGCCATTCGACACAGCTCCCAATAAATGAGGCCGTGGAAGGTTCGGACCGCACAACAAAATGTGAAGGGCGGCGACGTTACGAACTCCGCTTCTTCCCCTTCGCAAAGTGGCTGGTGAGAAAATCCGCCAGCACTTCGACACGCGCCGGCCGCGGGCCGCCGGGCGGCGTCACCAGGTGCACGGCGGCTTCCGGCTGCTTCCAGCCCTTGAGGATCACCTCGACCTCGCCCGACGCGATGGCGTCGCCGACGATGAAGTCCGGCAGATCGGCGATGCCGAGGCCCGCGAGCAGCGCCGGCATCACCGCCTCGCCGTTGTTGACGCGCAATTGCCCGGCCGGCCGTACGCTCGCCTGCTCGCCCGCCGCATTGGTGTAATGCCAGACGCCGGCGGTCGAGAGATAGGCGTAGCCAAAACACCTGTGCTCGGCGAGATGCATCGGATGCGTCGGCCGGCCGTGGCGCTTCAGATACGACGGCGCCGCCACGGTGTAGCGCGGCATGGCGCAGAGCCGCCGCGCGATCAGCGAAGAATCCGGCAATCGGGCGATGCGCAGACCGGCGTCAAAACCTTCGCCGATCAGATCGACGGTCGCATCGCTGAGATGAAGATCGATCGACACTTCCGGATAGGTTTTGAGGAATTCCGGCAATAGCGGCGCCACTGCTTTCACCCCGAAGCTCATAGGCACCGCGAGCCGCACCAGCCCGCGCGGCGTCACCGATTGCGCCAGCGCCTCGTTCTCAAGCGCCTCGCCTTCGGCCAAAAGACGCTGGGCGCGCGCGGACAATTTTTGCCCAGCATCGGTCAGCGCCAGCCGCCGCGAGGTGCGGTTGAACAACCGCGCCCCCAGCCGCTCCTCCAATCGGCTGACCGCCTTCGAGACCGTGGCCTTGGACAGCGCAAGCTCGGTTGCCGCCGCCACAAACGACCGCAATTCCACGACCTTTGCGAAGATCGCCAACGCTTCGAAGTCCGGAAGTCTTGCCATGATGCTTTCCGCAAATAGCTCGCTTTAGGAAACAATGAGTTTCTTCAGTTTCTATTTCTATCCCAAGCCGGGAAGCATATCCAGAGGTCATGGAATTCGAGCAATGGAGAAATCCGATGACCAAGAAACTTTCAGGCAAGGTTGCCCTCGTCACCGGCGGTTCGCGTGGTATCGGCGCTGCGAGCGCCCGGGCGCTGGCCGATGAAGGCGCCGATGTCGCGATCAGCTATGTCGCTTCCCCCGACAAGGCCGAAGCGGTCGTTGCGGAATTGAAAGCCAAGGGCGTGAAGGCGCGCGCCTTCAAGGCCGACCAGGCCTCCTCCGTCGAAGTCGACCAATTGGTGAAGGACGTCGCAAAACAGTTCGGCCGGCTCGACATCCTCGTCAACAACGCCGGCGTCGTCGCCAGCGCTCCCGTCGATGATGTCAATGCCGATACCGTAGCGCTCACCCGCCAGGACGCGATCAATATCCATGGCGTCGTCACGGCGATCCGCTCGGCATCGAAGCTGATGGGCGACGGCGGCCGCATCGTCACCATCGGTTCGAGCATCGCCGCCCGCGCTTCGTTTCCGGGGCTTGCCGACTACGCCGCTACCAAAGCTGCGGTCGTCGGCTACACCAAAGGCGCGGCACGCGATCTCGGCCCACGCGGCATCACCGTCAACGTTCTGCAACCGGGTTCGATCGACACCGACCTGAACCCGAAGGACGGCGGCGAGTTCGCCGAAGCTCAGCGCACCCAGCACGCGCTGCAGCGCTACGGCACCCCGGAGGAAATCGCCGCCGGCGTGGTCTTCCTCGCAAGCCCCGCGGCCTCCTTCGTGACCGGCACCGTGCTCAATGTCGATGGCGGCTTCGGCGCGTAATCCAGCGGCTCTGGCGACGCCGGGCGCATCGCGCCCGGCGCAAACGACAAATTCAAACCAAGGAAATATCACATGATCGAACTTAGACCCTTTGCAAAACTCGGCAGCGCCGATCACGGCTGGCTGAAAGCAAAGCATCACTTCTCGTTCGGCGGCTATTACGACCCCGGCAATATGGGCCATGGTGCCTTGCGGGTCTGGAATGACGACGAGATCGCCGCAAACACCGGCTTTCCCGCGCACCCCCACGCCAATATGGAAATCATCACCTATGTCCGCGAAGGCGCGATCACCCACCAGGACAGCCTTGGCAACAAGGGCCGGACTGAAGCAGGCGATGTCCAGGTGATGAGCGCCGGCAACGGCATCCGTCACTCCGAATACAATCTCGAACCGACCAAGACCAAGATCTTCCAGATCTGGATCGAGCCGGTGACACAAGGCGGCCAGCCGACCTGGGGCGCAAAACCGTTCCCGAAGTCGGATCGCTCCGGCAGGCTTGTCACCATTGCGAGCGGCATCGCAGGCGACACTGACGCGCTGCCGATCCGTGCCGATGCGCGGGTGCTCGCCACGACGCTGAAGGCCGGCGAAAGCGCAGAATACGCGCCCGAGAGAACGCGCAATCTCTATCTGGTGCCGGCGGCGGGCGCGGTCGAGGTCAATGGCGTCGTCGTCAATGCCCGCGACGGCGCCGCGATCCGCGATGAGGCGAAGCTGAAGATCACCGCGCTGGAAGATTCCGAACTGGTGCTGGTCGACGCGGCGTAAGGCGAAACGCAGAGCCACCCCAACACGCAACAATCGTCATGCCCGGGCTTGACCGGGGCATCCATCCCTCTTCGCAAGAATTTCTTCGAAGGTGATGGATTGCCGGGTCAAGCCCGGCAAGGACGAGTTCTACAACCACGAGTTCTAGAAGACCAAACGAACCGAAACCTCACGGAGACCAAAATGACGAAAGTCCTCGTTCTCTATTATTCCGCCTACGGTCACATCGAGACGATGGCAAATGCCGTTGCCGAGGGCGCGCGCGAAGCCGGCACCACCGTCGACATCAAGCGCGTGCCCGAGCTGGTGCCGGCGGAGATCGCAAAAGCGTCACACTACAAGCTCGACCAGGCCGCGCCGGTCGCGAAGATCGATGACCTTGCCGATTACGACGCCATCATCGTCGGCACCGGCACCCGGTTCGGCCGGATGTCATCGCAGATGGCAAATTTCCTCGACCAGGCCGGTGGCCTCTGGATGAAAGGCGCACTGCACGGCAAGGTCGGCGGCGCCTTCGCCTCGACGGCGACCCAGCATGGCGGCCAGGAGACCACGCTGTTCTCGCTCATCACCAACCTGTTGCACTTTGGCATGACGGTTGTCGGCCTGAACTACGGCTTTGCCGGCCAGATGAAGCTCGACGAGATCACCGGCGGTTCGCCCTACGGCGCGACCACGATCGCCGGCGGCGACGGCAGCCGGCAGCCGAGCGCGAACGAGCTCGCGGGCGCGCGCTATCAAGGACGCGTGATTGCGGAGACCGCCATCAAACTGCATGGCTGATGCGATGCGGGGCGGCATACTCCTTGCGGAATGCCGTCCCATTTATCGGTGAGGGACGAGAGACTCACCATGCTCGAAATTCTTTTTTTCTATCAGCTGGCACGCAATCCGATCGAGGCCATTGCGCGACGCTGGTACTGCCGCAGCCTGTTCCGCGCGTCCCGCGGACGGCGCGGCTGCCCGGAAAGCACCAATTCGTGATGGTCAGGCGCTCACGCGCGAGCGCTGCAAAACAAAATAGTGCGCGCCGCCGATCTCCCTCGAGTTCACCTATAAAGAGCGGACCGGATTGTGCCGGGCCTTTTTGTTTCCGGAAAATGTCCAGGAAAATATCGATGACAATGGGTATGGTGGAGCATGAGTAATTCTCATGAAGTACCTTGGCCGGAATTACCGACCGCAGCCTGGCGCGACACTTGCGAAACCCTGCATCTGTGGACCCAGATCATCGGCAAGATTCGTCTCGTGCGCACGCCGTGGCTGAACCACTCCTGGCACGTCACGCAGTACGTCACAGCGCGAGGGTTGACGACCTCGCCGATCCCGGACGGCAGGCGCACCTTTCGGATTGATTTCGACTTCATCGATCATCTCCTGCGCATTTCGACCAGCGAGGGTGCCACGCGACAGTTTGGCCTGACTGGAAAATCCGTTGCAAGTTTCTACGCGGCGACCATGGCGGCACTTGCCGAACTCGGCATCGACGTCGCCATCAATGAGACCCCGAACGAGTTGCCGGCACCGATCAAATTCTCGCAAGATACCAACCACGCGTCCTACGATCCGGACGTGGTGCGTCACTTTTTCCGGATCCTCGTCAATACCGACCGGGTGTTCAAACAATTCCGCACCGGCTTCCTCGGCAAGGCGAGCCCGGTGCATTTCTTCTGGGGGAGCTTCGATCTCGCGGTGACGCGGTTTTCCGGCCGTCGCGCGCCCCGCCATCCCGGCGGCGTGCCGAACTTGCCCGATGCGGTCGCCCGTGAGGCTTATTCGCACGAAGTAAGCAGCGCCGGCTTCTGGCCGGGCTCTGGCGCAATCGATTATCCCGCGTTCTATTCCTATGCCTATCCCGAGCCGCCGGGCTTTCGCGCCGCGCGCGTGCAGCCAAAAGCGGCGTTCTTCAGCGAGGCACTTGGCGAGTTCATCTTGCCTTACGACGCCGTGCGGGCGGCTGATGATCCCGATAGAGCGCTGCTCGATTTCCTGCAAACCACCTATGAGGCCGCGGCCAACTGCGCCAAATGGGACCGCGATGCGTTGGAATGCGCGCTGGGCCAGCCGGGCGTGGTGCGAAGCGTTTCGTGATGCGCTTAAGTCTTACAGCGGCTTGATCTGAACCTTGCGGAATTTGACCACGCCCTGGCCGTATTGCAGCGCGATCGCGCCGCTCGAGTGCTTTGAGTCCTCGGCATCAACGGTCTTTTGACCGTTGAGCACGACGACAAAGTGCGGCCCCTGCGCGGTGATCTCAAAGGTGTTCCATTTGCCGCCGGCCTTCGGCATCGGATCGACCTTGGCGACATCGACGATCGCACCGGTGCCGTAGCTCGGGTCCGGCCGCTGGTCAAAGATGTTGACCTCGTAGCAGGTCTTGCTACCGATACTCTTCGGCTGCTCGCAACGGATGAAGATGCCGCTGTTGGCGTCGTCGCTGACCCAGAACTCGGCCCTGATATGGAAATCCTTGTAGGAATCCTTGCTGACGAGATAAGCGAGGTCCTTGCCCTCAAGCTTGTCAGCCAGAAGTGCGCCGTCCTTTATCGCCCAGTTGGCTTTGCCGACCTCGTCCCAGTCGCCCATTTTGGTGCTGTCGACCAGCGTGATCCAGCCGTCGCTTTGGCCGGACGCCACGCTCGAATATTGAAAGGCGGCAGCTCCGATCAAAACGCCGGCCGCGAGCGTCGATAAACGTTTCATGAAGTTGATCCTCCCCGTTTCTCGTTGGCGCGGCAACCTAGCATCGCGGCGCGCGGCGTAAATGCTTTTTTCCATGCTGCACTTGCGTCATGCGCGATTACGCTCCGCCGCTTCGCTCGTCAGACGCGCGCGCCTTGCCACGCGGGAACAGGACCGGCTAGCATCAAAAGCAACACAACGAAAATCCGGATGATGGAGGAAGCCATGCAGGCCACGAACCGGTACACTCGATGGCTGGCGCTACCGATATGCTTTGCCGCGATGTTGGGCATCGGCTCGGCCACAGAACTCAATCCCGCGGCCGTGATCTACAAGCTGCCGGACCAGATCCCATGGAGCCCGGTGGATGCGCGCGGCGCGCAAAACGCCGTGGTCGTTGGCGATCCGAGCAAGCCCGGCTTCTACGTGGTCTACACCAAATGGACCAAGGGCAATCATTTTAGCCACCCGCACTTCCATCCCAACGACCGTTACATCGTGGTGTTGCAGGGTACCTGGTGGGTGGGCTCGGGGTCGAAATTCGATCCCGACCATGGCACGGTGGCGATGCCGACGGGCAGCTTTGTCACGCATTTCGGCAAGCAGGTGCATTGGGACGGAGCCAAGGACGAAGACGCTGTGCTGCTGATCATGGGCGAAGGGCCGGCGACGTCGAGCCCTGTCGAAGAAACGAAATAACCCGGCGCTGCCGCTCTATTCCGCTCGCAGTCTAAACCGCGGCGCTTCTTAAGCGCGAAGGCAGGTGAGATTCCGCCGGCGCATCCTCTTCTCCGCCCTGCAGCGGCGGAGAAACCACTAGCGGCGCGGCACGAAGCAGCTCGGCCATATGGCGCGACGGCAGCGGCTTGCTGAACAGGAAACCCTGCATCTCGTCACAGCCGTGGCTGCGCAGGAACGCCTGCTGTTCGGCGGTCTCCACGCCCTCGGCGATAACCGTCATTCCCAACGCCTTGCCCATGCCGATGATCGCCTGCGTAATCGCACGATCCTCGGTATCCTCGGGCAGATCGCGGACAAAGGAGCGATCGATCTTGATCGTGTCGATCGGAAACTGCTTCATCAGCGACATCGACGAATAGCCGGTGCCGAAATCATCGATTGCAAGGCGGATGCCGCGGCTCCTGATGGCATCGAGCACCCTGACGGCCCGAGAGACGTTACGCATCACCATGCTCTCGGTGACCTCGAGCTGCAGCAGCACTGGCGACATGCCGCTTCCCGCCAGCGCCTCGTCGATGTCCTGCAGCAATTGCTCGTCGATGAACTGCCGCGGCGAGAGATTGACCGCCACCGACACCGGCCGCAACCCGCGGCGCTGCCAGGCCATGTTTTGCGCACAAGCCTCCTTCAAGACCCAGCGGCCGACCGGCACGATCAACCCTGTCTCCTCCGCAAGCGGAATGAACTGCAGCGGCGGCACCATGCCGAATTCGGGGTGCGCCCAGCGCAACAGCGCCTCGACGCCGGTGATTTGTCCGCTCGCGACGTCCACTTTCGGCTGATAATGCAGCGAAAGCTGATCGCGCTCCAGCGCACGGCGCAGAGCGGTTTCCAGTTCCAGGTGTTCGATCGACTGGGCCCTGGCTTCCTTGGAGAAGAAACGGAAGCCGTTCTTGCCGTCTTCCTTGGCCAGATACATCGCCATGTCGGCATTCTTCGTCAGCGACAGCGCGTCGCCGCCGTTTTGGGGATACATCGCGATGCCGATGCTGGCGGTGGTGTGGCACTCGTGACCGCCGAGTTCCATGGGCTGGCTGAGAACGGAGAGCAGGTTGGCCGCGATATTTTCGACGTCATCGGTCTCGGCGCATTCTTCGAGGATGACGACGAACTCGTCGCCGCCGAGCCGCGCTACCACGTCGCTCGAACGCAGCACGCCGCGCAAGCGCCGGGCGACTTGCACGAGCAACATATCGCCGGCGTCGTGACCGAGCGAATCGTTGATGACCTTGAACCTGTCGAGATCGATGAACAGCACCGCCAACCGGCGCTGGTGACGACGCGCGGTCTCGATCGCACGGCGCAGCAAGGAGTTGAACAACTCCCGGTTCGGAAGATCGGTCAGGCTGTCATGCGAGGCTAGGTATTCGATCCGTTCATCGGCCTTGTTCTTTGCGTCGGCGCGGTCGAAATTCTCGAGCGCGTAGGAGACGTTATCGGCGAGCCGCTGCAGCAGCTCGACGAATTCGGGCGTGAAGGTGCCCGCCTCGGCAGACAGAAAGATCATGACGCCGACGGCCCGCCCCTGGACCAGCAACGGGAATGCCGCGCCTGACTTCGCGCCGTCGCTGCGAACGACGGAGTGGAAAGCGCTCCTTTGCTGGTCGGCGAGATAATCGTTGCTGATGCAGGCCTGCCTGGAACGGAATGCGGTTCCGCTGACCCCCTGCCCTTCCGGGTGGGCCTCGTTGATCGAGAGCCTGACGTTTCGCGTCGTCTCGGCGGTGGGTCCGGCAGCCGCTACGACGTCGAGAAAATCACTGTCGGGATTGGCTAAACCGATGCTGGTCGAGGTGAATTTGCCGCCGCTTGCCGCGGCAATACACACCAGCTCGAACAGCTCGGTGCGGGATTTGGCTCGCATGATCGCTTCGTTGGTGGCGCTCAGCGCCGCGAACATTCGCGCCAGCCGCTCCCTCTGCTGCTCGGTCCTGGCCTTTTCCTCGGCGCGATCGAAGTTGTCGAGCGCAAACGAGACGTTCTCCGCCATTCGCGCCAATAGCGCGACAACCTCTTCGTCCGCCGCCCAGGATCGGCCGACGAAGAACATCAATACTCCGACGCTGTTGCCAGCCTTGATCAGGGGAATCGCGATGCAAGCCATGACGCCGGTCTCGTATCCCGCATCACGCCACGGCCGTCCCTGCTCGGAGTTCTGAATGTCGTTATTGATGCACGGCTTCTGGGTCCGGAACGCCTGTCCGCAGACGCCGGTGCCGTACACATTGTCCGGATCGATCGAGAAGCGCGACCGCGTGATCCGTTCGACGCTTTCGCCGGTCCCGGCGACGGGCTTGAGCCAGATCGAGCCCGGCTCGGCCAGGAAGACCACGGTGGCGATCGACTTGCCGCTGTGAACGGCGGCATCGCAAACCCGCTGATAGAGATCGTGTTCCGTCTTGGCGCGAAGGATGGCTTCGTTGGTTGCGCTGATCGCGCCAAACATCCGGTTGAGCCTGCGCATCGCGCGCTCGCCGTTCTTGCGCGCGGCCTCGTGGTCGAAATTGTCGAGCGCGAACGAAATATTGGCCGACATCCGCTCAAGCATTGAGACCGTCCGCCCGCTGATCGAGCCCGGCTCACGCCTGGTGACGAGCAGCACGCCGACGCTGCTGCCGTTGCAGATCAGCGGCAGCGCCCCAGCCGACCCGACGTGCCCCTCGCAGGCTCCCTGCCGCCAGGCCAGTGAACGCGTGTCGTTGAGAAAATCATTGCTGACGCACAGCCGTTGGTCGCGAAAGGCCTGCCCGCAGACCCCCGACCCCTCGGGCGTCCCGGCAAGTATAGAAATGTCGATGCCGCGCAGCCGTGCGATGTCTTCACCGAAGCCGGCCACGCACCGGAGCAAATCCGTCCCGGGTTCAAGCAAGAACACCGCCGTCCCCAGGAAGTCGCCGCTCGAAAACGCGGCTTTGCAGACCTGCTCGTACAGTTCTTCCGGCGATTTCGCATACAGGATTGCTTCGTTGGTTGCGCTCAACGCGGCAAAAGTACGCGCAAGGTTAGTCTCCAAGACCTTCTGCTCCCAGCGGCAAAACGGGCCAGCCCAGGGCGGATTTATGCGGAAAGGAGGCCTAAGTGGCGGTTATGAACGGCCGCAAACTATGATTCAAAGTAAACGTCATACCAATAACCGAGGGCCAACCCCTGAGAACTACGGGGCTGCCCGCGGATTGGGCGACCGCGGCCAGGAGCTGCCGCCAGCGTTGCGTTGCACCCATGAATTTGCAGACCTGAACTGGCCCCGGGGGCGATTGCTATCGGAAGTCGGCTTTGAGACCATGCGCCCGAAGGAACAAGACCTTGTTTCCAAGCAAGACCCTGCTTCCAAAACAAGACCTGCTTCTCGCGCGGGCAATCGTTGAGGAAACCCCATGCCGA
>Ga0066705_10000614_pt1 | contig 10612 bp, 10 predicted proteins | sample GraSoiAngelo_154_FD_66506 | JGI IMG/M metagenome (GOLD analysis project Ga0066705, IMG submission 66506) | Grasslands soil microbial communities from the Angelo Coastal Reserve, California, USA - 14_1009_13_20cm | ecosystem: Environmental > Terrestrial > Soil > Grasslands | place: USA... | reverse complement strand
CGAGGCGGTCGCCAGCTTTTCGAAGTAGCGTTGCCGCTTCGAATTGAAACTCTTTCAGAAAGCAGGGCACGTTTCGGCGTGCCCTCTTTTTGTTTTCGTCATCGTTTTATGCAGCTTCCTTCATGAAGACCAAGCCCAAAGCCGTCGAGAAATCCTTCAAAGCCACCCTCGAGCTCATGGAATCGAATCTCGGCTGGGTCATCATTCGCATTCCCTTCGACGTTTCCAAAGTTTGGGGCGTGCGTGGCAGGCTTCGCGTCAAAGGGGAAATCAACGGGTTCCCGTTTCGCACGGCACTTTTTCCCACCGGAAGGGGCTATCACTTTCTACTCGTTAACAAGCGCATGCAAACTGGCGGCGATGTGCGTGCAGGCAGCGCGGCGCATTTCCGCCTCGAGCCTGACCTCGAAGTCCGCAAAGCAACTCTTCCGGTAGAATTGAAGCGCGCCCTCTCCCCGGACCGCTCCCTCCAGCGCTGGTTCGACAATTTGAGCTATTCGATCCGCAAATGGATTTGTGAGCAGGTTGCACAACCGAAAAGTGCCGACTCCCGCGTGCGCCGCGCCGAGCAAATCGCCGAACAATTGCTAACCACCATGGAAGCAGAGCGCGAGCTTCCTCCTATTCTCAAAGCCGCTTTCGCCCGCGATCCCCGTGCCTGGGAAGGTTGGCAATGCCTGTCTCCAAGGCAGCGCCGCCACACTTTGCTCAGCATCTACCACTATCGCAGCCCCGAAGCCCGCGAGCGCCGCATCGCAAAAATGCTCGAAGACACCGCCGCCCGAGCCGCAAAGCACACGCAAAAACAAGTCAAAGATAGGGAGACTTTAGAAAGAGGTCATACGAAATGAAGAACGGCGGAAGCCCGCTAAGCCACCTTAAATTCAGGCTTAGCTTTTCGCAAGCTTGATTAAATATTGATAGGGGAGGCGCAGAACAGAAGAGGCCATCTAGCCCTAGCAGGAACGCAGCGAAGCCGCGAGATCCAAGTTTGCTTGCAGCCGACGGCCCACCTGCACCGCCGCGTAGCGCGCGCAAATCACGCGCTCGCGCTCGCTCCAGGCCGTGAGCATGGGTAACACGCCGAGGCCTTGCAGTAAACGGTAGTAGACGCGTACCAAACCCAACCCGCCTTGCTTGGGTTGCAAGTCGGGCGTCAGATCGTGCAGCCCTGCAAGCGTCTCGAAGTCTTTCGGCAAGAAGCGTCCGTCTTCCACGTGAGCCGCAGCGAGTACGCGGTCCGAGACCGGAAGCGCGGCAACCCCCGCCAGGACCGCCCTCCAATAATAGACGGCAAACTGTGACAAGGCCACAATCGAGATCGCAAATAACATGGCGGCGAACATCCCTCAGCCTCTAAAGGGATCTTGCCAAGACGATGAGTGGCTTCCAATAGCTCCGAGGTACTAATGCGGTGGAACGATTAGCGTAACCATTTGAGAACAGGTCACTGCTTCCGTCAGGGGTCGCTCCATCGAGCGACCCCTTGCCATCAGTTGCGCCGCGGCTTATCCTCCTACTTATCAGCAACTTACAAAGGTATTGGCAATAAGAGGTACCAACAGCGTAACCGCGGAGGATCTCCATGGCTCAGACCAGATTCAGGATGCTTGCCGCTGCCGGAATAGGGTTTCTCGCGATTTGTTGCATCCTCGCCCAGCGCTCGCTGTGCGCCAAACTCGCCGACGCGCACGACGCCGATCGCTCCGCCATTAATGCCGTATTGAAGGCGCAGCAAGCTGCCTGGAATCGCGGCGATGTGGACGCTTTTCTGGTGGGCTACTGGCAGTCGCCTGAACTCACCTTCTCCGGGAGCAACGGAGTGTCGCGCGGCTGGGACGGCGTGCTCGCGCGCTACAAGAAAAACTATCCCGATCGAGCCACGATGGGCGAGCTGGATTTTTCCGATTTGGAGTTCCGATTCCTGGCACCGAACGCCGCGCTCGTTTTGGGCAAGTGGCATTTGAAACGCGAAACTGCAGGCGACATCGGCGGCGTGTTCACCCTCGTCTGGCAGAAGTTTCCCGAGGGCTGGAAAATCATTCACGACCACACGAGCACCGTTTCAACGCCCAATCCCTAAACGAACTACCTGGAGGCAATTCCAAACAGCTGTTGGCCAAGTCCGTTGAATCTACGGCCTATAGACAAGTTTTCCGTGCCTAACGAGAATTTGAAAGATCGCATTCGTCGTTCCAACGAGCATTCCTCCGAACGCGCCGAGACCCGCTCGCCCTACACTGCCCAAAAACGCATGCGTACTCGCAAGTTCGTGCCGTCGCTCGCCCCGGCGATCGCACCGGCGCCCGCTCCTATCGCCGCCCCGATCCATGCGTCCCTACCGGGGTGGGGCTGGGTCAACCTGCGTATCTTCCCGGATCTCCCCGCGGGGAATGGCGAGAGAAACAGCCCGAAACGACCGGGGCACATGGACCGAGCAAACCAATTGATCTTTGTTCGCGCCCTCAACAATGCAAAAATATGTACGACTTTGGTTTTTTGACGGAATACTAAAAACGGAAGACTGAGAACTTCACTAGGGATTAGAGGATTTCCAAAACTTCTTCGTATCGCTTGAACGGTGGAATCAGGTACGCCCCCGCAAGTTCCGTTCGCGCCCACGCCAGCATCTGCCGCGCGACCTGGAAGCCGCAATCGCGTGCGGTGGCGCCAGCACGTTCCATGGACTTCAACAACGGCTCGGGAATCACAATGCCCGGCACTTCGTTATTCAGACGCAGCGCCTGCTTGTAGCTGTTGAGCGGCCAGACGCCAATCAAGATGGGTATCGGCGGCTTGTTCCCCAGCTTTTTCAGGAACGCGCGCCAGGGCTCCGGGTCGAAGAGCGGCTGGGTCATCGCGAAACGAGCGCCCGCTTCGACTTTTGCATGAAATCGCGCGATTTCATTGTCGAGGTCGTCCGCCATCGGATTCAGCGCCACGCCAATTGCAAAATTTGTCGCACCGCCCAGGGTTTTGCCCGCCCAGTCCGTACCCTGATTCAGCCGGCTCAGCACTTTTACCAGGCCAACCGAATCCACTTCATAAACACCGCTCGCTTCCGGATAATCACCTACCGACGGAGGATCGCCGGTAATCGCCAAAATGTTTCTTACGCCGCCAACGGTCCACGCGCCCAGAAGCGCCGCCTGCAGCCCAATTATGTTCTGATCGCGCGTGGTGAGATGCGGAACGGTCTCCACGCCACGCGCTTCCAGCGCGCCTGCCACAACCAGCGCGTCCATCCCCACCCGCGCCATGGCCCCGCTGTTGATGTCGATGGCGTCCACCTTGCGCGAAGCCATCACTTTATCGACTTGCTCGAAGATGCGATCGAGCGAAAGTCCCTTTGGCGGGTCGATTTCCACGCAAACCGCGAATTCTTTTTTCTTCAGCTTCTTCCAGAAATTGCTTTCTGGTTCGCGCCGCGAAATAGGGGCGGGCTTCGCAACCGCTTCCAACATCGGCGCAGCCGAGTGCGTTTTCGCCGGGCGCAGGGACTTCACCGCTTCCGCCATCGCCTGAATGTGCGCTGGCGTCGTCCCGCAGCATCCGCCCAGAATGCGCACGCCCAGCGCGGCCGCCTCGCGCGCAAACAGTGCAAAATATTCCGGCGACGATTTCGGGTACACGATGCGGTCCCCTTCGCGCTTCGGGAAACCAGCGTTAGGCATGGCGCTGATGCGAATGTCATCGACGGCCGCAAGCTCCTGCAGAATCGGCAGCAGCGCCTGCGGCCCCAGCGTGCAATTCGCGCCAATCACCTGCACATTTTTGTTTTTCAGTTGCACCGCGGCATTCGAAGGGCGAACGTCACCATATGTCGTGCCTTCTTCCGAATACGTGAGCTGCGCCACGATGGGCAAGCCGGAAAACGACCGGATCGCGTCCACCGCAAGGAGAACTTCTTCAATGTAAGAGAAGGTTTCCAGGATGTAGAAATCGACGCCGCGGTCTTCGAGCGCCAATGCCTGCTCGTAAAAAACATCCAGAATCTCTTTGTCGTCGGGGTGCCGTGCCTGCACGCCAAGCCCCAGCGGCCCGATGGAGCCCGCGATGAGCACTTCCCGGGCCGCGGATTCGCGGGCTTCACGCGCGATTTTCACGCCGCGGCTGTTCAGTCTCTGCACTTCGCCGCCGAGCCCCAGCGGCGCCAGCTTGAATCGGTTCGCCCCGAACGTATTGGTCTCGATGATCTGCGCACCGGCTTCGATGTACGCCTGGTGCACGCGAAAAACCGCTTCCGGCTCGGTGGCGTTCAACTCGTCGAAGCACCGCTGCGGGCCTGTGGCTTCATGCAGCATCGAGCCCATCGCCCCGTCGGCGATGAGTATCGCGTCTTTCAGCCGCTCATTGAAGTCATGAATCTTCACGAACCCTCATTACCTGTTTAACAACAGGCAATAAGACCACGCTGCTCCCGCAAGGACGCTTTTGATGTCTTTCGCCCGCTTTTTCAAATTCCGATCGAAAAACAAATGTAACAGGAGCAACCATTCGGCCAGGCGCACCGGCAAGAGCCCCGCCAGATAGGCATACTCTGCGATCGCAGCCTGCCCTCCGTGCCCAGCCTCGTCCCCATGAAAAACTTTGGTAGCCACGAAAAACCAAAGTGCGCCATACGCTAGTCCTGCGCCTAGCCCGATGCCTGTTCGCGCCGCGCCGACCTTTGCAACACCAGCAGGCGATTCGGTGTCTTTTTCAAGACATAAGCGGCCGCCGTGTACCGGGCGAACTTGACACCCACGAAATAGACCAAGCCCAAGATGGAAGGCCCGGCTGGCATAAGCGCACCCCGCCCTAACGCTTGGTCTCCATGAGCGAGGCCACGGTGCTCATGAGGTCGTACTTGGTGAGAATTTCATAGTGTGAATTGCCCATGTCCACGAACACGGCCGGATTTTCGTGACTCAGAATGTAGGTCACGCGCTCGACCGGCGCGGTCTTCGGCACTTGGGGCAGCGGATTGCTCATCACTTCGCGCACCACGAGCTTGCGCAAATCCTTGCCTTGTAGTGCGAGGTTCAGAATCTGGTCCTCGTAAATCGTCCCGATAGGCGTGTTTTCCTCGAACACGGGAATCTGTGAAATGTCCTGGTCCTGCATGGTTTTCAGCGCGTGAAAGACGGTCTGATACGGCCGCGCAATCACCAGTTCGCGCACTTTGCCCGCCGCGTGTTTTGCTTTCACCACTTCCGCCGCCGTAATTTGCACTGCCGCATCCACGTACCCGCGCTCGCGCATCCACTCGTCGTTGTAGACCTTGCTCAGGTAGCGCATCCCCGTGTCCGGCAGCAACGCAACAACGAAATCGTTCGGCCCCAGATTCTTCGCCAGCCGCAGCGCGCCCGAAAGGCATCCACCGCCCGACCCGCCGGTGAACAAGCCTTCGAGTTTCGCCAGCCGCCGGGCCACCACAAAACATTCTTCGTCGTTCACCTGAATAATGTCGTCCAGAATTTTCAGATTCATCGTCGTCGGGAAAAAGTCTTCGCCGATTCCTTCCACAACGTACGTTTTCGCCTTGATGGTAGCCCCGGTCTTCACAAAGTCGTAATAGAGCGACCCGTACGGATCGACGCCGACAATCCTTACCGCGGGGTTTTTTCCTTTGAGATATTTCCCAGCGCCGCTGATCGTGCCGCCGGTGCCCAGCCCGCACACAAAATGCGTGATCTTTCCTTCGCTGTCCTCCCAAATTTCCGGCCCCGTGGTGAGATAGTGCGCCTCGGGATTCATGGGATTGTCGTATTGATTCGGATAATAAGAATTGGGAATCTCGCGCGCAAGTTTTTTTGCCACCGAATAATAACTGCGCGGATCTTCCGGCTCCACTGCCGTCGGGCACACGATCACTTCCGCACCCAGCGCCTTCAGCAAATCTACTTTTTCCTTCGATTGTTTGTCCGTGGTGGTGAACACGCACTTGTAGCCGCGCACCGCCGCCACCAGCGCCAGCCCCATGCCGGTATTACCGGAAGTTCCTTCGATGATCGTGCCACCCGGCTTCAGCAAGCCCCGTTTTTCAGCGTCATCAATCATGGTGATGCCAATCCGGTCCTTCACCGATCCACCCGGGTTGGTGAATTCGGCCTTCACATACATCTGCGGTTTCAGCTCTTTGTTGATGCGATTCAGCCGCACCAGTGGCGTATGCCCAACGGCTTCCAGAATGTTGCTGCACTTCATCCCTTGTCCCGATCTCTTTCGGTTGTCTTGATTTCTCCGCGAAAGTGCTTTCAGTTTAGCATCATTGCGAAATCCGCGGATACTTGCGGCCCCAGTGTAGAAATAGAGCCGATTGGATTATCCTTTTTGGCTGCCGGGAGCATCCGAGCCGAAGTTATCGAGGCGCGCTCTAGTTTAGCCAGAGGAACGAAGGGCGCGTCCCTCCGCATGTCGTTAAAATTAATGTCTACAGGACACAACTGGGCCTAAGGAGAATCGAAAATGGATAGGCAGAACATTTCCAGCGGAGCGCCGTGGGAGCCGATTGTCGGCTACTCGCGCGCGGTGCGCATCGGCAACGCCATTACCGTTTCCGGCACGACCGCAACCGGCCCGGACGGAAGGATTGTCGGCGTGGGCGACGCCCGCACGCAAACCATCCAAACCATCCGCAACATCGAAGCCGCGCTGGCAAAAGCCGGCGCGACCTTGCGCGACGTCGTGCGCACGCGCATCTACGTGACCAACATTTCCGAATGGGAAAAGGTCGGCCGCGCCCATGGAGAATTTTTCGGCGAGATTCGCCCCGCCACTAGCATGGTGGAAGTGAGCAAGCTGATTTCTCCCGAAATGCTCGTCGAAATCGAAGCTGACGCTGTCATTGGATGAAGAAAAGGACGTAGAGGAAGTAAAGGAAGCAAAGGAGAAGAGTTGCCGCCGCGGTGTGTTTGTCATCCTTCAGCGAAGCGAAGGATCTCAACTGACTGGTGCACCGGCCTTGCAACCGACGAGTGCAGCTTTTTCCTTTACCTCTTCTACTTCCTTTGCATCCTTTACTTCATGTAGGGAACGCTCTTGACCGGCAAAGAAAAAAACATGTCGCCTGCGCTGTACGATTCGTTCATCGCGGACTACTACGACGAATCGCCCATCGTGCGCCAGCGCACGCAAGACGTCGCCTTTTATCGCGACGCTGTGCGTGAGTGCGGCGATCCCGTGCTCGAACTGGGCTGTGGCACAGGACGCGTCACCATGGCGCTGGCCCAGATGGGCAAGCGCGTCACCGGTCTCGACCTTTCCGAGCGCATGCTCGAGCACGCCGCGCGAAAGCGTGCTGCGCTCAACAAAGAAGAACGGGAACGCTTTCACCTCGTCCAGGGCGACATGACCAAATTTGACCTGGGGGAAAAGTTCCAGCTCATCATTATTCCGTTCCGCCCCTTTCAGCACTTGTTGGAGGTGCGCGACCAAGTCGCTTGCCTCGAGCGCGTCCGCAAGCATCTGCGGCCCGGCGGCCGGCTCATCCTGGACGTGTTCCAGACCGACGCCGAGCGCATGCACGATCCCATCCACATGCGCGAAGCACCTCTCGTCGAATACCGGTCGCACGATGGCAAGCACGTGCGCATCAGCGAACGCGTGGCCGCGTTTCACCGCGCCGAGCAGCGCAACGACGTGGAGATGATTTATACCGTCGAGCATCCCAACGGACGCAAGGAGCGCCTGGTGTTTGCCTGGCCGCTCCGCTATTTTTTCCGCTACGAAGTTGAGCACCTATTGGCCCGCTGCGGCTTCCGCGTCGCCGCAGAGTACGGCGACTTTGACCGCACGCCCATCCGCGACAATTCCCCCGAAATGATCTTCGTTGCCGAACCCGGTTGGTAACGACTTTACGTCGCCACCTATTGTTTGACGATCCAGACTTCGATGTCAGGATTCTCGCTGACTCCGGTTTGGGCAGAACATCACCGCCTGGGGGTTGGAGTTTCTCCTTTCCCCGGCCGTGGGAGGCTATTTCGCGGCGTTGTGAGTTCGCCGTCGGAGCAGAATTACCGCGCCAATGGCTAACACCATGACTCCCGCTGCGTAACTTGGGTATTCAATGGCGGTATTCAATGGCCAAAACGAGCGGAGTCAGCAACCACCGTGTCATGGCCCGCAAAGTCCTCGAGCGGCCGATTACTGCTGCCAGCCCCGGTGAATTCCGGTAATAAAATTGAACAAAGTAGCGTCCCGCAATGTTTGACACAGGGTGATGGTCGCGAAATTCACGCAATACACGGACATGCGAGTCGAGATAAGAGCCGTATGCGGCCGTGGCTATAAAGCATCCGCTCCCACCCGAGCCTCCGCCCACGGTGGACTGCGTGTGAGATGTTAGGCTGACCCGCAAGCTATTGTCAGCCATATTGGGATCGGCAACGGAACTCACCACGTCCGCCACGGACGCCGCGGTTCCTCCCAAAATGATCCCAGATTCTTTTGGTGCAGCCGCAGAGACCGTTGCGGTGACACTTTGGCCGGAACTCAGCACCCCTAGATTGCAGGAGACATAGGGGACGCCCGAACAAGGGCTGTTTGCTGCGCTCGCCGAAGAGAAATTCAAAGGCGACGGAAGAAACTGCGTCAACACGACATTTGCCGCTGTCGCTGGCTCATGATTCACCACCAAGAGCGTGAAATTGACGGTATCGCCGTTGCGTCTCCGCCGGACGCGATCCCGCTTGCCGAGCCCCCATATTTCGTCTGCACAGTGCCGGCCGTGACGGGAAAAGTGGAGGAGGTCGTTGCGTCTGCAACAATCGCATTCCCCGACCCGTCAACGGCTATGGCGGCAGCGCTATCTTCGCCCTGCCCGCCAACGTACGTTGCGTACATGAGCGTGCTGCCCGAAGCATTGAGTTTTGCCACAAAGCTATCACCGCCAAATCCCGACACGTTCCCTGGATCACCGCCGTGCGTGCCTTGAAACGCTCCCGCAGTTACAGGGAAATCCCGCGAACGTGTCGCTCCGGCGACGTAGGCTTGGCCTTGCCCATCGACTGAAATTGCCGTCGTTTCCTCATTGCTGCTACCCCCAAGGTAAGCCGAATAAATAAGGCAGCGACTGATGACTCTGATCACATCCCAGTGCGACGGCCTGGAGGTGAACCTGCTGCCTGTGGCGGCTGCCTGGGCCACGAAGACTTCGTCATTTACAAATAGCCTCCGCTGCCTTTTCCGGGACGCGGGCACCCAAATTGGTCTCGCGACGTTTCTTGCACACGAGCTACGAAGGTGTCGGGCTCTAAAGAGTTAAACTCTTCCCATGCCGAAAAACTGGAAGACAAAATTGATTCACCCCGACGCACACGCACCGGAAGGTTTTAGATCCCTAGCCACTCCGACCTATCGCGGATCGACAGTGGTGTTCCCGAAGGCAGCGGCAGTGCAGGACACTTGGGACCAACACACAGTCGGATACACCTATGGTCTCTACGGCACGCCCACAACGCTGGAGCTTGCGGCGCGCATTTGCGACCTGGAAAAGGGCTTTCGCACCTTCATCACGCCCGGCGGACAAGGCGCGATTGCGCTGATCAACTTTGCGTTTCTCAACGCCGGCGACCATTTACTTGTGCCGGAGAGCATCTACAACCCCAACCGCAAGCTTACGCTGGAAGTGCTGCGGCGCTTTGGAATCGAAGTCAGCTTCTATCCGCCAACCGTGGGAGCAGGAATCCAGTCGCACTTGCGAAAAAATACACGCCTGGTCTGGTGTGAAAGCCCGGGGTCCATCACCATGGAAGTGCAAGACGTACCGGCGATTGCGGATGCCGCGCACAAGGTCGGTGCGATAGTAATCCTCGACAACACCTGGGCAGCAGGGGTTTATTTTGACGCTTTCGCGCATGGCGTCGATGTGACGATGCAGGCGCTCACGAAGTACGTCGGCGGACACAGCGACTTGTTGCTGGGCTCGGTCACGGTTCGCGACAAAGCCGCCTACGAGCGGGTCGGCTCGACGCATCAACTTCTGGGTTGCGCAGCATCGCCGGACGATTGCAGCCTCGCGCTGCGCGGGTTGAAGACTCTAGCGGTGCGGCTGAAAGCAATCGAAGAAGCTGCGCTCACACTTGCCCGGTGGCTGGCAGAGCGCGAGGAAGTTGAATTGGTTTTGCACCCGGCGCTGCCTTCTTGTCCCGGCCACGTATTTTGGAAGCGGGATTTCACAGGGTCGGCGGGAGTTTTCTCCATGGTTTTTCAAAAGCAGTTCACCCGGCAGCAGGTGCTGAAATTTGTGGATTCGCTCGAATTATTTGAAATCGGGTACAGCTGGGCCGGGGTGACCAGCCTGGCCGTGGCGTACGATTTCAGCTCCTCCACGCATCGTTCGGAGTACGGCACGCGCATCGTGCGGCTTAACATCGGATTGGAGGATGTCAACGACTTAAAGGCCGATTTAGAACAAGCATTGGGCGCCATGAAGTAACGGCCTAGAACGATAAGAGAAGTTACCACTTGGCGCGGACGTGATACTTCCGTACAGCTACTTTTCTGGAATCCCGCAAAAAGCGTAGAAAGCCAATGTTTATGCGGGTTTTCTTATTTGTTGCCCGAAGTAGAACGCGGTCAACCGTTACCCTTTCGAGGAACCAAAAGTGTGCCAGTAGCCGAGGCTGTT
>Ga0066705_10000612_pt1 | contig 10617 bp, 9 predicted proteins | sample GraSoiAngelo_154_FD_66506 | JGI IMG/M metagenome (GOLD analysis project Ga0066705, IMG submission 66506) | Grasslands soil microbial communities from the Angelo Coastal Reserve, California, USA - 14_1009_13_20cm | ecosystem: Environmental > Terrestrial > Soil > Grasslands | place: USA... | reverse complement strand
TGACTACGACTTCGAGGAGAAGCGGATCCGGATCTGGATGCGCACAGCCGTGCTCGGGAAGGTGACGTCCTATCGTGGCCTCCTTCGCACGCTGCTGCATGAGTTCTGCCATCACCTCGATCGAGAGCGTCTCGGCTTTCTCGAAACGCCGCACACCCGCGGCTTCCACGCCCGGGTCGACGACCTGTACCACCTCGCGCTGGCAACGCCTCCCGAGGACCGCCGGCCCCTGGTCTGGATCCGCATGGGCAACGCCTGGCGCATCGACTGGTCGAAGCTCAGGTCTCCGCGCACCAAGGGTTGAATCTGCTCTGCGGCGAGAAGGCGGGCAGCTTAGAACAGTGCGGAACTCGAAAAGGGGGCGGGACACAATGGATCGCGCAGCTCTCGATGCAGGGTACGCGGCCGCAACCCACTACCTGGAGGGCCTCCGAGCGCGGCCAGTCGGCGCCGCCGCCGATGCAGCGGCCATGCGCGATGCGCTGGCAGGCCCGCTGCCCGAGCAGGGTGAACCCGCCGCGCGCGTCGTGGAAGAGCTCGCGAGGAAGGCCGACCCAGGCATCGTCGCCAGCGGGGGTCCGCGGTTCTTCGGTTTCGTCATCGGAGGCAGCGTGACTGCAGCGCTGGCGGCCGACTGGCTGACGAGCGCCTGGGACCAGAACGCCGGGCTCTTCGTGCTCTCTCCGGCCGCCGCCATCGTCGAGGAGACGGTCCTCGGATGGCTGCGTGAGCTGTTCGGGCTTCCCGAGGGCACGGGCATGGGATTCGTCACCGGTGGGCAGATGGCCAATACCACTTGTCTTGCCGCGGCCCGGCAGGCGGTGCTGGCGCGCGCCGGATGGGACGTCGGCGCGCAGGGGCTCATCGGCGCGCCGCGCATCGCCGTCATCGCCGGCGACGAAGCGCACGTCACCGTCCACGGCGCGCTCCGGTTGCTCGGCCTGGGCGATGCCTGCGTGGTCAAAGTGAAGACCGACGGCCAGGGTCGCGTGCTTTCCGACGCCCTGCGCGACGCACTCCGGAACGCCGCGGGCGCGCCCGCGATCGTCTGCGCGCAAGCCGGCAACGTGAACACCGGCTCGTTCGATCCGCTCGGCGAGATCACCCGTCTTGCGGGCGCGCACGGAAACGCCTGGGTGCACGTCGACGGGGCGTTCGGCCTCTGGGCGGGGGCGAGCGCGCGCTTCCGCCACCTGCTCGACGGTGTCTCCGCGGCGGACTCCTGGGCCACCGACGCGCACAAGTGGCTCAATGTGCCCTACGACAGTGGGCTCGCTTTCGTGCGCGACACCGCCGCCCACCGTGCCGCCATGGCGCGGACGGCTGCCTATCTGCAGCGCTCGAGCAGCGAGCGCGACAATTATGAGTGGACGCCGGAGTTCTCCCGACGGGCGCGCGGGTTCACGGTCTATGCGGCGCTCCGCTCACTCGGCCGTGCCGGCCTGGCCGCTCTGGTCGAGCGCTGTTGCGACCACGCCCGCCTCTTTGCCGAGCGCCTCTCGGCAGCACCGCGAGTGAGCGTGGTCAACGAAGTGGTGCTCAATCAGGTGCTGGTGCGATTCGAGCGGCCCGGGTCGTCCGTCGAGGAAGCAGATGCCTGGACCCGCGAGGTCATCTCGCGCGTGCAGCGCGACGGGACCTGCTGGCTCTCGGGAACCGTCTGGCGCGGACGGGCGCTGATGCGCATCTCGGTATGCAACTGGAGCACCGCGCGGGAGGACGTCGAGCGATCGGCAGCCGCCATCCTGGCGGCCCACGGCGCCTGATTTCCGGCATCGCCGAAGGACGGCGATGGAAGCCAAGCCGAGCGCGACGACGACATGGCTGAGCACGGACCCGGGCCAATGCGGCCCGTGCATGATCGGCTCGCTGATCTGGAGAACTGCAAATGCGGCGACACCGTAGCCCACTCGCGACACGCTTCTTCTTCATTGGAGCCCTTCAGGTCACAGGATTGCAACATTGGAAGCGCTGCGATCGGAGTGTCAGATGTGGTTTACCTCGTTACTGTTCGAACACGATGACGACCTCGATCCGCGTCCTGGCCGTTGCCTTCGTCGCCGTGGTCGCCGCCTACTTCGGGGCCATGCTGCTGGTGCAGCGCTCCGTGCGCGTCATCGACACTGATGCCGCGCGGATTTCACGGGACGCAGCGCCCGACATCCGCGTCATCAGCGATCTGCGCGCGGAGCTTCGCGAGATGCACGCAAGGGTCATCGAGGCCATCGAGGGTGACGACGAAGCCCGGGACGAGGTGGAGGACTCTCGACGGAGCGTCGACAGCCTGCTCGCGCAGGCAGGAGCGCTGCCCACGGACGAGCGGGAAGCGGTGCTCCTGGGCAAGCTGCGGAGCGCGCTCCCTGCATTCGAACAGGCCGCGGAGCGGGCGCTGGAGCAAGCCCGCGCCGGCCACCGCGACCGGGCCCGCCAGACCGTGCGCCGCGAGTTGCGGCCGCTCGGCGACGCGGCCAGTCTGGTGGCGCAGGACCTCGTCGACTACAACGTCGTCGTGGCGGAAAGCGCCGCGCAGCGCATCGAAGCGGTACGGTATCGAGGAAGCCGGATCGCCTGGCAGCTCGCCACGCTCTGCGCACTGCTCGCGGCAGTGGCCGCCTTCGCGACCGTCCGGGTGATGAGACAGGTCCAGCGCGTTCAGCAGCAGCACAACGCCCTCATGCAGCGCAAGGCGGAGGAGCTGGAGGAGTTCGCCGCGCGCGTCGCCCACGATATCCTCAGCCCGCTCTCCTCCGTCAGCATGGCGCTCTCCGTGATCCAGCGCCACCCGGGCCAGTCCCGCGAGGCCCTCGACCGCGCGCACGCCAGCCTCTCGCGGGTGCGCGGGATCGTCGATGGCCTGTTCGAGTTCGCGCGCGTCGGCGCCGCACCGGAGGCGGGCGCGCGGACCGAGGTGCGCGCCGTCGCCACCGGTCTGGTCGAAGAGCTGCGGCCATTCGCAGCGCAGCGCCAGGCGATCTTGCGCATCGATGATTTGCCGGACTGCGCGGTGGCCTGCAGCCCCGGCGTGCTGCTCAGCGTGCTGGGCAATCTATTGCGCAATGGGCTCAAGTACCTGGGCAAGGCTGAAACCCGCCAGGTCCTCCTGCGCGCCCGCCGGCGGCGCGGCCGGGTACTCTTCGAGGTCGAGGACACAGGCCCGGGCATTCCGGCGCAGCTGGGAACGCGGATCTTCGAGCCGTACATTCGCGGGCCCGACACAGGCGCACCCGGCCTCGGCCTCGGCCTCGCTACCGTCAAGCGGCTGGTCGAATCGCATCGCGGCTCTCTCGGCGTGCGCGCGGGCGCGCGCGGTGGCGCCCTGTTCTGGTTCGAGCTGGACGAGGCGTCAGCCCCGGATGACGCGTCGCAGCCGGAGCATCTGCGCACCGCCTGACATCCTTGCGAGCTCGACGCGAATCCCCTCTGAACTTGGCCCGGGGCAAGTTCCCTGTGGACAAGTGGAAACGCGCGCCGAAGCGTCTCAGCGGGAGAAGAGCTTCAGCCCTGCGTCGATCGCCTCGTCCCACCCCGCCGCTTGCCGCAGCGCCTCCATGCTCAACGTCGGCCCCGGCTCTTCGCTGCGATCGCGCAGAGCGAGCTGCCACCAACCCACGTCGTACCACCGGCCGTCCTTGAACCCGACGCGCGGATAGACGCCGACGGGCCGAAAGCCGAGCGATTCGTGGAGCCCGACGCTCGCCTCGTTCGGAAGCGTGACGCCGGCGTGCGCGGCGTAGAAGCCCTGGAGCCGGAGGAGAGTGAACAGCGACGTGTAGAGCGCGCGACCCACGCCGGAGCGCCGGCAGGAATCGCGGATGTAGACGCTCACGTCGACGCACCAGCGGTAGGCGGCGCGTTCGCGGTGCTTCGACGCATAGGCGTACCCCGCCACGCGCTCCCCGTCGGCGCAGACCAGCCACGGCAAGAACGCGAGGGTCGAGGAGATCCGGCGTTCGAACTCCATTTCCGTCGGAATCTCGGTCTCGAACGAAATGGCGGTATGGGCCACGATCGGCCCGTAGATGCCGGCCACTTCCCGCGCGTCGGCCGGCCCGGCAATCCGGATCGTCCACATCAGTCGTCCTCCCCGTGCACGAGGTAACGTTCTAACGATTCGCCTCCATTGTCACCGCGGATGGACGTTATAGTTCGCATCGACGTCATCGATGGGATGGACATGGACCGGGAACAGCTGGCCGCCTTCGATCGCATCGCCCGGGAGGGCAGCTTTACGCGCGCTGCCATCTACCTGGGCATCGGGCAGCCCGCCATCAGCGCTCGCATCCAAGCGCTGGAAGAGCAGGTGGGCGGCATCCTCTTCACCCGCGGCAGGCGCATCGCACTGACTACGCTCGGCGAGAGCTTCCTGCCGTTCGCGCGGCGGGCGCTGGAGGTCCTCGGCGAGGGCGTCGAGGCGGCGCGGCAGGCGCAGATCGGGCAGCACGGGCGGATCCGACTCGGATCGCTCGCGTCGCTGGCGGGCGGCCTGGTGGGTCCCGCCCTGAGCGCCTTCGTGCGGGTCCACCCACGGGTGGAGTGCGTCGTCCGGGCAGGCGACCACGAGCGGATCGTGGCGCTGTTGCTCGACGGAATGGTGGAGCTCGGGGTCGTCACCTGGCCCTGCACCGAGGCCGTCGCCGCCGACCTCCAGGCAGTCCTCCTGTTCCACGAGCCGGTGGTGCTGGTGGCGCGTCCCGGTCACGCGCTCACGACGCGCTCGCGGGTCGAACAGGACGATCTCGTGCGCCTCGGACGGCCGCTGTTCCGGCTGCGCTGGTGGCAGACGCATCACCCGGCGATCCTCCATCTGGCCGAGCGAGCAGGACCGGCCGTCGAGCTCCCCATGGAGACAGCCCGCTGCCTGGCGCTCGCGGGCGCCGGCGTCGGCTTCTTCGCGCGCACGTACGTCGCCGAGGACCTGCAGCGCGGCACCCTCGTCGAGATCTCCGTGCGCGACCTGCCGCCCATCTACCGCGACAGCGCGCTCGTGCGGCGGAGGCGCTCCGGATCGCTCTCGCCCGCCGCGGCAAACCTGGTGGAGGCGATCCGCAAACAAGCGGACGCGCTCAGTCTTCTGACCGCGGCCAAGCCGATGGACCCGCCGCGCGCCAGCCGTGGAGCGGTGACGCGACCAGCGACTTCGCTGCGCGCGCCGTGAAAGCCCTCCCGCAAATGGCTATTCACGGCGCGATCTGACCTCTCTCACATATTGGACGATACGGGCACCTTGTCGCTCGCCTTCTTCAGCAGTTGCTGGCGCAGAACCAGGTAGAACGAGTCCTGCGTCCGTTGCTGAGAGACCAACGAAGCGCGTGTTGCCCGTGCGGCCGCCTTGTCGCCCGCCTTCTCTTGCGCGAGCGCGAGATGGACGTGGCAGAGGTCGGCCGATGGCATGCACTTCGACATCTCCTGGGCTGCTCCCGCCGCGTCGCCCTTCGCCAGCTTGAGCACTCCGCGGCCCCAAGCCGCCGCCGACTGCGCGTATGCGTCATTGGGAGAATCGGCCTCGTCCTTTTCCATCAGCGCCAGCGTCTTCTCCGCGTCGGCCTTGCCCTTGCCCAACGCTTGCGTCCACATGCGCGCCACCAGGATCCCGCGCTGCAGTCCTTTGCGCCCGATGCCGGAAAGCGGCTCGCTCTCGCTCAGCGCCCAGGCCTCCGCTGCGTACCTCTGACCCTCGGCGTGCTTGCCAAGCAGCGCGGCGGCGAAGGCTCGGTCGAGCACCGCGCCCACGACGGTATTGGGGTTCTTGGCCGCGCGCGCAGCGGTCTCCAGTGCGAAAGCAGCCTCCAATGCCGCCCGATATTTTCCCTCCGCCACGTGCGTGAAGAGCGCAAACTCCTCCAGCCCGAAGCGCTCGTTCTCGTCCGTGGAGAGCGAGCGCGCCTTGGCCACGTTCTCCCGCCCCTTCGCGAACAGCGACTGGTAGAACTCCACGTTGGCCAGTGCTGCCAACGGTTTGGCGTCCGCGCGAGGAAGCGCGGCAGCTCTGCGCGCTACCTCTTCCGCCTCCGCCAGCTTGCCGGCGAAGATCAGCGCATACGAGTAGTCGGCTTGCGCGGCAGGATCGTCGGGCCGCATCTCTGCCACTCTCCTGCGCGCCTCGACAGCCTCGGCCTTGTTGCCTTGATCCTCTGCGATGGCGCCCAGTATCGACCAAGGCCCGATCGCCTTGGGGTTGAGGGAAGCCGCCTCTCGCAAGTGCCCGGCCGCTTCCTCGGTGCGGTGCGCCAGAAAAAAGGCGGTGGCACCCACATAGGCATGCGCGCGCCAGTCTCGCGGCGCGAGCGAAAGAACCTTCAGCTCCAGCTCCCGGGACTTCTCATAATCGCCATGCTTGACGGCGGCGATGGCCTCGATCTCCGTCCGCTCCGCCTCGGGCAGTGCGGCGCTCGCCTGCGCCGCTTCGTCCACTTTCTGCATCGCCTCGGCGCCGGGCGTGTTGTGGTAGAGGAGGGCTTTGGCGAGCACCAGCCCGGGATCGAGCTCGAGGGCCTTTCGCAAGAGCACGAGGGCCTTGTCCTGGTGCCCCGCGAAGAGCCAGTCCACCGCCTCGACATAGGCGTCGGCGGCTTCAGGCGAAGAAGTCGTGATCGTGATGATGCCCTCGGGCTTGGCGGGCTCCGCGGCGACCGGAGCAGATGCCAGAGTCGCCTCCGAAGTCGGCGCCGCAGCCGGGGCAGCGGGCTGTTCCTGCTTGGCCTCGACCGTCTTCTCGTGCGCGCAGGCGACGAGGGCCGCCACGGCACAGAACCGGATCAATTTCCATTCCATGTGGATTCCCCCTTGCGCGGAGAGCGCGCGCGGGCAGGACTATCTATTTTTCAAGCGGACCCCTTGTTTCGATACGGACCTAGCGCCCCCGCGTTGGCTGCCTGCAAGGGCTGGTGCGTTACGGTTCAGGCGCTCACTCGACCGTCCGCAGCCAGCCGCCGTCGACGTAATAGGTCGAGCCCAGGCAGTAGCTCGCCCGAGGCGAACAGAGGAACGCGTAGAAGTGGGCCAGCTCCTCGGGTGTCGCGAAACGGCCGATGGGCGCGTTCTCCTTCGCGACGTCGTCCAGGTATTGCTCGGGCGTCTTTCCCGTCCCGGCCGTGAGGATCCCCGCGGTTTTGCGCCAGTCGGGCGTCAGGACCAGCCCCGGGTTGATCGTGTTCACTCGGATTCCGTCCTTGACCACCTCGTTGGCCAGACACTTGGAGAACATCGCCAGCGCGGCCTTGGTGGTGTTGTAGATCGGCTCGTACCCGAGCGGCTGCTTGGCGCAGATCGAGGCGGTGTTGAGGATCACGCCGCCGCGGCGCTTGCGCATGAGCGGGACCAGGGCACGGGAGAAGCGGACCGCGGCCATGACGTGGAGGTCCCAATAGTATTGCCAGCGGTCGTCGCCGGCCTCCATGATCTTTTCGGAGCTGCCGGTGCCGGCGTTGTTGATGAGGATATCCACGCCGTCGAAGGCGGCCGCGACGCGCGCGCAACTCCGCTCGACGTCGCCGGCCTTCGAGACATCGGCCGCGATCGCCAGCGCCTTTACGCGGTGCAACGCTGCGATCTCGCCTGCCTCGCGCTCGGCCCGCGCGCCGTCGCGAGCAACGATCGCCACGTCCACGCCTTCTGACGCGAGCGCATGCGCCACGGCGAGGCCGATGCCCACGCTGCCGCCAGTGATGACCGCCCGCTTGCCCCTGAGCTCGAGATCCATGTCCTCCTCCCGCGTGCGCTCACCTGTTCCCGGACGCACGAGCACCCGGCCGGAATCACGATCCGGTAATTACCTGACTGCCCACTACAGCCCGCGTGCGTCGCCCGCAAGATGGACCGTTGGGTCTGCCAGGCTTCAGCGTCGGGCCGTCGGGCTCCGCGTCAGGGCACGAGCCCACCGACGAGCCCGGTCAGCGTGCTGAGGAGCTGGTTGAGCAGGCCGACTAGCCCGACCACGTTGTTCAGCGTATCCAAGGTCGTGCAGACGAGATTGCCCAAGGGAGCGGACGAGTCGCCAGAGAGGTCGATCGCGATCGGCTGGGTCGCGATCTTGAGCCCCAGGACGTTCAGGTCCGCGGGGCCGATGTCCAGATGCAGCACTCCACACGTCGCGGCCTGTTGCTGCGCCGCCAAGTTGTTGGGGGCGGCGAGCCCTTGGCTGCCGAGACTCGCCTTGACGGGCAGGGGAAACTCGCCGACGAGCGCCGTTCCCACGCCGGCGACCGCGCCCCTCACGATCACGATCGCCACCACTTGGGTACCGCGCGCCTCGAACCTCTCGACGCTGAGCGTGCCCGAGAACGGTGCGTTCGCGAACGGCTCGGTGGGTTTTACTGACCCGGCGATGGGGAGCTGCAATGGCGTTGAGCCAGCTTTCCCCTGCTTGTCCGAGCTGTCCGCGAGCGCGGCGGTCGCCAGCAGCAGTACTGCGAGGGGAACCGAAACCTTCGAGAGCGCATACCTGGTCATGGATCTTGCTCCTCCCGCCGCAGGGTAGCCGGATGACCCGGCCGCCTTTCCTGCTGGCGGTTCGGCGGAAGGTTTGGATACCTCGTGGTCGCCGCAAGAGGAGATCGATTCAATTCTGCAGCTCGATGGGCGCTCGATTCGCTCAGAACATCGATTTCGCCCTCTCAGGCGTGCGTGCCGAAGTTCACCGCCGAGGTGTTTCCACCGCTGATGACGATCGCCACGCGCTGGTCGGGCCGCGGCCGATAACGTCCAGAGAGGATGGCGGCAAGTGCCGCCGCCCCGCCCGGCTCCGCAACGACGCGGAGCGCGCTCCAGAGCACGCGCTGAGCATTCGCGATGGCTTCGTCGGTGACCAGCACCACTTGCTTCACGAATCTTTGCGCGATCGGGAAGACGCACTCCCCCACGCGCCGGGGCGCGAGCGAGTCAGCCGCGATGCCGCCCGCGGGCGCGTCGACCGGCCTGCCCGCGGCGAGCGCCATGGTGAGCGTCGGGGCCGACTCCGGCTCGACGCCGACCACTTCAGCGCGATCTCGGTACCAGGCGGCGATCCCGGCAATCAGGCCGCCGCCGCCCACCGCGGCGAGAACGGCGTCCGCCTCCGGCGCCTGCTCCTCGAGCTCCTTCCCCAAAGTGCCGGTGCCGAGCAGGGTCTCGCGCTGGTCGAAGGCATGGATCTGCATCGCTCCCGACCGAGCCGCAAACTCCTGGCTGGCCGCGAGCGCGTCCGCGTACCGGTCACCCACCACGTCGAGCGTCGCTCCATACTCGCGGATACGTTCGACCTTGGCGGGTTCGGAGATGCGCGGCACGAAGATTCGCGCGCGCACCGACAATTTCCGCGCGGCAAGGGCGACCGCGGCTCCGTGGTTGCCTCCGGAAGCGGCGACCACTCCCGCGGCGGGTACCTCGCGCAGCAGGAGGTTTGCGAACGCACCGCGGGCCTTGAAGGAGCCTGACTGCTGGAGCAGCTCGAGCTTGAGCACCAGAGAGCTGCCCGAGCCGAGATCCTCGCCCTCCACTTGCACGATGGGGGTGCGCCGGATGTGCGGCCGGATGGCCTGCTCGGCCGCTGCGATCGCACCGGCATCGATCATCACTGGCGCTCCCTCAAGGTCCCTGATGGATCGTCGAGGGAATCCGCGCTCCGGATGCTCGCACGGGCCGCGTCGCACTGGTCGCATCCACTCCCGCGGGAGCAAAGGAAGACGAGGGGATCCAAGACCAGGTGCTCGACCGTGACCTTCACGAGGTCGGGCGCCTCGCTGAGGCGGGCGTCTGCGCTCCCCACCTTCCCCTCCCGCTGGAGCCCGCGGGCGCGAAGCCATTCATCCGCGAGCTGGAAACCCGCGCAGCAGTGATCGGTCTCTCGAACCATGACGGTGCGCGCGACTCCGTCCACTTCGACGACGCACGGATGCGAGACCGCGTACGGTACCCGGGCGATCGCCTCGGCGAGATGCAGGGTCGTGCTCTCGCTGTGCGTGACACCGAGCAGCAGCACTTGACCGCCCAGGTGATGCACTCGACCGACCGGGCTGTCGGGCCCGTGCGGCGGCGAGAGCGGCTGGGGCTGGCATATGCGCTCCGCCAGCGGTCCTTCGGCCGCGAAGGAGCTACCGGGGTGTGTGCTTCGCAGAACGCCAGGCTGCCGCCAGAAGAGCTCGGCGGTAATCCCCATTCCCTGCGTGGGATTCGAGCGCGGATCGAACACGGTATCGCCGCTCGTCATGGCCGGCATCACGAGCGTGCCCTCGGGCCCCAGCGCCTGACGAAGAGCGCCGATGAGCCCGAGCGGCCCTCCCTCGACCGGGCGGACCGCGCGGAACGATGTGTGCACCAGGAGCACGCCGCCCTCGCGCGCTCCGAGAGCCTTCAGTTGCTCGACGAGTTGCCGGACGGTCATCGCGCTCAGGGCTTGGAGCGCGTCCGCGCGGTTGCGTCCCCGGGCGCAAATCCGCGCCGGCGCATCAGCGCTCCGGTGCCGGCGTCGTGGCCGCGGAAGGCGCGGTAGCCTTCCGCCGGATCCACGGTGTTGCCGACGCTGAAGACGTCATCGTGCAGCCGCTTCGCCACCGCCTTGTCGTAAGGCCCGGAGGCCTCCATGAACGCCTCGTAGGCATCGGCCGAGAGCGTGTCCGACCAGAGATAACTGTAATAGCCCGC
>Ga0066705_10000610_pt1 | contig 10638 bp, 14 predicted proteins | sample GraSoiAngelo_154_FD_66506 | JGI IMG/M metagenome (GOLD analysis project Ga0066705, IMG submission 66506) | Grasslands soil microbial communities from the Angelo Coastal Reserve, California, USA - 14_1009_13_20cm | ecosystem: Environmental > Terrestrial > Soil > Grasslands | place: USA... | reverse complement strand
GACGCGCTCGAGCAGGCGAACGCCGCGCTCGAGGACGACCTGACCGTCTCGGAGGCCGACGGCCGCCCGGAGCACCTGCGCCCGTTCACGCGCGACGAATGCCTGAAGCCGCTCGAAGCGTGGTTCTTCGGGCGCACGCAGTAGCCCATCGTCGATAGTTCGCGCCATGCTCGTGCGCGTGGGCTTCAGCGCCGACCCGGACGACGCCTTCATGTTCTGGGGGCTCGCCTCCGGGACCGTCGACGCGCGCGGCTTCGAGTTCGAGCCGGTGATCGCCGACATCCAGAGCCTGAACGAATGGTCGCTCGACGGACGCCTCGAGGTGACCGCGATGTCGGCGGCAACGTACCCGCGCGTGCACGAGCGCTATGCGCTGCTGCCGCACGGCGCGAGCTTCGGCTCCGGCTATGGTCCGGTCGTCGTCGCGCGCGAGAAGCTGTCCCTCGACGAGCTTCGCAACGAGGAGATCGTCGTGCCGGGGAAGCTCACCACCGCGTTCCTCGTCCTGAGACTGGCGCTCGGAGGCGAGTTCCCGTGCCGCGTGCTCGGTTTCGACGAGATCCTCGACGAGGTCGCCTCGGGTCGGGCGCGCGTCGGCCTGATCATCCACGAGGGCCAGCTGACGTACGGGGACGCCGGCGTCGAGAAATGCCTCGACCTCGGCGAGTGGTGGCTGCTCGAGACCGGGCTGCCGCTGCCGCTCGGCGTGAACACGATTCGCCGTGACCTCGGCCCCGAGAACATGCGCGCGATCTCCGACATCCTGCGCGCGTCGATCGATGCTGCGCTCGAGCATCGCGACGAGGCACTCGAGTATGCGCTCGGCTTCGGCCGCGGGCTCGACGACGTGCGCGGCGACCGGTTCATCGAGATGTACGTCAACGACCTCACCCTCGACTACGGCGACGAGGGGCGCCAGGCGGTGCGCGAGTTGCTCGAGCGGGCGCACGCGGGCATTGAGGTGGAATGGGTTCAGTGAGCCGGGCCGTCGTCGTGTCGGGCGTGCGCACGCCGATCGGGCGGTACGGCGGCGCGCTCGCGGGCGAGCGGCCCGACGATCTCGCGGCGCTCGTCATCGCCGAGGCGGTCGCCCGCTCTCGCGTGGACGCGAACGAGATCGAGGACGTGTACTTCGGCTGTGCCAACCAGGCGGGCGAGGACAACCGCAACGTCGCGCGCATGGCCGCGTTGCTGGCGGGGCTGCCTCAGTCGGTCGCAGGCGTCACGGTCAACCGCCTGTGTGCGTCCGGGCTCACCGCAGTCGCCGCAGCGTGTCACGCCGTCATGGCGGGCGACGGCGACCTCTTCGTCGCCGGCGGTGTCGAGTCCATGACGCGCGCGCCCTATGCGTTCGCGAAGGCTGACAAGGCGTATCCGCGCGGCAACCTCACCGTGTACGACACGCATCTCGGCTGGCGCTTCCCCAACGCGAGGATGGAGGCGATGTTCCCGCTCGAGTCGATGGGAGAGACAGGGGAGAACGTCGCGGAGCGATACGGCGTCGCGCGCGAGGACCAGGACGCGTTCGCGCTCGCGTCGCAGAAACGGTGGGCCGCCGCCGCGGAGGCGGGTCGCTTCGACGACGAGCTCGTCCCCGTGGCCGGCGTGACACGCGACGAGCATCCTCGCCCGGACACGACGCTCGAGAAGCTCGCCGCGCTCGAGCCCGCATTTCGTGACGGCGGGACGGTCACCGCCGGAAACGCCTCCGGCATCAACGACGGGGCGGCGGCACTCGTGATCGCGTCGGAGGAGCGCGCGCGCGATCTCGGCGTCGAGCCGCTGGGAGCGTTCGTCGGCAGCGCCGTGGCGGGCGTCGATCCGCGCGTCATGGGTATCGGCCCCGTGCCCGCAGTGCGCAAGCTGCTCGCTCGCGCCGGAGTGGATGTGAGCGACGTCGACCTCGTCGAGCTGAACGAGGCGTTCGCGTCGCAGAGTCTCGTCGTCATCCGCGAGCTCGGCCTCGACCACGCGAAGGTGAACGTCAACGGCGGCGCGATCGCCATCGGCCACCCGCTCGGCATGAGCGGCGCGCGCCTCGTCGTCTCGCTTCTGCACGAGCTGCGCCGCCGCGGCGGGCGTTACGGCCTCGCGACGCTCTGCGTCGGCGTCGGCCAGGGGCAGGCGGCCCTGTTCGAGCGCTGATGGACGATCTCGACCTGCGCCGCCGGACGTACGGGCACATGGTCGGGCACGGGCGCGCACCACGGCCCGAAGAGTTGGGCGACCCCGCGGAGGTGCTCGCCGGCTGGCGCCGATTGCACGACGCGCATGCGCTCGTGCTCAACCCGGCGACGGACGAGATCCGCATGCTCAACCCGTTCTCCGTCGTCCCGACCGCGTACCGCGTGCATGCACGCGACCGCTGGTGGTACGCGAACTGCGCGTGGGACGCGCTCGGCGTCTGCGCGGCGCTGCACGCCGACGGCCGCATCGAGACGTCGTGCCCGGACTGCGGCGAGCCGATTGCGCTCGAGGTGCGCGGCCGGCAGCCGGACGACGACTCGCTGCTCTTCCACGTGCTCGTTCCCGCCGCGCACTGGTGGGACGACATCGTCTTCACCTGAACGACGATGAACCTCTTCCGGTCGGAAGAGCACATCGCACGCTGGCTCGGTGGGCGCGAGCCCGGCGCGACGACGTCGGTGGCGACCCTATGCGAGCTCGCGCATGCGTGGTGGGACGACCGTGTCTCCCCGGAGTGGCAGCCGCACACGCGCGAGCAGAACCAGGCGATCCTCGATCGCCTCGGCTTGACCGGACCGTTTTGGCAGTTGGCCTGAAGAGGACCGGGCTTAAGCCCGCGTCCGCTCCGCGAAGCGGTACGTCAAGCAGAGCGAAATCGAAGATCTCGCTCTGGAGTCAGCCGACGGGAGGACGCACGTAGATCACGTCCTCGTGCTTGATCGGAACGAAGGGCGCGCCTATGCGGATGACCAGCTCCTCCACCGTGGCGTAGACCGCCCCGTCGCCGTCCTGGTTTCTGACGACGATGCCGACCTCGTTCTCGGGCTCGGCCTCGAGCCCGTGCTCGCGCAGCAGGGACAGGAGCTCGTCGCGATCGGGAATCCGTGCCGCTTCGACCTGAATCGATGCCATCGGATCCAATACCTGGCCTCTCGGGGTCGGAGATAAACGTCTCGCCGGACTTCGGATCCAAGTGTGGCAGCCGCGGGCGACGAGGTCAACCGGTATTTTCCGGTTCGATGGCGGTCGCTACCGGCAGCGAGTACCCGCTCTTCATCGACGGCGAGCGCGTGGAGCCGGCCTCGGGCGACGTTCGCGAGCTGATCGAGCCCGCCACCGGCGAGGCGTTCGCCCGTGCCGCGATGGCGGGCGAGGCGGATGTCGACCGCGCCGTGGCGGCGGCCCGTGACGCGCTCGAAGGGCCCTGGGGGCGCACGCCGCCGAACGAGCGCGCCCGCCTGCTGCAGGCACTCGCCGACGCGATCCAGGCGAACCGCGCCGAGCTGGCGGAGATCGAGTCGCGCAACGTCGGCAAGGCGATCTCGTCGGTGAAGGCAGAGGTTGCCGGCGCAGTCGAGAACTTCCGTTTCTTCGGCTCCGTCGTCGGCTCGATCGCGGGCCGCTCGAATCCGATCGGCGGCTCGCTCCTCACGTACTCGCTGAAGGAGCCCGTCGGCGTCTGTGCGCAGATCGTGCCGTGGAACTACCCGCTGCTGATGGCGACGTGGAAGCTCTCACCTGCGCTCGCTGCCGGCTGCGCCGTCGTCCTCAAGCCCGACCCGCAGACGCCGCTCAGCGTCCTGCGCGTTGCCGAGCTCGCGGCCGAGGTCGGCTTTCCTGCGGGCGCGATCAACATCGTCCCGGGCGACGGGCCGGCGACCGGCTCGTACCTCGTCAAGCATCCCGGCGTCGACAAGGTCGCGTTCACCGGCTCGACGTGGACGGGCGGGGAGATCATGCGTCTCTGCTCCGATCCGATCAAGCGCGTGAGCCTCGAGCTCGGCGGCAAGAGCCCGAACCTCGTCTTCGCCGATGCCGACCTCGACGACGCGATCCCGAGCTCGGTGTGGTCGATCTACTACGCCGCCGGGCAGAGCTGCGAGGCGCGTTCGCGCGTCCTCGTCGAGAAGTCGATCTACGACGACTTCGTCTCCCGCTTCGCGGCCTACGTGCAGGAGCTGAAAGTCGGGGATCCCCTCGACCCCGACACGCAGATCGGCTCGCTCATCTCGACCGCGCACCGCGACCGTGTCCACGGTTACGTCGACCGCGGCCGCGAGGAGGGAGCCGAAGTCGTGACGGGCGGCGAGCCCGGCGACGGCAAGGGAGCCTTCTACCGGCCGACGGTGCTCGCCGGGGTGCGCAACGAGATGGTCGTCGCGCAAGAGGAGATCTTCGGCCCGGTCGTGGTCGCGATTCCCTTCGAGGACGAGGCGGACGCAATCGGCATCGCGAACGACGTCAGGTACGGGCTGTTCGCCACGGTCTGGACGGGCGATCCTGCGCGCGGGCACCGGGTTGCGCGCGCCGTCAAGGCCGGAATGGTCGGGATCAACACGCCGTACACGGCATTCCCCGGCATCCCGTTCGGCGGGTACAAGCAGTCCGGCTTCGGCCGCGAGCTGTCGATCGACACGCTCGAGCTCTACCTCGAGACGAAGGGCGTCCTCGTCTCGACGAGCCCGAAGCCGTTCAATCCGTTCAGGCTCTAGCACGGCACGGAAGATCTGCGCTTCCAAATCTGTCTGGAGGGACGTAGGCTCGACACGTCCAACCAGAGGAGGAGGTAGCCATGGCAGCGTCGACTGTTGCAGGCCTCGCAGGGACCGTGCGGGGGCAGGTGGTCGAGCGAGGCGACGCGGCCTACGACGAGGCGCGCGCCCTTTTCAACGCCATGATCGACAAGCGCCCGGCCGCGATCGCGTACTGCGTCGACGAGCAGGACGTCGCCGCGGCGATCGGATTCGCGCGCGAGCGTGGCCTTCGCGTCGCCGTTCGCGGGGGCGGCCACAACGGCGGCGGGCTCGGGAGCGTGGATGACGGGCTCGTCATCGACCTGTCGGCCATGGCCGACATCGCCGTCGACGCCGGCGCACGGATGGTGCGCGTTCAGGGCGGAGCGAAGCTCAAGGACGTCGACGCCGCGACGCATGCACACGGCCTCGCCGTGCCCGTGGGGATCATCGGCACGACCGGAGTCGGCGGCCTCACGCTCGGCGGCGGCACGGGGCATCTGACACGGACGCACGGTCTCACGATCGACCATCTCGTCGCTGCGACCGTCGTCCTCGCGGACGGCTCGGTCGTGCAGGTCGACGCGGAGCGTGAGCCGGACCTGTTCTGGGCTCTCCGCGGCGGCGGAGGCAACTTCGGCGTCGTCACCTCGTTCTCGTTCAACTGCGTCCCCGTGACGAACGTCGTGGCCGGCCCCATGTGGTGGCCGGTCGAGCAGACCGAGGAGATCCTCTCCTGGTACCGCGACTTCATCGGCGACCAGCCGCTGGAGCTCGGCGGGTTCTTCAACTTCCACAGCGTCCCGCCGGTCGACATGTTCCCGGCCGAGTACCACCTCCAGAAGGTGTGCGGGGTCGTGTGGTGCTGCACCGATCTGGAACGGGCCGACGAGCTGCTCGCTCCGGCTCGAGCACTGAAGCCGATCATCGACGGCGCCGCCGAGGTGCCGCTGCCAGCGATCAACGGCGCGTTCGACGGGCTCTACAGCCCGGGCGACCAGTGGTACTGGCGCTCGGCCTACCTCGCCGAGATCTCCGACGACGCGATCGCCGTCAACAAGAAGTGGGCGGAGCGTATGCCCACGTGGAAGAGCGGCGTGCACATCTACAACGCCGACGGCGCTGCCGCGCGCATCGGCAACGATGAGACGGCATGGGCGTACCGGCACGCGAGGTGGGTGCAGGTGATCGTCGGCGTCGATCCGGACCCCGCGAACGCGACGGCACTGCGCGACTGGACGGTCGGGTACTCCGACGAGCTCCGGCCGTACACGCTCGGCGCCGGTTACGTGAACATGATGATGGACGACGGGCAGGATCGCGTTCGCGCGAGCTACGGCGACAATTACGACCGGCTCGCTCGGATCAAGGCCCAGTACGACCCCGAGAACGTGTTCAACGTCAACCAGAACATCCGTCCCGCGTGAATCACTCGGGACGGTAGTAGACCTCGAGGAGATTGCCGGACGGGTCGGCGAAGAAGATCGCGTAGTAGCCCGGCCCGTACGGCATCTCCTTCGGCCCGCTCAGATCCAGCGCGCCCGCGCGGCGCGCGACGTCCGCCACGCGCTCGACATCCTCGCGCGACCCGACCGCGAACGCGATCCGGTTCTCGTTCGGCGCATGCGCCTTGCTTTCGGTGATGCCGAAGTACGCTGTCCAAGGCAGCGCGTCCGTCGTCGCCCAGACCTTCCAGCGCTCGCCCGGATAGCGCTCGGTGAACCCGAGCGCCGGGAGCAGTGCCTCATAGAACGCCTCGGCGACGGCGAGATCGGGCACTCGCAGGTCGATGTGGCCGAGCGGGCTCATTTGCGCAGCGAGAGCGCGGCGCCGACTGCGAGCAGGGCGATGCCGGCGAGGCGCGGCCAGTGCAGCGCGATCTGCTGCGTGCCGAAGAGGCCGAAGCGGTCGATGGCGGCGCCCATGACCAGCTGGCCGGCGATGAGGATGCCGACCGTGGCGGCAACGCCGATGCGCGGGCCGGCGTACGTCACCGTGAAGACGATGAAAAGGCCGAAGAGCCCTCCGGAGAGCGTCCACCACGGCTGGTGCAGCGCTCGCTCGTAGCCGGAGAGGCTCCGCCGCACGACGAGGAGACCGACGCACGCGATCGCCGCGGAGACAAGCGTCGCGAACGCGAGCGCCTCGCCGACGCCGATGCGCTCTCCGAGCCGCGACATCACCGCGACCTGGAGGGAGCCGGCAAGACCGGCCGCAACCGCGAGCACCGTCGCCAGCGCGCCTCCCGACACCGGCCTAATCTACAGCGCTGTGATCTTTCAGCCCGAGCGGGAGACGATGCCGCGCGACGAGCTGGTGCGGCTCCAGCGAGAGCGTCTGCTCGAGCGTTTCGACGTCGACCTCGACGCGCTCGCCGAGCAGCCGTTCACGACGAAGTCCGACCTCCGCGACGCCTATCCGTTCGGGATGCTCCGCGTGCCGCGGGACGCATGCGTGCGCATCCACGCGTCATCGGGGACGCGCGGCAAGCCGACGATCGTCGCCTACACGCAGCACGACCTCGATCTCTGGGCCGACTGCTGTGCACGCGCGGTCGCCGCCGCGGGCGGTGGGCCGGGGACCCTCGTGCACGTTGCGTACGGCTACGGGCTCTTCACCGGCGGCCTGGGCCTCCACTACGGCGCCGAGCGGCTCGGCTGCACGGTCGTCCCGGCATCGAGCGGCAACACGCCGCGGCAGGCGCAGCTGCTCGAGGATCTCGGCGCGGAGATCCTCTGCTGCACGCCGAGCTACGCGCTCGCGATCGCCGACCACGTCGAGGACCTCACGCGGCTGAAGTTGCGCGCCGGTCTCTTCGGCGCCGAACCGTGGACGGAACGCATTCGCGGCGCGATCGAGGACGCGCTCAACCTCTGCGCGCTCGACGTGTACGGGCTGTCGGAGATCGTCGGCCCCGGTGTCGCGTACGAATGCCTCGAGGGGCTCGGCGGCGCGCACGTGAACGAGGACCACTTCCTCGTCGAGGTGATCGATCCGGAGACCGGGGGCGCGGTGGCGGAGGGCGAGGCCGGCGAGCTCGTCTTCACGACGCTGACGAAGGAAGCGCTGCCGCTTCTCCGCTACCGCACGGGCGACCTCGCGTCGCTCACGCGCGAGCCGTGCCCGTGCGGGCGGACATTCGCTCGCATGTCGCGCGTCGTCGGGCGCACCGATGACATGCTGGTCATCCGCGGCGTGAACGTGTTCCCGAGTGAGATCGAGCGCGTGCTGCTCTCGGTGCGCGGGCTCGAGCCGCATTACCAGCTCGTCGTCGACCGCGCCGCGCGACTCGACGAGCTGACGGTGCAGGTGGAGGGATCGGTCGATCCCGATCCTGTGCGCGAGCAGCTCGAGCGCACGCTCGGATTGAGCGCGCGCGTCGAGGTGGTTGCTCCCGGATCGATCCCGCGCAGCGAGGGAAAGGCGCTACGCGTGCTCGACCGGCGACGCTAGGCCGCGTTCTCGTCGCCCTGCCAGAGGTGGAAGATGTTTCCCTCGGTGTCCTTGCACGCTGCGAACCAGCCGTGGGTGGGCACCGGCGTCTTGTCGCCGGCCTCTCCTCCGAGCTCCTGCACCTTCGCGAGCGCGGCGTCGATGTCGGCGACGTCGTAGTAGTAATTCGGGTGCCCGGTCTCCTGCGACTGCATGATCGCGACACCGGAGGTCTCGCTCGTCTGCGCCATCCGGTAGTCGAACTCCGGCGACATCGACGGCCCGAACCGCCAGCCGAACAGGCCGCTCCAGAACGCCTGAGCTCGATCCGCGTCCGTGGCCGGGTACTCGATGTGGACGATCTCTCCCGCCATCCCGTCTACGCTCCTCCCGTTAGCGACTGAAAGGGACCCGAATGTACCGCGTGATCGTGCTGTACGACGAAGAGCCGGACACGGATTCGTACGCGGAGCACGTCGAGGTGTGCGAGCGCGTGCCGAACGGCGTCTTTCGCTACGGAAAGGTGACAGGCGCTCCGATGGGCGAGCCGACACACGCGTACTACGCGGAGTGGGAGTTCGCCGACAAGAACGCGTTCGACACCGCCGTCCGCAGCGACGAGTTCATGGCCACGGGCAAGGATGCGTACAAGCGCGGCTTCCCGCAGCCGAAGGTCGAGTTCGTCGAGTTGGATTAACGCCCGTACCAGGTACCCGCCGTTCGGCCCTTGCTCCCGTTGCGCGAAAGACCGGTACCTGGTACGGGAGAACATCAAAAGCGAGGCGGGCGCCGCTCGCGCACGGCGGCGACGCCCTCGTCGACGTCGGGGCCGGTCATGTCGAGGAACTCGAGCGCGAGCGAGGCGTCGAACGCAGGACCCGCCGCGCGCAGCCAGTTGTTGAGTGCGAGCTTCGTGTGACGGATCGCCGCCTGGGAGCCGGCGGCGAGCCGCCGCGCGACGTCGAGCGCGCGCTCCTCGAGCTCGTCTGCAGGCACGCACAGCGCGACGAGGCCGATGCGCTCCGCCTCGACGCCGTCGATGGGCTCGCACAGGAGCAGGTGGTACTTCGCCTTTGCCAGCCCGCACAGCAAGGGCCACACGAGCACCGCGTGGTCGCCGGCGGCGACGCCGAGCCGCGTGTGCCCATCGACGATGCGCGCCGTGGACGCAGCGATGCTGACGTCGGCGAGGAGTGCCACCGCGAGGCCGGCGCCGACGGCAGGACCGTCGATCGCGGCCACGATCGGCTTGCCGCACCCGACGATGTTGTAGACGAGGTCGCGTGCCTCGTGGAACACGCGCAGCCGCGTCTCCCAGTCTCGCGCGATGTCTCCGACGAGCGAGAGGTCGCCGCCCGAGCTGAATGCGCCGCCCGCTCCGCGCACGAGCACGACCCGTGTGTCGGGATCGCGGTCTATCGTCGGCCAGATCGCTGCGAGCTGCGCGTGCGCCTCGTGACCGACCGCGTTCAACTTGCCAGGCGTGTGGAGCGTGATCCGGAGGATCCACTCCTCCGGCCGGTCGATCGCGAGGCTCGTAAACTCGTCGTACACGTGGCGGAGCCTAACGTCCTCGTCGAGCGCGACGGCCGTATCGGGGTCGTGCGCATGAACCGGCCGAAGCAGCTGAACGCGCTCTCGGGCGAGCTGATGGAGGCGCTGGTCGCTGCTCTCGCCGACCTCGACCGCGATCGGGAGATCCGTGCGATCGTCCTCGCGGGCGGCGAGCGGGCCTTCGCGGCGGGCGCCGACATCGGCGAGCTGTCGGAGGCGACCCCGGTGACGTTGTACGAGAACCGCCGGCTCGAGCGCTGGGAGTCGATCCGCGCGGTGCGGACGCCGATCGTCGCTGCCGTGTCCGGTTACTGCCTCGGCGGCGGCTGCGAGCTGGCGATGCTCTGCGACCTCGTCGTCGCGTCCGAGACCGCGCAGTTCGGGCAGCCGGAGATCAACCTCGGCGTCCTTCCGGGCGCGGGTGGCACGCAGCGACTGACACGCGCGGTGGGAAAGGCGATCGCGATGGACATGATCCTCACCGGTCGCATGCTCTCCGCCCGCGAGGCGCTCACGCATGGACTCGTCGCGCGCGTGGTCGCGAAGGAGGCGTGGCTCGACGAGGCGAAGCGCGTCGCCGGCGAGATCGCAGCCAAGGGACCGATCGCCGTTCGGCTCGCGAAGGAGGCGATCGACGCCGCGTTCGAGGCGCCGCTCGCGGCCGGCGTCGAGCTCGAGCGACGCTCGTTCTACCTCGCGCGCGCTTCCGAGGACGCCGACGAGGGGCTCCGCGCGTTCCTCGAGAAGCGGAAGCCGGACTTCACAGGCCGCTGATTCCGTCCTGGAGTCCAGAGCGGGCGATGGTGGTGCGGACCGGGGTCATCGCCGTCCTCGCGGCGGCGCTTTTCGCGACGACCTCCGTCGCGCGCGCGGGCGCGCCCAACGACGTTTTCTCCGGCGCGGGCGTGTTCATGGACAACCCGCAGGATTTCCCCGACCCGGAAACGCTCGG
>Ga0066705_10000606_pt1 | contig 10685 bp, 10 predicted proteins | sample GraSoiAngelo_154_FD_66506 | JGI IMG/M metagenome (GOLD analysis project Ga0066705, IMG submission 66506) | Grasslands soil microbial communities from the Angelo Coastal Reserve, California, USA - 14_1009_13_20cm | ecosystem: Environmental > Terrestrial > Soil > Grasslands | place: USA... | reverse complement strand
TTCACGGAGCTTGCCGTCGGATTAACCTGCTGGGCCTTGCAGGGCACCGATGCGGCGATGACCAGCAAGAACGCGCAGGCGCCGACAGTCAGGCGGATAAATCTTCCCAAAGACGCCATGAGCTCCTCTCCGATGTCATTTTGCGCGATGCAGCCGATGCCGTTCTCACGATTCGATCGTCTCGCGATAGGCGGTCTTCCAGCCCCACGCCCCGGAGCCGTAGCCGCGCTTCATCACCCGCTCCTTGTAGATCTGAGCGATGATTTCACCGTCCCCGGCGAGCAACGACTTGGTCGAGCACATCTCGGCGCATAACGGCAGCTTGCCCTCGGCAAGACGGTTCGCGCCATACTTCTCGTATTCCTCTCTGCTGCCGTCGGCCTCGGGACCACCAGCGCAGAAGGTGCACTTGTCCATCTTGCCGCGTGAGCCGAAGTTGCCGACCTTCGGATATTGCGGTGCACCGAAGGGACAGGCGTAGAAGCAATAGCCACAGCCGATGCACAGATCCTTGGAGTGGAGCACGACACCCTCGACAGTCGTGTAGAAGCAGTTCACCGGGCAAACCGCCGCGCAGGGCGCATCGGTGCAATGCATGCAAGCCATGGACACCGAGCGTTCGCCCGGCTTGCCGTCATTGATAGTGACGACGCGGCGGCGATTGATGCCCCAAGGCACCTCGTGCTCGTTCTTGCAGGCTGTCACGCAGGCGTTGCATTCGATGCAACGATCGGCGTCGCAGAGGAATTTCATACGTGCCATGGTCGTTGCTCCTTATGCCGCCGCGATTTGGCAGAGAGTGACTTTGGGCTCTTGCATGCCGGTCGCGGGATCGTATCCATAGGTAGTGATCGTGTTCGCGCTTTCGCCGAGAACGATCGGATCGGTGCCTTGCGGGTAGTTGCCGCGAAGATCGCGGCCTGCGAACCAGCCGCCGAAATGGAAGGGCATCCAAGCAACGCCCCTGCCGACACGCTCGGTAACGAGAGCCTTCATCTTAGCCTTGGAATTGCTCTCGGCGCCCGTGACCCAGACCCAGCCGCCGTCCTTTATGCCGCGATCGGCGGCATCGGACGGGCTGATCTCGATGAACATGTCCTGCTGCAGTTCTGCGAGCCATGGATTGGTTCGCGTCTCCTCGCCGCCGCCCTCGTATTCGACAAGACGCCCCGAGGAGAGGATGAGGGGGAATTGCTTGGCAATCCCCTTCTCCACAGCGGCCTTCTGCACGGAGAAGCCTATATTGGGCATGCGGAACTGCTTGGCGTCGGGCAGCGTCGGATATTTCGAGACCAGATCGACCCGCGGCGTGTAGATCGGCTCGCGGTGAACCGGAATCGGATCCGGCAATCCGAACGCGTTCATGCGCGCCTTGCCGTTGCCGTAGGGAACGCAGCCGTGCATCAACGCTACGCGCTGGATCCCGCCCGACAAGTCGAGCGACCACGACACCGCATCGGGATTGGCGGAATTGACCCTGTTGATGGTGGCCATTTCCGCTTCCGTCAGATCCTTATCCCAGCCGAGCTTCTTCAGGCTCGCCAGGGTGAATTCCGGATAACCGTCCTGGATCTCCGAATCCTTGGAGTAGGAGCCATCGGCTAGCAAGCTGACCTTTCGCGTCGTGCCGTCGGGAAGCTTCTCCTCGCGCTCAATGCCGAAACGCGGCCGGAACGTGCCGCCGCCATCCATCACGGCGAGATTTGTGTTGTAGAGCAGCGGCGTACCGGGATGCTTGACTTCTGGTGATCCCCAGCACGGCCAAGGCAGGCCGTAGTAGTCACCGCCGACTTCGGGATCGTTCTTGGGCGCTCGCGTCGTCAGCATGTCGAACTTCGCCTGGTTCTTCATGTGCGCCTTGAGCCGCTCGGGCGATTGGCCGCAATAGCCGGTGGACCAGCTGCCACGGTTCATTTCCCGAAGCACATCCTCCGCGTCCGGCAGATTGCTCTCGAGCTTGATGTTCTTGAACATCTTGTCGGCGAATCCGAACTTCTTCGCCATCAGATGGATGACCTCGAGGTCATCCTTGGATTCGAACACCGGCTTTACGATCTGCTCGCCCCATTGCAGCGAGCGGTTCGAGGCTACGCGCGAACCCTTGCACTCGAATTGCGTGGCAACCGGGAGAATGTAGAGGTTATCCTTGCGCCCGGCCTCCACGGCGAGTGAGGCCCAGGTGGTGGGATGCGGGTCGGCGATGACCAACAGTTCGAGCGCCTTTAGACCGTTAAGAGATTCCGGGATGCGGGTGATGCTGTTGCTGGCATGGCCCTGCACGAATACCGCCCGCACGTTGTCCTTCTGCGCAACCTGATCTTTCGGCAGCGTCACCGCTTCGAACCAGCGGGTGAGCGGGATGCCGGGGGTTTCCATGATTTGCTTTGAGTCGAAGCGCGACTTCAAGAAGTCATAGTCGACTTCCCAAACCCGCGCCCAGTGTTTCCAGGCGCCTTCGGCGAGCCCGTAATAGAACGGCAGCGTGACGATATCGAGCCCGACATCGGTCGCTCCTTGCACGTTGTCATGGCCACGGAAGATGTTGGCGCCGGTGCCGGCCTTCCCGACATTGCCGGTCATCAACAGTGCGATGCAACTCGCACGCACGTTGGCGGTGCCCACAGTTTTCTGGGTCTGGCCCATGGCCCAGATCAGTGTTGACGGCTTCTCCGTGGCAAACATCTTTGCGACGCGCTTAAGCTGTTCGCCAGGAACGCCACTGACGCGCTCCACTTCTTCCGGATTCCACTTCTCTACTTCCTTGCGGAGATCGTCGAAACCGTAGACGCGCTGTTTGATAAACTCCTTGTCCTCCCAGCCGTTCTGGAGGATGTGCCACATCATGCCATAGAGCACCGGGATGTCGGTGCCCGGCCGCATGCGCACATATTCAGTCGCATGGGCGGCGGTTCGCGTCAGGCGTGGGTCGATGACGATAAAGTTGGCCTTTTGAAGCTCCTTGCCCTCAAGCAAATGCTGCATTGATACCGGATGCGCCTCGGCCGGATTGCCGCCCATGATGATCTGGGTTTTTGCGTTGCGGATATCATTGAAGCTATTGGTCATCGCGCCGTAGCCCCACGTATTGGCTACGCCCGTGACGGTTGTTGAATGGCAGATGCGCGCCTGATGGTCAGTGTTGTTGGTTCCCCAGAATGCGCCAAGCTTGCGGAATAGATAGGCGCCTTCATTGGTCATCTTGGCCGATCCGAGCCAATAGACGGAATCGCTGCCCGACTTCTCGCGAATTTCGAGCAACTTGTCGCCGATCTCGTTGATTGCGGTATCCCAGGAGACGCGCGTCCACTGCCCGTTGACGAGTTTCATCGGATAGCGCAGCCGCCTGACGCTATGCACGAGTTCGCGCACCGATGCGCCCTTGGCGCAATGTGAGCCGCGATTGATCGGGGAATCCCAACTCGGTTCCTGGCCGACCCATACCCCGTTCAGCACCTCCGCAGTCACCGTGCATCCGACGGCGCAATGCGTGCAGATGCTCTTGCGAACAGTAGCGCCTGCCGAGAGCGGACCTGCCACTGCGGCTTCGGCGTTGCGCACGCTGCCGACCGGCAGCGTGCTCAGCGCGGCGAGAGCGCCGCCGGCAACGCCGGAGCGGCGCAGGAATGCTCGGCGGTCGAGGCCGCCGGTTTGCCTGGCGAGAGCCTCCGCCACGGAGCTGCGGCGGCCCGAGCCGGAACGCTGGTTTTGTGTTCTCTTGATCAGCACGGCCGCCTCCCTTCAACCCGGATAACGATTGACACGGTAGAACGCCTTCACGTGATCGGTTTCCTTATAACGCGCTTTGCGTTTTTCGTCGTTGTTCTCGCTGTCGGCCTGCGCCAGCCCCACCAACGGCGTCGCCAGCGTCGCGCCGGCACCGGCCGCGCCGATGCCGACCTTGCGAAGGAAATCGCGGCGACCGACCTTTGTTTTCTTTTCGTCCCTCATCGTATCTCTCCAGGATCAACCACCGTTGGTCAGTTGGCGAAAGTAAATGCTTCGGTTTCGATTTTCAGAAACAGGCGGCCAAGCGATCCGACCGATCGGTAGAATTTGGCGCTTGCGGCGGTTTCCATATCGGCAAACAGACGGCCCATCCATGGCGCCACATGCTTCTCGAAGAATCGGCGCTGCATTTCTGCCGATGCCGGGAAGCGCCTGCCAGCGAGGCCCGCCATGATCTCGCACAGCGTCGCCGCATGATCCTCCGGTTCGAAATTCTTCTCGACCCGCTCGATGCCGAGCGCGGCGAGATCGTCTCGCAGGCGCGACAGCGGACGCTCATTGAGAAAACCGGTCAGGTAGTAGGACCCGTAAGGCAACAACTCGCCACGCCCGAGGCCGACGAACAGGTCGAAATATTCGCGTTCGATTTCGGCTGCGGTTTCCGATGCAGCTTCGGCCAGCGCGGCATGGGCGCGGCCAAGCGGCAATGTGGCGTCGCCGCGCAATCGCGCGATCTCACCAAGCAGTTCGTTCGAGGGCGCGCTCCAAAGCAATGCTGCAAGCAACGCGTATTCCTGGGCGCGCGCCGCATCGACGGGATCGACGGCATCATCTTTCACGGCAGGCTCGCTAGAGAGATCGGACCGAAGTTGTTTATGCGAAGCGCCCGTCGCGGCTTCGATGGCAATCACCCGCTGTGCAGGAACGCGGTTCCAGTTCGAAGCCGAAGGTTGAGCGACGCCGATTTTATGGGCAAGCTGAGCCACACCGCCTGCCGTGTCGATCGCGTAATTGGGTCCCGGATCGCGCAACGTGGACCTCCCATCCCGACCGCCAAGTGTTTGATTATTCTTGGTTCAGCAAAGATTAGGCGGGGGTTCGGGAGCGGTCAATTGATGGGCATAGTCTGAGGCTATAGCCTTTGGTCGAATGGCTAGCGAGGCAGCGCTCCGCCGTGTGTGCGGCGCCCCACAAGAGTCTGGTCAGGGTCCGCTTCTTGAGGACCTTCCGGTTGCGATGCAGCAAGAACTTGAGGCGATCCCTCGACTGTGGCCGCGTCTGTCGAACGGACATCGGCTATCGCTTCTACGGATTTCGGCGCGGGATGGCCCTCTGAATCAGCCCGTTCACGCTCATCCTTGGACTCCGTGGGCGGATTCGCGAGACTTTCGGCAGCCTGCGACACACCTCCGATGACCCTCTCAATGAGCTCACTAAGCTGCGCTTCTGAACAGTCAAGCGGTCCGAAGCCGGGCATCGCATTCGGGTCATTGAAGTCCCAGGCGTTCTCCGCCAACCCTACAAAGTCCCGGATGGCAGGGTCGGCACTCCAGGCGCGACGAAGCGCCGCACGGCTCAGCTCCTGTGGAATGCCTTTGCGAAGGAACGCTGTGATGTCGGTGACAGCGTCAATCGATTCGATTGGCGGCAAGCTCGACAGATCTACACCCCGGTTCGAAGGGTCTTCAACAGCGCGGGGAGGTGACGTCGGGTCGTGCGCCTCCATTGGCTCAGTCCGTTCGGGAGTGCCGGAACTCGCCTCTCGCTTACGACGAGACCAACGCGCAAGGAATTCCTCTTCGCTCATTCGCGCCCGCCTTCATGTTGTCGCCGCGCCAGCGCCTCCGGATCAGCGCGGCGCCGCTCGCGTTTGACGAATTCCCTTTCGACATGATGCTCAGCGATGAAATTTTCAATCACGTCGCGAAGCATTTCGGGCATCGCTACCGCTTCGACCAGGTTAGCGCCTGCCTCCGTGTGAGCCTCCCCTTCTGCGGGATCAGCGGTGACGGCCGAAATGTCATAGGGCCAAGTGCCTTCCGAGGGGCTGAGCACGATCCAGATGCTGGGGGTGCCGGAGGCAATATTGTCGCGATAGAGCTGGGTCTCGGACCGGTAGAGATCGACCGTAGCGCTGCCGGCATAGTAGAGTGTCGCCTCATCCTGCTCGCGTAGAACCGTCCACGGCTTCATCTCAGGCTCGTCCGGCAGGACGCCGATGCCGCGCCACACGAAATCGATCCAGAGCGAGTCCGTCCTGCGACGCTCGACTACAACGCCTACGGGAATCCGCAGCAAAGGCACGGCGGCGGGGCTCAACTTGCAGTCTCCAGATGATTGATCGGCAATCCCGTCAACAGGTTTTGCGGTTTGACGCGCACCACGTTGTCGGCGCCCATCGCTAGAATGAGATAGACTGGCCTGGTGCCGACGCGTTCGTGCACCAGGCGCGGGTCCTCGATGGTCAAGCGCATCAGGGCGACGATGCGCTCGCCCGCATTGGCGTCCAGCTCGGCGCCATGCCACAAGGCATTGCCGATCCGGGTGCCCTCGGTGTCGAGGCCGACGAACCAGCGCCAGTCGCGATCTTCGATCGATGCAACGGTTTCGACGCTGACGGCAACACCCATGAGGTGAGCGACCCAGCGCTCGACCACCCGGCAGAGCCCCGCGCGGGCCCTGGGATTGCCGCCTATGTTCATGACCATCGCATGCGCGTCGGAGCGCGACCAGTACGTCCAGGCGTTTTCGTCATCCATCACATCCATCTCGCCGAAAGCCTTTGGCTGGAGCATAGCGGTGAGCGGCGAGGAATGAATGTCGTGCTGTCCGTGTTGCTGCGCCTCAACAGTTTCGGCATCGGCCAACAGCAACGTACCTTCGTGAATGGCGGCCTGCTGGCTGCGATAGAACAACTCGGCGGCCCGCAACGTGTAAGGATCGTCGCAACCCTCAAGCGCATTGCGCAAGATCAGGTGGCAAAGCTGAGACAGAAAGATCGGCGGCAGATCGCCGGCGCTATTGCGGGCGAGGTTCACGTACACGGCTTCGAGCGATGCAGCCGTCACCAGCCGGTCGCGAAACGCGATCATGAAGGTCCAATTCTCGCGCGCATCGGCGTCGGCGAGAGCGAAAATGTCCGCCTTTGAGACCGGACGCAAAGGATCCGCCAGCAAGCTTGCATGAAGATTGCGCTCGGCCTCGCACGCATCGGCGGGCGGCATCAATTCAGGCCGTGCCAGATAGGCCATGATCAGTTCGGGCGTCGCCACCAGCCCGCCATGATCGGCACGGCGCGTGAGGTGATGGCCTGAGGCAACCCAGAATTCCCTCATCGGCGATCCGTCGTCGTGATGCGGTCGATCTTCGAGAGGGCGAGAAGATCGACTTGCTCGACCGGCTCGATCTCGTCTTCGACCTCATGGTAGGTAAACGCCCTGACATGCGCGTGCAACTGGTCCTCACCAGGAGCGGCTTCGCGCCGCTTGAGGGTGCGAAAACGCTCGCGCATTTCACCGTCCTCAATGCTCCGCTGCACGGCGAGCAGCGTCTGCAGCGGGTGCTGGCACAACGAGGCGGCAAACGCGACCTCTTCTTCGGCGCCAGCACGCGCGGCTTCAAAATCCGGTGCGCCGAACTTCTCCAGCAGCACGCTTGCGAGGCGTTCGACCATGACCTGTCTGTCCGCCTCCGTGGCCTCGGTGACAATAGCAAGCGTGGACCAGCCGAAGCTGTCGATACCTAAAAAGCCGGAACGCAGCGCAACGCGCTGCTTTTGACTGAGCGTTTCCGGATCCCTGTTCCAGAATACAAATGCGCCGGAGACCGCCCATTCTCCAGGGTTTGCGGCCGACTCGAATACAAACGTATCGGAGGGGTCGAGCCTGATGGTGCGCGGCAATTTCAACATTTCCGCCTCATCCGAGTTTCGGACCACGCGCTTGCGGATCATACCAACTCACGTGGGCAAGCGCATCCAGTAGACTCGTCCGCTCGGGCGGGCCGCTGCCGCCGGGCGGCTTGACCAGGAGCTCGCCGTTGAGGTCGATAGCTCGTCGCTCCCCGGCCTTGCGTTTGGGGAGGCGCTCCAGGTAATCCCGCGCGATCGCTTCGAACCCATGCTCGTTCCAGCGGTCGAACCCGGTCATGAGATGACGGGCGAAGCTGCCAATGATCGCCTCGGTGTCGATCATCTCGAAGCCTTCGCTCAAGAGCGAAACGCCGGATGCGGCCTGCACCTCTTCGATATGCGCCATATCAGCGGCGCGCAGAATGACCGCGAATACCAGCCACTCTGGTATGTCCGCCTCGCCGCAATTCGCCGGCCAACCGAGCCGCGCACCGCCGAGCAATCCGCCGTCGAACCTGATCGCGTCGGGCCAGCCGAAACTGACCTCCCGCTCTGGCGGGCAATGGGCGGCAATGGCATCAGCTACCGCATTCATGCCGGCAAAGAACGCCCGGCGCGCCGAGACCAGCGCCTCGTCAGGTTCCAGTATGACCGAGAATTCCACCAGATCGTAGCGCCGCACCCAAACCAGCGTCCCGGCGCCCGCTTGCGCCGCAATATCGCAGCCGTGCGCGAAGGCGTCGCCGAGTTCACGCAAGGCGACCAAAGTATAACCGGGAGGCAGGTCGAGCGCCGGTTCCAACTCCGCGAGACGCGACATCGAAGAAGCATCCTTATGCTACGCAACTGCGCGTTATATGCTATCCCGCACAACTGCGCCACGCGAGCAGCTTGCAAATGCTGGCTGTAGCCGATACCGCGAAACCCTAGAATGAAGCAACCGCACGGCGGAAACGCCGGTTCAGGATTTTCCAAATGAGTGCGGCATCGTCTCATCTGCTGATCTGTAGCTGCGAGAAGACCATGCCGCTCGATGAGCAGGCGATCGGTCGCGGCTGTCCGGCCAGGATCACGCAGGCGAACCAGCTCTGCGGGCTCGATCTTGAGCGATACAAGGAAGCCATTGCCGACGGCGGAGCCATAACTGTCGCCTGCACGCAGGAGGCGCCACTATTTCGGGAGGTCGCAGAGAATTCCCCGCAGGCTCAACTGACGTTTGTCAACATTCGCGAGACTGCCGGCTGGTCGAACGACGCAGCCGCGGCCGGTCCCAAGTCCGCAGCTTTGATTGCCGCGGCGGGCGAAGACATGCCGCCGATTTCTGTCGTGACGCTCGAAAGCCAAGGCGTCGTGCTGATCTATGGCTGTGACGAAGTTGCAATCGAGGCGGGGCAGCGTCTGGCCGACCGGCTCGACATTACCGTGCTCTTGACCAAGCCCCGGGACGTCACGCCGCGCAGGATCAATGAATTCCCCGTGCTCAAGGGCACGATCCGCAACGCCCGCGGTCATCTCGGCCGCTTCGAGTTGGCGATCGACGACTACGCGCTGCCATTGCCCTCGTCGCGCGCCAAGCTCGTGTTCGGCCCCTCGCGAGATGGCGCAACCTCGACCTGCGACCTGATCCTCGATGTTAGCGGCGGCGCTCCGATGTTCCCCGCTCATGAATTGCGTCCGGGATACCTGCGCGCTGATCCGCGCGACCGCGCCGCCGTGGAGCGCGCGATTGCCGACGCGGGCGGCCTGGTCGGAACATTCGACAAGCCGCGGTTCATTGATTTCAACGAAACGCTCTGCGCTCATTCACGCTCTGCCATCACCGGATGCACGCGCTGTCTCGATTTGTGTCCGACCGGCGCCATCACCCCGAACGGCAATTCGGTGTTGATCGACGCTAACGTGTGCGCCGGCTGCGGCTCGTGTGCCTCGGTATGCCCGACGGGTGCTGCATCGTACGCGCTGCCGAGCGTGGATGCGCTGATGCGGCGGTTGCGCACGCTCGTGCAGACCTATCGCAAGGCCGGCGGCAGCAACGCCACGGTGTTGTTTCATGACGGCGAGCACGGCGAAGCGATCATCGACGCCCTGGCGCGATTCGGATCAGGTTTGCCGGCCAACGTGCTTCCGCTGCGCGTCAATGAGGTGACGCAGCTCGGACCGGAGATCCTTGCGGCTGTCTTTGCATATGGCGGCAGCGGCGTCGCAATCGTCACCCGCGCCAGACCAAGGCACGACATCCTCGGACTACGCCAAGCGGTTGAGATGACCGGAAGCATAATCTCAGCGCTCGGATTCGGCGCAGACGTGGTTCGGATACTCGAAACCGACGATCCGGACCAATTGCGTGCGATGCTCGATGCAGCGCCCGCGGGCGTGACCACGCAGAAGCCGGCTGGCTTTATTCCACGCGGCTCCAAGCGCAGCATGCTCGAGACCACGTTTCGCGAACTCCACCTTGCCGCACCCGTGCCTGTCGATCTCGTGCCGCTCGCTGAGGGCGCGCCGTTCGGCGGCGTGAACCTCAACGTGGAGGGCTGCACGCTCTGCCATGCCTGCGTCACCGCCTGCCCGACGGGAGCGCTTTCGGATAATCCCGAGCGCGCGATGCTGCGGTTCACCGAAAGTCTGTGCGTCCAGTGCGGGCTTTGTGAATCGACCTGCCCGGAGAAAGTCATCACGCTTGAGCCGCGCCTCGATTTCAAGGCCTGGAATGCGCCGCCGCGAGTGCTGAAGGAAGAAGAGCCATTCAATTGCATCGCCTGCGGCAAGCCGTTCGGCACCAAAAGCTCGATCGAGCGCGTACTCGCCAAGCTCGGCGACAAGCATTGGATGTTCCAGGGCGCCAACGCCAGGCGTGTCGATGTCATCAAGATGTGCGCGGATTGCCGCGTCGAAGCCGTGGTGAACGAGGGCTTCGACCCGCATGCAGCATCGCAGCGCCCGCCGGTCATGACGTCAGAGGACTATTTGCGCGCGCGCGATGCGAACAAGGATGATCCGCTCGGATCATGAGGAATGCATCGTGACAGATTTGGCACCGAAATCGCGTCCGGCCTCCAGGGCGGCCGGCATTCCCGGCGTCAAGCACGTCATCGCTGTTGCCTCCGGC
>Ga0066705_10000603_pt1 | contig 10699 bp, 6 predicted proteins | sample GraSoiAngelo_154_FD_66506 | JGI IMG/M metagenome (GOLD analysis project Ga0066705, IMG submission 66506) | Grasslands soil microbial communities from the Angelo Coastal Reserve, California, USA - 14_1009_13_20cm | ecosystem: Environmental > Terrestrial > Soil > Grasslands | place: USA... | reverse complement strand
TGGCCCGAGCTCGGAAAGATGACCAGCTTTGAGCCAGTAATTTTCTCCTGCATGGTCTTGGCGAGGGAAGGGTCGCACTCATCGTGATCGCCGGCAAGGATGAGCGTGGGAACCTTAATCGTGCGCAGCCGATCGGTATATTCGACGGACTTCAAATTGCCATCGATAACGAACTCTCCGTCTGAGCCCCACATCTCGCGATACAAATCCCAGGCCACTTTGCCCGCGTCGACTGGGTCGTAATTAGGGTCAAGGCGATTGTGATAAAGATACGGGAAATAACCTTCGCCCCAAGCCGCAATCATGTACTCCGCGGTGTAGCGGCTTTTCTCGTAATCCTTGCCGTGGCCGAATAATCCGGTGGCTTCGAGCTTAGCGATGCGGTCGCGCAGCTCGGGTGACATGTTCTGCTTCATGCGCACAAAAACGTCGTTCATCGCTTTCGTGCTTGACCAGGTGCTGCCCAAAATCAAATGCGAGAGGTTGCCCTGGTATTTCAGCGCATACGCCTGCGCCAGCGCACCTCCGTAGGAGTGGCCGAGCAAATTGATTTTGCCCAGACCGAGCGCCTGGCGCACGGCTTCGACGTCTTCCACCATATTTTCGACGGTGTAGCCGGCGGCATCTTCCAGCTTCTGCGATCGGCCCGATCCCCGCTCGTCAATAAAGATGAGCTTGTGATGCCGCGCCAATGGCAGCAGGTACGGAAGGAAGTAATCGTGGGAAGCGCCCGGGCCGCCGTGCACGATCATGAGCGGCTCACCACGTCCCATAATTTTGTAATAGATCATTACGCCGTTGGCATCGACGAAGCCCTCTTGCTGCGGGAAAACGTTGGCGGTGGCCGCCGGCGGCTTCGACTGCGCTCCAGCGAGGACAGCAAGGAGCACAAGAGTGACTGGTCTTAGAGTCTTTAGGATGTTCATGGCCGCACATCCTAAATGCCAGCGGTAACATTGAAAACAAAAAAAGGCATGAGACAATCGCGTGATGGATTCGGCGCATGCCGAGAACGGCTTCGGCCATCGCCCTGAAATTATTTTCCGCCCAATACCAGCTTGGCGATGGTGGCTAACTGCATATTCGAGGTGCCTTCATAGATCTTTCCGATCTTCGAGTCGCGCCAGTACTTTTCGACTGGATAATCTTTGGTGAAGCCGTAACCACCGTAAATTTCGATCGCCAGTGAGGTCACGCGCTCAGCTACCTGCGAGCAGAAAAGCTTGGTCATGGCGGCCTCTTTCACGAATGGCACACCGGCATCTTTCATTCGGGCAGCGTTATAGACCATCAGGCGGGCGGCTTCGATTTCGGTGGCCATTTGTGCGATCTGGAATTGAATACCCTGAAAGTCGGCGATCGTCTTGCCGAACTGCTTGCGCTCCTGCGCATATTTGGCGGCATATTCCCAGGCGCCGCGAGCTAGGCCAGCCATTTGCGCGCCGATTCCGATGCGGCCTTCGTTCAGGGTCTCAATGGCAATTTTGTAGCCTTTGCCGGCTTCGCCCAGAATATTCGATTTCGGCACGCGGCAATCTTCCAGTATCAGTTCGCAAGTGGAAGAGGCGCGAATTCCCAGCTTGTCTTCTTTCTTGCCAACCGTGAATCCGGGAAATTCTTTCTCCACAATGAAAGCGGTAATTCCGCGGTAACCTGCCGCGGGATCGACCGTGGCGAAGAGAATAAAAATTCCCGCCTCCTTCGCGTTTGTGATCCACAGTTTGCGGCCACTAAGAACGTAGTCGTTGCCCTTCAGTTCAGCCCGGGTTTGGAGCGCGAAAGCATCCGATCCCGAGCCGGCTTCGCTCAGCGCGTACGCGCCGCAGGTGTCCGAGGCCATTCGTGGGAGATAACGCTTCTTCTGTTCGTCATTTGCCCAGCGCAGCAGCGCGTTGTTGACCAACGTATTCTGCACATCCACGATGACTCCGGCTGATGCATCGACGCGAGACATTTCTTCGACGGCTAGAATCGCTTCAAAGAATTTGCCGCCGCCGCCGCCATACTGTTCGGGAATCTCAATTCCCATCAGGCCAAGCTGAAAAAACTGTTGGATGAGGTGGTGATCGAACACACCTTTCTCATCCATTTCTTTGACCAGCGGGCGGAGCTTGTCGTCGGCAAACTGCCGGATGTTGTCGCGGAAAAGAATTTCATCTTCCGAGAAAGTGGTCAGAGGAAGAGGGGCGGGAAGTTGCAGGGTAGTATCGGACATGTGAGTACCTTGCGAAGAAATCACAGTGAAATTTTAGCATTGAGGAGGAGGGTAACAATTTGTCATGTCGAGCGACATCATGGACCAACGGGGATGGTCCTAAGAGCTAGCTGGCCGCAGAGTGCTCGGAGGCCACAGATTCCTCGGAGCCGCGATGCTGCTTGCTTGCGGCTTCGGCGCGAGCGAGGTCGAGATCGCGGCGCAGCGCTTCGAGCACCACGGTCGGGAGCTCGTCTCCCCATTCCTCCAGCTGATCTTCGGACCAACTGCCGTTGAGGCGAATCGTACCCGGCAGGTCCTCAGGAAAGCCAAGCCGGTATTCGCCTTCGCGCATAAGAGTAACGCCCAGCTTGCGGCCGGTGTGAGCATCGTAGATGCGCCGGGTGGAGTTGCCATCGGCATTGATGAAATTTAAGAAAACCTCGCCATTATCTTCATATTCAGCGCGGTAATACCAGGCTTTCGTGGCATCGAATTTGGGGCGCGCCCGGTGGCGGCGCGGCGTAGAGACAGGCGCAGCCGCCGGTTTTTCGTTTGCCGGATCGTAATAGAGGATTCGCTGGCAGGAATCGCACTTCACAATCTCGCCGGTGCGTACTTCGTTGAATGTCTGCGGCCGCAGCATGACCTGGCAACCCATGCATTTTTGATCGCGAGCCTCGGCGATGCCGCTGCCACGGTACTTCGTAACGCGATCGTAATGCTGGAGCAGATCAGGGCTCACGCCCGCGCGCGCTTTTTCTCGCCTGGCGTCCCATTCGGAAAGTTGTTTTTCGTCTTCCGCGGTGCGCTCGCGCGCGTCGGCTTTCTCCTTTTCGATTTCCGCAGCTTCTTCCTTCAGTTCGAGCTCAGCGGCTTTTACATCTTTCTCGCGAGCCTCGGCGTTGACCATCAACTCGAGGATCTTGTCTTCATTGGCGCGGATGTCGCGCTCGGCAAACTGAATTTCGTGCAGAAGCGCCTTATATTGCTCGTTGGTTTTTACTTCGAGCGACTGGTCGCGGTATTTGGAGATCTTACCCTGCAGGTCCTGAATTGCAGTTTCGTACTTGCGGCGCGCCGCTTCATCGGTTTTGATGGCGGCTTTGGCCGCTTCCAGGCCGGCTTTGGTTCCTGCCAGCTTCTGTTCGATGGCAGTCACGCGCTTCGGCAGCGCCGCAATTTCTTCTTTTAGGCGCAGGATTTCCCGGTCTGCCTGCTGGAGTTCGACCAGGTTTTGTACCTCAGGAAGCATTGTGGAGAACGAAACTGTGATAATTCTAGCATGGGCCGGCAGGCATGCGGGCTTTTCGCGGCGACAGTTGTGCCGAAGCGGAACGGCGGCAGCCTGGTGGGATTCCAAGCTTCTCGCCTCATCTGCTTCAAATAAATATCAGCTCCTCGGAGCCACTTGTGAGAAGAAACACATCGTTACTTTTTTCTGTCCTTCTGGCCAGTGTTTTGGTTCATGGCCAAGCCGCGCAACAGGGAACCTCAGCCAAGAAGCCATTGACGATCGAGGCCATTTTTGCCGAAGGCGGAATTACCGGACGCGCGCCGGAGACCATCAAGTGGAGTCCCGATAATAAAAAAATCTCATTCGTGCAACGTGATGACTCGGGAGAGCATGGGCAATTGTGGTATGTGGATGCCACCACTGGCGAAAAGAAAGTTCTGGTCAGCGAGGTCAAGCTGCAAGCACTAGCGCCGCCGCTCAGCCAAATAAAAGATGAACGCGAAAAAGAGCGCATTACTCGTTACAACGTGGCTTTGTATGAATGGGCGCCCGACTCCAAGCACCTTCTGTTTGATGCGCAGGGTCAACTCTGGATGTACGACACAGAGAATGGCACTGCGGTACAGTTCACGTCTAATCCCGACCCGAGTTCCGATCCCAAATTTTCTCCCGATGGCGCACGCCTGGCGTATCTTCGCAAACACAATCTTTACGTCCGGCCGCTTTCAGGCAAGGGCGAAAAGCAGCTCACCAAAGATAAAGACGAGAACCTGCTGGACGGCGAGGTTGATTGGGTTTACGCGGAAGAACTTGGGGCGCGCAGCAATTACTTCTGGTCTCCCGATGGAAGACAGATTGCGTTTTTGCAGATGGATGAAACTCCAGTGCCGGCGTATCCAATCGTCGACTGGTTGCCGACTCGTGCCAAGCTCGACATGGAGAAATATCCGAAAGCCGGAGATCCAAATCCGAATGTACGGATCGGGGTGATTAGCTCAGACGGAGGCAAGCCAAAGTGGATTTCACTCACGGAGCAGCAGGATACTTATGTTCCGCGCTTCGGATGGTTACGCGGCGGGTTGCTGTGGGCCGAGGTGCTCAATCGTACCCAGGACGCGATGGATCTTTATTTTGTGGACTCGCGCTCTGGCCGTTCCCGCAAAGTGCTCACGGAAAACGCTACAGATGCGTGGATCAATTTGATGGACGATTTTCGTGTTACCGACGGACAGTTGGTTCTCAAGCCGGGCGATCGTTTCATCTGGCCAAGCTGGCGTGACGGGCACACGCACCTTTATCTCTACAGCTTCGACAAGCAAAGGCCGCTTGAAGGAAATGCCAAGCTCGAGCGCCAGCTCACGCAAGGCGATTTTGAGGTGCTTGGGATCGACGGCATTGATGAAGCAACCGGAGTCGTTTACTTCACCTGCAACAAAGACGATCCGCGGCAGCGGCAGCTTTACTCGGCAAAGCTTGACGGCTCTGATGTAAAGAAAATTTCGGGTGAAGAAGGCACCCATGAATCTACGTTTTCTGACGACGGCAAACAGTACGTGGACAATTTCTCTGCCGTGCTTACACCTCCGCGATTGTCCACGTGCAGCGCAGGCGGGCCATGCCGTCCGTTCTGGGATTCGCGCAGCACAAACGATTTCGCGATCGTGGCTCCGAGAACTCTCGAATTTCACGCGGAAGAAGGTACGAAGCTATACGGCCAACTGCTGCTGCCGCCGCAGGGCGCGAATGGCAAAGTCCCCCTAATCGTATATGTGTACGGCGGTCCGGCCGGGCAGGTTGTCCGCGATGAGTGGGCGGGCGCGCATGATGAAGGGCTGTTTCATCAACTCATGGCTCAGCGCGGCTTCGCGGTTTTCTCTGTCGACAATCGCGGCACTCCTGCGCGCGATCGTAAGTTCCAGACCGCCATTCGCCATCAGTTCGGCGCCCTGGAGCTTCGCGACCAGCTCGCCGCGCTTGAGCAATTATTCCAGCAGTTCCCGCAACTTGATCGCGCACGAGTCGCGATCTGGGGCTGGAGCAATGGCGGCTACATGACCCTTTACGCCATGACGCATTCGGATATGTTCAAAGCTGGAGTTTCGGTCGCGCCGGTCACCGATTGGCATGATTACGACTCGACTTACACAGAGCGGTATCTTGGCTTGCCAAAGGACAACGGCAAAGGCTATGACGAGTCATCCACAACCAAAGTTGCTGCCAAATTGCACGGCGCGCTGCTGCTGGTGCATGGAACGAGCGACGATAATGTCCACTTTCAAAACAGCGTTCAGATGATCCAGGCGCTGATTGATGCCGCCAAGCAATTTCGATTTATGACCTATCCGGGGAAGACACATGGGATCGGCGGTCCGGCTGATCGCGATCATCTGTTTCACATGATCGAAGATCATTTCGAAAGAGAACTGAAATAGGATTTTCCTTCGTGTACCTTTGTGCCCTTTGTGATTTCAAAATACTTAACCGCTGAGGACACGAAGGCACACGGAGGAATTCCCGATGCACCGAATGACGTTTGGCGATTTTGAACTTACCTCCGTCTCCGATGGCCTTTACCGCCTCGATGGCGGAGCCTTCTTCGGAATCATTCCGAAAAGCATGTGGAGCAAGAAAGTCCGGGCGGGCGAAAATAATCTGGTGTCGGTCGGACTCAACTCCATCGTGGTGCGCACGGGTGAGCAGACAATCCTGATCGAAACCGGCATCGGCAACAAGCTTTCAGAAAAAATGCAGAAGATCTACGGACAGCCTGCGAAGCTGCTGGAGGATCTCGCAGCTGCAGGGGTTTCGCCGGAAGAGATCGATATCGTGGTCAACAGCCATCTGCATTTCGACCATTGCGGATGGAATACGGCGCGGCAGGGTGGAAAAGTTGTGGCGACATTTCCTAGAGCGAAGTATTACGCGCCTGAAGGTGAGTGGCTGCATGGGCACAAGCGGTTCGAGCGCGATGCCATCAGCTATATCGGTGAAAACTTCGATCCACTGGTCGAAAGCGGGCAGATGAAGTTGCTGCGCGGCGATCAGGAGGTTGTTCCGGGAGTCTCAGTGAAAGTTTTCCCCGGCCACACAGAAACCATGCAGGCGATCATTCTGCAGAGTGGAGGCAGGAGGGCCTGTTACATCTCCGATCTGATCCCCACGACCGCGCATCTCGATCTGACGTGGGGAATGGCATTCGATTTATTTCCCGTGCAGACGATTGAGAGCAAGAAGAAGTATTACGCGCGAGCGATCCCAGAAAAGTGGCTGACGATGTTCACGCACGATCCGAGCGTGCCGTGGGCGTATTTGGAGAAGGACGAGAAGGGGAAGATGGTGGCGAGAGGGATGTAGCTCGTGTGGGAATCACAGGGTATGTGGCAAGACTGTGGATGGCTCGGCAAAATAACTGGTGAAATTGCTGTTAACGACAAGCATCTTCAAATCTGGTGATTTTACGCGTAGATTACGAGGATGGACGCACCGAAACTTGCCGCTGCTCTGCTGTTTTCGGTGCTGTTCGTCTTCCAGTGCCCTATGGCCGCACAAGCGACAACAAACGACGCAGAGCATAAGAGTGGCAGCATTTGCGTTCTTCCCAATTCCCAGAGCCGCCAACCAGAATTTCTCCAGGGGGCGAGTACAACCCGGTCACGCTTACCATTCGCGTCGACAAGGGACAGCCGATCCACTGGCCTCACAAACGGCCAGTGCTGATCGAAAGCTTGGACTTGCAAGGAAATCATCTGGTCGTACTCACATCAGACGGGAAGCGAATCCAATCGTTCCGCTTCAAGTTTTCCGAAGATGATGATGCAAGATTGTGCATCTACTTCGATGGCTATCAGGGAGTACAGCTGGGAAACAAGAAGAATGCTGACTGGTGCAGGGTGAAAGTTCGGGCTTGTTGGCGATAAATCGCCTTTGCGCTCACGACGGGGTCAATGAGCGCTATCGCCTGTTCTCGACACTTAACGCGGCCCGATTTGGCTAACGTACAATCACTCTGATGTTTACAGTTGGTTCGCAAGGTGCTTACGAGTGGCTGGTCACGGACGAAAATTTCGACCTCTTGGAACTGTGCCCGGAAATCGTGCTCGGGAAATATGTCGCGGTCACTTCCATTGATAGCGGCCAGCTTATGCCCACGGACAAGGAGACGGCGGCTGGTTGGCAGAGTCGGGCGAAAATTGCGTACAGCCCGAAGATTGAAAATGCTCAAGACGTACCGCATGGCGGATGGGACGAATGGTACATCTTCAACACTCCCATAGACCTCGGCACCAGCCATCTTGGAGAGAATATCTTTGAAGTGCCTCAGGAGCAGGGACACCTAAGCGATCTCGTGAATTACGGCTTCGCGTTGCACCCACCAGAGAGAGCAGAGCCCACCCTAACCAGTCTGTTCTGGGCGCAAATCATGCGGATTCGCCCTGAGTCCTACGTAGCGGATAATGACTATCTGACCTTCGTCAGCATGAACCAAGCTCTTTTTGCCAAGGTCCGTGATGCCGTCAAAGTACTCGGCTAGAGTAGTTGCACGGACTGGTCGCCGATAGCTGCGTAACATCGCCATTGCGCTCATTGACCGCGCACTGAACGCAAACGCCTGGTTGCGACAGTTACAGGCCCGAATGCGTTCCTCGGCGCTTCGCCTGCGTATGACCCACCTTGATAATCAGAAACGCGACAACGAATGGTGACAGCCAGAACAGAGCGGCTGCAACAAGGGTGTCCCATCCGCCATGTAGCAGGACAGCGAACATCGGGCCATTTTACTCTGCGGGCGCCGCATCGCTGATCGAGGGGCGCCCGTTGGGTAATTGGTGAAATCCCTGGTTACGAGAGTTATCCATCAATGTGCCCAGTTGGACGGAGATGCTGCATCCAGACCGTTAGTGACCTGCAACTCCGGCGGTATCGGTGGTGCTGCAAAGGCATCGCGCAAACACCGAGATATGTAAGCAAAGGCAGAGAGTATTACTGCGAGGCCGAGGCTTATATCAAAGAATCCAGCAATCAGAAATCCCAACAAAACTACCGCTCCGACCAATACTCCAGACATCCTGTGGCTCTGCATTCTCCAGTTGACGAACCTAGCTATTTCTCTCGGCCACTTAAAATCCCAGTAAAGATTAAAGACCGGAATGAAATGAAACCGCACGGCGCGTTTAGGAGAGATCGGATGAGACCAACCCTCAACCTCGCTCACAATATAGTGGTAGGTGGAGATGCAATGTAGTACGTAAGCCGTGGAAACAATCGCGCCCATCAAGGTCAGCGCCACCCGCTGATTGCGATTCCGGGGTTCCCCTTGCGAGATCCTTCTGTGTATCCCACACAATCTCCAGCACAAACAAGAGAATCGCAATTCCAAAGCCAAAACGTAGGTTAGGCAATTGCGGAGATAGGCTGTCCGATTCCCGCTGGTCTGTCATTGCGACGCAACTTATAACGAGAACCAACTCCGGTCAAGGAGAAATACCCGGACGTGCGTCAATTGGTGAAAAAGCCATTTCACCGACGATCGGTCCCGAATGCAAAGGCCATTACGCCAAGAACCCTGTTTTTCGCTTTCCTTAAGCGCGCAAACTCCTGTTGGGCCCCCGGCCTAAACTATTCACGAGGTCCGTTCGTCGACACTGGGGCTGGTCGCAGAGGCCGCAAAGCTCTGACCATCAGGCTGAAAGGCAAGCCATTGAGGATGCACTGTCCGCCCTGCGCGTTTTGAAGCGGGACAATCTGAGATCTCCTGACGGGGAAAAGAAGTGAGACTCACGCGGCAATCTGATTTAGCAAAGCGCGAGCCTTGCCGAGCAGCACCGACATGTGCTCAGACTTAGCGACTAGTGCGGCAATACCTGCGGAATGGGCTTCCTTCTCGGAGAACACATCGCTGTACTCGCTGAATATAATAATCGGCACCGCAGGCATCAACCGTTTCAGAACGCGGGTGGCGTCTATGCCGTTCATCACCGGCATTGAGAGGTCCATTACGATCAAGTCAGGGTTCAAGTCATCAGCCTTTTCAATGGCCTCTCGCCCGTTCCGTGCCTCGCCGCATACCGCAAAGTCCGCCTCAGACGTGAATAATTGGCGAAGCGCCTGACGGATCGCCGCATTGTCATCAACTACTAGCACCGATTTGGGCATGGGAGGGGACCCACCCAGATAAGGTCAACTCCGGACAACGTGGCGCGCGCTTTCTAAACGTGAGGCCTGACGAAGGTTGGATGCTGGGACTGCGGACGGGTTTCCTGAGAACTATCGAAAATGAGCCTAGATTGCTGGCAAAACCGATGCTCAACCCGCCGCTACGGCCAGGTCGAATCGCTTTGAAAAATTGCGATTTCGCCAACGATCAGGTCGCGGGTGAATCTGATGGGCGGCCAAGTTCCGAGTGAGCGCTAACCCTTCAGGTCGGAAAGTGCATTCTCAGCCTCGCGGGCGAGGGCCCCATTCGACTTCGCTCAGGGCAGGTCCGCGCCACACGGTTCGAGGCGGGGTTCGAAAAACTCTCCGACTTTGGACAGAATCTCCGGCGCGTTTTTGGATTCGTAGATTGCCTTGCGCAGCGCCGCTCCTCCCGCTACGCCATGCGTGAACCACGAGGCAAACTGCTTCATCTTGCCCTCGGCTCCGGGCATTTCTTCTTCAATCAGCATCTGGAAGTAGGTGCGGATCATTTGGTAGCGATCGGCTTCGGAGGGCTGGTCGTAAGGCGATGCGCCGGTGCGGCAAAGTCCCGCGTCGCCGAAAGATGTATCTTCCCGCGTGGGGACAGCCGCCATCGGCTGTCCATCGGGGCGAAGCCCCGAGGTCGCTCCATCGACTTGATCTTCCATCGTAAGGCTTGTCGAGCTTCGCTCGACAGGGCAGGTGAGGGCACCTGCCCCTACGTGGTCCGTGGTGATCCAATCGCTGTACTGTTCAATTTGCCGGAAGATCCAGGGATTCGATGGCGCCGTGCGGCCGATCATGACCGCGTCACATCCGGTCTGGGCGATCATGGCGCAGGCATCTTCGGGCGTTCGAATATCGCCATTGCCGATCACTGGAATTTTTACTGCATCTTTGACGGCGGCGATCCAATCCCAGCGCGCCTGGCCACTATAGCCCTGCTCGCGTGTGCGGGCATGCAGCGCGACGGCGCACAAACCGCAATTTTCAGCCATGCGGGCCAGTTCGACACAGATGATCTCTTCGTCATTCCACCCTGCACGAAATTTCACGGTGAAAGGAATTTTGACCGCCGCGCGCACCGCTTC
>Ga0066705_10000601_pt1 | contig 10716 bp, 10 predicted proteins | sample GraSoiAngelo_154_FD_66506 | JGI IMG/M metagenome (GOLD analysis project Ga0066705, IMG submission 66506) | Grasslands soil microbial communities from the Angelo Coastal Reserve, California, USA - 14_1009_13_20cm | ecosystem: Environmental > Terrestrial > Soil > Grasslands | place: USA... | reverse complement strand
GCGTTGTTTGAAATCAGTAGGGCAATGCGTCAATCCGCACCGCGGCGCGCAGTGGCAATTTCGATAAAGAAAAACCGGCGAGAAGGTCCCGCGCCTCGCAGGCATCGGGCGCTGCCAACCCCGAGAGGCGGGCGAGGTGCGCGACAACTTGACGCGGGTCCACACCGCGTTTGCGCAGCGCGGAGAGCGAGAGCGACTTGTCACGTTTGGAAAGTCGCTCTCCGTTTCCGGCGATCACCAGTGGAACGTGCGCCCAGCGAGGCTCGCGCTGTCCGAGCAGCCGGTGCAGGAGGATCTGCCGCGCCGTCGAGGCGAGCAGGTCCGCTCCCCGCAACACCTGCGTGATCCCCATCGCGCCGTCGTCCACCACGACCGCGAGCTGGTACGCGAAGATGCCGTCGCCGCGGCGGAGCACGAAGTCGCCGACCAGCTGCTGGGTATCGAACGACCGGTCTCCGGCGATCTCGTCGTGGAAGGCGAGCGGACCGGCTGGGACGCGCAGGCGCAGCGACGGGGAGCGCGTCCTGCGGCGCTCGGCCCGCTGGGCGCGGGCCAAGCTTGCACAGGTGCCCGGATAGCGCGGGCCCTCGTCGCCGTGCGGTGCGCTCGCCGCCGCGATCTCCGCGCGGGAGCAGTAACATTCATACACATGGTCGCCGAGCTTTCGCAGGGCCTCCTCGTAGAGCGAGGTACGGTGCGACTGGAACACGGGCCGACCGTCCCAGTCGAGGCCGAGCCAGCCGAGCTCCTCCAGCTGCTGCTCTGCCATGCCCGGACGGACGCGCGGAGTATCGATGTCCTCGATGCGGATGGCGTATCCGCCACCGCCTGTTCGCGCCCACAGCCAGGAGAACAACGCCGTGCGCGCGTTTCCCAGGTGTAGCTCTCCCGTGGGGCTGGGGGCGAATCGTCCGCGCTCGTTCATCGTCTAAATGCCCACATCGTGCAGGCCGGCCAAGAAAGGGTAAACACGGACGTTCTATCGACACGGCAGGTCGCAACGCTGCTCGGAGTGGGCGAGGCCACCGTGAAACGATGGGCCGACGCCGGCGAGATCGACTGCTTCCGCACGCCCGGCGGCCACCGCAAGTTCCGCCTGCGCGACGTCACCGCGTTCGTGCAGAAGCGGCAATACCAGACCGCCGGACCGCTGCCTGCGGCCGTGGCCCAGGGCGCAGACGAGCTGGGTGAGCAGGCGATCCGCCACTTCGCCGAGGCGGCCTTGCGCGGCGACGCCCCAGCGCTGGTGGCGCAGCTTGCCGGGCTGCGGCTGCGCGGGCATTCGCTGGCCGAGCTGTTCGACGAGATCGCAACTCCTGCGCTGCATCGGATCGGCGACGAGTGGGCGCAGGGGAAGCTCTCGGTGGCGGAAGAGCACGTGGCCGCGCAAGCAGTGATCGACGTGGTGGCGCGCTCGCAGCCGCTCGCGGAGCCGCCGGGTGAGCCGGTCCGCGCCGATCGGGGAACGGCGGTCGTCGCGGCGGTCGCGGGCGAGCTGCACGACATCGCCTCGAGAATGGCGGCCTGCCTGCTGCGGGCGCAAGGGTTCGAAGTGCTCGCGCCTCTCGCGCAGACTCCGGCCCGCGATCTCGCCGATCTGATCCTCCGTGCTCGAGCCTCGGTGGTGGCGTTGAGCAGCACGATGAGCTCGGAAGTCGGCGAGCAGGTCGCGACCTGCGTGAGCGCCGCGGAGCAGACGGGCGGACGCGTCGTCGTAGGCGGAGAAGGGATGCGCAAGGCCAACCTTCACGCGGATGCCAAGCTCCTGGGAACACTCCGCGAGCTGGAGGCGGCAGCGCGTGGGGCGGGGAGGCAACCCGCGCGAGGCTGAGGCGTTCGGGGGTCGCCCTGTGGTATGACGCGCCGCCCGCCTCCAGCGGAAAAAGGGCGTTCGATGAGCGACAAGCCGGAAGAGCACCAGCAGGGCGCGCGCAAGCATCAGCCCTCGTTCGAGGAAGTCCTGCAAGGCGTCCAGGTGGAAGAGCCGAAACCGCCGGCCGCGCCGAAGAAGAGCGCGCAGCCGACGTTCGAGGAGATCCTCGAGTCCGTGCGCCCGGCCTCCGAGCCGCCCAAGCCGCAGCAGCAGGGCAAGAGCCGGCCTCCGCGGCAGAAGGAAGAGCGGAAGATGCCCATCGTCGTGCGCAAGCCGACGCTCGGCGCACCCGCGGTTTCCGGGCCGCCGGCCCAGCATGCCGAGAATGCCGCGCAGAAAACCGCCGAGGATCCGGGCTCGGTGTACGCGCAGCCTTCGCCTGAAGAGAACGCCGACTTCGCCGCACTCTTCGCGGAATCCGACCAGCAAAAACCGGGAAAGCTCCGCGTGGGACAAAAGATTACGGCGCGCGTTGCCCATCTCGGAGCGGAGGTCGCCTTCCTTGATCTGGGAGGCAAGGGCGAAGGGATCATCGATCTGCGCGAGCTGCGCAACGAGAAGGGCGATCTGCTCGTCCACGCCGGCGAGACGCTCGATGGATACCTGCTCTCGGTCACCGAGGGCGTCGTGGTGGTCACGCGCTCCGTTCCCAAGGGAGCCGGCCGCGAGATGCTGCAGCAGGCGCTCGACTCGAAGATCCCGATCGAGGGCCTGGTGACGGGGCAGAACAAAGGCGGCCTGGAAGTCGATCTGGGCGGGATGCGCGGCTTCGTTCCCGCTTCGCAGGTCGACATCCGGTTCGTCGAGGATCAGTCGCAGTTCGTGGGGCAGCGCCTCAAGTTCCGCGTCGGGGAGATCCGCGGTGGAAACGCGATCCTGTCCCGCCGCGCGCTGCTCGAGGAGGAGCGCGCCGTGCTGGCTGCCGAGCTGCGCAAGCGGCTGGAGGTCGGCGCGCAGTTGGAGGGCACGGTCACGTCCGTGCGCGATTTCGGCGCCTTCGTCGATCTGGGCGGTCTGGAAGGGCTGGTCCACGTCTCCGAGCTGTCCCATGCGCGCGTCGCGCACGCGCAAGACGTGGTCCACCCCGGCCAGCACGTGAAGGTGCAGGTGCTGCGCATCGAGAAGGACGAGAAGGGGCACGAGAAGGTCGCCCTCTCGCTGCGGGCGCTCGAGCAGGATCCCTGGGACGCGGCCCGGGCGCAACTCAAGGAAGGCGCGCGGCTTCAGGGCAAGGTCGCGCGGCTGCAGCCGTTCGGCGCGTTCGTAGAGCTGTTCCCGGGGGTGGATGGCCTGGTGCATGTCTCCGCGCTTTCGGACCGGCACGTGCAGCATCCGCGCGAGGTGGTGAAAGAAGGAGAGACGATCTGGGTGCAGGTCGAGTCGGTCGACGATGCCCAGCGGCGCATCGCCCTTCGCCGGATCGGCGAGGAGGAGGCGCAGGCGCCCGCGGGTCCCACGCCGGAGAAGCAGAAGCGCGCCCGGGTGGGCGACGTGGTCAATGCCACCGTCGACAAGTGCGAGCCGTTCGGCGTGTTCGTGCACTGGGAGGGCGGCAAGGGGCTGGTGCCGAACGCCGAGTTGGGGACGCCTCGGGGCAGCGACAACAAGAAGACGCTGCCCCCGGGGACGCAGTTCAAGGCGCAGATCGTCGACATCGACGATCGCGGCCGCTACCGCCTCTCGCGCAGCGCCGCGGAGCGGGCGGAAGGAGCTTCCGACTACCGGGAGTACCAGCGCCAGATGAACAAGCGCATGCCGCCGGGAAAGGGTTTCGGCACGCTCGGCGATTTGCTCCGCGCCAAGCTGGAGCAGAGCGAAGACGAGTAGCCGCTGCCGCACGAAGTGCGGCTCAATCGCGCTGCGAAGGCGGCTCAGCGACTGTTGTCTCTAGACTGTACCATCCTCGCCTGCAGCCGCCGCTCGACCTCGGGCCACTCATGGTCGAGGATCGTGTAGTACGCTGTGTTTCGCGGCCTCCCATCCACCGCCGGCTGGAAGCCGCGCAGGATGCCATCCAGGTGCGCCCCGAGGCGCTCGATGGCGCGACGCGAACGCGCATTCCGTTCGTCGGTCTTCAGTGTCACCCGGAAGCAGCGCCAGGTCCCAAAGGCGTGCCGGAGGAGCAGGAGCTTCGCTTCCGTGTTCACTGCGGTGCGCTGGGCGCGCTCGGCGAGCCAGGTGTACCCGATCTCCGCCGCGTCAAGGACGTCCTGACCGGGGCGCGGATCCTTGCCCTCGGGCCATTCCCAGCGCTGCAGATCGAAGAGGCGAGTGCAGCCGACCACCTCGCCGGAGGGCAGGCAGATGGCGAAGACGACCGCGGCCCTGCGGCCCATCTGCGAGAGCGCGGTTTCGACGTACCGTTCCACCTGCTCCGGCGCCGGGACGAGCGCCCATTCGAACGTGCCGCGCGGGCCTGCGGCGAGCGCGCGCAGGGCCGGAACATCGGCGAGCCCGAGCGGCCTCAGGCCGACGAAACGGCCCTGCAACGTGAGGGGTTCGATCGCCATCCCAAGCACTCTACGGGCAGAGCTCGTCACCCATCCAGGCGTGGAGCGGAGCGTAAGCGCGCGCCACTGCTTCCGCCCGGTCCAGGGCCTCCCGGGTGTGGAGCCACGCCGCGGGCCTGGACCGCTTCACGACCGCGAGGCCCTTGTACCTGGAAAGCTCGGCGCCTGGTCCTTCCGGATCGAATCCTCGAGCAGGGCGCTGCAGCTTCTCGCTGATCTCCAGCTTCAGCCCGCCGCGCTTCGCGGCGGCGAGGGCGATCTGCAGCCGCTCCGCGGAGGCGGCGTTGTGGAGGAGCTTGCGCCAGCGCTCGAGGCGCGCCTCCTCGAAAGCGTAGATTCCGCCGCCGAAGATCACTTCTCCAGGCGCGACGTGGAGGTACACGCCGGGCGAATCGTGCTTCTCCGCGCCGTCCCAGAGCAGCGCCGCGACGTGCGTCTTGTACGGCCGCTTGTCGCGCGAGAACCGGATGTCGCGGTTCAAGCGATAGAGGCTCCCGCCGACCCGGGGCACGAACACCAGGCCGGGCATCAGGTCGCGCAAGCGGTCGGCGAGCGCGCCGCACCATTCCAGCATGGCGGGCACGATCTGCGAGTCCCAGGCGAAGCGATGCGCTTCGAACCACTCGCGGTCGTTGTGCTCCGCGAGATCGCGCAGGAATACGAGACCGTCCTGCGGGAAACCCTCGAACGCCATCGGCGGGAAAACTAGAACACATTTCATGACCGGCCTGCGAGTGTTTGCGCCTTGGACCAGCGCTCTCACCGCGGGCAATTGCGCAGCAGATTGAAGTAATCCTCTTCGCTGCGCGGCTCCTTCGGCTCCTTGATCGCGATCCCCCGGATGATCCCGTCCTTGTCGACGACGAACGTTCCGCGCTTCGCGTAGCCGGTCTCGCCAAGGAAGACGCCGTACTTCTGCGCCACGTTGCCCTTCGGGTGGAAATCGGAGAGCAGCGTCGCGCTCAGCCCCTCGTCGCGCTTGAACGCGCGCAAGCTCCAGCGATTGTCCACGGACACGCCGAGCACGGCGGCGTTCTCGCGCTCGTACTCCATCCTGCGCGCCCCGATCTGCTTCAGCTCCTGCGTGCAGATGGGCGAGAAGGCAGCGGGGAAGAAGACGATGACGACGTTGCGGCCGCGGAAGATGGAGAGGCGGGTGGGCTTGCCTTCCTCGTCGAGCAGCTCGAAATCCGGGGCGACGTCGCCGACCTGAAGCATGGGAGCCTCCCGTGATGGGCGCCTCATTCGCAGGCTTTGCTTGCGGGCGCAAGTGCGCAGCTGTCGGGCGGGCGGGTGGTTGCTGCAATTTACGGCTCCGTCCTCAGTCTTACTCGCATGCAACCCACGATCATCGGAGCGATGCTGCTGGCGCTGGTCGCCTGCTCCGGCTCGGGGGAGAATACGCGTACGAAGGTGGGCGCGGGCGCAGGCGCCGCGACCGGAGCGGTGGTCGGCGGCGCGGTCGGCGGATGGAAAGGCGCTGCCATTGGCGGCGTCACCGGGGCGGCGGCCGGGGGCGTGGCCGGGCGGGCGCTGGCCATCGGGATGGGCGAGACTCAGCCCGTTGCAGCGAACGACTCGCCAGAAGGCGGGCGAAGAATCGCCGCGTAGGGCTGAGGATCGCGATGGCGAAGCAGTAGAGCGCCTGCTTTGGGGGCTTCCCCGGCCGCGTCGCAGTCGCAACTTTCCCGTTGGGGGTACGAGCATGCCGTCGGATGCAAAGACGCTGTTGCGGATCGGGTATGGGCTGGTGCCGATCGTCGCCGGGGCGGACAAGTTCACCAACCTGCTGGTGGATTGGGATCGATACTTGAGCCCCAAGGTGGAGAGGCGGCTACCAGTCGACGGACGCACCTTCATGCGGCTGGTGGGCGTGATGGAGATTGGCGCGGGGCTGCTCGTCCTCCGGCGGCCCCGCCTGGGCGGCGCGTTGGTGGCGGGCTGGCTCGCGGCGATCGCGGGCAACCTCCTCTCGATGGGCAGATATCTGGACATCGCGGCCCGCGACGCACTGCTGGCGGTCGGCGCGGCGGCCTTGGCCATGATGCCGGAGTCTCCCCAGGCGACGCAGCAGCCGCGCATGCCTTCACGCCGGATGCGGATGGACCCGGTCGGCACGATCCCCCGTTCGGTGCACTGAAGGTATCGCTGCACCCTTGCACCTGAACGCATGTTTAGCTAGATCGATCGGTTGTGACGCTTCCCGCGCGCCGCCTGCCCAGGGATCTGCATGCTCTCGAGGAGCTGCTTCGGGATGGGCAGGTCCGGCGGGCGCCTGCGCTATCGCCGAAGACACAGCGCACGCTGCCGACGGGCTTCGCCGCTTTGGATGGGGCTCTCGGTGGAGGACTGGCCCGCGGGCAGCTGCACGAGATCGTCGGTCCGCCGGGCGCGGGCGGAACGGCGCTGGTGCGCGCAGCCCTCGCCTGCGCCACGCAGGCCGGCGAGAACTGCGCGCTGATCGATCCCGGCGACGCGTTCGATCCGTCGCCCTGCGGGATCGATCTCGACCGCCTTCTCTGGGTACGTCCCCGCGATCCGGTGCAGGCGCTTCGCACCGCCGAGGTGGCGCTGGAGGCGCGGTTCGCGCTGGTGGCGCTCGACCTCGGCGACGTCAGCGTCCTTCCGCCGCCCAGGCAGCCGCGCGGGGTCATCCAGGTGGTCCGGTTCGAGAAGAAGCCTCCTTCGCCCGGCGCGTCGCCGTGGGCGCGGCTGGCGCGCCGGGCGGAGAAGCACGGCGGGACGCTTCTGGTGTTGGCGCGGGCAGCGCAGGCGGGGACGTTTGCGGCGGTGACCATCGAGTTGGAGCGAGGTCGCGCGCAATGGGAAGGCCGGCAGGGAGCGCCGGGACGGTTCTTGCGCGGGACGAATGCCGTCGGCGCCGTGGCTCGGCACAAGCGGATGCCGCCTTCTCCGCCGCTGCCATTCCACCTGGCGCTCGAGCCGAAGTGACGGTGCTCCATGAAGATCGCCTGCCTCTGGGTCCCCGAGCTTTCCCTAGTCGCCGCGCTGCGCGCCGAACCGCAGCTCTGTACCGAGCCGCTGGCGGTGGTGCAGGCCGGGCGCGACCTGGGGGTGCGCGCACACGTGCTCGGGGCGACGGGCGCGGCCCAGGGTGTCACTACGGGGCAGACGCTCGCCGAGGCGCGCGCGATCTGTCCGCGTCTGCTGACACGGGAGGCTTCGCCGGAGCGTGAGCGGGCCACGGCGCAGGCGGCGCGCGAGGGGGCCGCCGCCGTGTCCCCGCGCGTCGAGGAGTCGGCGCCTGGTCTCGTCTACCTCGACGTCTCGGGGTTGGAGTCGTTGATCGGAGACGACCGCGCGGTGGCGCGCGAGCTGGTGGCGGCTGCGGAGCGGGTCGGCGTGCGCGGCGCGGTCGGCGTCGCCGCGAGCAAATCGGTGGCGCGGCTCGCCGCCCGGGCCGCGTCGGCCGACCTGACGGTGGAGGTGACGCGGTGGGGGGTCGGGGGCGGAGCATTCCGCGTCGTCTTGCCCGAAGAGCAGCGCGAATTCCTCGCCGGGCTACCCCTGGATGCGCTGGAGCTGCCCGATGAGCTGTGGGAGTCGCTGCGCCGGTTCGGGCTGCAGACGCTCGGCGAGGTGGCGTCGCTTCCGGCGGGGCCGTTGGCGGCGAGGCTCGGGCCGGAAGCTGCGCTGCTCTCGCGGCTGGCGCGCGGGGAGGACACGACGTCGCTCGCACCTCGCGCAGAGCCGGAGCGATTCGAGGAAGGCGAAGAGCTGGAGTGGGACGCCTCCTCCGTCGAGCCCCTGCTGTTCGTCTGGAAAGCGCTCCTCGATCGACTCGCCCAGCGCCTCTGCGCGCGCGGGCTGATGGCGCGCGAATTGTATCTGCAGCTTCGGCTCGCGGACGGATCGTGGGACGAGCGCTCGCTCGATCTCGCCGCGCCCACGCGCGAAGTCGCCGCGCTGCTCCAGCTCCTTCGCCTTTCAGTGGAAGGGCGCCCGCCGCCCGCAGGTGTGCGCGCCGTGCGGCTCTCGGCGGTCGTCACGCGCGAGGTGCTCGAGCAGATGCCGCTCTTCGGACCGCGCGGGGCCAGCCCTACCCAGCTCGCCACGGCGGTGGCACGGCTGTCGGCGCTGGTCGGTCCCGAACGCGTCGGCCGGCCGCAAGCGCCGGACCGCTGGATGCCGTTCGCCGCCGGATGCGGCAAGTTCGCGCCACCTCCGCCGCCCCGGATTCCGGTGCTTGCCCCTCTCGAGATCTCGCTGGCGGCGCGCGCGCTCCGGCCGCCGCGGACTGCGGAGGTGCGGTGCGACGATTCTGGCGTCCCGCTGCTGGTGATCGGCGAGGGTGCTCTGGGCGGGCGGGTAGTGGCGAGCGCCGGACCATGGCGCACGGTCGCGGAGTGGTGGACGGACGCCCCGATCGCGCTCGACGCATACGACCTGGAGCTGTCCGGAGGACTTTTGGTCCGTGCGGCCCGCGAGCTGGCCACCGGAACCTGGCGGATCGAGGCGGTCTATGACTGACAAAGACTGCCCCATCCAGCTCGCCATCGCCGCCCGCCGGCCGCCGGAGGCGCAGCTCTCGCCGTTCCCGCAGGACGACCTGGTGGAGACACCCGCTCCTCGGCCCTCGCTCGCGCCATTCGGCGTGCTCACCGGCGACGAGCAAACGCGCCGAGACACTGAGACACACCGGACCTACCGCGCCTCCCTCCGCGCCGGCTCCGACGACACGGAGTATGTCGAGCTGCACGCCCGCAGCGCCTTCTCGTTCCTGCGCGGCTCCTCGCTGCCGGAAGACCTGGCCCATGCCGCCGCAGCCAAGGGACACGGCGTCTTCGGGCTGGCGGACGTCGGCGGTCTCTACGGCATCCCGCGCTTCCACGCCATCGCTCGCCGCCAGGGCGTGCGCCCGCTGGTCGGCGCCGAGATCGACGTAGAGGGTGGCGGCCGGGTCGCGCTGCTCTGCGAAAACCGTGGCGGATACAAGAACCTCTGCCGCCTGCTGACGCTCGGGCACGCGAAAGGAGGCAAGGAAGCGTGCAGCGTCACGCCCGCGCAGCTCGCCGACTTCCGGCAAGGCCTGGTCGCGCTGAGCGCGGGCACGCCGCAGCAGCTGGTGGTCCTCGCCGCGCACTTCGGGACCGAGCGGTTGTTCGCGGAAGTGCGCCGGCACCTTGACCCGAGGCAGGAGCGCGAGAACCGCCACCGGATCGACGCGGCGCGAGCGCGCGGCGTGCGCGTCGTCGCCGGCTCGGGCGTCCGCCATGCTGCGCCAGGCGGGAAGCCGCTGTTCGACGCGCTCACTTGCATCCGCCTGAAGACCACGCTGGATGAAGCGGGTAGGCGCCTCTCGCGCAATGCCGAGCGGCACGTGCGCCCCCCGCGCGAGATCGCCGCGCAATTCCGCGATCTTCCGGAAGCGGTGCGGCTGACGCGCGAGATCGCCGAGCGCTGCGCCTACACGCTCGACGATCTTGGCTACGAGCTCCCCGAGCCGCAGTTTCTGCACGCGGAGTCGCTGGACGGCGAGCTGTGGCACCGGACCATGGACGGCGCCCGCCGGCGCTATGGCGGGCCGGGCAGCCCGCGCTGGTCCAGGGCCAGCGTGCAGCTCGAGAGGGAGCTGGCGCTCATCGCCAGGCTCGGCCTCGCCGGGTACTTCCTCATCGTCCACGACATCGTCTTGTTCTGCGGGCGCGAGAACGTGCTCGTGCAGGGGCGCGGTTCGGCGGCCAACAGCGCGGTCTGCTACGCGCTCGGGATCACCGCCGTCGATCCGGTGAAGATGAACCTGCTCTTCGAGCGCTTTCTCTCCGAAGAGCGCACCGACTCGACCGGGCACAAGGCGTGGCCGGACATCGATCTCGATCTCCCGAGCGGCGACCAGCGCGAGAAGGTGATCCAGCAAGTCTACCAGCGCTACGGCGCGGTGGGTGCGGCGATGACCGCCAACGTGATCACGTACCGGGCTCGCTCCGCGTCGCGCGAGATCGGCAAGGTCCTCGGGCTGCCGCAGGAGGAGCTTGACCGCCTCTCGAAGCTGCTCCCGCAGTTCGAGTTCACCACCGACTACGATTCCCTGCAGCACCGCGCGCGCGAGGCGGGGCTCGCCGTCGACGACCGCCGCGTCGGCCTCTATCTGCAGCTCTGCCAGCAGATCGCCGGTCTGCCGCGCCACCTCGGGCAGCATTCAGGGGGAATGGTCATCGCCCGCGGCCGCCTCGACGAGATCGTCCCGCTCGAGCCCGCCTCGATGCCGGGCCGGGTGGTGGTGCAGTGGGACAAGGACGACTGCGCGGACCTGGGGATCATCAAGATCGATCTGCTCGGCCTGGGGATGATGGCGGTGCTCGAGCAGGCGAT
>Ga0066705_10000600_pt1 | contig 10716 bp, 7 predicted proteins | sample GraSoiAngelo_154_FD_66506 | JGI IMG/M metagenome (GOLD analysis project Ga0066705, IMG submission 66506) | Grasslands soil microbial communities from the Angelo Coastal Reserve, California, USA - 14_1009_13_20cm | ecosystem: Environmental > Terrestrial > Soil > Grasslands | place: USA... | reverse complement strand
TAACCTGAAGTTCACGGTAACCTGTGTCTCCACTTCTATGGGCGTTCCGTTCAGGTAATAAGGACGATACCTCCATTGCTTGACCGCATTGAGTGCGGCTTGCGCAAGCAAAGCAGGTCCGCTCAACACTTGAGCACGCTCGATCGTCCCTTGCGGACTCACAAATGCCTGCACGACAACTACTCCTTGTAGTCGAATTTGCTTGGCAATTGGCGGATAGGGCGGCTCTACCCGGTGGATCAAATTCCCTTCCATGACCACGGAAACAGGGCGTGGCTTAGCCGCGGGCTCCGGACGAAACACAGGTTGAGCATGGGGATCGGACAAAATATTGTTGATTCCATCAGGCGTGCCCGGGCCTGTGCTTCCGATTACCGGGTCAGGAGGACCAATCTCTGTTTCGGCGATGGCGTGATTCTGCCCTCTTGGAAACGTGAAACGGTTATTCACAACAATCGGCGCAAGATGTAATGCTCCGCCGTGCTGCATGATGTCTTGATTCGGCCTGACATGCGTATCGCCGAATGTCACCGGCACAAATATCCGATGTCGTGCGAACGCCTCAGACAAATCGGCAGGATGCAGCAGCGGCAGTATCAACGCTGCGCTCACCAGAATCCCTTGCATCGCAAACGAAGCGACAGCTGTCCATCGCTTTCCATGATGTTCTTCGACTGCAGCTAATCCCGAAAACATGGGCGTTCCTCCGGCAGAAAGTTCTGCTGCCGGAACACACACCGCCGCGACACTCGCCAGACCGTCGAACGCAAAAAATAAAAAACCGCGATTGCTCGCGGCTTTGGGAACAAGTTTTGCTAAACGGTGTCGATCTTACTGCTTTGGCGTCGTTGACGGTGGCTTGGTTGTGCTCGGGGTCGTCGCAGGTCTGCCGGTTCCAGCCCCCGTACCAGGTTTCGTCGCTCCCGTTCCACCGCTCGGCCTCGCTGGCGGCGCCACTCCAGACTGCACGTTGTAGGCGTCCACCACAGGCTTGGTGATATCAATTGCCGGATTCTGCCAAAGCACTGGGCCATTCGGCCACTGATTGTTGGTCGAGGTATCAATGATCAGGCCAAAACTGTTATCGCTCGCGTACTTCACGATGAGTGGACCCATCTTCTTCAGAATCCGCTGCGCAATTTCGTTCTCCTGCCCGCGCACTTCTTCCTGCAGGTCTTGCTGACTGCGCTCAAAGCCCTTCTGCTTCTGCTCAATCTGCCTTTGCAGATTGCCCTTGGCTTCGTCGTTCATCTTGTCGCCCTGGGTCTTGAGTTGAGTCTTCAAGCCTTCGAGCTCATCGTTCATAGTCTTTAACTCGGTCTGTTTGGGCTCCAGCTTTTTGGCCACGGCATCGCCGTCACGCTGGCCTTCGTTGCTGGCAAAAATTGCTGCCTCAATGTTGATGGTTCCGATTTTGGTGCTGCCGCCCGTACTCGCTACCGGGCTAGGTGAAGAGCTTGCCGAACTCGGTGCGGCAGGCAATGCAGCGGACGAAGGTGCAGGATCGGTCTGGGCCATGGCGGCTGCCGAAACGAGCACTGCCACAGCGGTTAGAGAACGCATAAGCGTAAGTTTCATGTGATTAAACAACTCCTTGGGTTACTGCTCTCAATTTTTCTAAGTCTGATTTCAGAATCTGGACTCGCTCAGATGCTAAGAAATCCGCGCCACACCGCGCGTGACATGCGGGCATCAGTAAGGCGGGCCGATCCACTCGCATCCGATTGCGGGCGACCACCACCTCGCAAGACCAGCCACTCTGGTGTGGATAAATCATTATAGAAACTGCCTCTCCATACCGTCAATTCAGCTCTTGGCTTGAACCTGCTCTCAGAACGTCGTTCCTACACTGAACCGAAACGTCTTCCGCGGCTCCCGCAACAAGTAGGTTGGCGAAAAAGTGTTCCGTGCCAACGCAAATGTGTAGTCTCCTGCAGCACCCGCGGGGAACATGTTTCGCGTAACTGGAATTGGAGACTGCGCGGTCTCGTTCAGCCGAAGCGGGTTATATGCCCAGTAAATTCGAAATGGCGCATTTACGACCGGCAGAAAAACCTGCAACTCCAACCCGGTGGAGCCGCGCAGCTGCCAATTCGACTTGCCCAATGGCGAGAGTTGCTGGCTGAACTGAAACTTCTGTGTGTCCACGCAAACATTATTGAATGGATCAAGCGCCGGACACCCAAATTCCTGGTTATTGATTTGAGTGAACTGTCCGTTATTGATGCGCAGCTGCGATTTCCGCAGAATGGGATCAAGTCCAAAATCAACGAATGGAGCGATCGCCACCGGCCCTGCAATCGTGATCCGGTACTCGGCGTTCGTGACCACGCTCAAATCGCCGCCGGGGAACGTGATCTGCTCGACCGGAATCGGGACCGTGTAATTTCCCTTGCCGGGATTACCGGGGTCCTTGGGAACAAAGGTCCCGTCCGGATTGCGCAACTGAATTGCCGACGAAGAAGGAAGAAACGCGACCGGTGAAACTGAACGCACATCGAAACCGCGAATGTCGTTCTCGCCGCCCATGTAGAAGCGCTGGAATGGAGGCGCCACAAGGCCGCCGAATCCACTCAGGAACGATGCCTGCGCGTGTAGTCCAATCGTGTTGCGGCGGTTCTGCACCGGAATGTGATGTTTCCACTCAACAATCGGACGCACCGTCCGCACTGTCCCACCCAACCCTGATATCTCGCCGCCCACGAAATATTCCGTTCCCGAGTGTGGATAAAGCGCCGCGTCCAGGCTGTTTTTCGAATACTGCACCAGAATTTTGCTGGTCACAATCCCGTTCAGCGCGCTGGGACCGCTGATTCCGCTGAACGCCAGATAATTGAATAGATTTTTCGACGCTGCCGTCAATGCGATCAGCGACGACACGTCGTAGGAATACGTGACCCCGACCCGCTTGAATGACCGATGCAGCGGATACGACGCCGATACCGTGAAGCCCTTGCTGGTGGTGGTGTAGTTCTGCAAGCTTTGCAGCTGCGCTGCGGAAACGTTCAACACCTGCCCCGTAATAAGCGCGTTCTGCCGCGCCTGATCGTAAATCAGCTTGCGGCCATAAACCGAAAATCCCGCTGTGATCGGCCGATCGAATAAATATGGCTCGGTGAAGCCGAACGAAATGTCGCGTTGCAGGCTGCCAATATTCGCCTGCACACTCAGCGTTTCACCCAGTCCCAGAAAGTTGTTGGTGGTATAGGTCAATCCAATGAACGATCCCGCCAGTCCGCTCACCCCTCCGGAGAGCCCGATCTGGTTCTTTCCCCTTTCGTGGAGCTTGAGCGTGAGATCCACCAAACCCGCCTTCTCATCCAAATGGCGGTCCGTGACGTTTGGATCGTCTGGTTTCAGCTGCTCAAAGAATCCCAGCTGGTTCAAACGTTGCAAACTCAATTTCCAGTATTGCTCGTTGTATTGCTGACCCTCTTCGAGAGCAAGCTCGCGGCGGATAACTTTGTCGCGCGTCGTGGTGTTTCCCTGAAATTCAATTCTGCGGACGTAGAACTGTTTGCCCTCGTCAATTTCTATGTTCCAGGAAACTGTCTTTTTCGTTTCGTCGAAAGTGGGCGTCGGCACAGGCGTGTAGTTGATGAATCCTTTTGTGCCGTAAGCATTCTTGAGGTTCTCTAAACCTTTGCCGAATTTCTGGCGGGAGAAAATGTCGCCATCCTTCATCTGGAAGACGCTGCGCAACGCCACATTGTTGTTTAGCGTTTTATTGCCGCTGAAAGTAATCCCGGCGAGGCGGTACTGCTCGCCTTCCTCGATCGGCACCGTAATATCAATTTCCTTGCCCGGCCCGTGCTGAAGCAGTGGAATATGGAAGCCAGTGTGACCGGTGTCGCGAATCACCGTCTTCGGATCGCCTACCACCGCCTTGAAATATCCGCGATTCTGTTCTTGTTCACGTACCAGGTCCATGTCTTCGTCGAGCTTGGTCGCGTCGTAGGTCTTGGCAAATAAATTTTCCAGGAAAATGGAATGTGGGACTCCGATCGGCCGCAGAAAATGCATTGCATGGCGCAATTCGCGGCTACTCACATGCCTGTTGCCCTCGAACCTGATGTGCCCTACCTTGACTTTGGGCCCTTCACGGACCACAAAGGTCACACCCACCGATGCCGGCGGAATCGGTCGGATTTCCGTGCGAATGGTCGCGAACTGATGTCCGTGCTCTGATAGCAAGGACTTAATCACAACTTCGGCGTGCTTGACCTTTGTGGGATCGTATTGCGATTCCGGAGACAGGCCAACCTTGTCCGTCTTGAACCGATCGAGGATGTCACTCTTCGAGATGGCATTGATGCCGAGATAGCTGATGTCTTTAACTCGCGGCCGCTCCTTTACATACACGTGCAGGATCCAGCCTTTCGACGTCGCCTCACGCTCGAATCGGATGTCCTCGAAATAATTTGTGTTCCAGAGCGAGTTAAAGTCGCGCTCGATGGCGCCCTGATCGAAAATATCTCCCGGCCGGGTGAATATGTGCGCCCGAATGGTTTCCGCCGGGATGCTGCGATTGCCGTGGATTTCGATAGTGGAGATCACGTCCGGCTGCTGTTGCCCAACCAGGCCTGCCTGAAAAATGCTCAGCGCGGTTAAGGCGATGGCAAGAATCCGAACGAAAGTCTTTCGGAATGATGGAGATGCCGCCTCGGCGAGTAATTTTGCCGGACGCCCATCCTCGCCGCCCCGCTGAATTGCAGGGCTATCCTGATCAACGAAAAGAATCGTCACTACCTCAGATGGCTGGAGTTAATGGAAAACCGCAATTATACGGTAGAGTCGCGAAGAGCGTCCAAAGCGCGCCTTATTTTGCCGTCAAATCGCCCTCAATCAAGCGCGCCGAAAAAGCTCCACTTCAACCAAGACGGAATAAAACGTGGCAGAGTTGCCCATGTCGCTTAGTTTTTCCGACGTGAGCACGTTTATATTGCGATTCCCGGGTGTAAGTTTTGCCCAATTCAGTTTTGCGGCGACTACTCCGGCTGAAACTTTGCCGTCTACCAGAGCTTTCAGCTGGATTTCCCCTCTTTTATTGAACACCCGGACCGTATCGCCGTTCTGAATGCCACGAGCTTCAGCATCAGCTGAGCTGATTTCTAGCAATCCGGTCTCCTCCAACAGCTGCAGCGCCGGCAAATTGCTGAAGGTCGAGTTCAAAAAATTATCCGCTTTCCGCGCCAGCAGCTCCAAAGGAAACGCTTTGGCGTTCACAGTGTGCCGCGATTCCTCCGGCGGGATGAACTCAGCAACCGGATCGAGCCCCTGCTTCTTCAACTCCTCGTTATAAAGAAGCGCCTTCCCGTTAGCTGTCCGGAAGCCACCATTGGCAAACGGCAGGAAGAACCCGTCCTCGTGCAGCGGCGGCTCTCCAGACCCACCCTTCTGAGGGTGCCCCGTTCTAGTCGCGTCTTTCGCGACTAGGGTGGGGAATTCTCCACTGTGAAAGCTCAGCCGAATGTGTCCCTCATTCTCCAGCCGTTCCCTCGTAATCCCCTTCAGCCACGTATTGGGCGAATCCAGCGCCTGATCAATCATTTCGTCATCGGAATCCCGCAGGCATTCGTCCCCAAGGCCCATCTTGTCGGCTAATGCCCGAAATAGGTCGGTATTCGAGCGGCACTCCCCCAACGGCTCAATCGCCTGGTTCGAAACCTGCAAATAGTAGTGCCCATACGCGGATTGCAGGTCCTTGTGCTCGAAAAACGTGGTTGCCGGAAGCACAATGTCGGCGTAATCAGTCGTGTCGGTAAAAAATTGTTCGTGAACGACGGTAAACAAATCCCGCCGCAGCAATCCCCGAATCACGTCATTGTGGTTCGGACAAACCGCCGCTGGGTTCGAGTTATAAACAAACAGCGCCCTCACCGGAGGATCGTTCACTTCATTCAGCGCCTTGCCCAATTCCACCATGTTGATGGTGCGCGCGGGCCTGCCCAGCGTTTTTTCCATCAGAGAGGCGCGTTCGAGCGCAACGTTGTTCAGCCCAAAGCCTCCGCTGGTTGAAAGCTGAAAGCCACCACCAACTTCCTTCCATGATCCCGTGACACATGGCAGCATCGCAATTGTTCGGGAAGCCATACCGCCGTTTTGCGAGCGCTGCACGCCGTAGTTCATGCGGATAACCGCAGGCCGCACAGTCGCATACTCCCGTGCCAGCTTCTGAACATCAGCCGGGGACATTCCCGTCCAGGCCGCCACTTTCTCAGGCGTGTACTCGCGCACCTTCTCACGCAGTTCTTCGAATCCAATCGTGTGCTGCGCAAGGTAACTGGCGTCATGAAGATTCTCATTGAAGATGACGTGCATCATCCCGAGCGCCAGCGCAACGTCAGTTCCAGGATTAATAGGTATGTGCCAGTCCGCGCAAGCCGCAGTACGAGTTCGATACGGATCTATGACAACCAGCTTCGCGCCATTCCGGCGAGCTTCTTCAATGAACGGCCACAGGTGGACGTTGTTCCCGTGAATGTTCGCCGCCCACGCGATTATGTATTTCGAATGCCGGAACTGCTCGGGCTCGGTTCCCATGTTCACGCCAAATACCGACTTGACCCCCGCGGCCCCCGCCTCCGCGCAAATGGTGCGCGCCAACTGTGAAGCCCCAACCCGGTGAAAGAAACGACGGTCCATCGAGCCGAAGCCCAGCTTGCCGAGCGTTCCGCCGTACGAATAGGGAAGGATAGATTCGCTGCCAAACTCTGCCGCAACGCTCTTCAGCCGCGACGCGATCTCGTCGAGTGCCTCGTCCCACGAAATGCGCTCGAAAGCGTTTGGTGCCACAGGCTGTGTGGCTCGGACATTCCTGTCCGAGCCAGTGTCGAACGGCAGTTTTTGCCGAACCGCACGATCAAGTCCCTTCGCCCCCACCCTCCGCATCGGGTACAGCACTCGATCCGGCGAATACACCCGATCCAAATACTTCGCCACTTTGGCGCACAAAAACCCCCGCGTGACCGGATGCGCAGGGTCGCCCTGTATCTTGACCGCCTTGCCATCGTCCACCGTGATCAGGACTCCGCACGCATCAGGGCAATCATGCGGACATGCGGCATGCACCACCTTCTTCATGTGCCGATTATATGACCTCAGTTATGCAAGTGGCAGCCGGGTTGCATGATATAAATCTCGTCAATGCCGAGTCTTAAAAATGGTTCGCTGCGCCTGTTTCGTTTTGCTGGAATCGATGTCTTCCTGCACTGGGCGTGGTTCCTGGTAGCAGCTTTCGAGATTAGTAACCGCACCCGCAATTATTCCTCTCCGGTTTGGAACGTGCTGGAATATCTCACGCTTTTTCTGATTGTGATGGTGCATGAGTTCGGGCACGCGCTGGCTTGCCGGCAAGTTGGAGGAATCGCGGACCGCATCATGCTGTGGCCGCTTGGCGGAGTCGCGTATGTTGACCCACCACCGCGGCCAGGTGCGACTCTGTGGAGCATTGCCGCCGGACCGCTGGTGAACGTAGCCCTGATTCCGATCTTGAAGTTAATCGGGATCTCGAGCCGCTCTTTGGGTTGGGCCGCAACAATGCCCGACGCCTACGCATTCCTCAGCGCGATCTGGTTCATGAATTGGGGCTTGCTGATTTTCAATCTGCTGCCCATCTATCCGCTCGATGGCGGCCAGATTCTGCGCTCGTTGCTTTGGTTCGTACTCGGACGCGCGCGCAGCCTGTTGGCAGTCATCGTCGTCGGATTTGCCGGAGTCGCCGCACTGATTGGCGTCGCAGTGTGGTTGCGCATGCCCTGGTTCGGAATACTTTCGGTCTATATCCTGATGAACTGCTGGAGAGGGCTGCAACAGGCGCGAGCACTATTGAAACTGGCCAAGCTACCCCGGCGTGATGGCTTCGCGTGCCCAACCTGCAACACCGCTCCGGCCGTCGGCGCTTATTGGGTTTGCAACAGTTGTAACCAGCCCTTTGATACCTTCCAAAGTCTCGCGGCTTGTCCCAATTGCTCGAAGCGCTTTTCTGGGACACGCTGCATGGATTGCGGTAGGTTGCATTCCATGGAGGAATGGGCGTCGCACTCGCTGGTGGCACGAGCGTAGTGCTCGCTTGCGAGTCCCTGCACTCAATGCTGCTTTGCCGCGTCCAGGTACTTGTCCAGTGAAATTTCGAAGTACATGAGATCGTGCCCGGAAGAATCCCGCACGCCAGTCAGATAAAAATTCGCTCCCCGCAGCGGACTCGATAAATCCGAGATATCGAAAAACATGAAGCCTGACTGCGAACTGCGCGGCTCAACCGCCTTGGCACGAAACAACGCGCCTTGCACTTCGTCTCGCGTCTTGGAATCCACCCCACCTTTTGCCTTTTTGGTTGGGAAAGGGATCGGATACCGCGTCCCCGAAGCTTTGGGATGGGAAAGTCGTCGAAAGATGTCGTCCTCAGAAAGCGGGCTGAGCTTCGTGCGATCAGCGGTGACCAATTCGGCATTCATATCTGTTAGCTGCACCGGCTGCTCGGAGTCGTTTGTGATCACGACCATGACGGGCAGCAGTTCGTTTTCGCTATAGTGCGCAGTAAAAATGCCGGCCTTAGCCGCCGTCTCATAAGGATCCACTGCAACTGTAACGTTTTCGTTTCCATGATGATCGTGCGCCGGATAACTGAACGCCGGCTGCACCTTCGGCATGGAAAATTCCTTGGCGGCAAGGCAGATCAGTGGCACCCAGATCACCACTGCGATCAGCAGCAATGTCTCGACAGGACGGCTGTCCCCACGCAATCTGAATCTGAGTTTCACGGCAATGCATTATAGGATGCCGCCAGTCATTCCGCCCGCTGTCTTTCCCGTAAGTTCGTATGCGTGTTTATCCGTGAAAAATCCGTGGCTCTCTTACCTTTGCCCTGCGAATTGGTGCCCGAGTTTAGAATGTCCCTTCCGAAATGTACTTGATCTACAGCGCGCTATTGGCCGTCGGGCTGCTCGTGGCGAGTCCTTATTGGCTGCTCGAAATGCTCCGCCACGGCAAGTACAAGAAGGGATTGCTGCAGCGCCTTGGCAACGTTCCGGAATCAATTCGCAGCCCGCACGGGCGCTCCATCTGGATACACGCGGTTTCGGTAGGCGAGGTTCTCGCCGTCAGCCAACTGGTACAAGCCTTAGGCACAGAATTTCCTGATCATCGGATTCTGATCTCGACAACCACTGACACCGGACATCAACTCGCTTCGCGCCGTTTCGGCGCTGAAAACGTCTTTTACTTTCCGCTGGATTTCCGGTTCATCATGCGGAAGTATTTCCGGGCGATGCGCCCAGAGTTTGTGGTAGTCGCGGAGACTGAGTTCTGGCCCAACTTCCTTCGCCTCGCCAACGAAGCGCGATCGCCAGTTGCGATCGTGAATGCCAGAATCTCGGACCGTTCCTTTCCAGGTTATCGGCGCTGGCGATTTCTTTTGCGCAAGGTTCTCAAAAACGTAAATCTGTTTCTCGCGCAGACCCAGAAAGACTCTCGCCGTCTCATTGAAATCGGGGCCCCGGCCGATCGCGTCGCGGTCTCCGGAAATTTGAAATTCGATGTCCCATTACCCGCTCCCCCGCCAATCGTTGCCCAGGTGCGGTCAGCCCTTCGGGATTCTGGCCCGGTTTTGGTTTGCGGCAGCACGGTCGAGGGCGAAGAAGATGTTGTCTTGAGTGCTTTTCGGCATATTCTCCGCACTTATCCTGCCGCCGTCATGCTGCTGGCGCCGCGGCGTCCGGAACGTTTCTCCTACGTTGCTAGCCTCGCTCGACAGTTGAAATTTCAGGTTTCGGAACGCTCGGGTTGGAATGGCGAACCGCTTTCTGGCGGCGTTTTGCTCATTGACACCATTGGAGAGCTTGCGGGTCTCTATGCCCTTGCCGATATCGCATTCGTCGGCGGCAGCCTCGTGCCCAGTGGCGGGCACAGCATTATTGAACCGGCTCAGCACGGCGTGGCAATCCTCGTAGGTCCGCACACAGAAAACTTCCGCGACGTTGTTGCGACATTCGAGAGCCAAAATGCAGTCCGCGTGGTCCATCCGGAAGAAGAGGACGAAGCAGATGAGCTGTCCGAGGCAATTATGGAACTTCTCGCGGACGAGAACGAGCGCAATGCCATGGGTCGCCGCGCCCTACAGACCTTGCAAGCGCAGCAGGGCGCCACTGCAATCACGCTCCAGAAAATGAAGACGCTCCTTCCAACCCACAAGCTGGAGGCGCACACAGATTGAATCCTTTCAGCGCACTCTATGGCCTGGTCGTCGCTAGCAAGAACCAGCTCTACGACGCCGGCATCCGGAAAGCACGCAAATTGCACGGCCCGGTAATCAGCGTGGGCAATTTGTCCGTCGGAGGCTCAGGAAAGACCCCATTTGTCATTCTGCTCGGACAGCTGTTGCAAGAACGCGGCATCCCCTTCGACGTCCTCTCCCGTGGCTACGGCCGCAAAAGCAGCGGAGTTTTAGAAGTCGATCCAAATGGTTCACCCGAAAAATTCGGGGACGAGCCTCTACTCATCACCCGCCGCTTGAATTGTTCGGTAGTCGTTGGTGAAAGCCGCTACCAGGCTGGACTCTATTCCCAGAAAAAATACGGGCCGCGTCTGCACATCCTGGACGACGGATTCCAGCATCGAGCCTTACTGCGTGATTTCGACATCGTCCTCCTGACCGCAGAAGACATCCACGACCGGCTGCTCCCATCCGGACGCCTCCGCGAACCATTCTCATCACTC
>Ga0066705_10000599_pt1 | contig 10719 bp, 9 predicted proteins | sample GraSoiAngelo_154_FD_66506 | JGI IMG/M metagenome (GOLD analysis project Ga0066705, IMG submission 66506) | Grasslands soil microbial communities from the Angelo Coastal Reserve, California, USA - 14_1009_13_20cm | ecosystem: Environmental > Terrestrial > Soil > Grasslands | place: USA... | reverse complement strand
CGAAGCGCGCCGCCAAGGCAAGCAACTGCTCCCGATCGACAGTGAACACAATGCAGTTCACCAGTGCCTGCGCGGCGGCAGAATCGAAGAAGTCGAGCGCATCTGGCTGACCGCCTCGGGAGGTCCGTTCCTCAACACACCGAAGTCTCAGTTCGGCTCAATTACCGTCACCCAGGCACTAAGGCATCCCACGTGGAAGATGGGGCAGCGGATCACGATCGACTCGGCCACCCTGATGAACAAAGGGTTCGAAGTCATTGAGGCGTGCCGTTTGTTTAACTTGCCACCGGGCAAAATTCAGGTCATGGTTCATCCACAGTCTACGATTCATTCCATGGTGGAATTTGTGGATGGCAGCATACTTGCTCAATTTTCCGTGACCGATATGCGCCTGCCGATTCTGTATGCGCTCACCTATCCGGAGCGGATTGCCTCCGATATGCACTTCCCGGTCATGAACTTACGGCATCTCGAATTCCTGCCTCCGGACATGGAAAAATTCTCTTGTTTGCGCCTGGCCTATGAAGCCGCCGAGGCCGGGGGCGCTAAAACGGTCGCACTCAATGCGGCCGATGAAGTGGCAGTGGCAGCGTTTCTGGACAACTCGATCGGTTTTGACGATATCCCCCACATAATCGAAGCCGTTCTCAGTGAAACGGAGAGCGGGAAATTGGAATCTATTAAGAAGGTGCTGGAAGCGGATTCCACAGCGCGCCGGCGTGCCCGCGAAAAAGTGGTTCAGTTGGCCGGGTCCGCTGCGGTTGGGCCGGCTTCGGCCAGTTAAGAAGGGATAACAATTATTTATGTCGGGATTCCTTACTGCTGTGATTTCCGTGGCCGTGATTCTGGGTTTCATGATTCTGATTCACGAATTTGGCCACTATGCTGCCGCTAAGCTTTTGGGCGTGCGGGTGGAAGTTTTCTCCATCGGATTTGGCAGACGACTATTGGGTTTTCGCCATGGCGAAACCGACTATCGCATAGCTGCAATCCCGCTCGGCGGCTACGTAAAGATGAGCGGTGAGAATCCGATGGATGAGCGCACCGGCGACTCGCGCGAGTTCCTGTCGCATCCGCGCTGGCATCGCTTCATCATCGCGATTGCAGGTCCGGCGATGAACATTTTGCTCGCCATTGGGCTGCTCACAGTCGTGTACATGGTGCACTACGAAACTCCCGTATTTTTGGACAAGCCCGCTGTGATCTCGTGGGTCAAGCAGGATTCTCCTGCGGCTAAAGCTGGATTGCGTCCGCGAGATCGCATTATCCGGATTGACGGAGTTGAGAATCCCACATGGGAGCAGGTTTATCTCAAGGTGATGCTCAGCCCCAACCAGCCGCTGGATATCACCGTGCTGCGTGATGGAAAAGATATTGAGAAACAAATCGTGCCGGTCGCGGTAACTAGCAACCAAGTGGGATCTGCGGGATGGTATGCAGACGAATCGGTGATAGTCGGCAATCTTGAACCGAAGATGCCGGCGGCGAAAGCCGGTATTAAAGAAGGCGACAAAGTAGTCGCAATGGATGGCAAACCGCTGCCGTCCATCGACACCATGATTGAGCGCCTGCAGGAGAGCAAAGACAAGCCCGTGCAGCTCACGGTTCGGCGCGATGGCAAGACGCTCGACTTCACGGTTCAACCTGTGCTGGCGAACGCGGGACCTGACAGCCCGACTGAGAAGCGCTACCGCATTGGATTCCAGAACGCGCCGGAGACGAAGGTCAGCAAGTTGTCGTTTTCCGATGCTTTCAACCGTTCGCTCGAGGAAAACAAAAAAGGGTCGGTGCTGATTCTGCAGCTCGTCGAAAAACTAGTCGAACGCAAGATATCGATGCGCACCATCTCCGGCCCAATCGGAATCGCCCAGCAAGCCGGGGAAGCTGCGCAAGAGAAAGGCTGGATCCCGTTGTTGGCTCTGACCTCGGCGATCAGCCTCAATTTGGGTATTTTCAATCTGCTGCCCATTCCCATACTCGATGGTGGCGTGATTCTTCTACTGTTTGTCGAAAGTATTATTCGACGCGACATCAGCCTGCAGATCAAAGAGAGAATCTATCAGGCGGCGTTTGTCTTTCTCGTCTTGTTCGCGGTAATGGTGATCTACAACGATCTCGCGAAGACGTTACCGGGAGTGATGCAGAGACTGCCATAGCTCGGCCTCGTGGACAATTAGGCATTCACGCCAGCAAGCGGGTTGATGACGCGAATTGTTCCATACCTTTGCCCTGCTGCTAGATCTTCGCTGTACAGAACTGTGGCGCCGGAAGTTAGCGCTGACTGCACTATGAGTGCGTCCCAGAAAGAGATCTTGTGGCGTTGCTCAATTTCCAAGGCTTCAATCACTGAATCGGTTGTGTTCACCACAATTTCCCAGCTCAAATAATCCTGAATCAACCTACGTACCTCATCAGCCACCAACGCCGGCTGGATTTTACGGCGTAGGTTTACGCAGAGTTCCTGTAGTACCTGTGTGCTCAACACTCCCTGGCCAGAGTTCCAGAGTTGCTCGATCAAGCTCTGGGCACGCTTGTGCTTTACTCCGGCAGACCGATCGTGAGCGTAAACAAGAATGTTGGTATCTACGAACCGTTTATCGCTCATGCAACTCGTCTCGCGAACGCGGAGGTCTCCAGTTCAAATCGAAGCCGCGGTGCAGCCTGGCCAGCGCGCGTTTACGCGCTCGATCATAGGCCTTTCGTCCGCGAACGATATCTTCCAAACGATCGGCGAGTAATCGGCTTACCGAGGTTCCCCGCTCAGCCGCAAGCACCCGAACTTCGCGCAAGAGCTCAGCATCTAATTTCAATGTAATGTTCGCCTTCATATGTCGCACGTAGATATGTGCAGCACAATTTTACGTGCTAAAGGGGGAAAAGCGCAAACGAGGAACAGATGACGAGAAGTTACGGTGGTCGTTTGAAAAAACAAATTGCATCACCGCTGAATCCTTGTTTTAAACCAAACACGAAAATGCAGGACGCTGAGGCAGCCATCTCCGATGCGATCAACCGTCTCTCAGGGCGCTGGAGAGCTGCGAATCTACATCCCTTGCTTGTTTTTAGGGTCAGCCAGAAACTAATTCTGGCACCATGACTGACGGCGCGGCTCAGGATACATGCTAAACTAAAGATTCTACATGGCTAATATTCATCGCAGAAAGACCGTTACAGCTTCGATCGGAGGAGTACGAGTCGGGTCCGATGCACCGGTTGTGGTGCAATCGATGACGAACACTGACACTGCCGATGTCGCCTCGACCGTGGAGCAGGTGGCCGCTCTGGCGCGGGCAGGATCTGAGTTGGTGCGCGTCACCGTGAATAACGAAGAAGCCGCAGCAGCCGTGGCGCCTATCGTCGACGAACTCGAACAACATGGTATGCGCGTGCCCATCATTGGCGACTTCCATTACAACGGACACATTCTGCTCAAGAAATATCCCGAGTGCGCGCGGGCGCTCGCTAAATATCGTATTAATCCTGGCAATGTAAGCGTTGGAAGAAAGGACGACTCCAATTTTCGCACGATGGTTGAAGTTGCGGTCGAGAATCAAAAGCCCGTGCGGATTGGGGTGAATTGGGGATCGCTGGATCAGGCTCTGCTGACTCGCATGATGGATGAGAACTCGAAGTTGCCGGATCCGAAAGATGCCCGCGAAGTCACGATGGAAGCGATGGTCGTCAGCGCATTGAATTCAGCAGCACTGGCCGAGAAATACGGCTTGCGGCCTGATCAGATCATTTTGAGCGCCAAGGTCAGCGGCGTGCAGGACTTGATTGATGTTTACCGCTCGCTCGCGGCACGCTGTTCTTACCCACTGCATCTCGGATTGACTGAAGCAGGCATGGGCGCAAAAGGAATCGTGGCCTCCAGCGCGGCCCTGGGCGTGCTGCTGCAGGAAGGAATCGGCGATACGATTCGCGTTTCGCTGACGCCAGCTCCGGGCGGCGACCGCACCGAAGAGGTTCGCGTTGCGCAGCAAATTCTGCAATCGCTCGGCATCCGCAGCTTCACCCCGCAGGTCACCGCTTGCCCAGGTTGCGGACGCACCACCAGCACCTTCTTCCAGGAAATGGCCCAGCAGATTCAGTCTTATCTGCGCGAGCAGATGCCGGTTTGGAAGAGCCGATATAGCGGCGTAGAAGAGATGAAGGTTGCCGTGATGGGATGCGTCGTAAATGGCCCGGGCGAATCGAAACATGCCAATTTGGGAATTTCGCTGCCGGGAACATTTGAAGAACCCAAAGCTCCCGTCTATGTTGATGGCCGTCTGTTCACAACTCTCAGGGGCGATCGAATTGTGGCGGAGTTCATCAGGATTCTGGAAAACTATGTCGAGTCTCACTACGCCGATGTAGATGCAGGCGTCCCCGCCCGTGCGATGTAGGCGCGAGCGTCCTCGCTCGTGCATTCACGCAAGCAGCGGCAGATCAGAGCTTGACGTTGATTCGAACATTGGATCCGCAATCTTCTTCAGGTCCGGATAGTGCGTCAGGAGCGGCTCCGGGGCCTGCACGCGGGTTCCCGTGAGCATGTATTTGATTTGCAGCGCATTTACGCCGCTTTTCGCCTCGAAATGGTTGTTGGCGACAACGTACGTGACCTCAGCTTTGTGCGCGATGTGTTCGATCTTCTCCTTCCAGCCGCTCAACTCCGCCTCGCTGTACAGATAGTTGTAGCGATCATGAGGCTTTTCCGCCTCGAACCATTGATCGTAATTGCGTCCGTGTAGCCGCACATAGCCGAGCGGCGAAGTCACGTGCTCAGTCGCTCCCATCGAGCGACCGATGAGTGGCTGATCGATGTTGCAGAAGGCAACGTTTCGTTGCGTGAAGTAATCGATGGTCTCGGGATTATTCCAGCTATCGTGCCGCACCTCTACAACCCGGGGGTATTCGATGAACTGCCGCGCCAATTGCTCTACGTACTCGCGGTTCAACGAAGTGTTCTTGAACGAAACCGGAAACTGGATAAGCAGAGCGCCGAGTTTCCCTTCGCCGGCTAATGCCTCCAGCCCTTCTCGAGCAAGTCGCTCATCCTCGTCATTCGGCCGAATGCTCGCGGCAGACGTAGGCTCCATGACCGCTAGCGGATTGTGCGTGAACGAGCGATGCAGCTTGGCGGTGAACATGAATTTCGGATTCACCGCTGTGGCGCGGTGTACCCAAAGTTTGGCGATGTGCGGCTTGATATGTCCGTAAAAAGAAGTATTAATCTCCACGACGTCGAAGCATTGCGCCAACAGATCAAGTGGATGCTGTTTGCGATGCTGCATCCCGGCAGGATAGAAAATGCCCTCCCAGTCTTTGTATGACCAGCCAGCCGTGCCGACTCGGATTTGTGGAGAGGATTCCATCGATTCGAAGGAGGAAGGGGCGCCGCAAGCAGGTTAGCACAGTCGCTGGGGTTGCGGCGGATGCTGCGGCACGCACGAGGACGCGCGCCTACATCGATCTTAATAGAACATTAGCGCCACCCAATAGACGCCGTTGGGGTAGCTCGTGGTCTTCGCATAGCAGCTTCCAACCGCGAATGCGCTGATGTTGCGATCGCCTATGGCTCGAGGCGCACTTGACGGCAAATTCTGCGGCTGGTTACTCGTGTAGCGGAGAAGATAGCGACTCTGCGCCATGTCCCGTGACATCGGCGTGATGAGTGAGTTTGCTCGTGCCATCGAGCAAGCTGCTGCTTGTGCGGCGCTGCTGTTCAGTCGTAGCAAACTTGAACGTCTCTGCTGCTGACGCTTCTGCGTCACGCTGGCTGCAACCAGGTCCTCGGAAGTCTGCGCTGAATACGTCTCTCTTCCCTCTCCGAAATCCTGCGTAACAAAGAGCAAGTAACCATTTCGCACGACGCCAAAGCCAGCCACATTGAATGAAGGGTTCAAGAGATTTTCCCGATGCGGCGCCGAGCGCATCAGACTGGCATAGATCTGATCCACGGTAGCGGCGGTTGCGACATTCTCCCCGCCACGCTCCAGATGCAGATTGGTGCTGGTAGCCAGACGCTGCGCCAGAGGAGCTTCCCCGGGAAGCTGGTGTGAAAGCTGCTGCCGTTCAGCAATTGCAGCGGCGTGCTCCCGTGCCGCTTCGGTCAATCCATCGTCTGGATGCAGCGGCGCCAATCCCGCTTGAACTCGCGCCTGATTGGCCAGATCAAGAAGTTTCTGTTCGGCCGCGGAATCGTAGGTCAAGGGAGATGACACAGGCGCAGCGGCGAAAACGGACGGCGGCCAGGGCAAAAAGAGAACAGCCAGAGAAGCTAGCAGGACGAAGGGCATAAGTTTTGCAGCGACGCTATCCTCGAAAACGCGCTTCCAGAGCGCCTTCCAGAGGCAGCACCGAACAAAGCAACAATTCCGCTTTGTTTCCACAAGCCTAGCTTCTAGAATCATGCCGAGCACCTTACGATGGGGACGTTACTGCTGGGCATAGTCGTCGTTTTGAACCTGATACTTCTGGTACTCCTTCTCGTATTTATCCGCCGCATTACATCCTCCTCTCAAACGGCTGATCTGCAAGCACTTGCGAAAGAGTCAGTAGCTCTGCGCGAGTGCCTCTCCCACAAGTTCAGTGCCGCTACTGCCGATATGGCCATGCGGCTGGAAAGCACCAAAGGGGATCTTCGGCAGGAAGTAACCGATAGATTAGGGCAAGGATTTAAAGAGATCAACTCCGTGGAGGCTCAACTGGCTGGTGGGCGGCGCGAACAAACTCACGACCTGCGCGAAGCCCGAGCCGAACTGACCAACTCCCTGGCTCTCACCACCTCCCAGCTCAAAGCCGAGATCGAAAATCTAAACCTCAAGACGGCGCAGAGCTTGGATGCCATCCGCGATCGCGTCGATGCCAAGCTGCTAGCCATCTCCGGCGAGGTACAGCAAAAACTGGATCAGAACATTAAGGAGGGATTCGCGCAGTTCGAGCGTGTGCAGCAGCATCTGAAAGCCGCGGAAGAACACTTGCGTGAGGTCGGAACTCTAGGTCAGTCCATTAATGATCTGAACAACATGCTGAAGCTGCCGCATCTTCGCGGGCAATTCGGCGAGGCGAGCCTTGAGCGATTGCTGGCGGATTTTCTTCCCGCGCATATGTTCGAAATACAATCCACGCTGCCCGACGGCGGCCGCGCCGATGCGGTAATTCAATTCCCCGATCGCCGTCTGCCGATCGATGCCAAGTTTCCCCGCGAGCAAGTGTTGGCGTTGTTCGAAAGCAGCGACGAAGCCGAAATCGAAGCAGCACGCCACGAATTTGTGCGGGTGATGAAGGCGGAAGCGAAACGCATCAAGGCCTACATTCAGCCGGAGCACGGAACTACCGATATAGCTCTCATGTATCTGCCTAGCGAAACCCTCTACATGGAAGCCGTGCGCAACCGCGAGCTTGCGGATTGGCTGAACGCGCAGCACGTATTTCCAGTTTCTCCCAACACGTTATTGATGACCTTGCAGACCATCGCGCTTGTGCACAAGTGGTATGAGGTCGCAGTCAGATTCGAGAAGAGCCGACTGGAGCTGGCGAAGGCACAAAAGTCATTCGACTTCTTCCAGAATCAGTTTGAGAACGTTGGCAAGAGTTTGAACAAAGCGCAGGAGGCATTTGACAAAGCCTCAACACATCTGAAGACCTACCGTGGACGCGTTACTGCTCTCAGCGGCCAGGAGCAACTGGAGCTGGATTCAGGCAAAAACGGCGACGAGAGCTTGCCGTTGGCAGATAAGGCGAGCGCATAAAAGAAACGCGCTTTTCGCCGATTTTTCAATATCTTCTTTCGCAGAATTGACTTCCCTGTGGCAGAAATCTGCATCCTAATGTTGCCGCATTCGTTACACCGTCACATTAAGGAAATCAGGCTTGCAAAACATTTTTCGCAACATCATGTTCGCTGAGTGCTTTGCTGTTGCCGTTTGCATTAGCGCACCCTGCCAAACCGTCTCCTCAGCTCCAACGCTGCTTCCCGCAGGAACCACCAGCTCTGTGTTTCTAGAGGGTCAGGCTGGATTGAGCGCTTTTCGGACGGATGCCGAGAACCAGAATCCCGGTGGTTCCACTGACGCGCAAAACCCAGCCGAGCGTAAGCCGAATGGGCTGATCATGCGAAGCATAAAGCGAGGCTTGCAGGACCAGAAGAAGCTGTATGCCGCTCCGTTTAAAGTTTCGAACCTCAAGTGGGACGCGCTCTTCTTGGCGGGCACGGCAGCCTTGCTGGCAACCGATAAGCGAACTCAGGAGGCGCTTCCCGGTGGCAATGTGAATTTGTACGGCAATATTTCCAATGTGAGCCTCGGCAGCATGAGCGGCGCCCTTGTCGGAATTTGGGCCTACGGCATAAAAACTGGCAACGCACGCGCCAAAGAGACCGGGCAACTGGAACTCGAAACGCTCGCCAACACGTTCCTGATATATGCTCCCATGCAACTCATCGCGGGCCGGCAGCGCCCCGGCGAAGGAACCGGCAATGGCGATTTCCTGAAGCACCATGCTTTCAACACTTCATTCCCCGGCGGCCATGCCATGTTCATGTGGGCGATGGCCAGTGTGGTAGCGCGGGAATATCCGCGGCCTTGGGTGAAGATCCTCGCGTATGGGGCAGCAGGCGCGGTTTCCACGGGACGCTTGCTTGGCCGGGACCACTTCACGTCCGATATTCTGGTCGGCTCCGCATTGGGATACGTAATCGGGCGATACGTCTTCCACCTTCGTTGTGAGCCGGGCCTGAGCGAGTCATGCCACCGGTAATCTCGAACAGAACCAAGGTTTCAAGGGCGATCCAGTTGGAATACTTCTTCCATAGGCCTATCCAGCAATGCCGTACGTTTCGCTCTACGTGGGCCCTTTATCTGAGGCCCTTCAACAGCAGGGCCACAATGAGTACAGCAATGCCGACGAGCATTCCGATTAACCGCGCCTTATTCGCTCTTTCGGTCACTTTCGCCTTTACGCACCCCTCTTCGCCTTCAATTCGCTCAGCGCCTGCTCGATGCGATCTTCTTTTTCCAGAGCGGACAAGCGATGCTCGATATCTTCTGCGGCGATTTGCGATTTCGCCTGGCTATGCGCTTCCGCGTGGGCCACCTTGCGTTTCATCCGATCGAAGGCGGCAGCGTGGCCGCCGTTGCCGTGCGTCAAATGGGCGTCCGCCGCTTTGCCCACAGCGCGGGCCCGGCGATGCTGCGTAATCAGCAGATCGGCTTTGGCCTGTGCTTCGGTAAGCTTCTGCTCGAGTTGCCGCAACGCGGTTTTCAGATTTTCCACCTGAGCTTTTTGATCTTTCACTTGCTGGGCGAAGCCCTCGCTCAGGTCGCGGTAGCTTTCCACGCGCTCCAGGGCGGCGCGCGCCAGATCGTCTTGTTTTTTGTCCACGGCCAGCTCCGCTTTGCGCATCCATTCCGCAACTTTGTCTTCGTCTTCCTTCTGCTTTTTTTCGAGCAGATGTTGATCGGCGATGGCAATTGCCACCTGTGTCTTCACCTGCAATAGCTGGTTCTGCATGTCGAGGATGACCTGCTTGATCATCTTTTCAGGATGCTCAGCGCGGTCGATCAGGTCATTAAGATTGGCTCGGACTAATGTTGATACTCGCTCAAGTAATGCCATGGGGTGACTCCTTTCGTATCTCCTAACAATGAACACGTAGGGACAGCCGCCCTCGGCTGTCCGGCCGAGCGAAGCTCGGCGGTTTACTGCATTCCTCCCGGACTGGAGTCCGCTTGGAATAACAGATAGCAAAGATCTGTCCGCTGCACGGGCGAGACGCCCGCGCCTACATCGCTTCAGGGCGGGCGAGGGCGCCCGCCCCACGGATACCTACTTCCCTGCTCCCGCGCCCTTGCTCGACGGAGGCAAAGAATCCGGTGGTTTCGGTCCTTTGTCGCCAATGGTCCGCACTTTGGCAAACAGTTCGCCCATGCTCATCCCGGAGAGCGTTTCGAACAGGGCTGGCACTTGCGCCGCCATCTTGGTGATGTCCCCAGTGATCTTGTTCATGCCGGAGGCATCGCCGTTGCCGGTAGAAACGATGGTGATCTTGTCCACGTTGGCCAGCGGGCTCGCCAGAGCTTTAACCACCTCCGGCATGTTGGTGAACAGCTTGTCAATGACTGCCGCCTGGTTGTACTCCTGGTACGCCTCGGCTTTCACGTTCATTGCCTTGGCTTCGGCTTCGCCTTTCTTGAAAATGATTTCTGCTTCGGCCTCGCCTTGTTGCCGGATCGCTGAGGCGTGACCTTCAGCTTCGGCCATCAGGCGCTGCTTCTCAGCTGCCGCCAGAGTCTCGATCCGTTGGCGCTCGATCTCCGCCTGCTTCAGCACAGTCGCGATCAGCTCTTTCTCGCGCCGCGCAATCTCTGCTTCCTGTACCTTGACCTGCTGCTCCTTCTCGACCTGCTGCACTTTCACCTGCTCGGCGACCACCTGCTGCTGCATGATGTTGGTCTGGATGTCATAAGCTTTATCGGCTTGCGCCTGCTGACGTTTAGTGACTTCCAGAAACTGCGCCCGCTTCACTTCAAGATCCCGTTGCGCCTCAGCCTGTTTGGCTAAAGAGAGCGTCTCCGCGAGCACACGATCTTGATCGGCCTGCGCTTTCGCGACTGCGGACTCCCGCTGTGCTAGCGCACGCTTGATCGCGGTATCACGATCAGCTTCGGCGGCAGCTACATCGGCGTCGCGCTTGATGCGGGCGACATCCGGCCGGCCCATGTTGATGATGTATTC
>Ga0066705_10000597_pt1 | contig 10725 bp, 12 predicted proteins | sample GraSoiAngelo_154_FD_66506 | JGI IMG/M metagenome (GOLD analysis project Ga0066705, IMG submission 66506) | Grasslands soil microbial communities from the Angelo Coastal Reserve, California, USA - 14_1009_13_20cm | ecosystem: Environmental > Terrestrial > Soil > Grasslands | place: USA... | reverse complement strand
CCGTCGGTGGCGCGCCACCTCATGTCCGAGGAAATGTTCTCGGGCTGGGGAGTGCGCACACTGGCCTCGTCGATGCGGGGCTACAACCCGCTCAGCTACCACTGCGGATCGGTGTGGCCGCACGACACCACCATCGCCGCCGCCGGCCTCATGCGGTACGGCTTCGTGGAGGAGGCCAAGCAGCTCATCATGGCCCTGCTCGAGGCGGCCGCCGGCCAGGGGGGCCGGCTGCCGGAGCTCTTCAGCGGCCTGGACCGGCGGGAGTTCCCCACGGTGGTCAGCTACCCCACCTCCTGCTCGCCCCAGTCGTGGGCGGCGGCTTCGCCCATCCTCGCCCTGCGCACGCTCATGCGCTTCGACCCTTGGGTGCCCCACGGCAAGGTCTGGTGCGCGCCGACGCTGCCCGAACAGATCGGCTACCTGCGGGTCAACCGCATACCGCTGGCCGGGGGGCGGGTCTCGGTCGAGGTGCAGGAGGGCGGCGTCAAGGTGGAGGGCCTGCCCCCTGGCCTGGAGCTGGTGAGCGAGGCGCGGCACCCCTTGACCGCGGTGTAGGTCCCGGGCGACCGGCGACCCGGCGCTCAATAGTCTGAGGCCATGACCGTTACGGAGGACGTGGCCGCCGTCACGTGGGACCTGCAGGATCTGGTCGACGGGCGGGGAGACGATGGCGTCGGCGGGCTGCTGGACGAAGCCGATCGTCGGGCGGCCGAGCTGGCAGCGCACCGAGGGAAGGTGGCGGCCTTCGACGCGACCGGCCTGGCCGAGTTCATGGGGGGACTGGCGGCGCTGCGGGAGGTCCTGGGCAAGGCGGAGTCCTACGCCGGGCTGCGGTTCTCGGGGGACACGACCGATGCTGCCGCGGGAGCGCTCATGCAACGGGTGGAGGAGCGCAGCGCCAGGGTGGAGACGGAGCTCATCTTCTTCGACCTGGAGTGGGCCGCGCTGCCGCGGGAGCGCGTCGACGAGCTCCTGGCCGATCCCCGCCTGGCGTTCTGCCGCCACCACCTGGCCACGGTCCGGCGCTACCGGGAGCACCTGCTGTCCGAGCCCGAAGAGCGCATCCTGACGGAGAAGGCGGTGACCGGGTGGACGGCCTGGACCCGCCTGTTCGGAGAGCTGACCTCCGCGCTCGACGTGGAGCTGGACGGCAGTCCCGCCACCCTCGAGGAGGGCCTGTCCCGCCTGCACGACCCCTCCCGCGAGGTGCGAAGGGAGGCGGCCGACGCCGTCACGGCAGGCCTGGCGCCCGGGCTGCGGACCCGCGCCTTCATCTTCAACACGCTCCTGCAGGACAAGGCGGTCGACGACCGTCTCCGCCGCTACCGCCACTGGCTGGCCAGCCGCAATCTGGCCAACGAGGCCAGCGACGAGTCGGTGGAGGCGCTTGTCAGCGCGGTTCGCCGGCGCTCCGAGCTGCCGCAGCGGTGGTACAGGGTGAAGGCCCGGCTGTTGGGCCTCGACCGCCTGGCCGACTACGACCGGCTGGCGTCCGTGGCCGAAGAAGAGCCGGTGGTCCCGTGGCGGGAGGCCAGAGAGGTGGTTCTCGACTGCTACGAGTCGTTCTCGCCGGAGCTGGCGGGAGTGGCCCGGCGCTTCCTGGACGAGGGCTGGGTCGACGCTCCCGTTCGACCCGGCAAGCGACCGGGGGCCTTCTGCGCGTACACGGTTCCCTCCGTGCACCCCTACGTCCTTCTCAACTACACGTCACGCAGGTCGGACGTGCTCACCCTGGCGCACGAGCTCGGGCACGGCCTCCACGCCTTCCTCGCCGCCGATCAGGGCGTGTTCCACCAGTCGACCCCGTTGACGATGGCGGAGACCGCGTCGGTGTTCGGCGAGACCGTCGTCTTCGGCCGGCTGCTCGAGCTGGCCGACTCACCCGCGTCCCGCCTGGCCCTGCTGGCCCGGAACGTGGAGGGCGCCATCGCCACCGTCTTCCGCCAGACAGCGATGAACCGCTTCGAGGAGCTGGTTCACACCACCCGCCAGGAGGAGGGCGAGCTGTCCGTGGACCGCTTCGGCGATCTGTGGGCGGAGAGCCAGGCCGAGCTGCTGGGTGACGCGGTGGAGATCACCGACGGCTACCGGAGCTGGTGGTCCTACATCCCGCACTTCATCGGCACGCCCGGCTACGTCTACGCCTACGCCTACGGCCAGCTGCTGGCGCTCTCCGTGTACCGCCGCTACCGGGAGCTGGGGGAGGCGTTCGTGCCCCGTTACCTGGAGCTGCTGGCCGCGGGCGGGTCCGACTCTCCCGAGGCCCTTGGCCGCATGGTCGACTGCGACCTGTCGGACCCGGGCTTCTGGGACGGTGGCCTGGCCATCGTGGAGAGCCAGCTCGACGCGGCGGAGGCCGCGGCGCGGGAGGCCGGCCGGCTGGGCTGATGCCTGTCCCGCCTGTCCCGCCTGTCCGCAGGGCGACGCCGGCGGCGGCGCCGGTCGGGCAGCGGCGGCCCTTGCCGCCGCTTTAGAAACCAGAGGCGCCAGCGGCGGCCGTTGCCGCCGCTGTAGAAACCGGGCGTGCCGGACCCGTTCCGGATGGACCGGAGCTGGGAGTTCCCGCTGACGCCGGGAGAGCTGTGGGAGGTGCTCTCGCGCACCGAGGACTACCGCTCCTGGTGGAGCTGGCTGCGGTCTCTCGATACCGCCGGGGGGCTGGCGGAAGGCGGCTCGGCACGGTGCGAGATCGGTCCCCCTCTGCCCCACGTGCTTCGCCTGACCGTCGACATAGTCCGCCTGGTCCCTCCGCGATCGATCGAAGCACGCGTCACGGGCGATCTGCAGGGCCCGGCCAAGCTGGACATCGAGCCTGGGGAGAACGGCTCCCGCGCCCGCCTGCGGTGGGAGCTGACGATGGGACCGCTCGTCCTGCAGCTGGCGGCACGCGTGGCCCGTCCGCTGTTCCAGTGGGGCCACGACTGGTGCGTCGACACGGGGGTGGCCCAGTTCCGGCGACGTGCCATCTCCCGCCGCGCCCCCGGACCCGCCGGGGGAGCTGCGGACTGAGCCGAGCTCCGCCCGCCCCGCCCCTGGGTCCGTTTTGGCCGGGGTTCGGGGAACCGGGGCGGTGGAGTCCAATATTCTGGACTCAGCCGCCCCAGTTGGACTCAGCCGCCCCAGTTGTGGTCCCGGAGGTCTTCCTTCCACGTCCGGAAGCGGCTGTGACGTCTTCCGCTGGGCCCGACGCCGTCACCCGTCCCGTCGGGCAGGAGGCGGAACGTGTGCCGGCACGTGACGTCGTCGGCGGCCACGGCCATGTAGCGGGCGTCGGCTCGGCTGGCCGGGCCCGCCCGCCACAGCAGCCAGCGGCCGATCCGCCGCTTGTAGTCGACCTCCGGATCGCCGATGTCCCGTCCCAGGCGCAAGAGCTCCTCGGGGGCCTCGAACCAGGCGCGCGCCGGTATGTTGCGGTCGCGCTGGGGGGTCGGGGGAAGGTCCTCCGTGTGGAGCCGGGTCTCGTCCAGGGGCCGCTCGTGGTACGGCAACGCCGGCCCGCTCACCACCCTCTGTCGATCCACTCCTGCAGCTGAGGGCGCTCGGCCCCGATGGTCGTGTCCGCCCCGTGTCCCGGCATCACGATCATGTCGTCCGCCAGCCGTGCGAACAGGCGGTCGTCTATGGAGCGGACGATGGTGGGGAAGTCCCCGCCCGGGAACCGGGTGGCGCCGGGGCCGCCCGGGAACAGCGTGTCGCCCGCGAAGAGCACCGGCGAGCCCTCCACCAGGAAGCAGATCGATCCCGGCGTGTGGCCCGGCGTGTGGATGGTGTGCAGCCGGAGGCGGCCCACGGGGATCACCGAGTCGTCCTCCAGAAGGAAGTCGTAGCTCGGCAGCATGCCCGCGTCGTCGGCAGTCACCCCGACGTCGTAGCCGGCGTCCCGCACCGCGGGGACCGCCTGGATGTGGTCCCAGTGGCCGTGGGTCTCCAGGACCTTGCCGACGTTCAGGGCCCGGCACAGGTCGAGCAGCTTGTCGTGCTCGTTGGCGGCATCGATCAGGACCGCCTCCCCGCTCTGCCGGCAGCGCAGGACGAACACGTTGTTGTCCATGGGCCCCACGACGATGCGATGGATCTCGGCCTGGGTGTCCTGGAAGTGCCGGGTCTGCTCGGGGTGCATCTTGACCGCCTGGTCTAGTACAACACTGGTCTAGTACAACAGTGTCCCGTCCGCCGTCCACGTCGCGGACTCGGGTGAGCCAAGGGGGAGTCGCCACCGTGAACTTCGCTTTCACAGAGGAGCAGGAGGAGCTCCGCCGGTCCGTCCGCCGCTTCCTGGAGGACAAGTCGCCCTCTGCCGAGGTTCGCCGGCTCATGGAGACCACGGAGGGCTACGACCCCTCTGTGTGGGCCCAGATGGCCCAGCAGCTCGGCCTCCAGGGCCTGGCCATCCCGGAGGAGTACGGCGGATCGGGCTTCACCTACGTGGAGCTCGGGATCGTCTTCGAGGAGATGGGCCGGGCGTTGCTGTGCGCCCCGTACCTCTCGAGCGTGGCCCTGGCGGCCAACGCCATCCTGGCCTCGGGCGACGACTCCGCCAAGAAGGAGCACCTCCCCGGGATCGCCAGCGGCGACACGATCGCCGCCCTTGCCCTCACGGAGGACAACGGCAGGTGGGACCAGGAGGGGATCACCCTGACCGCCACCAGGTCGGGCGATGGTTACTCCCTCGACGGCCACAAGATGTTCGTGATCGACGGGCACACCGCCAACCTCGTCGTGGTCGTGGCCCGCACCGGGAAGGGGATCACGTTCCTGGCCGTGGACGGCGACGCGCCGGGCCTTACCCGCAAGCCCCTGACCACCATGGACCAGACCCGCAAGCAGGCCCGCCTCGAGTTCTCCGGTACGCCTGCCCGCCTCATCGGCACGGAGGGGGGAGCGTCGGCGGCGCTGGGCAAGACCCTGGACCTGGCGGCGGTGGCCCTGGCCAACGAGCAGGTCGGCGGGGCACAGAAGTGCCTGGAGACGAGCGTCGAGTACGCCAAGGTCCGGGTCCAGTTCGGCCGGCCCATCGGCTCGTTCCAGGCCATCAAGCACAAGTGCGCGGACATGCTCCTGGAGGTCGAGTCCGCCAAGTCGGCTGCCTACTACGCGAGCTGGGCGGCCGCGGAGGACTCCGACGAGCTGCCGGTCGTCGCCAGCCTGGCCAAGGCCTACTGCTCGGAGGCCTATTTCCACGCGGCAGCCGAGAACATCCAGATCCACGGTGGCATCGGCTTCACGTGGGAGCACGACGCCCACCTCTATTTCAAGCGGGCCAAGTCCAGCGAGCTGCTGCTGGGCGACCCCACCTATCACCGCGAGCTGCTGGCCCAGCGCATCGGGATCTGAGGAGGCCGCGGTCTTTGCGGACCGCCGGCCTGCGGCCGCAGGCCCCGGCCCGCGGCCGCAAGTGACCGCCGGCGGCGGATCGAGCCCGCCCCTTGAGGAACCGCCGGCTCGGGGAGGTCGAGGTGGCCCGGCGGTAGCCTTCGTGCGGAGATGGTCCTGGTCTTCGCCTTCCTGGTCGCCGGCGTGGTCTTCGCCATCGCCGCCGTCGTGGTGGGCCGGGAGGCCCGCCGGCTCGACGCTGTGCCGCCTCGGGCCACCTTCGACCTCAACGAGGCGGTGGAGTGGGTGGCCGAGCACCTCCCGTTCGAGGTCAGTGCGGTCCTGAGCCACGACGACGTGAGGCGGATCATCGACTGGAACCTGGAGTACTTCCGGTCGAAGGGCGTCGCTGGCAACGGGCAGAGCGCCCATGTCCAGGGCCCGGTGATCGTCGGGGGGGCTGAGACGGTGGACCACGTGCTCCGCCGCGCCGAGGCGTTGGGCTCCCCCTACACGCCGACGCAGGTCCACGCGGTCCTCGACGCCCAGATGACCTACCTCGAGGTGATAGGGGCGGTCGGGCCCGAGGCGCCGCCGGAGGAGGTGCAGGGGTGACGCTTCCCGGGGGCGACCGCCCCCGGGACGGGTTGCGGGCGTCCGACGCCGACCGGGACGACGTCGCCGACCGCCTCCGTCAGCAGTGCGCCGCCGGCCGCATCACCCTGGAAGAGCTCTCCGACCTCCTGGGCCGGGCCTATGCCTCCCGGACCTACGGCGATCTCGACGGCGTCCTCGGCAGCCTCCCGGTACCAGCCGCCGCACCTACGAGCGGGTCCTCCGTACCGGCGGGGCAGCGGACCCGAACGGCCCACGGCAGGCATGACCGGGGGATGGGACTCGGGTTCTACCTGGTCGTCAACACGTTCCTCGTCCTGATATGGGCGATCACCAGCCCCGGCGGGTACTTCTGGCCCATCTGGCCCATCCTGGGCATGGGCTTCGTGCTGGCCCTGGCCGCGGTCGGTGGGCGCGGCGGGCCCCGGGGCCACGGGCCGCGTGGGCGTTCGGGTGGCTGACGGCGGCGCAGGGCGCAAACGTCGCCGCTCTCGGCGCCGCGCCCACTAGCCTTGGGGCCACCAGAGAAAGGAGGTGGTCCACCTGAGCGAACCATGTAACGGGACCCTGGAGGTGGCTGGCCGGTAGGCGGCTGCTGGACCACCTGGCGAATCCCAGCCAGACACCGCTCGCGAGCCGGTCGGGCCCGGTCCCACCCGACGTAATAGGGCGAGCGAGTCCTTTCCGGTAGATCGATGAGTGTGGGGGCGCTTCGGCGCCCCCACACTCGCGTAGGCCAGGCCGTGCCGTCCGCGACTCTCGCCGCCGCTCGTTAGGGTGACTGCGATGCCGCGTCCCGCCCGCTTCGAGCAGTTCCGCTGGCTCGGGGACAAGCGCACCCAGCGGGTTCACGACACCGATCACTCGACCGAGTCGTGCCACATCGAAGAGCTCATGGCCTCCGAGCAGTTCACCTGTTTCGGCCCTGACCTGCTTGCCGAAGCCCGCAATCGCGGCTATCGCCCCTGCCGCCACTGCTCTGCGGCTGCGAGCCGGGAAGCGCTCCGAGAATGAGCCCTCGAAAAGGTCACCTGCCGCTCCACCGGTGACGTACCGTGGTCGCGGTGGAGACAGTGGTCGACAGTGGCGGGCTGAAGCTGAGCGCCCATCTGGCTCGGCCGGACCTCCCACCCGGCGCGAGTCCCAACGGGCTCGTGCTGTGCCACAACTTCCCGAGCGGTCCCCGCCACGACGCGGAGGGGGACACGTACCCGGAGCTGGCGGCCCGGCTGGCTCGCGACACGGGCTGGGCGGTGTTGTCCTTCAACTTCCGGGGGACCGGGGAGTCGGAGGGGGACTTCTCTCTGTCCGGGTGGCTGGAGGACCTTCACGCCGCGACCGGTCACCTGCTCGACGCCGGGGGAGCCGCAGGCGCCTGGCTGGCGGGGTTCGGCCGGGGGGGCTCGCTGGCCATCTGCGCCGCGGGAGAGGACGACAGGGTGGGCGGCGTGGCCGCCATGGGTGCGGCTGCCGACTTCGAGGACTGGGCGTCGGATCCTGGCGGCTTCCTGGCCCACGCCCGCCGGCTCGGGGTTGTGCGCGACCGCGAGTTCCCGGAGGACTTCGAGGCCTGGTCCCGAGAGCTGCGGGAGATCCGCCCGCTTGCGCTCGTGGGCAAGATTCCCCCGCGGCCTCTGCTGCTCCTGCACGGCAGCGACGATGACGTGGTTCCGCTCATGGACGCCCGGACCCTGGCCGACGCGGCCGACGGCCAGGTCGAGCTGCGCGTCATCTCCGGCGCGGGGCACGGGTTGCGACACGACCCCAGGGCCGTTGCCGTGCTCATGGGCTGGCTGGAGCGCCAGGTCTTATAGGCGTATAGCGCCAGGTCGTACAGGCGTACAGCCGCTAGGCGGCCCCCTGCGCCTCCAGGGCGCGGTCCAGGGCAACGCACAGGGCCAGGGCGTGCGCCCGTGGATCGTCCGCGTCCGTCAGCCAGCGCACCACCACGAAACGCCGGCCACCGGCGCGTACGAGGCCCACCACCGTCTCCGGTGTCACCCCGCCGGTGACGAAGACCGGGCGCGCGGCGCGTGCGGCCGCGTAGGACACGTAGTCGAGCCCCGTCCCGGGACGGCCTGGCTTCGTGGGTGTGGGGACCACCGGTCCGGCTGACACGTAGTCGACGACCTCGTCGCGGCTGGCGTCGAGCTGAGCGGGCGCGTGGGTGGACAGTCCGACGAGCGCGTCTGGACCCAGGATGCGCCGGGCCAGGGACGGGGTTGCGTCCTCCTGCCCCACGTGCACGCCGTCCGCTTCCGCGTCGAGCGCCAGGTCGGGACGGTCGTTGAGCACGAAGGGAACGCCGTGGTCCCGGCACACCCGCGCTGCCAGCACCGCCCGGGTGAGCAGTGGACGCGCCTCCAGCCGCTTGTCACGGAGCTGGACCATGTCCACCCCGCCGGCGACGCAGGCGGCCAGGAACCGTTCCAGGTCGGGCCGGTCCGGTGTGCACAGGTAGACACGCCGGCCGGCCAGCGGAGGACCCGCTTCACCCACCCGCCACGGCCCGAACCAGCTCGAGGCTGTCGCCTGCGGCCAAGCGGGTCCGGGACAGCTCTGCGCGCGGGACCGGATCTCCGTTGCGCTCGACCAGCACCCACCTGGCGCCGAGGCCCAGCAGGGTGAGCAGATCGGTGACCGTGGAGCCGGCGGGCAGGGTCACCGGGTCGCCATTGGCGAGCACCTCCAGCTCCTCCAGCACCTCGAGCTCCTCCAGCTCCTCCGTCAGCTTCCCGAGCCCGACGCGGCCCGCGCCTCGGCCTTTCTGGCCTGTTTGTAGGTGCGCACCTTGGCCAACGTCTCTGTCGAGGTGATGTCCGCGACGGACATGAAGGTGCCGGCGCGGCCGTAGTCGCCGGCCGCCTCTTCCCAACCGGGGGGGCGGACACCGAGCTGCTTGCCGAGAAGGGCCACGAAGATCCTGGCCTTCTGGTCCCCGAAGCCGGGCAGCGCCTTGACCCGCTTCAGGAGCTCGGTGCCCGACTGCGCTCCGCGCCACACGGCGTCGGCCTCGCCGCCGTACTCCTCGACCAGGACCTTGCACAACTCGTGCACGCGCCCGGCCATGGACCCCGGGAAGCGGTGCAGCGCGGGTGGCTTGGCGAACAGCGCCCGCAGCTCGTCGGGGTCCATCTCCGCCATATCGGCCGCGTCGAGGCGTCCACCCAGCCGGCTCTTGAGCTCCAGCGGGCCGTGGAAGGCCCATTCGAGGGGAACCTGTTGGTCGAGCACCATGCCGACGAGGAGCGCCAGCGGCTCTCGCGACAGGAGCTGGTCGGCGGCGGCGTCGCCGGAGAGGGCGAGCGACGGCGTGGGGGTCGGCATGGGCACGATTGTCGCGCCGTTCCGATCAGGCCGAGCGAGGGTCTGGCGCCTCGGGGTCGATCCCGTACCGGGTGATCGCGTCGGCCACGTCCTCCGCCTTGCCCTCGCCAGTGGCTGCCAGGCCCTGGAGCACGCCCACGACGACGTGGGCGGCATCGGTCTCGAAGTGGCGGCGGAGCGCGGCACGGGTGTCCGACCGGCCGAAGCCGTCAGTGCCCAGCGCGACGAAGTGCGCCGGGACCCATCGGGCGACCTGGTCGGGGACCATCTTCATGAAGTCGGTCACAGCCAGCACGGGGCCCTCCGCCGCCGCAAGCGCCCCGGTCACGTACGGCGTCCGTGCCGGCTGGCCGGGATGGAGGCGGTTCCACCGCTCCGCGGACAGAGCGTCCTCTCGCAGCGACTTGTACGACGTCACCGACCAGAGCTCGGCCCCCACGTCCCAGTCCTCCGCCAGCAGGCGTCGAGCCTCCTCGGCCGCGCCGTACGCCGTCCCCGAGAACAGGATGGTCGCCCGCCGGCGGGCGCCGTCCGGCGCCGGCGCGAAGCGGTACAGCCCTCTGACTACCCCCTCCTCGACCCCGCCGCCGGGGGGGAGGGCGGGCATCAGGTAGTTCTCGTTGTACAGGGTCAGGTAGTAGAAGCGGTCCTCGGGGCTCGGGCCGTACATGCGCCGGATGCCGTCGCGGACGATCACCGCCAGCTCGTAGGCGAAGGCCGGGTCGTACGCGGCCACGTTCGGGACCGTCGACGCGAGGACCAGGGACTGGCCGTCCTCATGCTGGAGGCCCTCACCGTTGAGCGTGGTCCGCCCGGCCGTGGCGCCCATCATGAAGCCGCGGCCCCGCATGTCACCGAACGCCCAGACGAGATCGCCCGTCCGCTGGAAGCCGAACATCGAGTAGAAGATGTAGAAGGGGATCATGGCCGTGTTCCACGTGGCGTAGGCGGTGCCCGCCGCGGTGAAGCTCGACATCGCCCCGGCCTCCGTGATCCCCTCCTCCAGGATCTGGCCCTGCTGGCTCTCGCTGTAGGAGAGAAGGAGGCTGGCGTCGACGGGGGTGTAGCGCTGTCCGAAGGGCGCGTAGATCTTCACCTCCTTGAACAGCGCGTCGAGGCCGAAGGTCCGGCCCTCGTCCGGGATGATCGGCACCACCCGCTGGCCGATCCCGGGATCGCGCAGCAGGTTCCGCAGCAGGCGGGCGAAGGCCATGGTCGTGGAGACCGCCTGCTTGCCGGAACCCGCCAGGACCTCGGCGAAGGCCTGGTCGCCGACGGGCGGCAGCGGCTTGCTGCGGACCACCCGCTTCGGCACGCTGCCCGCCAGCGCCCGCCGCCGTTCCATCAGGTACTCGTGCGCCTCCGATCCGGGCGCCGGCCGGTAGTAGGGCGGCATCTTCGTGTCGAGCGCATCCTCCGGGATCTCGTCGTGGAGGTACAGGCGGTCCCGCAGCGTGAGGAGCTGGTCCT
>Ga0066705_10000594_pt1 | contig 10742 bp, 7 predicted proteins | sample GraSoiAngelo_154_FD_66506 | JGI IMG/M metagenome (GOLD analysis project Ga0066705, IMG submission 66506) | Grasslands soil microbial communities from the Angelo Coastal Reserve, California, USA - 14_1009_13_20cm | ecosystem: Environmental > Terrestrial > Soil > Grasslands | place: USA... | reverse complement strand
ACTGATTCGGCTGTCGGAACGCCAGACAACTGTTTGTCAGCGCTTGTCCTACAACGCCGGTTAGACAGGCTCCGCGCCGGCCTGTTCAAACTGATTTGGTTCGTCGGCACTCCTTTTCCTGGAGCGCTCTTCGAGTTTTAACTTTTAAACCGTTTCAAACTCGGTTGTTTATCACGCACATTTTACATTGCGCGCGTTTGCTAAGTCGCTCCGGCCCTGTAAGGTATGCAGCCAACTTGAAACGGAAAACAAAGCAGCCCGCGCGCAGCCAGGCCACGGAAGGGAAGTCACGGTTCGCCGCGCACTTCTCGCATGTCCTGCTGGTCCTCTCTGGAATGCTGCTCATGGTCCTGATTCATTACCTGTTCTTCCCTGGCACAGGCCGCGTCTGGAATTTGTCTCAGGAAAAGAAAAGCTCGACGCCTCTCAAAACCGGCCAGGCTCCGCGTTGGGGAAAAGTCGAGTACGTTCCGCTGGCGCTGGACCGCCCCGAGGAGTACTTCACCAACGCTATCGAGAAGCCGCTCAAGACCCGCTGGGTTCTCCGAAAACCGTCCGACCAGCAGGTAGCAGAACTGTTCGGCTCGCTGGAACTGAGCGAACCAGCCCGTTCATTCCTGCTCGATCAAACTCACTGGCAGCACGTGGCCGATACCATCGAGATCACCCCGCCGGCAGAGGTCATCATCAATCTGCCGCAACAGGCGCGCGGCAAGCTCTATACGGAGCTGGCCCGATATCCCGAGAACGTTCCGCAACGCATTCCCTTTACCTTCCGCAAGGATGGATTCGATGACTGGTTCGCCGAATGCGGGTTGGCGAAGGAAAAGATTGATCTGGTCCGGAAGCTTAGCTTCGTCAGGGACGAGAACCTTTGTTTTGCCGATGCTTCCGTCTTTAGCGAAGTCTCCACGCCCAGTGAAACAATGTGTCTGCTCAAAAGTCTATGGCGCGTTTCGACCTTCATGATGCGCATCAAGATCGATTCGGAAACGGATGTGGACGCCCTTTTGAAGTACTGGGACAAAGCCGGACCGGCCCAGCAATACAAACCGCTCCTGGAATCGATGGGCCGCATTGCCGAGGGCAGCAGCATTAACATCTCCTATTTCCTGCCCTCCTTCGCCCGTTTGCGCCTTTATACGTATCCGCGTCCGGAGGATTCGCACGGCCTGCAGGAGGATTGCTTTTGGAGCGCCATGAATTTCTTCAACGAAAAGCCCGACGACCGGCTCTTCGATCCCACTTTTAAAGACAAGCAACTCCTCACCGAATATTATCGCGTGCCGGAGAAAGAAAAGCAGTTCGGTGATTTGCTGCTGCTGGTTGGTCCTGGCCAGAACGCGCTCCATATGTGTGTCTATCTTGCCGATGAAGTCGTATTCACGAAGAACGGCGCCAATGCCATTCAGCCGTGGGTCCTCATGAAAGTTCCCGAAATGTTGGCCATCTACCAGCGGCTCCGGCCCTTTGAGATTATTTTTTATCGGAAGAAAAACCTCCCGGTGGTGACCGCATCAGGCGATCTGCAGGCCCACCAGCAGCCAGACTGATCTCTTCCGGTCCATGATCCGCTTGCTGCCTACTCTCTGCATCGGCTTGCTCGCATCGTTCACGGCATCGGCATCGCCCGCCGCAATTGTGACCGAGAATCATTCCGACTATTCCCCCCATTTGCAGGAACTGCAGAGGCGCGTTCCAGCAGGCTTTACCATTGTGCTGCAGCAGCCCTTTATCGTTCTCGGTGACGAGGTGCCCTCGGTGGTTCGCCGTCGTTCGACCAATACCGTCAAATGGGCTGTCAGCCGGCTGAAGAAAGATTTTTTTACCAGCGACCCTAAAGAGATCATCGACATCTGGCTCTTCAAAGACAAAGAAAGCTATCAGCGCCACAGCCGCGAGCTCTTCGGTGACAAGCCGAGTACTCCCTTCGGCTATTATTCGGCGGAGCACCGCGCGCTGATCATGAATATCGCTACCGGTGGCGGAACGCTCGTTCATGAAATCGTCCATCCCTTCATGGAGGGCAACTTTCCAAGCTGCCCGGCCTGGTTCAACGAGGGGATGGGCTCGCTCTTCGAGCATTCGGAAGATCGCAATGGCCACATTCATGGCCTCACCAATTGGCGGCTGCCTGCTTTGCAAACTGCCATCAGACAAAAGAAGGTCTCTTCCTTTGAGACGCTGCTTTCGACAACGACTGCCCAGTTCTACGGCGAAGCTGGCAGCTACAACCAGCATTATGCTCAGGCGCGTTATCTCTGCTACTACCTCCAGGAGAAAGGCCTTCTCAAATCTTTTTACCGTGAATTCAGCGCCAACGTTGAGCGCGATCACACGGGCTTGACTGCCTTGCGAAAGGTTCTACGCACCGACGATCTCGCGCAATTCCAGAAGCAATGGGAGACCTTCGTCCTGATGTTGCGGGAGTAGCCGGAAGCTTTTCCGCACGCCGAAAAATCCCAAAACCGCCGAGTAGATCGAAGCCGCTACGGCTGATTTGGCCCTGCAGCCGAATCGCCGGAATTTGTGCTCCGGCTCATCGGTAGTATTTTCAAATAGTTCGATTGATCCAGTCGTCTGAGTTATATGGCCCGGTTCCTCTGGCTTCTACTGATTGCTGTGCTCGCTGCCCGCACGACTTTGGGCGCTGCGGCCGAGCCTGCCGTGACGCTCTATGTCCAATTCGTCCGGGGCACCAATGAACAAAAGCCAAAGCAACCGAATTGGAAACTGATCGGGCCAAAGCTAAGCAAGCGCCTTTCCCCGGTGTTTAAGTGGCAGAACTATTGGGAGGTGAGCCAGCAAGCTGTCGGAGTCTATCCAGCCAAGGTAGCCATGGTGCCCTTGGACGAAAGCCGCCGATTGGAACTGGAATTGGTCAACGCCAAAGAAGTCGAGATGCGGGTTTACCAAAACCGGAGTCTCACGAGGAAATTGCGCCAGGCGATCCAGTCCGATCATATGGAAATCATCGGCGGAAGCCGCGAGCGTGAAACCTGCTGGTTTGTGGTGGTCAGGCATGACAAACCACAGACCAAGGATGGCGAATGAGAAAGGTACGAACCTGCCGTTCTATTTCTAATCCGGTGGTGCGTGCGGCAGAAAGCGCACTTTTCGAACGTAACCGGCATCGTTTTCAGTGATTAGCAAATTGCCATCGTAATCCATCGTGATCTGTCTTAGTTTGCTGACCTTGAAATCGGTAGGGTTATCGTAAAACCACGAGCCGTCCCCTGAATGGGACGAAGAGGTTCCAGTGCCATTCAGGAACAGATGAATATACCCATCTGTGTCCACATACCAGAGCTGGCTTCCATTGTCCGTGCCGACGAAGTACGCGCCCGAGGGTAGAAACCAGATCGCGCGGGGTTGGTTCAATCCAGTGTCGAGGGCCAACGCACCGTCGCCACCGCCGCCGAAGCCGCCATTGCCGGCTATGGCCGTTCGCGTGCCGCCGGCTTCCATTCGAAAGACCTTATTGCCTGTGCGATCGCTGGCCACGAGCACGCCGGTCGGATCGACTGCGATATTGCCCAGTTGGCTGAAGCTCGATGATACCACGGTAATCCCATTAGTTGAATCCCAGCTCTTGAGCTGATAGCCCGCCGCGTAGTAGACCAGCGACTCATCCGGGCTGACCCACAGACCCCGCCCCTCTGAAATTGGGCCGCCGTTTTCCACAAGGGCGGTCGCGATGCCATTCGTATCGACCTTGCGAATGTAGCCGTTGTCGCGATCCAGAATATAAAACGTGCCATCCTCCTGGACCCAAAGCCCGTTGGGATTGTTCAGCGCGACAAATTTCGCTGGCGCGGGATTTGTTTCGCCATTACCGGCCGCGTTCATGCCAGCTACGGTAAAAATCCGACCGTCTGGAAGAACCTTGCGAATGGAATGGGCCTCTTTGTCGGCAATATAAATATTTCCGGCACGGTCGGCCATAGCAATGTGCGGATGAGAAAGTTCCGCGTTTGTTGCCGGGCCGCCTTCGAACGAGGCCTGCCAATTGTTGCACGGACTGCAGATGGTTCCGCCAGATCCAGCAACAGTGCTGAGCACTCCATAGGATTGGACCAGATTGGTAAATCCAGCATCGCCTGACAAATCGACCGCCAGCGGTCGATAAAAGCCGGTTTGTCCTGAAACATCCACCGTCACCTGAGCGACGATATCTGTCGAGTAAGCGTTCTTTTGTGGCAGCCACGGTCCATCGACGGTTGCCGCCTTTTGGATGGTGACCACCCCGTTGAGAAAGGCATTGCTGACGATTAGCGTCCCGTCCGCTGAAAACGAAATCACCTGGAAATCATCCGCGTGCGAGAAAAAAGAGGCGAAGACCGCCAGGACGACACAAAACTTCTGCTTCACAAAATAACTCAAATCTCGTCCTGGATCGGGGCGACTATATCCCTTTCCGCGAGAATGGCAAGTCAGTCCTCCAAGGTCGTTTCCAATCGCGCGAGCACTTCGGGGTCACGTACGTCAACCCATGGTCCCTCGATCTCCACTCCGGCGATCCGATGTCCTGTCGTGACCATCTGATTGATCGCGTCGGTTAACTCGTATTCTCCGCGCGAAGTTTTTTTCAACCTGGCCGTAAATTCAAAAAGCACAGGACGGAAGATATAAATCCCGGCGTTATACCACGCTTTTTGTGTTGGCTTGAGCCATCCCTCTTTTCGGAGTTGCTCCAATTGCGCCGCAGTCGGCTTCTCGATCAATCGGGAAAGGCAAAAGTCTTCATCAAAAAAGTTCAAGCCGCCCTTCGTCACATCTTCACTTCCGGTGACCGTCACCAAACCAGAAAACTGTCCGGCATTGAAGCGCCAGAGCATTCGGGCATAGGTCTCCGGCTTTACCAGGATATCACCATACGTGAGCAGGAACGGATCAAGACCAACGAACCGTTGTGCGAGCTCGGGCGCTTTTCCAGTGCCATCCTGGACCAGTTGGCGGCCATACTCGATCTTGACGCCGAGTTTGCTGCCATTGCCAAAAGAGTTCTCGATTATCTCCGCCCGGAACCCGGTGACGATGAATAACTCCACGATGCCGCTCTGGTGCAGCCCTTGTATTATATGCTGCAGGATCGGTTTCCCCTGGACCTTGAGCATTGGCTTGGGACATTCGTCGGTCAGGTCGCCCATCCGGGTTCCCTTTCCCGCGGCTAGAATTAACGCTTTCATTAAGCTGCGGTAACATCGGCAAACCGGCCAGGCGAGACAACGCTTTTCCGCTCATTCATTCGACGACCCGGAACGGAAATGACAAAACGTTCATTCGTTGTTGCCTTTTTTACACGACTCTGGTTCACTGCCGATCACTCCAACGAAGGGCGTAATGGCGGCAAATTGCTGAGTGCTATGCTGTTGTCTCGAAGGGTCCAGTATAAGTAATTATTATGTTTCGACTTCGCACGGTCGGTTGGTTGGTCATAATAACAGTTTGGGGCTTCACTTCTGAGCTTCACGCCGATTTCGTGAGTTATTTCGACCATGCGCCAGGACCAGGCACACACTCGTGGACCCTGGTATTTCCTGAACTAACGGACGGTTCGTGGGGTTTTCTTACCAATTTTAACGACGGCGTCACTACTCCCGTTGCGCTGTCGAGCTTTGTCAGTAACAACGTTACACCCGGCTCCGCAAGCAGCACTCCGGCCCCCGGGACGCCGACATATAATACATTTAACGGGTTTGTTGATTTCAAGGGCTCTCCCAGTGAGGCTATTCAGCTCGCCAGCAATAATTCTTTTGTCGTGCTGACCTTCAGCAATCTCAATCCGAGCCTCCGTTACAATTTCAAAGGGAGCGCGGTTCGCGGCGGGGCCGGCGATTACACCAACCGCTGGACGAAAATCACGATCTTAGGCGCTACTTCGGCCGCGGCTGCGCATACCGCCAACGCATTAACCTCCGTCCAGGCCCCGTCCGATCTGGGGCCGAACGACGCCGCCATTTGCTTTGGTCAGAATAACCTTCCCAACCAGGGCGATATGGCCGTTTGGGACGATATCAATCCGGGGTCTGACGGAATCTTCCAAATCGTTTGCACGCGCTACGTCGGCTACGTGCCGAACGGAAGCTCACTGGGAATGCCCGCCTACGCGATCACAGGCATCCGGCTCCAGGAGTTTTCTCCCGACCCTGCAATCATCATGAGCGGGCCTTCGCCTTCTTCAGCCAGTGTGGATGAGGGCCAGACCGCTTCTTTCCAGGTGATCGTGTCCGGCACCGCTCCAAAGTTTGAATGGGTTCGAGAGGACGGACAGCCGCTGCTGCATGCGGTTGCAACTAACCGCTCAACGCTCACGCTTACCAATATCGATTTCGCGGATGCCGGTGCTTATCGCGTGCGGGTTTTCAACAGTATCAGCATCAAGGACAGCGATCCAGCCACGCTAAGGGTTACACCCGATCGCATCCCTCCGACGCTCCTCGCCGGGCTGGGCTATGCTGATCGGACGAATTTCCTTGTCACGTTCTCCGAACCTTTAGATGCGACCAAGGTTCTCGAACCGAGCGCGCTTCAAATCCGTCTCACGTCCGGTGGCGGAACTTTGCCACTGTTCCGCGGCACGTTTACCAACGGAACCAATTTGCTGCTTTCTACTGCGATTCCTCGGACCGCCAGCTTGAATTATTCTGTGAGCGCGAATGCCGGAGCTGTCACGGATCGATACGGCAATCTCTCCGCTGCTGGCGATGTTCCGATCTCCGCCCAGGTCCTCCTGCTCAACTTCACTGGAACGCCCTGGAAGTTTCGCAGCGATGGAACGGATCTCACAAACGCTTGGTACTTGGGTTCGGCTTATGACGATTCTTCCTGGTCGAATGGAATCTCGGTTTTCGACGGCAAGACGACGCCACGCACGAGCATTGGAGGGTTCGCCGTGACAACCCAACTCCCATTGACGAACAGTCTCTGGCCGACCACGACCGGTGTTATTCCCACCTATTACTTTCGCACGCATTTCACGCTGGCGACTACGCCGGAGCATGTGCTTTCCTTGAAGCTGCGAACGTTAGTGGATGATTTCGAAGATTTCTTCCTCAACCAGCAGGAAGTCTACCGGAATCCGGGTTACCCAGCGAGCGCTTCGGCGCCGAGCTTCGGTTACTCTGGCGGGACCGCGGTCGGGACCGCGGCAGTGGCAGGGCCATTCGATATTGATCCGGACAGGCTGCGGGCTGGCGACAACATCGCCGCCGTGATGGTGAATCAGGCGACTGCCGCAAGCACGGATGTGACGTTCGCTTATGAGTTGCTGGCGACCATCGACCGCTTCACCGCTGCCCCTCGCCTGGCGATTGGCCCCGATCCCAGTTCACCCGGCCACATATTAATCAACTGGGACGATGGTGGAGAGCTGTATGAGGCCTCGGAAATCGATGCAGCTTCCGGTTCCTGGAGCAAGGTTTTAGGCATTATCGGCAGTTCTTACAGCTTTGCGCCGGGCGCGACTCAGAGGTTCTTTACCATCCGGCAATAATTCGTCCGTTATTCGCGTCCATTCGCGTGATCAGCGGGCATTAACCCAGTTCTCGAATGGCGCTTTTCCTGAGGTTGCGGATTGATTTTCGGGCTTCGTTGTTTTAGGGTTCCTTATCCAATAATGCGGTCGTGATGGAAGGGACGCGCCTTTAGGTGCTCACCTGTGTGTGTTCCACCGGTCCATGTTGCAGTAAGCGTGACTTTTCAGCACAAACGTTTCCGTCGAAGTCTGGACTGGTGGCTCACTGCCGCCGTGTGTATTTGCCTGGAGACCAGTTCGCGCGCCGAGTTCGTTGGCTTCTTTGACCATGCCCGTGGACCGGAGACACATGAATACACGTTGAGCTTTTTTGCGACCACGAGTGGCTCCTCGGGTCTTTTTACGAACATCAGCGATGGGGTCACAACCTCGGTTCGACTCACCTCGACGGTGAGCAACGGACCCAACGCCATTCTGACAGGCAGCCTGGCGGGTGTTCCCGCGCCCGGCACACCTGCTTACGAAACGTTCAACGGCTATGTCGATTTCGCCACAAACAGCTTTGCCGCGGCAATTCAAGTTCCAATCGGCTCCTATTTGATTTATACGTTCAGCAATCTCAACCCTTCTCTGCGCTACACCGTCCAGGCAACGGCCGTCCGCGGTAATTCTCTCTACACCAACCGCTGGACCAAAGTCACAATCCTCGGCGCGGATTCTGCCGCTCCGGTCCACACGCCCAATGCCGTGACCAGCACGCAGGCTCCCGCGGACCTGGGCACTCAGGATGTCGCGCTGCTCTTCGGCCAAAACCATCTCCCCAATCAGGGCGATATGGCGGTATGGGAAGATATCAACGCGGGCGCCGACGGAATGATCCAGATTGTATCGACTCGGTATACGGGGTTCGTGCCGAATGGCGGTTCCTCGACCGCCGGCAATCCGCCTTACGGCTACGCCATCAGCGTCATTCGCCTCGAAGAAATCACGCCAACGGCAGTGGTCATCGCCAGCGGCCCTTCACCCGCCTCGCTCACGACCGAAGAGGGCCAACCTGCCTCGTTCACTGTGCAGGCCGCCGGCACCGCCCCGCGCTATGAATGGTTTCGCGACGATGGCCAGCCGATTGTGCGCGCGGTAAATATCAATAGCTCCGTTCTCACCATCACCAATGTTCAGTCCGCTGATGCGGGCCTTTATCGCGTTCGCGTGACCAACAGCATCAGCAGCATTACGAGCGGGACGGTGCGCCTGACCGTGAACGCGGATCGAACTCCGCCCGCGCTCCTCTCGGGGCTTGGCTTTGTGAATGGCAGCAGCTTCGTCCTTAACTTTTCCGAACCGCTCAACACCACCAGGCCTTTGGCGCCCGGCGCATTTCATATCCATCTCAGTTCGGGCGGGGGCGACCTGGCGATTTCTACGGCTGTCTTTACTAATGGAACCAACGTTTATATTTCGACTTCAACAAGCCGCGCGCCGGACATGAATTATTCCGCCACTGTCGATGCCAATGCTGTCTACGACATGAGTGGCAATGGGCTCGCCGCAGGCACGATTGCACTTTCTGCAGAGGTTGCGCTGTTGAGCTTCAGTGACACTCCCTGGAAGTACAATGCCGACGGCCAGAATCTCGGCATTGATTGGTTTGCTGACCCTGGTTATGACGACAGTGGGTGGGCTGACGGTTTTTCCGTGTTCGATGGCAAAACTCCACAACCGCCGGGCCGGACGAGCGTTGCGGGTCTTCCTGTCGCCACTCAGTTGCCGCTCACGAACGAGTTTTACTCCGCGACGACGGGCGTGATCCCGACTTATTACTATCGCACCCACTTCAACCTCGCCACAACGCCCGATCATGTCCTTTCTCTGAAACTGCGCACGCTTGTCGATGATTTTGAAGATTTCTTCCTCAATGGCCAGGAAGCGTATCAAAACCCGGGCTATCCCCCCAATAACCCCCCGCCCGCATTTGGCTATTCAGGCGGAACCGCTGTGGGAACGGCCTCTATCCTTGGGCCCTACGACGTCGCGACCAACAGACTCGTCGCCCGGGACAACATCGCCGCTGTGATCGTCAACCAGGTCAGCGGGGGAAGCTCCGACACGACTTTTGCCTACGAATTGATCGCCACCATAGACCGATTCGAGCTTGGGCCGCGCCTGGCCATCAGCCGCGACGCGAGCAATGGAACAATCACGCTCACGTGGCCTGCTGGTTCGGGCGCGCAGCTCTACGACACGGCCACCGCAGATGCAACCGACCCAGCGGCATGGAATTTGGTGACGGATGCGAGCGATGGTTCCTACAGCTTTACGCCTTCGGGCACGCAGCAATTCTTCACGCTGCGGAGGTGAGGACATCGCAACGCAGCGCTTCGGCGGGAGCCTAGAAGCGAGGTGAGCCCCGCGTCACGTCCGTAATTTAACAATACGCCGCTTGAGCGTTTTCCATTACTTAGATTGCCCCGAGCCGCTTCCGTTTTCTAAACCCCGTCAGGGGTTTAGGCCGCGTTGTAAATTTATTTGCTTTTTTAGGCAGAGAACATTTAGCGCAGTTTGCTAAAAAAATTGAAAAATTGTTGTTGCCAAAAACTGATTCAGTCGTAATTTCCAGTCCGATTCACGAATCTTCCTCGTGATGCAGGCATCTTCAAGTCCGCGGCCGGTCTTGTGTTGGTTGGTAACTTTGCAGTTTTTACAAAAATTTGAGCTTGAGCATACAACATATGAAAACAGGACGAATTGTCGCAAGTAGACTCGGATTTGGAATAATCGGCAACTGGCCGGCGGGGTTGGCCGCAAGCGCCTGCTTATTGGCAATGAGCGCCTTAGCGCAGGTGACGCCCCTCTCAGTCGGACCAAGCGGCGTCGGGCCGTTGCCATTTGATTCACAACCAACTTTGGCCCAGGGATGGTCGACCCTCTCCATCCCCACAAACCATTTTGATGTGACCAACATTACGCAAATGGATGTAGCTGTGGAGACCAATGACGTCGCGGCTATCATCACACCGCTCGGCAGCTCCGCAACGGTCAATCCACCCAGCGGCAATGCCATCGCTCGCTGGAACTCGGTGAACCACAATATCCAGACTCGCCCAACCGGCAATGCCTATATCGATCTGCTCCTGACTCTGCAGAACGACTCGGGCAGCGATAAGAACGCCATCACGATTGATTATGATTTCGGTGCGCTGCTTCCCGCAAACACGACCGAAGGTGAAGATGAGGGCCTTGCGGGACAGCGGGCCTATTACAGCCT
>Ga0066705_10000593_pt1 | contig 10744 bp, 7 predicted proteins | sample GraSoiAngelo_154_FD_66506 | JGI IMG/M metagenome (GOLD analysis project Ga0066705, IMG submission 66506) | Grasslands soil microbial communities from the Angelo Coastal Reserve, California, USA - 14_1009_13_20cm | ecosystem: Environmental > Terrestrial > Soil > Grasslands | place: USA... | reverse complement strand
GGCCAGGACGCCCGCGAGCAGAGCCACGACCCGCACCATGGGCCGGCGCCACATGCCGACGGCGACGATGGCCGACACTGCGAGCAGGGGAATACCGACGTACGCGGTCCACTCGGCTCCGTTGCCCGTGAACCGGTCGGAGACCGAGTGGCGCACGGACGCGGGGGCGAGTTGCTGGGCCGCGGTGGGCACCACGAACCCCAGTGCGTCGCTGACGTAGACGTCGGTGGGCTGGAGGGGACCACCCGTGATGCGCTGGGGGCCGAAGAACTCGACCGAGAGCGGCCAGGCCAGCAGCAAGAAGGCGACTGCGGCGGTGACCGCCAGCGCCCGGAGCGCGTGCGGAAGCCGGGCCCGCACCTGCCCGGGGAAGAGGGCGGCGAGGATGACGGCCGCCAGACCGGCGGCAAGGGCCTCGGAGGTGGCCAGCTCCTCGGACAGCAGCACCTGTGTGGCGACGAGGATCCCAAGCACGGCCCCGGTCCGGAGGAACGGCCTCTGCTGGCGCACCAGGAGCTCGTCGAGGACCAGGAACATGAGCGGGGGAACGAAGACGACGACGAAGTGCAGATGTCCGTAGGCCTCGACGAGCACAGCGGGAGAGAACGCGTACACCAGGGCGCCCACGAAGGCGGCCATGCTGCTGTGCACGTAACGGCCGATCATGAGGTAGGCGCACCAACCCGACAGCGCCACGCCAGCGGTCACCGCGAGGTTGTAGGCGACCGTCGGGCCCAGCGAGAGCGTCACCGGAGACAGCACGAGCGCCAGCAGGGGCATCGCCGTGTTCCACATCAGATTGACACCCACCGGATAGTTCAGATGGTGGGTCACGAAGGGGTCGACCCGGTGGGCAACTGCGTAGGCGCCCCACCGCACGAACCAGATGAACAGCTGGGGGTCGCCCTTCACACCGATCCAGGAGTGTGCGGGTGACTGCCAGACGCGATGGAAGAGGAGGGCCGTCAGCGCGGTGAACGCCGCCAGAGCCGTGAGCGAGCTGCCCGAGCGGGCGCGGGTGCGAGGTCGCACCTCGATGCTGGCCGGCGACACGGCACGGGGACGTTAGCGGAAGGCTACGTTGCTCCCACGACCGGAGGGCAGGAGGGAGAGCCGGCGATGACCGATCTGACCTGGATGGACGCGTGCGCCCAAGCCGAGCTGGTGCGCAGCGGGCAGGCCTCACCTCCGGAGCTGGTGGCCGCGGCCATCGAGCGCATCGAGCGGGTAAACCCCCGGCTCAACGCGGTCATCCACCAGCGTTTCGACAAGGCCGTCCGGGAGGCGGCCGGCCCTCTCCCGGACGGTCCCTTCCGCGGCGTGCCCCTCCTCGTGAAGGACCTCGCCTGCCAGACCGAGGGTGACCCGTTCCATTGCGGCGCCAGGTTCCTGAAGGAGCTGGGCTGGACCGCCGACCACGACAGCGCGTACATCACCCGGTTCCGTCATGCCGGCTTCGTCATCGTGGGACGCACGAACGTGCCCGAGTTCGGCACGACCATCACGACCGAGCCGGAGGCCTACGGTCCGGCCCGCAACCCTTGGGACCCCGGCCACTCCACGGGGGGTTCCTCCGGAGGCACCGGGGCGGCGGTCGCCGCCGGCATGACGCCCGTCGGCCACGGCAACGACGGAGGGGGGTCGATCCGCATACCGGCCAGCGAGTGCGGTGTCGTCGGCCTGAAGCCCACGCGGGCCCGTGTGAGCCAGGCGCCCGACGTGGGAGAGGCGTGGATGGGCAGCACCATCGACGGCGTTCTCACCCGCACCGTCAGGGACACCGCTGCGGTGCTCGACTGCATCGCGGGAGCCGAGCCGGGCGACCCGTACCCGGCGCCGCCGCTCACCCGGCCCCTGCTCCAGGAGGTCGGCGTCGATCCCGGCCCTCTCCGGATCGGCATCCTCGATCACCCCGTCCTCCCAGGGGTCCCCGCCGACGTCGAGGCCGCCGAAGCCGTGGCGGGCGCGGCCCGGCTGCTGGAGAGCCTCGGCCACAAGGTCGAGGTGAGCCACCCGGCCGCCCTGGAGGAGCCGGAGTTCCAGCAGCACTTCGTCAACATCGTGACCGTCGCCATGGCCACCGACCTCGAGACGTGGGGACGGCGCATCGGCCGCCCGGTGACGGACGAGGACATCGAGCCCGGCAACGCCGCCTTCGCCGCTCTCGGCCGGGGAGTCCCGGCGACCGCCTACCTCGCCTCGGTGGAGTGGATGCACGGCTACCAGCGGCGGATGGCGCGTTGGTGGGCGGAGGACGGCTTCGACATCCTCGTCTCGCCGGTGCTCAACGGGCCACCTCCCCGGCTCGGCTGGCTCACCGATCCCGAGCTGGGCATGGCTCGCGTCATCGAGCTGCTCCAGTACACCGCCCAGTTCAACCTCACCGGCCAACCCGCCGTCTCCCTGCCGCTGCACTGGACCGAGGGTGGGCTGCCGGTGGGCGTCCAGCTCGCGTCCGCCTTCGGCGCGGAGGGCGTTCTGGTCCGCATGGCCTCCCAGCTCGAGCAGGCGCAGCCCTGGGCCGGCCGCCACCCGCCCGTGCACGCCTGAGGGGAAGCGCTAGCCGGCGCGTCTCAGCTCTGCGGCCAGGTGAAGGGTCAGGGGCTCTCCTACCGCGGCCATCCGCAGGGCGTAGCGCATCACGTCGCCGTCGACGGTGAGGTCGCGCTCTATGGCGGTCACCTCCTTCGCTGAGCCCGTACGGGCGACGGCACTCGAGCGCAGGCGGATCGTGGCGCCGTCGAAGGTGCCCTCGGCCACCTCGACGACGCCCGTGGGGTGGGCGAGCACCAACTCGACGCGGCCGGCCTCCGGGACCCGCCAGTACCCGTTCTCGGCGTGCAACGGTCTGCCGTCCGCGCTGTGGCTCGTACGCTGCGCGTACGAGACGAAGGGCTTGCCGACATGGCCGAAGGTGACCGTCTCGTCGTAGTCGAAGGGCTCGATCGTCGGGTACTCCCCGTGGCCCCGCCCGGACCAGGTACCGAGCAGCACGGCCAAGCCGGCGACGTCGGGGTGGATTGGGGCGCCCACGTCGCCAGCATCGCACGACGCCGGCGGGCCGTGCCGTGTGGCGGCCGCGTACAGTCGCGCCCCGTGGAGGTCGGCCTTGGAAGCAATCGTCGCCGCGCTCGCTGAGCAGCAGGACGAGCTCGCCGGCCTGTTGTCGGAGCTGGAGGGACCCGACTGGCAGCGGCCTTCCCGCTGTGAGGGCTGGACGGTTGCGGACGTCGTCCTCCACCTGGCCCAGACGAACGAGCTGGCGGTGGCCAGCGCGGGAGGGGGCTTCTCTCAAGCGCTCGGTGCGCTCTCTGACGGAGCCGCCGGGCCGGCAGGGTCGGTGGACGATGGCGCCGCCCTCATGGTCGAGCGTGAGAGAGGGCAGCCGGGAGCGGCGGTCGCCGCCCGCTGGCAGGCGGGAGCGGGGGCGCTCTGCCAGGTCCTGCGGGGCTGCGACCCGCACGTGCGCGTGGCGTGGGTGGCCGGGGACCTCTCCGCACGGACCCTGGCCACGACCCGTCTGGCCGAGACGTGGATCCACACCGGCGACGTGGCCGCGGCTTTGCGCATCACTCCCAAGCCGGCGGACCGTCTCTGGCACATCGCCAGGCTGGCCTGGCGGACGCTGCCGTACGCGTTCGCCCGGGAGCGCCGGGGCCTCGCCGGGCCCGTCGCCTTCCGTCTGCGGGGGCCCGGGGGCGACGCGTGGGACTTCCTTCCCGACCAGGAGCCCGTCACGACCGTCCGAGGCGACGCGACCGAGCTGTGCCTGGTGGCAGCGCGGCGCGTCGATCCCCATGACACCGGCCTGCGCGGCGAGGGGCCCGACTCCCGCGCCGTGCTCGAGCTGGTTCGCACCTACGCCTGATCGAAGGCGTCCCTGGAGGAGTTGACATGACCGTGCCCGCACACGACCGCCCCCACGAGGGACCTGCCGGTCCCCCCGTGTTGCCGTCGCTCTCGGCTCTGAGGGTCGTCGAGCTCGGTGCGTGGGTCACCGCGCCTGCGGCGGCGGGCATCCTTTCCGACTGGGGTGCCGACGTGATCAAGGTCGAGCCGCCAGCAGGTGATCCCTCCCGGGCGCTCTACCAGTCGCTCGGCGCGTCGGTCACCGAGAACCCCACGTTCGCCTTCGACAACCGCGGCAAGCGCAGCGTCGTGCTCGACCTCTCCGGGGAGGCGGACCGGAGCCGCTTCGACGGCCTGCTCGACTCGGCCGACGTGTTCGTCACCAACGTCCGGGCCGGAGCGCTGGAACGGCTGGGGCTGGGACCGGACGAGACCCTCCGTCGCCACCCTCGGCTCGTGTACGCGGCGATCAGCGGGTTCGGCGCGGTGGGCCCGGACCGAGACCGCCCGAGCTATGACGTCGGCGCGTTCTGGGCGCGCACCGGCCTGTCTCATCAGCTGGCTGTGCCCGGCTTCCCGCCGGTGAACGTTCGCGGCGCGGTGGGAGACCACGCCACGGCCATCGCAGCGGTGGCGGGCATAATGGCGGCGTTGTTCGAGCGGGAGTCGAGCGGCGCGGGTCGTGTGGTCGACATCGCCCTGCAGCGGGTCGGCGCCTACTGCGGCGGTTGGGACCTGGCCATCCAGGCGGGCTTCGGCCGGGTGCTCGCGGGCGAGGACCGGCAGAAGAGCAGGACGCCGCTGCTCAACTCCTACCGGACGGCCGACGACCGCTGGCTCTTCCTGACCGGGCTGGAGGTGGCGCGCCACTTCGCCCAGGTGTGCAGGACGATCGGCCGCCCCGACCTCGTGGAGGACCCGAGGTTCCTCACACCGCGGGACCTTCGCCGCAACAGCGCGGAGTTCATCGCCATCCTCGACGAGGTGTTCGCCGGCAGGACGCTCGAGGGGTGGGCGCAGCTCTTCGAGGCCGAGGGGATCTGGTGGGAACCGGCCAGCACGCCTGCGGAGGTGCTCGACGACCCTCAGCTCGTCTCCAACGGCGGGTTCGTGGACGTGGTGCTGGGAGACGAGCCGGTGCGGCTGGCTGCGGGCCCTGTGTCGTTCCCGACCGAGCCACCGCCCCGGGCGCGGTGCGCCCCCGCCCTCGGCGCCCACACCGACGAGGTTCTCGGCGCGCTGGTTCCGCCGTCCGCCTGAGACGACCGGGGCGTCGTGAAGAGCCGGGCGCCAACGCTCTTGACGGGACATTTCGAAACGACTACATTTTGTTTCGATACCTGCAAGAGGAGCGGAGATGGCGCGCGCCCTGGAGCTCGACGAACCACACCCCCACACGACCCCCGGCCTCCCGGGCCGGCCCCGCAGCACGGAGGCCGACCAGGCCATCCGGGCCGCCACCCTCGACCTGCTGGCCCGCGACGGCTATGCCAACCTCACGATGTCGGGTGTGGCCGGCGCCGCCGGAGTCTCCACGGCGACCCTCTACCGGCGGTGGCGCTCCAAGCTGGAGCTGGTCGTGGGCGTTCTGCGGGCCCACGTCGAGGAGAGGCCGATCCCCAACACCGGATCGCTGGCGGGCGACTGCAGGGCGCTCCTTCACGGCCAGGTGGAGGCAGTGCTGACCTCGCCGTCGGCCGCGGTCATGGCCGGGCTGGTGGGCGAGCTGGCCCGCAACGCCGAGCTGGCCGACGCGTTCCGCGCCACGCTGGTGCAGCCGCGCCGCCACGAGCTCCACGAGATGCTGGACCGGGCGGCGACCCGCGGTGAGCTGAGACCCGACGTCGACTACGACGTCGTCGCCGACCTCCTGTACGGGCCCCTGCACAACCGCCGGTTCATCACCGGCCAGGTCATCGCCTTCGCGCTCGCAGACGAGCTGGCCGAGCTGGTCCTCCGGGCCATCGCCGCCGAACCGCAGCCGTCCTGCCCGCCCACCCGGCGCCGGGGCGCGTGATGAGCGTGCTGCGATCGATCGAGCGGCCGGGCTCCGTCCGCGCGGGCCAGGACGGCCGCAAGTGGTGGATCCTCGCGGTGCTGTGCCTGTGCGTGATGGTCATCGGCGTCGACAACACGATCCTCAACGTGGCGCTGCCCTCGATCGTCCGCGCCCTGAACGCCAGCGGCTCGCAGCTTCAGTGGATGGTCGACGCGTACACCATCGTGTTCGCCTGTCTGCTCCTCACGGCCGGCTCGCTTGGCGACCGGTACGGCAGGAGGGGCGCGCTGACCTTCGGCCTGCTGTGGTTCGGGACGTTCTCGGCGGTGGCTTCGACCGCCTCGAGCCCTGCCATGGTGATCGCGGCCCGGGCGCTGATGGGGGTCGGCGGCGCTTTCATCTTCCCGACGACGCTCTCCATCCTCACCAACACCTTCGTCGATCCCCTCGAGCGCGGACGGGCGATCGGCGTGTGGGCAGGCGTGTCGGGCATCGGCATCGCCGTGGGGCCTCTGGCCGGCGGCTTCCTGGTGGAGCGCTTCGGGTGGTCCGCGGTGTTCCTGGTCAACGTGCCCATCTGCGCCACCGCGCTCCTGCTGACCCGCATCTTCGTGCCGGGCTCGGGCAACCGGCAGGAAAGCCCCCTGGACCCTCTCGGCGCCGCCCTGTCCATCCTGGCCCTGGTCCCCCTTCTGTACGGCATCATCGAGGCGCCCGACCACGGGTGGGTCACTCCCACCACGGTCACGAGCTTCGCCGTGGCGGCGGTGTTCTTCGTGGCCTTCTGGGTGTGGGAGCTGCGCTGCGACCAGCCCATGCTCGACGTCCGCTTCTTCCACAACCCGCGGTTCTCGGCCGCCTCGGCCACCATCACCCTGACGTTCTTCGCCCTCTTCGGGTCCACGTTCCTGCTGACCGAGTACTTCCAGTTCATCCTGGGCTACAGCCCGCTGAAGGCGGGCATGATGATGGCCCCTGTCGCCGTCGGGCTCATGGCGGGCGGTCCGGTCTCGCCTCGTCTGGTGGAGCGGTGGGGCACGACGCGCGTGGTGGTGACCGGGCTGACGGTCGTGGCCTGCGCCATGACCTCCTACGCCTCGGACACGATCATGTCCTCCTTCTCCGCCGGCCTCTTCGTTCGGCTGCTGTTCGGCCTTGGCATGGGGATCACCGCCGCGCCGGTGACCGAGTCGATCATGGGGTCTTTGCCGCCCCACAGGGCAGGCGTCGGCTCGGCGGTCAACGACACCACCAGGCAGACAGGCGGCGCCGTCGGGGTGGCCGTCCTGGGCAGCGTCTTCGCGGCCCGCTACCACGCCGCCATCGGGCAGCTGGGCTCGGTCCCCCAGGCGCTGCGGGCCACCGCCCGGGAGTCGATCGGGACCTCGCTCCAGGTGGCCAGGGGACTGGACCGCCCCCAGGCAGTCGCCCTACAGCGCGCCGCCCACCATGCCTTCCTCGCGTCCATGCGGGTGACCTTCGGCGTGGGCACGGCCATCGTCCTGGTGGCGCTGACCGTCGCCCACCGCTACCTCCCGGCCCGCGCCCTGGCGCCGGTCCCCGCGGCCGAGATCGAGCCGGACGCGCCGGAGGACGAGGCTCGCCACGCGCCCCTGGTCATAAGCGTGGAGAACGCCAGCGCCTGAGGCTCGCTCAGGGCTCTGCCGGTCGGCCGCGTCCCCTTGGGCCGTGGACGGGGATCAGGCGCCCGCCTCCTCCAACGCTCGGCGGACCAGGACCCGGACCAGGTGCTGGCGGAACTCCGTGCTGGCGTTCAGGTCCGACGGCGGGTCGGTGCCCTCCGCCGCCAGGTCCGCGGCGTCGGCGGCCGACGCGCCCTGGGACAGGGCCCGCTCCACGGCCCCGGCGCGGACCGGCGTCGTTCCCATGTTCACCAGGGCCACGCCGGTCGTCCCGTTGCGCACGGCGGCCACGCCCACGATCGCCCAGTCGATGGCACGCCGGTTGAACTTCTGGTACGACCAGCCGCCCTTCGCCTTGGGGACCCGGATCTCCACCAGCATCTCGTCGGGCGCCAGCGCCGTCTCGAGGAAGCCCCGGAAGAACTCCCCGGCCGGGATCTCCCGCCGCCCGCCCGGCCCCTGCGCCACGAGCGCCCCGCCCAGCGCCAGCACCACGGCCGGGAGGTCGGAGGCGGGGTCGCCGTGGGCCAGCGAGCCGCCGATGGTCCCCCGGTGGCGCACCTGGGGGTCGCCCACCAGGCCCGCGACGTGGGCCAGGATCGGCACCTCCCGCTCCAGGACGTCGGAGGTCTCCACGTCACGGTGGCGGGTCAGGGCCCCGATCGACACGCTGTCCCCGGTCGCCCGCACGTAGGAGAGGTCCTTCAACCGGCCGACGTCGATCAGCACGGAAGGCGTCGCCAGGCGGAGCTTCATCAGGGGCAGCAGGGAGTGGCCGCCCGCCAGGAGCTTGGCCTCGTCGCCGTGCTCGTGCAGCAGCGACACCGCCTCCTCGGCCGACGAGGCCCGCAGGTAGTCGAAGCTGGCAGGGATCACCGCTCCTCCTTCACATGCCTTGCCTGCTGGATCGCCTCCCACACTCGCCGGGGGGAGGCCGGCATGTCCAGGCCGGTCACCCCCAGAGGGGACAGGGCGTCGACCACCGCGTTGACGACCGCCGGGGTCGACGCGATGGTCCCCGCCTCCCCCACCCCCTTGACCCCCATGGCGTTCGTGGGGCTCGGGGTCACGGTGTGGCCGAGGATGAAGCTCGGCAGCTCGGCCGCGGAGGGAACGAGGTAGTCGGCGAGCGTGGTGGTTTGCAGGTTCCCGTCCTGGTCGTAGACCGCCTCCTCGAACAACGCCTGGGCGATGCCCTGGGCCACCCCGCCGTGCACCTGACCCTCCACGATCATCGGGTTCACCTGGTTCCCGCAGTCGTCCACCGCCACGTACCTGACCAGGTCGACCCGGCCCGTCTCCTGGTCGACCTCGACTACGGCCACGTGGGTGCCGAACGGGAACGTGAAGTTCGGCGGGTCGTAGGTGGTCGTGGCCTCGAGGCCCGGCTCCATGCCGTCGGGGAGGTTGTGGGCGGTGAAGGCCTCGAAGGCGACCGCTTCCAGCGCCATGGACCGGCTCGGTGTCCCACGCACCTGGAACGACCCGCTCACCAGCTCGAGGTCCTCCTCCGACGCCTCCATCTGGTGGGCGGCTATGGCCCTGGCCTTGCCGATCACCTTCTCGATGGCCTGCCACACCGCCACGCCGCCCACTGCCAGGGACCGCGACCCGTAGGTGTCCATGCCCGCCGGCGACAGGGCGGTGTCGCCGTGCACCACGTCCACGTCCTCAGGGTCGACGCCCAGGCGGTCGGCCACGATCTGCGACCAGCACGTCTCGTGCCCCTGGCCGTGGGGCGTGGACCCGGTCACCACCTGCACCTTCCCCGTCGGCATCAGCCGCACCGTCGCGGACTCCCATCCGCCCGCCGAGTAGTTGAGCGAGGCCAGCACGCGGCTCGGCGCCAGACCGCACATCTCCACGTAGCACGACAGCCCGATGCCGATCCACTTCGTGCTGCCCGCGTTGCGCCGCTCCTGCTGCTCCTTGCGCACCGCCTCGTATCCGGCCAGCTCCAGCGCCTGTTCCATGTTGGGGGCGTAGTCGCCGCTGTCGAAGACGAGCCCGGGAGCAGACGAGTACGGGAACTTCTCGGCGGGGATGAAGTTGCGCCGCCTGACCTCGGCCGGGTCCAGGCCCGTCTTGCGGGCCAGCGCGTCCATGGCGCGCTCTATGGCGTAGGTGGCCTCCGGCCGCCCCGCGCCCCGGTAGGCGTCGGTCGGCGTCTTGGTCGTGAACACGCCCGTGCAGCTGAACGCGTAGGCCGGGATGTCGTAGACGCCGTGGTAGAGGAAGGCCCCGAGGAGCGGGATACCGGGGGTGACCAGCTGCAGGTAGGCGCCCATGTCGGCCAGCAGGCTCACCCGCACCGCCCGCACCCGCCCGTCGGCGTCGGCGGCCAGCTCGATCTCCTGGATCATGCCCCGCCCCTGGATCGTGGCCTGTGCGTTCTCGGTCCGCTCCTCCGTCCAGCGCACCGGGCGCTTCAGCCTGCGGGCCAGGGCCAGGCACAGCGCCTCCTCCGCGTAGACGTTGAGCTTGGAGCCGAAGCCGCCGCCGACCCACGGGGCGATGACCCTGAGCTTCTGCTCGGGGATGCCGGTGACGATGCCCAGCATCACCTTCAGGATGTGCGGTATCTGGGTGGCGGAGTAGATCGTGTAGTCGCCGCCGAAGGGCTGGGGCACCACACACACCCCTCGCGTCTCCATGGCGTTCGGGATGAGGCGCTGCTGCACATAGCGCTCCCGGACCACGTGGGCGGCCTCTGCGAAGGCGGCGTCGACGGCCGGCCCGTCGGGCACCAGCGACCACGTGTAGCAGCTGTTCGTGCCCAGTGACTCATGGACCAGGGCGCGGTCCGCGACCGCGTCGTCCAGGTCGATCACGGCACGGAGCGGCTCGTAGTCGACGACGACGGCCTCGACGGCATCCACCGCGGCCTCGCGCGACTCGGCCACCACCGCCGCCACGGCATCGCCGGCGTAGCGGGCCTGGTCCACCGCCAGGGGCAGGTGCTCCGGGATCTTGATGTCAGGTGTCACAGGCCAGGCGCAGGGCAGGGGCTGGGCCCACTCGTCCCGCAGGTCGGCGCCGGTCAGGGCGGCCACCACACCCGGCGACCCCAGGGCGCCCGACACGTCGACCGAGCGGATGCGGGCGTTCGCGTGCGGACTTCTCAGGACCGCGACGTGCAGGGCGCCGGGCACGACGAGGTCCTCCACGAACCGGGCCTCGCCGGTCAGGAGCGGGGGGTCCTCCTTGCGGAGGAGCGAGGCCCCGACGCCGGAGCCCTGGGCCCCGGCCGCCG
>Ga0066705_10000591_pt1 | contig 10756 bp, 9 predicted proteins | sample GraSoiAngelo_154_FD_66506 | JGI IMG/M metagenome (GOLD analysis project Ga0066705, IMG submission 66506) | Grasslands soil microbial communities from the Angelo Coastal Reserve, California, USA - 14_1009_13_20cm | ecosystem: Environmental > Terrestrial > Soil > Grasslands | place: USA... | reverse complement strand
CCGTGGTACTGCTGAATCGTCGGATCGGTCGAGAACGACAGCCAGTACCACACCTGGTTGATCTGGAAGTAGGTCGCGAATGAGAACAGCTGTCCCGATCCTCCACTGCCCGCGCCGCACGACTGCGGGCGGCCGGTCGAAATGTGCCCGCTCATCGCATCGCCGAAGTTGAGCGACTCTGCCGCGGCGGGAAAATCAAGTGGCGTCAGCGCCTGCCCCTTCCCACCCTTGGCGCTGGGACTGCTGGCGGGTGCCGGCGGGGCTGCGAAGGACGCGGGGCCGGACGTGTAGGTTGAGCCGCCGCCCTTGACCTGAAGCCGGTAGGTCGTGGCCCTTAAAACGCGCCCCCAGCTCATATCGACCTGGGTCGACTTCTGGCCGCCCTTGGGCACAAAGCTGGCACCAGCCACATTGATGGGGTTTCCGGCGTCGTCGAGAAGGGCGAACGCGTTTTGATTGACGTCGATTGACGAAGGACCATCGACCACAGCCCGCAGGTGAACGACGCTCGGAGTGAGCTCGAACTTCTCCACGGTGACCTTCCAGGAACCCACCGAAGTCAACGTGGGCGACAGCGTCAGTGGAGTGGCCGGCTGGATCTTCAGACTGACCGAAAAGCTCCACACGCCGGAGTTGGCGGAGCCTACCGCCGGCGGGCCCTGCACGAAGTTGGAGACTGTAACGCCCAGGTGCGCCACGCCGTCGGCTCCGGCACGGGGCGGCTGCATATAAGAGACGACCAGGTCGCCGATGGCTCCGTTCGCCTCACCGTAGCCCGAGTTGATCGGACCGCTGTCATCGGAGATCTGGACCATCGGCTGGCCGGCCGGCAGCGACCGCAGGATCAGGACGATTCCGGCCGTGTCGGCGTAGGCGCCAACCAGGCGGACCGCTCGGCCGGAGCTTGTTTGCAGCAGGTCGGGAGTGCTCACCGCGTCCGCTGCCTGACTCAGGTTCGCGACGGCAAGGTCCTCCACCGGCAACCGGCCGATCGACTGCAGCGTTCCACTTGGCGGCATGGTTGGGGCACTGGAGGGCCGCGTCTGGGGATGCGCCGCCGGCAGGAAGCCGGTCGACGACTGCAGGCGGATGAAGACGAGGCTCCCGACGATGATGACGGCGAGCGCCGCGGCGATAAGGCCGACCAGGCGAGGATGCCCGGGCGACGCCGGGTCGCGGAGCCGCGACTCGACCTTGCTCTTCAGCGCCGAGGGGTAGTGGGCCTCGCCCACCGCGTCGCGCAACCTTTCACGAATCTCTGTCTCATTCATCGGCCAGCACCTCGGGGCTCAAGCGCAGTCTCTCCAGCGCTCGGTACGTGCGCGATTTGGCGGCTTTCGTGCTGATCCTCATGACCTCGGCGACCTCGTCGAAGCTGAGGTCCAGGTAGTAGCGGAGGATGACCACCAGGCGCTGGTCATGCGGGAGGCGATAAAGCGCACGGCGCAAGTCGGCGCGGAGGGCGTGGACTTCCGGTCGGGCCCAGTCTTCGACTTCGATGGCTTCGGACGACTTGATCACCCAGAACCAGCGGCTTCTCCGCATGCGCCGGCACTCGTTCGCGACGATGGCGAGCAGCCAGGGCCCCATCTCAGCGCCCCGGCGGAACCGGCCGAAATGACGCCATGCCTTGAACATCGCCTCCTGGACCGCGTCCTCCGCTTCGGTGTCGGAGCGCAGCATCGCCGCCGCCAGTCGGTAGGCTGCCGGAAGGAGGGGCTCGACCAGGGCGACAAAAGCAGCGGCGTCGCCGCCGGTCGCCTCTTGAGTCGAGGCGGCTATCACTCCACCCGTACTATCCCCCACGCCTTCGAAAAGTCCCGGCCATCATGATGAGCCCGATGCCGGGCCTTACGACCCTTCTTCTTTTTGGGCTCGCCACATTCATCCTGACGATCTCCCCGGGGCCCGGGGTGCTGTACGTCACCGCGCGCAGCCTTGCCCAGGGGCGCCGGGCCGGCTTCGCCTCGATGTTTGGAATCGAGGCCGGAGAGGTCGTGTGGATCGCGGCCGCCGCGACGGGCGTCGCCGCCGTTCTCTCAGCCTCGGTTTCCGCGCTGACGTTCCTGCGCTTCGCGGGCGCCGCCTACCTGATATTTCTTGGCATCCAGCGCTGGCGTGAGGCCGGCGCAGCGGACACGCCGGAGCCGGCAGGATCTGGCCGCATCTTCGCGCAGGGATTCGTGACGCAGCTTCTGAATCCGAAGGTCGCCGTCTTCTTCGTGGCCTTCTTGCCGCAGTTTCTCAACCCGGCCCAACCCCTTGGGCCGCAGGTCGCTGTCCTCGGTGCGGTGTACATCGGGATCGCCATCGCGGTCGATGCCTCATACGTGATGGGCGCGGCCGCCCTCTCGAAGCGGTTCGTCGAAAGCGCCGTTGCTCGGCGACGGACCGGCCGCATCGCGGCCGCGAGCTACGTCGCGCTGGGCCTTGCAGCGGCCGCGACCGGACTCAGGAAGCCCTAGCGGGGACGCCTTCGGGGGCCGTTGCGGCACACTTTGCGTTGCCTTGCGAACCCTGATCACCACCGCCGGCAGACAGGAATCGACCGCGACCGATGCGATCGTCAGATGCTTCAACGAGGCTCACGAGCTCGGGTTCTGGCTTGACATCGAAGCACCGGACGAGGCGGACTTCCACCTCCTCGAGCAAACCTTCAAATTCCATCCCCTGACCATCGAGGACATCAGGCACCAGGACCAACGACCGAAGGTCGATGAGTACAACGAGTACAACTTCACAGTGCTCTTCGTGGCGCAATGGGAACAGGAGGAGATCGTCCTCCGCGAGCACCACCTGTATGTCGGTTCGCACTATCTGATCACCGTGCACAACGAGGCCTCGTCGCAGCTCAAGGACCTTCAGGATCGCATCCACAAAAGTCCGGAGCTGACCCACGGCAAGCCGGCCTTCATCACGTACCTGGCCATCGACGCCCTGGTGGACGCGAACTTTCCCGTCCTCGACAAACTCGACGACCTTGTCGACCAGCTCGAGGATGACATCCTCCAGAAGGCATCGCCGCAGGCCCTGGGCCGCATCTACAACCTCAAGCACACCGTCACCGAGCTTCGGATATTCCTGGGCGCCCAGAGGGACGTGTTTCAGCGCTTGATCACGCACGGCATCCACCTGCAGCAAGAGGACCTGACTCTTTACTACCGCGACGTCTACGACCACATCGTGCGCCAGTACGAAACGGTCGACTCGCTGCGCGATCTCCTCTCGAGCGCGATGGACGTCTACCTGTCGACGGTGTCGAACCGCGTCAACGAGACGACGAAGGCGCTGACGGTGATCGCGAGCCTGTTTCTCCCTCTGAGCTTCCTCACCGGTTTCTACGGAATGAACTTCGTGTACCTCACCCAGGTGCTCGAGACTCCCTACGCCGCGTTCGCGGTCGGCGTGGCCACCATGCTCATAGCGACCGCGATCCAGCTCTGGCTCTTCCGGCGCCGCGGCTGGATCTAGCCCAGCGGTGAGTGACTGCTGCTCGCCCAAGGGCTACCGGTGGGTCTTCAGCGAGAAGAGCGCCCGTGCGGAGGCGAAGCGGTACCGGCGCAAAGGCCTTGACTCCACGTCGCGCCGGATCGTCGACTTTCTGAAGTTGCAGGGTGTCGAAGGCAGGACGGTGCTGGAAGTCGGCGGCGGGATCGGCGCGATCCAGATCGAGCTCTTGAAAGCAGGCGCGTCACGTGCCGTCAGCGTCGAGCTGACGCCTACGTATGAGGAGGTGGCGGCAAACCTTTTGAACGAGGCAGGCCTGGCAGACCGCGTCGAGCGGACGGTGATGGACTTCGCCCAGGTGGCCGGACAGGTGGAGAGCGCGGACATCGTGATCCTGAACCGGGTCATCTGCTGCTATCCCGACATGCCGCGTCTTGCCGGCGCGGCCGCCGACCACGCGCGTCAGCTCCTGGTCATGAGCTTTCCGCGACGCACCTGGTGGCTCAGCATCGGGCTGGGGATGGGCAACGTTCTCCTCACGCTGCTCCGGCGCGAGTTCCACATTTTCCTGCACCCACCAAAGAAGATCGTCGCCACCTCACGACAGCACGGCCTCGAGCCTGTGCTCGACCAGGAAGGCCTGATATGGGAGGTGGCCGCCCTCCGGCGGGTCGCTTAGCCGCGGCCCAGGCCAGGCAGGACTCTCTCCCTCCAGAAGGTTTCGTCGTTGGGTATCGCCTGAGGCGCGGCGGACGGCGGCGGCTCCGACTTGAAGCCGGAGCCGGTGTCGAACAGGGCGACGGAGTCATCTCGGCGGACCAAGCCTGATTCCACAAGCGCCTCGAGGCCCGCGGCGGCCGCGGCCGTCTCGAGGCTAACGTAGCCGAGCCCAAGCGAACCCATCCGGCGCTGCATCTCGAGCATGTCAGCGTCCGGCACGGCAACGGCCGCCCCACCCGACTTGCGGATGGCGTCGAGGATCAGGAAGTCGCCTACTGCGCCCGGGACACGCAGGCCTGAGGCGGCGGTGGAGGCGTTCTGCCAGCTCGACGCAAAACGCGAACCTTCCTGAAAAGCCCGGACAATCGGCGCGCAGCCCTCGGCCTGGACGCAGAACATCCGCGGGCGCTCACTGCCGACCAGACCGATCGACTCGAGCTCGGCGAATGCCTTCCACATGCCGACGACGCCGGTCCCGCCACCGGTCGGATAGACGATCGCGTCAGGCAGGCGCCAATCCAATTGCTCGGCGATCTCCAATCCCATAGTCTTCTTGCCCTCGACCCGGTACGGCTCCTTCAGCGTGCTCAGGTCGAACGCCCCGGTTTCCTCCGCGATGAGCCGGGCCAGCCTTCCGCAGTCGGAGATCAGGCCATCGAGGAGCAGGAGATCGGCGCCAGTAACGAGCACCTCGACCTGGTTGGCTGCGGGAGAGTCCGACGGCATGATCACCGTTGCGCGGACGCCGGCTGCGGCGGCGTACGAGGCCAACGCACCGCCCGCGTTGCCGGCCGACGGGGCGACCAGGTGCTTCGCGCCGAGCTCGGCGGCGCGGCTGACCGCGACGGCCATGCCTCGTGCTTTGAACGACCCGGTCGGGTTGAGGCTCTCGCGTTTCACGGCGAGGTTGGAGAGACCGAGCGAGGCACCGAACCGAGGCGCGCGCTGCAGAGGAATATCGCCCTCTCCGAGATAGGCGACGTGCTCCCACCGCCGGACCGGCAGCAGCTCGCGCCATCGCCACATGCCGCCCGACCGGCGAGTCGCGATCGACTCGCGATTCATCGTTTGGGCGGCCCGACCCAAGTCGTAGCGCGCGAGCAGCGGACGCTGGTCGCTCGGGTCGAGCCCCGTCAGCCGGTCAGCTTCATATCGCGCACCGGAAAGACCACCTTCCAGGTGGCTGAGCGTCGATCCGGTGTCGCCTTCTTTCAGGCGAAACGTTGGACGAAGGCGAGCGCTGTTTCCGCGACCTCTTTCCAACCGCTGTCGATGGTGAGCGCGTGGCCGCGTCCCGCGATCTTTGTGATCTCGGTCACGCCCGGGTTGCGCTTCTGGCGCTTGTATGAGGCGTTGGCGATCGCCCACGGAACCGTGTTGTCCTTCTCCCCGTCGATGATCAGCAGCGGCCCCCGGTCGGGATTTATCGTGTTGACCTTCGCCTCGGTCCACGGGTTCAGGTTGGCGGTCGCCGCCTGGAACAGCGGGGCGCCCGACGCCGGGACGGCAAATTCCTCATAAAGCTGCTTGGCCTCATCCTCACTGACGGCGTTCGCGAATGCGAACCGGAACTGCTCGTAAGTCAGAGGGATCGCCTTGCTTCGGTTGGCCGGGTTTTGCAAGACGGGAGAGGCAGACTTCAGCGCGGAGATCGGTAGGGGAAGCACGCCGCGGAACGGCGCAGGGTCGATCGCAACCGTCACTGATGCAAGACCGCGTCCGGCAATGATCTGCGCGAGCAGCCCGCCGAACGAGTGCCCGATCACGGCCGGCTTCTTGCTCAGCCTGCGCACGATCTTGTCGACGTGATCGGCAACCTGGCCCACCGTCTTGCCGGCAAACACGCCCGGATGCGCTTTCGCGTCAGCGACCGTCTCCGGGTCGTCAGGCCACCCGGGCGATACCGCCGTGTAGCCGGCGTCTTCGAACAGGGTCGCCCAGCGGCTCCAGCTGCTCGGCAGCAGCCACAGCCCGTGAATGAAAACCACCGGCTTCCGTCCAGACGTGTTCGCGCGCTCGACCTGGTCGGACTCGTGCTCGGTGATGCCGGTGGCGTCGGCGGTCGTCATGGTCATGGTGTCTCCTTGTCGCTTGTATCCCACCCGCTCGCGACTCCCGCGCTGGAGGTATCGTACGCGCCCGATTGGCGCCGCAAACTTGGGCTGTTGTAGCCTCACCCCAGTGACCGCCGATCCTGAGGTGACCTATCGTGCGACAACCCGGGGGTCGCACGCTTTGCATGAGAGCGCGTTGGCTGTGATGCCGGGCGGGACCACGCGCACGACGACTTACATCGACCCCTATCCGCTGTTCATCGAGCGCGGCGAAGGCTGCCGCGTGTGGGATGCCGACGGCGCGGAGCGAATCGACATGCTCGGCAACTACACGGCAATGATCCTCGGCCACGCCCACCCCAAGGTCGTGGAAGCGATCCGTCGCCAGGCGGCCCGCGGCACCGGTTTCGCCGCCGCGAACCCGGTCGAGGTGCAGCTGGCGACGCTGCTCTGCGAACGTGTGCCAAGCCTCGCTGCCGTGCGGTTCTGCAACTCCGGCACTGAGGCAACGATGTTCGCGATGCGGCTGGCCCGCGCTTTCACAGGCCGGCCCAAGATCGCGCGCATGGAGGGCGGGTATCACGGCACCCATGACTACGCCGAGGTCAGCACACACCCCGCGGTGTCCGAGGCGGGTCCACCCCACGCGCCGATCGCACGGCCGGACTCGATGGGCACGCCTGCCTGGGTGCTCGAAAACACCGTCGTGCTCCCGTTCAACAACCCCGACGCTGCCGAGGCGATCATCCGGCGAGAAGGGACCGAGCTGGCGGCGGTAATCCTGGAGCCGATCATCGGAGCAGGTGGCGTCATCCCCGCCTCGGTCGATTTCCTGCAGCGATTGAGGACGCTGACCACAGAGCTCGGCATCCTCCTGATCTTCGATGAGGTGATCTCCTTGCGGGTCGCGCCAGGCGGAGCACAGCAGATGTACGGCGTCACGCCCGACCTCACGACGATGGGCAAGATCATCGGTGGCGGCCTGCCTGTCGCTGCCTTCGGCGGCAGGGCCGATGTGATGGAACTGCTCGACCCGCGACGCGCCGGCAACATCGCGCAAGGCGGGACGTACAACGGCAACCCGCTTGGAATGGCGGCAGGGCTCGCGACGATGACCGAGCTCACGCCCGACGTCTACGAAGAGCTCAATCGCAAAGGCGCGCGCGTCGCCGAGCTGCTCGCAGAGGTGTTCGCCTCACACCACGTCCCGGTGCAGGTAAATGCGGCCGGCTCGATGTTCGCCCTGCACTTCACGGACCGGCCGGTGGTCGACTACCGCGGCGTTGCCGGCGCGGACAAGAAGCGGACGCGAGACTTCTTTCTCGCCCTTGTCAACCACGGCGTGCTGATGGCGCCGCGCGGGATGGGTGCGCTTTCGACGCCGATGGCCGAGCAAGACATCGATCAGTTCATCGACGCCGTCGACGCCGTTGTCGCCGAGCAGCGCCCGCGCTGGGACTCCGCATAGCCGGATGATCGTTCGGCGCGTGGTGCCCCTGTTGCTCGTTGCCGCCGTGCTGGCGGGGTGTTCGGGCGCGTCGACAGCGGGTCCGTCGCCCCCGCCGGCATCCCCTTCGGCGGCCGGCCTGACACTGGACGAGGAGGTCGGCCGCGTGATGATGGTTGGATTCGAAGGTCCGCTGGCCGACCCGGTCCTCGCGGACTGGAAGCAGCGCCAGTTCGGTGGCCTCCTGATCGTCAATCTCAACCACAACGCCACGTCCGACGCAGGGATGAGCTCGCTGATCACGTCGATTCGAGGCACCTCGCGCCACCGGCTGATCGCAGCCACGGACCAGGAAGGCGGAGCAGTTTGCCTCGCCGCGGCCTCGGTTCCCTGCTCGCCGATGCCAGTCGGCGAATCGGACACGACGCGAATGGCGGCTGCCCTGCGCGCACTCGGCTTCGACCTAGACCTCGGACCCGTGTCAGACGTCTGCTCCGGCCCGTCTTCGATCGTGTGGGGTCGGTGCTATGGCACGACGCCGGATGCCGTCGCGCCGGCGGTTGGCGCGGTGGTCGATGGAATTCACGCCGCCCACATGCTCTCCGCGGCCAAGCATTTCCCAGGCCATGGCGACACCGCCGTCAGCTCGGAAACGCAGCTGCCGAGGATCGATGAGAGCCTCGCCACCCTGCAGTCGCGCGGCCTCCCGCCGTTTCAGGCCGCGATCGCGCATGGAACCGACTTCGTCCTGCTTGGGCATCTGTTCTATCCGGCGATCGACTTACAGAGATCCGCCGACCTCTCGCCAGCCACGATGGCGATGCTGAGAATCCAGCTCGGCTTCAAGGGCGCGATCGTGTCGGACGACATGGAGATGGGCGCAATCACTGCCAGCACGCCCACCCCGGAAGCCGCTGTCGAGTTCCTGATCGCCGGCGGCGACATGGTCATGGTCGCCCACCATCTGGCGGTTGCTGATGCGACGTTCGACGCGATCAAATCTGCCGTCGAGTCCGGCCGCCTGCCGCGAGCACGACTCGACAAGGCCGTGGCGACACTGGGTGCCCTGACCGCGCCGTAGCGCCACCCGGCGGCGCAATACTTTGCAGTCAATGATCTCGAGGCGGCTCGCGGTGGCAAGGGGTGACGAGCCTGCCGACCTCGTGCTCACCGGCGGCAAGGTCTTTTCGGTGTTCACCCGCGAATGGATCGATGCGGACGTCGCGATCGCCGACGGATTCGTGGCGGGCCTTGGGACCTATCGCGGACGTCAGCAGCTGGACACGCGAGGCGCGTATGTCGTACCAGGCTTTATCGACGCCCACGTGCACGTCGAGTCCTCCAAGCTGATGGTCGACCAGTTCTCGCGCGCGGTGCTCCCCCACGGCACCACCGCCGTCGTGGCCGATCCGCACGAGATCGCCAACGTGCTCGGCACCGACGGCGTTCACTGGCTGCTCGATGCATGCGATCGGGTGCCGCTCGACGTCTTCGTCATGGCTCCATCTACGGTTCCCGCATCGCCGCTTGAGTCGCCGCACCGGGCGCTCACCGAGGGCGACCTGGCAGGCCTGCTGCGGCGCCACCGGACGATCGGGGTGGCCGAGATGATGAACTTTCCCGGCGTCATCGGCGGGCGGCGGAGTGAGCTCGACAAGCTGGATACCGGACTCACCACGCACGTCGACGGCCATGCGCCCGGGGTGAGGGGACATCAGCTCAACGCCTACGTTGCGGCCGGCATCGCCTCTGACCACGAGTGCTCCACCTACGCTGAAGCGCTGGAAAAACGGCGGCTCGGAATGTGGATCATGCTCCGCGAGGGATCGGCGGCTCGCAACCTCGTCGACCTGCTTCCGCTGGTCCTCGAGCATGGGCCCGAACGCTGCATGTTCTGCACCGACGACCGGGAGCCGGTGTTCCTCGTCGACGAGGGGCACATCGACCAGATGCTGCGTGTCTCGGTGGCGCACGGGATACGGCCCGAAGACGCGCTGGTCATGGCGACTCTGCACCCCGCGCAGTACCACGGCCTTCCCCACCTCGGCGCGATCGCACCCGGCTATCAAGCCGACATCGTGGTGCTGGAAGATCTCACGACGTTCAAGCCGCGGGTGGTGCTGAAACGCGGCGCCGAACCCATGCATCAGCCGATCGAGATCCCCGAATGGGTGCGGCAGACGGTGAACGTCGGCACCCTTGCCGAGGCGAGCTTCGCGGCGCGCGGCCCGGCACGGCACGTCCGCGTCATGCGAGTGATCCCCGGCCAGCTCGTGACCGGAAGCGAGATCGTGGAACCAACCGTTCAGGACGGCCTGCTGGTGGCCGACCCCGCGCGCGACCTGGTCAAGGTCGCGGTCGTCGAACGGCACCACGCGACTGGGCGGGTCGGCATCGGATTCGCCACCAACGTCGGGTTGAAGAGGGGCGCTTTTGCCTCGACGGTCGCGCACGATGCGCACAACATCGTCGTGCTCGGCGTGGACGACGCTGACATGCTGCTTTGCGTGCGCAGGCTCGCCGAGCTCGGTGGCGGAATCGTGGTGGTCGACGGTGGCGAGGTGAAGGGCGAGCTTGCGCTGCCGGTCGCCGGCCTGATGAGCGACGCGCCGCTCGGCGCCGTGCACGAGCGGATGCTCGGCATGGAAAAGGTTCTCCGCCACAACGGTGTGTCGTGGGAGGCGCCGTTCATGTGCCTGAGCTTTCTCGCCTTGTCGGTGATCCCGGAGCTGAAGATCACCGATCGGGGGCTGGTCGACGTCAACCGGTTCGAGCTCGTGCCGCTGGGGGTCGATTAGTGGCGCGCTACGTGGTCCGGGTCAAGCGCGGTGGGCCGTGGGACTTCACTCGCGATATGCGCGAGCAGGAGGGTTGGGATGACCACGCCCGTTACATGGACCGGCTGTTTGATGAGGGTTTTGTCTTGCAGGCCGGCCCGCTCGAGGGCGATCGCGAGACCCTGTGGATCGTCGACGCGGAATCGGAGGCGGCCATCCGCCGGCGCATGGCTGAAGACCCATGGGCCGCCAACGGCATGCTGCGGCCGGTTCGAATCGAACGCTGGACGCTCGTGATGGACGCGTTCAAG
>Ga0066705_10000588_pt1 | contig 10767 bp, 10 predicted proteins | sample GraSoiAngelo_154_FD_66506 | JGI IMG/M metagenome (GOLD analysis project Ga0066705, IMG submission 66506) | Grasslands soil microbial communities from the Angelo Coastal Reserve, California, USA - 14_1009_13_20cm | ecosystem: Environmental > Terrestrial > Soil > Grasslands | place: USA... | reverse complement strand
GGGCTCGCGCCTGATCGTGTAGATCAGGTGCGTGACCGCGTTCCCTTCGATCACGCGTGGGTTGCTGAACAGCACCGGAGGCTTCGCCACATCGCCGAAGAACCGGATCCCGTCGCCGAGCAGTACAGGCACCAGCTCGACCCAGACCTCGTCCAGCAACCCCGCATCCAACGCCTGCCCGGCGATCGACCCCGGGTTGATGCCGACGACCTTGTCCCCCGCCACCGCCCGCGCCTGCGCGATGGCGCTCTCGATCCCGTCGGTCACGAACGTGAACGGCGCCTCCTCGGCCGGCGGTGTCTCGGGGAACGGCCATCCGGCCGGCGGCCGGTGCGTGAGGACGAACACCGGGACCCCGAGCGGATGGGAGACCTCCCCACGCCCGCGTATTGTCGAACTCCCCGCGACCCACGACGAGCGCTCCCGCGCTGTTCCAGATCTCACGCAGGTGTCTCGCGCTCGCCTCCGACGTCTTGAACACCCAGCGACCGCCCGCCGTCGGGAACTCGACGTCGCCGTTGAAGTACCAGTCGAAGAGGGGACCGACCTCGCCGGACGGGTCCGCGATGAACCCGTCCAGCGACATCGCGGCCCCCGCGTTGACCGTTCCCATCGTGCTCGCCTCCCGGGCCTACGAGGCCGTCCGGTGTTGGGCGACGTACTCGGCCAGCTTGTCCATGTTCTGCTCGAGGCCCTCCGCGGCTCCGTACTCGCGGATCGCACGCTCGCGGTCGGCCGCCGACGGGAACAGCGCCCTGATCGTGACGCCCGTCTTGCCGTCCTCGTCCGCGAATCCCACCGTCGTGAAGAAGTGGTCCGGCTCGCCCGGGTCGCCGTGCAGGTACGCGATGGACTCGGGCTCCCTGACGTCCAGGAAGATCACCGAGTTCGGGTAGTCGGTCCCATCGGGGCCGTGCATCGTGTGGCGCCACGTCCCACCCGGACGCACATCCATCTCGTGGATCGTGGTGGTGAACCCCCTCGGACCCCACCACTCGGCGACGTGGGCGGGATCCGTCCACAGCTTCCAGACGGTCTCGCGCGGTGCATCGAGCACGCACGTCGCGACGATCGCGCGCTCCGAGCTGTCGACCTCGCGGCCGGTGAGGAGCCCGTCGAGCTTCTCGAGGCTCTGCAGCCACCCCTCTTCCATCCCCGCGAGCGGCGCCGCCATCTCCGGGGAAGCCTTCGTGATGACCGCGTGCAGCGTCAGCTCGGTCTTGTCGCCGAGGTCGGCGAAGGTCGCTGTGTTGAGGACCTCGAGCATCGGGACGCCGTCCGGGCCATCGAACCCCCTCGTCGTGAACACGAGCCGCCGCGGCGGATCGATCTCCCTGAACTCGCCGCCGGTCGGGGACTCGGCGCCGTCGGGGGCGCGAACCGTCATGCGGAAGCTGCCGCCGGCCCGGAGGTCCACCTGGCACTCGGGGACCGTGAACCCGTGCGGCATGAACCACCGCGCCAGTTGCTCCGCCTCGGTCCAGGCCCGCCACACCAGATCGCGCGGCGCGGCGAAGATGCGGGTGATGCTGATCTCGCGAACCATCGCGTCGTCCATCACTGCTCCCCTTCTTTCCTGTTCGTCTGCCTCTGTGCCTTCCTCGGCGCCTCCCTCTCGTCCTTCGCTGCGCCCTCGTGGGGCTCGGTTCCCTCGATCGCGCGCAGGTACTCGTCCAATCGGTCCAGCCGCTCTTCCCAGAATCGGCGGTAGTCGGCGAGCCAGTCCGCGACCTCGTGCAGCGGCTCGGCCTGCAGCTCGGCCGGCCGCCACTGTGCGCGGCGGGCGCGCGCGACCAGCCCCGCCCGCTCCAACACCTTGAGGTGCTTGGACACGGCGGGAAGGCTCATCGCGAACGGTGCTGCGAGCTCCGTCACGGATGCCTGGCCGGTGCTCAGCCGCGCGAGGATCGCACGCCGGGTGGGATCGGCGAGCGCCGCGAACGTCCTGTCGAGCGTGTCGGCCGTTGCCATGGTCACCCCGTACTCAACCCTTCGGTTATTTAGCTATTCGGTTATATATCGCACCTACGCTCGCGCCGTCAAGTGGCCTCGGTATAGGGTCATCAAAGGTATTTGGACTAGACATTCGACCATTTGAGCGAGGAACTCGTCTGGACCTCGATCAGCTCGACGCCGCGATCACCGAACGGGCGGAGGCCGCGTTCTCGTTCCTGGAGCGCCTCGTCGCGGCCCCCAGCACGGTCGGGAACGAAGACGAGGCGCAGGTGATCGTCGAGCACGAGCTGAAGCGCCTCGGCTTCGAGGTCGAGCGCCTGTCGATCCCGGAGGGGATCGGCGACGACCCGCTCGCGGGCGTCCCGCAGGTGCCGCACGCGGGCCGGTACGACGTCATCGGTCGCCTCGGAGGCGGCCCCGGTCCGTCGCTGCTGCTCAACGGTCACGTCGACGTCGTCCCCGCCGAGCAGCCCGACCTGTGGACGTCCCCGCCCTTCGAACCCCGCCGCGACGGCGACCGCATGTTCGGTCGAGGGGCCGGAGACATGAAGGGCGGGTTCGCGATGGCGATGCTCGCGGTGGATGCGCTCATGGCCGCTCACCCGGGGGCGATCGGTGGGTCGCTCCTGTTCGCCTCGGTGATCGAGGAAGAGTGCACCGGCAACGGAACGCTCGCGGCCGCTCGAGCGGGCGTCCTCGCCGATGCCGCGATCCTTCCGGAGCCGACCGGGCTGGACCTGCTGGTGGCCGGGGTCGGGATCCTGTGGCTGGACGTCGTGGTGACCGGATGGTCGGCCCACGCCGAGGCGGCGGACCGCGCGGTCAACCCCGTGGATCTTTCGTTGCGGATCGTGGAGCGCCTCCGTGGGCTCGAGCGGGAGATGAACACCCGCATCGAACCGGTGATGGACGGCGTCGCTCATCCCTACAACGTGAACATCGGAACGTTCCGCTCAGGCGATTGGCCGTCGAGCGTGCCCGCGACCGCGACCCTCCGGATCCGGGTGGGGCATCCCTCGGCCTGGAGCGCCGAGGAGGCCGAGGCGCGGGTGCGCGCAGCGATCCTGTCCGCAGGCGAGGAGGAGCGGTGGCTCCGCGACCATCCCCCGGCGATCCGCGCCTCCGGGTTCAAAGCCCGCGGCTACGCGCTGGCCGCCGACGATCCGCTCGCCGAGCTGGTGGCGGCTTCGCACGAGGCCGCGCACGGCGCGCGGCCTCGTGCGAAGCCCCTGGCCAGCACGACCGACGCGCGCATCTACCTGAACGACTTCGCGGTGCCCGCCCTCTGCTACGGACCGATCGCGCACGACATCCATGGGATCGACGAATCGGTCGAGCTCTCCTCGATCGTGGCCGGGGCCCGCACCCTTGCCCGCTTCATCGGCACCTGGTACGCGGATCCACCGGAGCATCGATGACGGCGCCGGTCCCGAGCATCTCGATCCTCGAGCCGCTCAAGCTCCGCAGCGGCGGCGAGCATGTCGCGGACCGGCTGGTGACCGCGATCGCCCTGGGCGAATTCGTCCCGGGCCAGCGCTTGCCATCCGAACGTGAGCTGGCCGCGACCCTCGGCGTGAGCCGGACGACGGTGCGCGAGGCTCTCCAGCGGCTCGCCGCGCTCGGTTACGTCGAGGTCAGACGTGGCCGCACCGGCGGCGCGTACGTACTCCAGGGTATGGGTCCCGAGGCCAACGAGATGATCCGCCGGACCCTGCTCCCCGAGTGGTCCACCCTCGAGCGCGTGCTCGACTTCCGCCAGCTGGTCGAACCGTTGATCGCGCGAACGGCGGCCGACCGGATCGCCCCCGAGGACGTCGGCCCGATCCGCGCGGCGCTCGAGGGCTACCTCGCGGCCGGGGGCGACCGCGAGGCTTCCCGCGCCGCGGACGAGGCCGTGCACGAGGCGATCGCGGCAGCGACCGGCAACCCCTATCTCGCGAGCCTCAGTGCGCAGATCCGCCGGCAGATCAGCCTGGGCTTCGGCGCCGAGCCGTACAGCGCGGAGATCCGCGCCCGCGCCGTCAAGGATCACACCGCGCTCGCCGAGGCCGTGATCGGTCGACGCCCCGCCTCGGCGGCGCGCGTCGCCGGGCGTCACTTCCGCTTGACCGAGACCGTCCTTCGCGAGCTCGTCTCGAGGATCAGCGCCATGGCGGGTGAGGCATGAGTCCGCGAGGGCGATTCATCGTGCGCCGCTTGCTCCTGGCGATCCCCGTGATCGTCGTGATGAGCGTCTTCGTGTTCCTGATGATCCACCTCGTTCCCGGCGACCCCGTGCAGACGATGCTCGGGTTCCGCGCGACGCCGCACAACGTCGCGACCGTCCGCGAACAGCTGGGCCTGGACCGGCCGCTCCTCGCGCAGTACCTCACCTGGGCCGGCGGCTTGCTCCACGGGGACTTCGGCCAGGACTTCATCAGCCACGCACCCGTTTCGACGCTGCTCGCGCAGCGGCTGCCGGTCACGATCGAGCTGACGCTGCTGTCCATGACGCTCGCGGTCCTGGTCGGGGTGCCGCTCGGCGTCCGGGCCGCCGCGCGGCCCGGAGCCGTGCGGCACCTCAGCGAGGGGCTGGTCATCGCCGGGATCGCGATCGCCGACTTCTGGTTGGGGATCATGCTCGTGCTGCTCTTCGCCGGCATCTGGCAGGTGCTTCCGCCGTCGGGCTACGTGCCGCTGCTGAAGGATCCGATCCAGAACCTGCGGTACCTGGCGCTCCCGGTCGTCTCGCTCGCGTTCGGCGAGACCGCGTACATCCTGCGGACGACGCGCGGCGCGATGGATGAGGTGCTCGGCACGCCGTACATCTCGTTCCTCCGGGCCAAGGGGATCCGGGAACGGCGGATCGTCTACCGGCACGCGCTCCGCAACGCGGCCGCGCCGATCGTGACCGTGGTCGGGATCCAGTTCGGCGTGCTCCTCGGCGGGGCGATCGTGATCGAGAGCCTGTTCGCCCTCCCGGGCGTGGGGCGCCTGATCGTGACCTCGATCCAGCAGCGCAACTACGTGGTGGTTCAGGGCGGGGTCCTCGTCGTCGCGGCGCTCTTCATCCTGGTGACGCTCCTGACCGACGTGCTCGTCGGCTGGCTCGATCCGCGGATCGAAGAGGGGGCGGCGGCATGAGCGTGGCCATCCCCAACGTGCCGGCGAGGACGAGCCGGCGTCGGGGCATCCTGACCTCCCGGAAGGGACGCGTGGGGTTCGCGATCCTCCTCGCCCTCATCGCGATCGCCGCCTTCGCGCCGCTGATCGCCCCGCACGACCCGAACGCGATCGATGCCGCGCGCATCCTCGCTCCCCCGGACCTGGCTCACCCGTTCGGCTCGGACGCGCTCGGCCGCGATGTGCTCTCGCGCGTGATCTACGCGTACCGCGTGTCGCTGGGGGTCGCCGTGGGGTCGACGCTGCTGGCGTTCCTGTTCGGCGTCCCGCTCGGCCTGTACGCCGGCTATCACGGCGGGTGGGTGGACACCCTGATCATGCGTCCGATCGACATGGTGCTGGCGCTCCCCGCGCTCCTGCTGGCGGTCGCGCTGATCGCGATCATCGGCCCCGGCAGCGACGTCGCGCTGCTGGCCATCGCCGTGATCTACCTGCCGATCCTGGCGCGCGTGGTGCGCAGCTCGACGCTGGTCGTGGCGTCGCAGACCTACGTCGAGGCGGCACGGGCCCGGGGGACGCCCTCGAGGAGGATCATCACCCGCCACGTCCTGCCGAACGCGATCGGGCCGGCGATCGTGCAGGCGACGATCCTCATGGGCTTCGCGCTGCAGATCGAAGCGGCCCTGTCGTTCCTGGGGCTCGGCGCGCAGCCACCGACCTCGTCGCTCGGCGTGATGCTGGCAGACGGGCGCGACTTCCTCACGCAGGCGCCATGGATCGAGATCTTCCCCGGCGTCGCGATCGCGATCACGGTCCTCGCGTTCAACTTCTTCGGCGACGGGCTGCGGGCGCGATTGGATCCACGAGGCGTCACGCGATGAGCGACGCGATCTTGACCCTCGAGCACGTCGACGTGGGGTTCGACACGGACGACGGGACCGTTTCCGCGGTGAGCGACGTGTCCCTGTCCGTCGCCGCGGGTGAGATCTTCGGGCTGGTCGGCGAGTCCGGGTGCGGGAAGACGACGTTGGCGATGGCGACGATGGGTCTGCTGCCGGTGAGCGCCACCGTCAGCGGAAGCGTTCGCTTCCTGGGACGGGAGCTCGTGGGACTCCCGCCTGAGGACCTCCGTCGCTTGCGCGGTGACCGGATCAGCATGGTGTTCCAGGACCCGATGACCTCGCTCGATCCGGCGTTCCCGATCGGCGAGCAGATCGCCGAGACGATCACCGCGCATCGCGACGTGCAGCGGAGCCACGCGCGCGACCGCGCGCTGGCGCTGCTCGCCGACGTGGGGATCCCCGAGCCCGAGCGACGATACGGGGACGCGCCCCACCGGCTGTCGGGTGGCATGCGTCAGCGGGTCGTCATCGCGACGGCGCTCGCGAACGAGCCGGCGCTGATGCTTGCCGACGAGCCGACGACCGCGCTCGATGTGACGATCCAGTCGCAGATCCTCGATCTGCTGCGCGACCTGCGGCAGCGGCTTCGGACCACGATCGTGCTGATCACGCACGACCTCGGGGTGATCGCACAGCTCTGTGACCGGGTCGGTGTGATGTACGCGGGGCAATTGGTCGAGATCGCGACCGTCTCCGAGATCTTCCGCGCGCCCCGCCATCCGTACACGCAGGCGCTGCTGGCCGCGCTCCCGACGCAGCATCAGGAGCCCGGCTCGCTTCGGGTGATCCCGGGACGGGTGCCGAACCTCATCGCGCCTCCGCCCGGGTGTCGGTTCGCATCGCGATGTCCGCACGTGATGGACGTGTGCACGATCGTGCCGCCGCTCGCGCACGAGAGCGCGGATCACCTGATCGCGTGCTGGTTGTCCGAGGCGACGCGAGAGGCGGGCCGGCCGACGGGGGCCGCGACGGGAGGCGCGGCGTGAGCGGGCAGGTCATGGTCTTCGAGGAGGTCGCGCCGGTGCATCCGGGGGGGCCCATCCTGCAGGTCACCGGTCTCGTCAAGCACTTCTCCACCGACCGCGGCCTGTTCGGTGGCGGCGCGAAGCTCCACGCCGTGGACGGGGTCGACCTCGAGATCTTCCCTGGCGAGGTGCTCGCCGTCGTCGGCGAGTCGGGCTCCGGTAAGAGCACCCTCGCGCGCTGCATCCTGCGGCTGATCGATCCGACGGCAGGCCGGATCGTCTTCGACGGGCAGGACGTGCTGGCGCTGAAAGGCCGACGGCTCGCCGGCTTCCGGCAGCAGGTCCAACCCGTGTTCCAGGATCCGTTCAGCTCGATCGATCCACGCTGGCGCGTGGGGACGAGCGTGGCCGAAGCGCTCGACGCCTTCGCGATCGGGACGAAGGCGGAGCGGCGGGCCCGCGTCCTCGACCTCCTGGACCGCGTCGGGCTGGACCCGTCCCTCGCGGGCCGGCGTCCACACGAGCTCTCGGGAGGACAGCGCCAGCGCGTCGGCATCGCCGCAGCGCTGGCTCCCTCTCCCCGGCTCATCGTCGCCGACGAGCCGGTCTCCGCCCTCGACGTGTCGGTCCAGGCCCAGGTCCTGAACCTGCTCGCGGATCTGCAACGCGACCTGCGGCTCGCGATCTTGTTCGTGGCGCACGACCTCGCGGTCGTCGAGCACATCAGCCACCGCGTCGCCGTGATGTACCTGGGGAAGATCGTCGAGACCGGGCCGACCGACGCCGTGTTCCGCGATCCGCGCCACCCATACACGAAGGCCCTCCTCGAGGCCATCCCCCGGCCCGACCCGGACCGCCGCATGGAGGGATCGGCGCTCCACGGTGAGATCCCCAGCCCGATCGCGCCGCCATCGGGGTGTCGGTTCCGCACCCGATGCCCGGTCGCGATCGGGCGGTGTGTCACCGAGGAGCCGGAGATGACCGCGTTCGGCGTGGGCCACACCGCCGCGTGTCACGTCGCCCGCGCCGAGCAGCAGCAGGACGATCACCACCGTCCGTAGGGAGAGAGGAAGGAGCCGGCATGCCGACGGCGAGCGTCAACGGGATCGAGATCAACTACAAGCTGGAGGGCGACGGGCCCGAGACGATCGTGCTGATCAACGGGCTGGCCGACGATCTGGAGACCTGGGTGCTCCAGATGGACGACCTCCTCGGTGCGGGCTACCGGGTCCTGCGGTTCGACAACCGGGGCGTGGGGCAGACGAGCGCGCCACCCGGCCCCTACACCAGCCGCATGATGGCCGACGACGCGAAGGCGCTGGTCGACGCGATCGGGATCTCGGGCTTCCATCTGCTGGGCACCTCGATGGGCGGCATGATCGCGCAGGAATACGCGATCAACCACGGGTCCGACCTGAAGAGCGCGACATTCTCGAGCACCTATGCCGCGCCTGGCCCGTTCTGCTCCCGCATGTTCTCGATGTGGCAGGACATGGCGCCGGTGAACGGCGTGCCGTTCATCATGCGCGACGTGACCCTCTGGGCGTTCACGGTTCCGTTCTTCGAGGCACGCGAGGACGAACTGAAGGGGTTCGAGGCGGAGATGGCCGGGCTCCCGATGTCGGTCGATGCCTACCTGGCACAGCTCAGCGTGATCCAGACGCACGACACGACCGACCGGCTGGCGGCGATCCAGGGCTTCCCCGTACTCGTCATGGCTGGCGAAGAGGACATCTTGATCCCCGTCCGGCTCTCCAAGCGCCTGCAGGAGGGCATCCCCGGAGCGGAGTGGAAGACATCGGAAGGGGGACACGCCTGCATGTGGGAGCACCCGGCGACATTCAACCGGACGTACCTGGGATGGCTCGCCGATCACGCGTGAGCCGCGCACGGAGGAGGGGGATCACATGAACGGGAACGAAGAGCAGAGAGCCGAGGCCTTGGCACGACGTTTCCTCGGTGGGGACCTGTCGCGCCGGTCGTTCCTCCGGCGTGCGGGTGGGTTCAGCGTGGCCGCGATGAGCGCCACCAGCCTGGGCGCCGTGCTCGCGGCGTGCACCAAGTCGAGCGGGTCGGCCGCACCGAGCGGAGGACCCGCGACCGGAACGCCGACCGCCGGTGGGACGTTGAAGGCGGCGCTCACGGGTGAGCCCGACACGATCGACCCCGCGACCTCGACGATCTACACGGGCGCGCAGGTCTACGACAACATCTTCAACAAGCTGATCGACCTGGATCCTTCGAACACGTTCTACGGGCAGCTCGCCACCGCATGGAACGCCACGGACGAGAAGACGTGGGTCTTCGATCTGGTCGACACGGCGACGTTCCACAACGGCGAGAAGTTCGGCCCTGCCGACGTCGTCTACACGTTCGAACGGATCTTGGACCCGAAGACGGCGAGCTCGTACGCCCCCCTGTACAACGCGATCAGCAAGGTCGAGGCCACGGGCCTCACCCAGGTCACCTTCCACCTCAAGACGCCGTTCGGCCCGTTCCTCTCGAACCTCGCGAACAACGGCGAGATCGTGAACCAGAAGGCGATCGAGTCGAAGGATCCGGCGCGCAACGCGGTCGGCACCGGGCCGTTCGAGTTCGTCGAATGGGTGCAGGGCGATCACCTCACGCTCAAGAAGAACGACAGCTACTTCCTGTCGGGCAAGCCGTCCCTGGACGGGATCGAGTTCCAGTTCCTGCCGGTGAACCAGAGCCGCGTCGATGCCCTCCGGTCGGGAGATCTCAACTGGTCGGATGCCGTGCCGCTCCAGCAGCTGACCACCCTCAAGAGCGACCCATCGTTCAACTACGTCACGTCGGCGACGGCGGGGATCCCGGACTACATCGCGATGAACACCGCCAAGCCTCCCTTCAACGACAAGCTGGTGCGCCAGGCCGTCTACTGGGCGCTCGACCGAGACGAGATCCGGCAGGTGGCGTACTTCGGCGCCGGCGAGTCCGGCATCGAGGAGGTGCCCACCGGGTCGAGCTGGTACGACGGGACGGCGCTCGTCACGCCGGACACCGCCAAGGCGCAGCAGCTCCTGCAGCAAGCCGGCATCACCGGGACGCTCGACGTCGAGTACCTCGGCCTGCCGCAGTACCCGGAGCTCCTGAAGACCGGCGAGGTGATGCAGCAGCAGCTCCAGGCGATCGGCATCAACATGACGATCAAGCAGGTGGAGGTCGGCGTCTGGTTCGACGCGTTCGTGAAGGGCAACTACCAGATCACGTCCGCGTACCAGGAACGGACGATCGATCCGGACAACTTCTACGCCCTGGTGATCCACACGGGCGGCGACATCAACACGACGGGATACTCGAACCCCCAGGCCGACCAGTTGATCGACCAAGCGCGGACGGAGACCGACACGCAGAAGCGGTTCGATCTCTACAAGCAGGTCCGCCAGATCGTTTTCGAGGACTCGCCGATCGTGTTCGCCCACTACGAAACGATCAACTACCTGATGCAGAAGACCGTGGTCGGCTCGACGGTCAACCCGACCCTCGAGCTGCGGATGCAAGATGTTGGGTTCACGACGCCCTCGTAGCGGAAGTTCTGGGCCGCTTCTCAGCTCCTTCCCAGATTCCGTGGGTACCTTGAGGCCATGACCGACGAGATGAACCCCGTTGGGCACGAGCCCTGGACCGGCTACCACGCGGGGCTGCCGGCACCTCCGCCCGCCCAGCCGGGCGGAGGTGGGCCGCACCGAGCTCGCGGCTGGATCGCGCTCCTCGTCGCCATGCTGGTGTCGCTCGCGGTGGTGGGGAGCCTGCTCGCGTTCAGCGGTGGTCCCCGGACGGCGTCTCCGGCGATCCCGTCCACCGGCGCCACCCTCCCCACC
>Ga0066705_10000587_pt1 | contig 10773 bp, 8 predicted proteins | sample GraSoiAngelo_154_FD_66506 | JGI IMG/M metagenome (GOLD analysis project Ga0066705, IMG submission 66506) | Grasslands soil microbial communities from the Angelo Coastal Reserve, California, USA - 14_1009_13_20cm | ecosystem: Environmental > Terrestrial > Soil > Grasslands | place: USA... | reverse complement strand
AGCTACGAGCGGGAATTATGCCCCGCAAAATTACCAGGGCGGTTCATCGCCCACCGGGTCTGCGGGCACCGACTGGTCGACCGGGAACTACTCTCCGCCACCATCGGCCGGAATGGGCAACACTGAGGTCGTGACCAACGGCCCGCAAGGTGCCCCGCCCCCGAACTGGTCCGCGCGGCGGAACGTCATCGAGAGTGAGCATTACGACCGGCTGCTGGAAAGCAACCGCGGGTTCCGTCAGGCCCGCATCCGCAAGGAGTGCGGCCCGATAACTGATCCGCAACTCCACCAGCAGTGCCTCGACAGCTTCGCACAATACGAGCCGGCGGGGGCCGCTACAGGTTACGGCTCGTCGACCTCGTCGCGTCACCACTACCGGAGCAGCGCCGGCCGCTGAGCCGTCGAGGATCGCGTGAAGGCCGCTCCGCTCGGAGCGGCCCTCATGGAAATGCCCTTGCCTGTTAGCGTAAGACTTTTTTTGCCACACCGCTTTGCGCGGAACAGGGAAAGGCGTTCAGGCGTTTTCCACCTCGGGGGTAACGACCTCACGAGGTGCGTCATGCTACTGAAGACTGCGACCAGCTTAGCCTTCGCCACCGCCTGCTTGACGGCGATAGCGACCCTCCCCGCTCACGCCCAAATGGCCGCTCCCGGCGCGCCCGGCACCGAGGTGGTGACCAACGGCCCGCAGACCAATCCCGGCGACATGTCACCGTCCTGGTCGGCGCGGCGCAACGTGATCGAGAGCCAACATTACGACCGGCTGCTCGAAACCAACCGCGGCTTCCGCCAAGCCCGGATGCGCAAGGAGTGCGGCCCGATCACCGATCCGGAACTCCGTCAACAATGCCTAGCCAGCTTCGGCCAGGACGAGCCTTTTATGGGCTCATCCGGCTCGCGTCGGAACTATCGTACCGAATCGGGCCGCTGAGCTTTCGCCGCCGAACACTGGAGGCCGCCCGCGGGCGGCCTCTTTGTGTTTGCTACCGACGCGCCGCTGAGGGAGGCGTCAATACTTCGAGACCGGTGGTCGAGGCAACGACCACCATCGAGCTGCGCCCGACAAAAAGCCCGCTCTCGACCGTCCCGACAGTCATCGCGATCTTGTTTTCAACCTCTCCCGGATCGGTCAGCGGGCCGAACCGGCAATCGAGGATGTAATTTCCGCTATCGGTAACATAAGGTTGCTCACCGGCCGTGTAGCGCCGCTCGGTGATGCAGCCGAGCTTGGCGAGGGCGACCGCGGTCGCTTGCCAGCCGAATTGAGTGACTTCGACGGGCACCGGGGTATGCTCGCCGAGCCGCTCGACCAGCTTTTCCTGATCGACGACGATTACCAGCCGGCGGCTTGCCGCGGCGACGATCTTCTCGCGCAGCAAGGCTCCTCCTAGCCCCTTGATCAGATCGAGGTTGCCGAGCTCGACCTCGTCCGCGCCGTCGATCGTCAGATCGAGGGTTTGATATTCGGCAAAGGTTGCGATTGGAATGCCGAGTCCGCGGGCCTGAGCCGCGGTGCGCTCAGAGGTCGGAATGCCCACGACCCGGAGCCCGGCGGCAACGCGGCGCCCCAGTCCCTCGACCACAAAGAAGGCGGTCGATCCGGTTCCGAGCCCGAGGACCATGCCATCCTCGACTTCCTCGATAGCGCGCATTGCAGCCGCGCGCTTCAGCTCGTCACGATTGGGGGTCATGGTTGGGGTCGCGCTGCCTCATCGACGAACCAGATCAGCTCGCCGACCGGGTGTAGGCGAGCGGCCGGCAAGGCCCGATCCCCCGCCAGAGCCCGAGACAGCGTCTCCCGCTTGTCCGCCCCGGCCACGAGAAAAGCCGAATGCCGGCTGCTCTCGAGCGCCGGATAGGTCAGGGTGATGCGGGGCTCCGGCCGGCCGCCGATAACTTCGGCAACCCACCGATGCCGCTCTTCGAGCACGCTCGCCCCCGGAATGAGCGATGCCGTGTGCCCGTCTGGCCCCAGCCCGAGGATCTGGATATCGAACAGCGGTCGGGTGGGATCGAGGCTTTCCGAACCATAATAGGATTTCAGTACCCGCTCATACACGGCGGCGGCATCCGCCGGCGTGCCGGTCGTGGGGATGCCGTGGATGTTGCCGGGGGGAACGGGCGCTCTCCCGAGCAGTGCCGCGTGCACCATCCCGTAATTGCTGTCGGGGTGGTCCCACGGGACAAAGCGTTCGTCGCCCCAGAACCAATGGACGCGGTCCCATGGCAGGCGATCACGGTATGGGCTCTCGCCAAGCAGCTGGTAGAGCCGGCGCGGGGTCGAGCCGCCCGAAAGACAGATCGTGAACCGGTCGCGGCTGGCGGCGGCCAGATCGGTAATCCACCCGGCAGCCCGCCGGGCCAAAGCTTCGGGATCTTTCGCGACCTCGACGCGGGCGGATGTCTGCGCCATTTGCGCTCCTCGGAAGTATCGTCACCCCCGCGAAAGCGGGGGTCCAGGGACTGCCTCCCAGGAGGCGGCAGTTTCTGGATTCCCGCTTTCGCGGGAATGACGGGGTGGAGCAGGCCGCGGAGCCGTCGAATTGCGGATCGCCATTATCGCGGTGGCGTAATCCGGCGCGTGAAACACGTGAGATCCCGCGACGATGGCGTTTGCCCCGGCATCGATGACCTGCCAGGCATTCTCGCCGCCCAACCCGCCATCGACCTCGATGACGGGGTCGAGGCCCCGCTCGTCACAGAGGCGCCGGAGCGCGCGGATCTTGGGCAGCATTTCGGGCAGGAATTGCTGGCCGCCGAACCCCGGATTGACTGTCATGACCAGGACGATGCCGCAGAGGTCGAGCGCATATTCGATCATCGCCAGAGGGGTCGCCGGGTTCAGCACCACGCCTGCCGTCTTCCCGAGATCCCGAATGTGCGCCAAGGTTCGGTGCAGGTGAATGGTCGCGCTCGGCTCACAGTGGACCAGCAGATGATCGGCGCCGGCCCGCGCGAAGTCATCGAGATAACGCTCCGGCTCGACAATCATCAGGTGCACGTCGACCGGCTTCGCCGTCGCCCGCCGCACCGCCTCGACGACGACCGGGCCGATCGTGATGTTGGGGACGAAGCGGCCGTCCATGACGTCTACATGGATCCAGTCGGCGCCCGCCGCATCGACGGCGCGAACCTCTTCGCCGAGCCGGCCGAAATCGGCCGACAGGATCGACGGGGCTACGATGACCGGACGGTTCATCCGATTGAGGCTCCGAGTATCACGTGAGAGGACGCCATTGCCGGCCGCTGCGCCACAGCAGATTGTCCGCAGCCTCCGGCCCGGCGCTGCCCGCGGTATATATTTCGAGCGGGACGGTCTTGTCGTTCTGCCACAGATCGAGGATCGGCTGTACCACTTCCCACCCGGCCTCGACGCCGTCGGCCCGGTTGAACAGCATCGCATCGCCGATCATGCAGTCGTAAACCAGTGTTTCATAGCCGGTGGTCGGCTCGGTGTTGAAATAATCCTTGTAGGAGAAATTCATCCGCACCCCCCCAAGGGAAATCTCCGGGCCCGGAACCTTCGCGCTGAATTGCAGCGATGCACCCTCGTCGGGCTGGATCTGCAAGGCGAGAACATTGGGCGTCAAGATGTCGACCGGAGTGTTGCGGAACATCGCAAACGGCGCCTGCTTGAACTGAATGGCGATTTCCGTTGTCCGCCGCGTCATTCTCTTGCCGGTCCGCAGATAAAAGGGCACGCCGGCCCAGCGCCAATTGTCGATGGCGAGTTGCATCGCGACATACGTCTCGGTGTTGCTGTCGCGAGCCACGTCAGGCTCTTCCCGGTATGCCGGGACGGGGTTCTTGTTGATCAGACCGGGGCCATACTGGCCGCGCACGACGTTCCGGCGCACCTCCGCATCGTCGAGCGGGTGCACTGCCTCCAGCACCTTGTGCTTCTCGGTGCGCACCGCATCCGCCGCGAAAGAGTTTGGCGGGCCCATCGCGATGAGGCTGAGAAGCTGAAAGACATGGTTCGGCACCATGTCGCGCAGCGCACCCGTCGCCTCGTAGAAGCGGGCGCGGCGCTCGACGCCGACGGTTTCGGCGACCGTGATCTCCACATGGTCGATATGGTCGCGGTTCCACATCGGCTCGAAGATGCCGTTCGCGAAACGCAATACCATGATGTTCTGGACCGTTTCTTTCCCGAGGAAGTGGTCCATCCGATAGATCTGGGGCTCCGACAACACGCGCAGAATCTGAGCATTCAGCGCGCGGGCCGAGGCGAGATCGGTGCCGAACGGCTTTTCGATGATGACGCGGCGGAACCTGCCGTCTTTTTCCTGCACGAGGCCGGCGGCGCCGAGCTGCTCGACGATCGTGCCGAATAACTGGCTGGCGACCGCAAGATAAAAGATTGCGTTGCCGCCGGTGTGCCACTCGGCCGCCGTCTTTTCGTGGGCCTCGTAGAGCCGCGCGTAAGTATCCGGCACCGTCAGGTCGCCGGCGAAATGCGTAATTCGCGAGGCGACGAATTCCCACGCCTGCTTATCGAAGGGCTCGGTCGCAGGCGCCGAGGCCGTATCGGACACAAAGCTTCTGATGCCTTCAGCGAGGTAGTCGCGAAATGCGTCAACCGGTTTCGGCGTGCGGTCGACGGCGATGATCGCGAATTTCTCGGACAGCAGTTTTGCTTTGGCCAGGTTGTAGATCGCCGGCATCAACAGCCGCTTCGTCAAATCACCGCCCGCCCCGAAAATCACCAATGTGCATGGCGGCGCCTGGTGCGCCGGTGTCTGCGTCTGCCGACGATTGGTTCTGTCCACCCTGCTGTCCATGGGTTCAGCTCCCCGTTCTGCTTTTCCGGTTGGGCCTCATTGCAGCGCCTGCTCGATCGCCCGGGCGAGCCGGTCGAGGCCGGCATCGAGATTGCCGGTGATGTGCGCCCGCAGGGCGCGCCGGCCGCGTTCGGCAAGGACGTCGAAGTCGCCGCGCGCTTGCGCCTCCTTTACGATCCCAAACGTGTATGACTGGCCGGGGACCGGCAAATCCTCGGGATCGTCGCAAGTGATTTGCAGAAAGACGCCGCTGTTCGGTCCGCCCTTGTAGGCTTGTCCCGTCGAATGCTGGAAGCGCGGACCGAAGCCGACGCACGTCGCTGCCCGGGTCCGGTCGCGAATGGTGCGGCGGATGCGCTGCATCACATCGATATGGGCGGGGCTACGCTCGACATAGGCGAGCAGCGCGGCGTAATCACCGACGCCAATCCGCCCGAAATGCGCCTTCAGCGCCGCCGTGAGGCTTGTTGCCTGCGGCTTTAACGCGGTCTCGTTTCGCGGGTCGGCGAACAGCTTGATTCCGTCGCCTTCGAAGAATGAACGCGCCTCGGGCAGCGCCCCGGCCTTCACATAAGCCTCGGTCAGGTCGCGGGTCTTGACCTTGGCCGCCTCGACGTCGGGCTGGTCGAACGGGTTGATGCCGATTATCGAGCCGGCGACCGCAGTCGCCATCTCCCAGCGGAAGAACTCCTGTCCGAGCTGCATCGCGTCGGATACCGTGATCCGCACTACCGGGTGCCCTGCAGCCTCCAGCCCGGCAACCGCCCGTTCCTGCTCCGCATCCTGATCTGAGGCGAGCCGGAGATAGGCAAACACCCGGTCATTGCCGTAAACCGCCGGCGCGCCCAGCGGCTCGGCACCGACCGGGACGATCCCTTTGCCGAGCTTGCCGGTCGATTCAGCGAGGAGCTGCTCGAGCCAGGCGCCGAAATCCGAAATCCCCGGCGAGGCGATAATTGTCACCTTGTCGCGCCCGCGGCGCTGAGCGGTCCCGAGGATCGCGCCGAGGATCACCCCCGGGTTCTCGACCGGAGGCGCGCTCGCCGCACAGGACCGCACCATCTCGGCCGTGTTTTCGAGGAAGGCGCGCGGGTCGACGCCGATCGCCGCCGCCGGCACCATGCCGAAATCCGACAATACCGAATAGCGGCCGCCGATACTCGGCAGTCCGTGGAACACGGAGCGGAACCCCTCATTGCGCGCCGCCTTTTCGAGCGACGAGCCCGGGTCGGTGACGGCGACGAAGCGCTTCGGCGCTTCCGCCGCGCCGACGGTCTGCTTGGCGCGCTCGTAGAAGTATTGTTTGAAGATGTTGGGTTCGAGCGTGCTGCCGGATTTGCTCGATACCAGGAATAAAGTTCGTCCGATATCGATGCGGGACTCGAAATGCCGGATCTGCGCCGGGTCCGTCGAGTCCAGCACGTGCAGCTTCGGGTAGCCGGGTTTCGAGCCGAAAGTCTCGGCGAACACTTCGGGGCCTAGGCTCGAACCACCCATGCCAAGCAACAGCACATCCTGGAATCCCGAGCGCTTGACGTCGTCGGCGAAATCCTGAAGATGGGCGATCCCCTTCAGCTGCTTGTCGACGATCTCCAACCACCCGAGCCAGTTGGCTTCGTCCGCCTCGGTCCACAGTGAGGCGTCGGCGGCCCACAGCCGCCTGACCTTGCCCTCCTTCCGCCAGTCCTCGAGGGCAGCCTGGACATCCTTCTGCAACTCGTCCGGCAGCTTATAAGTCATCGAATTGAGCTTCGCCCCCAGCACCTTGCGGCGCTTTTGCTGAACCGCGGCGTAGAGCTGGTCGGCAGCGTCTGCGAATAGCCGCACGCCGTCTTCGACGAGCTTGGAGGTCACGGCATCGATCGAGATGCCGGCCTTGGGCAGCGCATCCATGACTGCCTGCGCGCTATCGACATCCTCTTCGAGGCTGGGCCGCGCGTGCCCGTGGTCGCGATAGGCATCCATCGTCGCCGGCGGCATCGTGTTGACGGTGTCCGGCCCAATCAGCTCGTCGACATAGAGGACGTCGCTGTACGCCTTGTTCTTGGTCCCGGTGCTCGCCCACAGCAGGCGCTGCGTCTGGGCGCCTTGCTGCGCCAGCCGCTGCCAGCGCTCGTTGGAATAGATGTTTTTGTAGAGTCGATAGGCGAGCTTCGCGTTGGCGATCGCGACTTTGCCCTTGAGCTTTTGCAGCTCTGCCTTTTGGGCCGGGTCGGCGGTCGCGGCGATCTTTTTGTCGAGCTCGTCATCCACCAAGGTGTCGATACGGCTGACAAAGAAGCTCGCCACGCTGGACACCTTGTGCGGATCGCCACCCTTTTTGGCGAACGCTTCAAGGCCGGAGATGTAGGCCTCGGCCACCTCCGCGTAGACCTGCTGCGAGAAAAGCAACGTCACGTTGACGTTGATCCCCTCGCTGATCAGGGTGCGGATCGCCGGCAAACCCGGCTTGGTACCGGGGACCTTGACCATCAGGTTGCGGCGGTTCACCTCATGCCACAGCCGGCGCGCTTCCTCAATCGTCTCATGGGTATTCATCGCCAGATAGGGCGAGACTTCGAGGCTGATAAAGCCGTCGCGCCGCTGCGTCTGCTCGTAGACGGTGTTCAATGTGTCGGCGCCTTCCTGGATGTCGCGAACCGCGAGATCCTCGAACAGCGCGCCGGGATCGAGATCGCCCGAAGCTTCCGCTTCGGCGATCAGCGCGTCGTAATCATCGCCGTGGCCGATCGCTTTCTCGAAGATCGAGGGATTCGAGGTGACGCCGCGCAGACCGTCCTCGGCGATCAGCCGGGCCAGCCCTCCGCTCTTCAACAGATCGCGGCTGACAAAGTCCAGCCATACCGACTGCCCGAATTCGTTAAGCGTTCTCAGCGGATTGGCCATGACTTCTACTCCTTGCGCGAGAGCTGCTGCTTAGCAGCCGCGTAGACGTTTTCGCCGGTGAACCCGAATTTGACCAACAGCTCCTTCAGCGGGGCGGAGGCGCCAAAGGTTTTCATGCCGAGGATCGTGCCGCGCAATCCGGTATAGCGCTCCCAGCCGAGGGTCGAGGCCTGCTCGACCGCGACCCGCCGGGTCACATCAGGCGGCAACACCGCCGCGCGATACTCTTCCGGTTGATGCTCGAACAATTCCCACGAAGGCATGCTGACCACCCGCGCAGCGACCCCCTCGGCCCTCAATTTCTCATAAACCTCGACGCAGAGTCCCACCTCGCTTCCGGTGGCCATCAGAATCACGTCCGGTTTGCCGTTGCCGGCATCGGCCAAGACATAGGCGCCCCGCCTGACGCCGCTCGCCGGTGCATACCGGGTACGGTCGAAGGTCGGCAGATTCTGCCGGCTCAGAATCAGGCAGGCCGGTTCGTGTTTGAGGCTCAGCGCGACCCGCCATGCCTCCGCCACTTCGTTGGCGTCCGCCGGACGCAGGACGATCAGCCCGGGAATGCTGCGCAGCGCCGCCAACTGCTCGACCGGTTGGTGCGTCGGCCCATCTTCGCCCACCCCGATCGAATCATGGGTAAAGACGTAAACGACAGGGAGCTCCATGATAGCCCCGAGCCGGATCGGCGGCTTCATGTAATCGGAGAAGATCAGGAAACCCGAGCCGTACGGGCGGAGCTTCGATAGCGAAAGGCCGTTGCAGATCGACCCCATCGCATGCTCGCGAATGCCGAAATGAAAATTCCGGCCGCTGTAGTTATCGCGCTCGAAATCACCGGCTCCCTCGAAAGTCAGCCGGGTCTTCGTCGAGGGCGCGAGGTCGGCGGCACCGCCGAGCAGCCACGGCAAGCGCGGGGCGATCGCGTTCAGCACATGAGCCGACGAGTCGCGGCTGGCGATGCCCTTCGGGTCGGCCGGAAACGACGGAATGTCTCTGTCCCACCCCTGCGGGAGGTCGCGCCGTTGCATCCTCTCGCACTGATCAGCGAGCTCCGGATAAGTGTTGCGGTAGCGCTCGAAGAGCGCCAGCCATTCCGACCGCAGCTTCTTCCCGCGGGCACCGAAATTTTCCGCGAAATGCTCGTAGACGCCTTCCGGCACGAGAAATTGCGCGTCCTCCGGCCAGTGATAAAAGCGCTTGGCCAGCTTGACCTCGGCCTCGCCCAACGCCTCGCCATGAGCGCCCGAGGTGTCCTGCTTATGCGGCGCACCGTAGCCGATATGGCTTTCGACAATGATCAGACTGGGCCGATCGTCGATCCGCTTGGCGACAGTGATCGCTTCGGCGACGCGCTCGCGGTCGTTGGCGTCGCTGACCCGCTGCACATGCCAGCCATAGGCGAGAAACCGCCCGGCGACATCCTCGCTGAACGCGAGAGCGGTGTTGCCTTCGATCGTGATGTGGTTGCTGTCGTAGATCCAGCAGAGATTGCCGAGCCGCAAATGGCCGGCCACCGAAGCCGCCTCGCTGCTGACGCCCTCCATCATGCAGCCGTCACCGCACAGCGCGAAGACATCGTAATCGAACAACGGAAAATCCGGCCGGTTGAAGTGGCGCGCCAGCCAGTCGGCCGCGATCGCCATCCCGACGCTGGTCGCAATCCCCTGCCCCAACGGGCCGGTCGTCGTCTCGACACCGGAGGTCCAATGATATTCCGGGTGACCCGGGCACTTGCTGTCGAGCTGGCGGAACCGCTTCAGATCGTCGAGCGCGACGGTCGGCGTGCCGAGCCGCTCGTATTTTTCGTCGACCGATTTTACCCCGGTCAGGTGCAGCATCGAATAAAGCAAGGTCGATGCATGGCCGTTGGACAACACGAAACGGTCGCGGTTCGGCCAGATCGGATCGTCGGGATCGAAGCGCAGGAAGTCCTGCCACAGCGTATAAACCACCGGCGCCATCGCCATCGGCGTCCCTGGGTGGCCGGATTTGGCCTTCTGCACCGCATCGATGCACAGGGTGCGGATCGTATTGACGCAGATTTCGTCTATCGAGCCGGTGGGCGCCATCAAATCGTCCCTCTCAGATTTGGCCGAGGTCACCGCGGCTTTCGTGCCGCCACGTAGAGAACGCCGAAGGTGCTCTTTACGATCGACCGGGATCGGATTTTCTCCAGGTGCGGGCCATTGCCGCCCCGACGGTGGGTTTTCCGGCACCCGAAACCCCCATTATGACTAAGGCTACGGGGCAATGCCGCCGAAGTGTCGCTCACCTTATAACTGTGGCGCAACACGCCTCGGGCAGGAACAGAGACATTCTTGGAAAATTCACGTTGGCAGAGACCGCATTCAACCGGCTCTCTCGAGGGCCCCTCGAAACACCGCCGGGCCGCTCGGCTCGCGATTTGGCGAGCCGCCGGCCGGTTCGAGTGTGACCACGAGTTCGCCGGCGCCGGCCAACAGGCGCGCATTCCCCGGCGAGACGGCAATGCGCTTGCGTCCGGCCGGCGGCAAGATGCCGAGCTGACGCGGCCCGGTCCGGTCGGCGACCAAGAGCCACAGCTGGTAGACGCGTCCCGGCGGAGCCGGCTCGTCCCGCAGAGTGTCGGCGGCGATCTGGTGAGCGGCGCGGGCGAGCCGGATCGCCCAGACCGGATGCCGTTCGCCGTCGCGCACGATGGCCACAATCGATATCTCGGAAAAATCGGGCGGATCCCGGGCAATGATCGCGGCGACGAGCAACGCGAGCGATAGGATCGCAAAAGCCGCCGTCGCCCATCGCCACACGCGGATATCGGCCCACAGCTCACTTGTTGGCTTCGCACCGCGGATGGTCATGAAGGATTCATTGTGGAAGACCCGATCCGGCTGCCACTTCAACCAAGGATAGCCCGCCGGCACGGCCGGGCTGTGCGATTTCCGCTGGACGAAACCGCCGCCGCCCGTGACAGTTGGCGCCAGCATCTGCGAGGGCACACGATGATCACGAAATTCGACAGCTCCTATTATGGCACAGCCGACATGGAAAATCTCGGCTACACCGGCACGCCGATCAACGACCGCCGTTACTCGAAGGAGGAGCTGGCGAAGGCGCTGCACAAGGT
>Ga0066705_10000586_pt1 | contig 10779 bp, 7 predicted proteins | sample GraSoiAngelo_154_FD_66506 | JGI IMG/M metagenome (GOLD analysis project Ga0066705, IMG submission 66506) | Grasslands soil microbial communities from the Angelo Coastal Reserve, California, USA - 14_1009_13_20cm | ecosystem: Environmental > Terrestrial > Soil > Grasslands | place: USA... | reverse complement strand
CCGCGCTTCCTGGACGAGCGCGCGGACGTTCGCCACCTCGAGGTACTTCACGGGGTCGGTGTAGAGAAGGAGCGACACCGGCTGCCCCGCGCGGAGCGCAGCCGATGCGCCCGCGGGGATGACGAGCGCCGCGCCGGCGGCGCCGCGGCGGACCAGCGCCCTGGCCGCGTCGCGATCGGCCACCGGACGGACCTCGATCGCGGCGTCCTCCTCGAGCCCGCTCCGCAGGACCCGACCCAGGCGACCGTGGTCCTCGTCCGCCAGCGGCAGCACGTATCCGCCGATCGGCGCGCCGAAGAGGCCGGCGAGCGAGAACCCGGCAACGGAGATCACGACGACGGGTGCGAGGGACAGGAACACGAGCCCGGCACGATCACGGATCAGCAGGCGCAGGTCCTTGGCGAGCGCCGCACGGAGCGCGGCCAGCATCAGCTCGCCGCGGCGGCCGGGGTGTCGTCGTCGCGGAGCCCGTGGCCGGTGAGCGCGAAGAAGACGTCTGCGAGGCTCGGGCGGTGCAGGGCGAGCTCCAGGACGCCGCCGCCGCTGTCGGCCGCGGCGCGGAGGACGTTCGTCACTGCGGCGGTGTCGGTGATCTCCACGACCGCCCCGTCTCCCGTGCCGTCGACCGTCCGTGCGCCATGCACGCTCTGCAGCCAGTCGCCGCGGAGCGCGCGTCTCGTCCGCAGATGGAGGCGCGGGGTCAGACGGGCGGCGGCGACCAGCTCGGCCGCCGTTCCCGCGGCGGCGACCCGGCCGCGATCGAGCAGCACGATGCGATCCGCGAGCCGCTCGGCCTCCTCCATGTCGTGCGTGCTGTAGAGGACGGCGGCGCCCGCCCGCGCCAGCGTCACGACCGTCGCGAAGATGCGCTCGCGGGACTGGGGATCGACGCCGACGGTGGGCTCGTCGAGCAGGAGGACGCGCGGCTCGTGCAGGATGCCGCAGGCGAGGTTGAGCCGCCGGCGCATGCCGCCGGAGAACGTCGAGACGGGCTCCCCGGCGCGCCCCTCGAGGCCGATGACCTCGAGCGCACGACCGACCGCCGCTGCGGCGGCGCCGCCGGCGAGGCCGTGCATGCGCGCGAAGAACCGCAGGTTCTCCGTGGCGGTCAGAGTCGGATACACCGCGGTCTGCTGCGGGACGAGGCCGAGCACACGGCGCGCGGCGCGGGCCTCGACCGGCAGCGCATGGCCGCCGATCGTGGCCGTCCCGGCGTCGGCCGTGAGCACGGTCGCGAGGATCGACAGCATCGTCGACTTGCCGGCGCCGTTCGGACCGAGGAGCCCGACGATCTCGCCCGCGCGGACCGCGAACGTGACGCCCGCGAGCGCCACCCGGCGGCCGTAGCGCTTGACGATGCTGTCGACCGCGATGGCAGCGTGCACGGCGACAGTATTGACGCCGAGCGGACGGCGCGTCCATAGGACGGCGCATGCGGATCCTGCTGGTGGCGATGCCCGACACGGCCTCGTCGCTCGACCGGGTGATGAAGTTCCCGAACCTCGGCCTCTGCTCGATCGCGGCGCAGGTACCCGGCCACAACGTCCGCATCCTCGATCTCGTCATGCAGCCGAGAGGCGTGCGCCACCGCGTGCTCGAGGAGGTCGCCGCCTTCGCCCCCGACCTCGTCGGCTACTCCGCCATGTCGTTCCAGTACGCGACGGCGCGGGCGCTGGCGGCGGCGGTGCGCCAGGTCGCACCGGGAACGCTGCACGTCCTCGGCGGCTACCATGCAACCGTCGTCGCCGACGAGGTGGGCGCGCGTGACGCCGAGCTCTTCGACTTCGTCGTGCGGGGCGAGGGCGAGGTCGCGTTTCGCCAGCTCGTCGACGGGCTCGCGGGCTCGACGCTCGACCTCGGGGCGATCCCGAGCCTCTCGTGGCGGAGCCGGTCGGGCTACCGGCACAACCCGGACGGGCCGCTTCTCGAGCTCGACTCCGTGCCGCTCCCGCGCCGGGAGGCGCGCGCATGGGACGGGGCGTTCTACTTCGACCGCACCTTCGACGTCGCCGAGACGAGCCGCGGCTGCCCGTTGCCCTGCACGTTCTGCTCGATCCGGCGGATGTACGGGCGGACGTTCCGCCGCTTCCCGATCGGGCGCGTGATCGCGGACCTGCGCGCCCTCGACCGGCGCGGCGTCCGCGGCGTGTTCTTCGTCGACGACAACATCACGATCGACGTGCCGCGGTTCAAGGAGCTGTGCGAGGAGATCCAGAGCGCGGGCCTCGGCCACCTGCGGTACATCGTGCAGGCCTCCGTCCACGGCATCGCCAAGGACCCGACGCTCGCGCCGGCGATGGCGCGCGCCGGCTTCGACACCGTTTTCATGGGCATCGAGAACGCCGAGGCGGTGAACGTCGCGACGCTCGACATCGCGGCCAAGCGCGGAAAGAGCGAGGACGAGACGCCGCGTGCCGTCCGGCTTCTCCAGGAGAACGGGATCAAGGCCGTCGGCGGCTTCATCGTCGGCAATCCGGACGACGACCGCGGGGCGATCGCGCGGACGTTCCGCTACGCCCGCCGGCTCGGACTCGACTTCCCGATCGTGCAGTGCCTGACGCCGTATCCGCGGACCGAGATGCGGGCGGACCTGCTGGCCGAGGGGCTGGTGACGAACCCGGACGACCTCTCCCGGTACAACGGCTACATGGCGAACGTCCGGACGCGTCATCTCTCGAGCTCGACGATCGCCCGCACGATGCTGTGGGAGAGCCTCAAGCTCTACTTCGATCCGCGGGCCGCGCGCCGGAGCCGCTTCTTCCACGACTTTCCCGGCTTCCGGGGCGCCATGCTGCGCAACAACCTGGCCCTCTTCAGCGCAGCGCGTAACCGGATGTTCCACTCGACCCATACGCTCTGAGATCCCTTTTCCACGCACTCTGGCACCACTGGGGCCGGCCGAAGATCCACTGGTACCCCGGCGGCCATCTCGCGCAGTTCCGCCGGGGCAGGGCGCTCCGCGAGGTGCGCGGGTTCCTGCGCGGTCTCGGCCTCGCACGCTGAACGCGGGTCCCGGGCCTCCTTCGCTTGACCTGCCCCCGCCGATCGGCAAGAAAGCCGGGATGACGCCGGGCGTTGCGCTCAGCGTCGTCGTGCCCGCGCACGACGAGGCGGCGAACCTCGCGCGCTTGCTGGAGGAGGTGCGCGCCGCGCTCGAGCCGAGCGGCCTCGTCTGGGAGCTGATCGTCGTCGACGACTGCTCCACGGACGAGAGCCCGGCCGTGCTGACGCGACTCGCCGCCGGCGAGCCGCGGCTCCGGCCAGTCCGGCTCACGCGCCGGAGCGGACAGACGGCGGCGCTGCGCGCCGGGTTCGACGCCGCGCGCGGAGCGCTCATCGCCACGCTCGACGCCGACCTCCAGTGCGCCCCCGCGGACCTGCCGGCGCTCATCGCGTCGCTCGATGGAGCCGCGCTGGCGTGCGGGGTGCGAGCCACGCGTCGCGATCCCCCCGCGCGCCGGCTGGCGTCGGCGCTCGCCAACGCGGTACGGCGGCTCTTCCTGGCGCCGCGGCTGCGTGACCTCGCGTGCCCGCTGCGCGTCTTTCGCGCCGAGGCGCTTCACCGGGTGGCCGCACGGCAGCTGCTCTTCGACGGCGCGCACCGCTGGCTCCCCGCGCTGTTTCACCTGGCGGGCGAACGGGTCGTGCAGCGGCCCGTCGGCCACCATGCGCGGACCGCCGGGGCCTCGAAGTACACGACGCGCGGGCGCATCGTGCCGATCGCCACCGAGCTCGTGCAGGTCGTCGGCCGCAGCCGGCGCGGACGACTCCTCGCCGCCGCGGGGCTGGCCGTCGCCGTGGCGCTGCCGTTCTTCTGGGGCCTCGGCCGCTGGCCGCTCCTCGAACCGGACGAGGCGCGGAACGCCGAGGTCGCGCGCGAGATGGTGACGCTCGGGCGCTGGAGCGTACCGCACTTCAACGGGCTCCCGTACCTCGACAAGCCGGTGCTCTTCTTCTGGATGATGGCAGTGGGCTTCCGCGCCCTTGGGACCGACGAGCTCGCGGCGCGGCTGCCGGCCGCGCTCGCCGCGTTCGCCACCGTGGGGCTGACCTTGGCCATCGGCCGGCTCCTCTTCGGACGGTCACGCCAGGCGCTGCTCGGCGCGCTCGTGGTGGCGTCGACGCCGCTCGTGCTCGCGTTCGGGCGGCTTGCGATCTTCGACATGCCGTTCACGGCGCTGGTGACCGGGGCGCTCTACTGCCTCCTGCGCGCGCGGCTGCGCGGCGCCGAGCGGCTGTGGACGCCCGTCGCCGGTCTGCTGATCGGCCTCGCGGCGCTCACCAAGGGACCGGTGGGCGTGGCGGTGCCGCTGCTCGCTTGGGTGGCGGGGCGGGGCGCCTTGCCGGCCGCCGCACGGCGGACTTCCCCCGGAACCGTCGCCGCCACGGTGGCGGCCGCCGTGCTGGTCATCGCCCCGTGGCTCGTCACCATCGTGCGCGAGGAGCCGGGTTTCCTCCGTTACGCGCTGCTCGACGAGACGCTCCTTCGATTCGCGTCCGTGGCGCGCTTCCATCGCGGCGCCCCGGTCTACTACTACGCCGGCGTGCTCGGCTGGGGCCTCGGGGCCTGGGCGGTAGTGCTGACGGTCGCGTTGCCCGGGCTCGCCCGCCGATTACGGCAAGGTGGTCCCGAGCAGGCGGCGATCGCGTTTCTCGCGCGCGCCAGCGCCGGGATACTGCTCTTCTTCACGATCTGCGCCTCGAAGCGCCCGGCGTACATCCTGCCCGCGGTCGTCCCGCTCGGTCTTCTGGCTGCCGCCGGCATCGTCGCGGAGGAGGCGCGCATCGCGGCGGCCGTCCGCGCGCTCGGAGCGCTCGCCGCGCTCGCGGGCCTGGCGGCGGTCGGCGTCGGCCTCATGCGGTTGCTGCCCGAGAGCCGGGTGCTCGTCGCGCTCACCCCTGTAGTGCTCGGGCGCGCGGGAATCGTGCTGCTCGCGTGGGGCGGCGTGGCGCTCGTCGCCGCCGCTGTCCGGCCTGCATTGGCGGCGGCGACCTGCGCCCTTCTGGCGCCGGCGATGGGCCTCGTGCTCCTCGGTCCGCTCGGCACGTATGCCGAGGGCCGTTCGTCGCGCGCGCTCGCGGCGCGCATCGAGCCCGGCGCACCCGTCATGTGCTTCCAGACGTTCCGGACGGGCCTGCCGTTCTATCTCGGCCGGCCGGTCGTGCTGGCGAGCGAGCGCGGCAGCGAGATGACGAGCAACTACGTCGTCGCGCGCGGCGACCGGCATGGGCGCGTGATCGTGTCGGAACGGACGGCGGTCGCGGCGCTCGACCGCGGCGGCCCGCTGTATACCGTCGCGTCGGCCTGGAGCCTTCGCCGCCTCGCCACGCTCACCTGGCGCCGTCTCGTGCCGGTCTATGCGGACCGGCGAAGCATCCTGCTCCGCGCCGAGGGCTGATCCGCCGTGTGCGGGATCTACGGACTCGTCGCGCGGGACGGCGCCGGGCGCGCCGAGGAGATACTGCCCCGCATGGCGACGACGCTGGCCCACCGCGGGCCGGACGGCGACGGGGCCGCGATCGCCGGCCACGCAGCCCTCGGCTGCCGGCGGCTCGCCATCATCGACGTCGCCGGCGGCGCCCAGCCGCTTCGCAACGAGACGGGCGACGTCATCGCCGTGTGCAACGGCGAGATTTACAACAGCGCGAAGCTCCGCGCCGCGCTCGAGGCGCGCGGACACCGCTTCCGGACGCGGAGCGACGCGGAGGTCCTGCCCCACCTCTACGAGGAGCACGGGGTCGACTTCGTGAACGCCCTCGACGGGATGTTTGGCCTCGCGCTCTGGGACGCGCGGCGCGGGCGCCTGATCCTCGCGCGCGATCGCCTCGGCGAGAAGCCGCTGTACTACGCCGCGACCGCCGACGGCTTCTTCTTCGCCTCCGAGCCGAAGGCGCTCCTTGCCACCGGCGCCGTCTCCCGCACGCCCGACTGGACGGCGCTCGGCGTCTATCTCCGCACGGGGTACGTGCCCGCCCCGGCGAGCGCGTTCCGCGACGTCGCCAAGCTGCCGCCCGGGGGGCGGCTCGTCCTCGAGGGCGAAGGGCTCGCGGTCGACCGCTACTGGCAGGTGGCGCCGCTGCTCGCCGAGCCGCCGCTGGCGCTCGACCTCGACGCCGCCGCGGCCGCGCTCCGCGTGCATCTGGAGCGGGCGGTCCGGGCGGCGCTCGTGAGCGACGTGCCGCTCGGCGTCTTCCTCTCCGGCGGCCTCGACTCGACGGCCATCGCGTCGGTCGCCCGGAGCGCGGTGGACGGCGAGCTCGCCACCTTCGCCCTCGGCTTCGACGTTCCGGGGTTCGACGAGCGTGGCCACGCCGCGGTCGCGGCGCGTGCGCTCGGCACGCGTCACCGGACGCTCACCATCACGCCCGAGCTGTTCCTCGAGGGCGTTCGCGATCTCCTGCCCGTCCTCGACGAGCCGCTCGCCGATCCGGCGTTCGTGCCGACCTTCCTGCTCTCCCGCTTCGCGCGGAGCGAGGTGAAGGTCGTGCTCGTGGGCGAGGGGGGCGACGAGCTCTTCGCGGGCTATCCGACGTATCTCGGGTCGAGCGTGTCCGCGGCCTTCCGCCGCTTGCCGCCGGCCCTGCGCCGCGCCGTGGTCGCGGGTGCGCCCCTCCTCGGCGCGCCGCGCGGCAACACGACGCTCCGCTGGCTCTGCCGCCGCTTCCTCGAAGCCGCGGACGTGCCGGCCGCCGCGCGCCATCGGGCCTGGACGGGCTGCATCAGCGCCGACGTCCTCGCCGCCCTCGCCACGCCGGGCGGGCCGCTCGTCGCGCCGGCCGAGCCGGAGGCGCCGGCGGCGCGCACGGAGGTCGACGCGCTGCTCGCGCTCGACCTCACGGGCTATCTGCCCGACGACCTGCTGCCGAAGCTCGACCGCGCCACGATGGCGGCCTCGCTCGAGGGGCGGGCCCCGTTTCTCGACCATCACCTGGTCGACTTCGCGTGCCGGCTACCCGTCACGTTGAAGCTGCGTGGGCTCGCGAGCAAGCGTGTGCTCCGACGGGCGGTCGCCGATCTCGTCCCGGGTGCGATCCGGCGTCGAGTGAAGCGGGGGCTCACCGTGCCGCTCGCCGCCTGGCTGGCCGGTCCGCTCCTGCCGTTTGCTCGGGAGACGCTCGCGCGGCTCGACCCGCGCGTCATCCGTCCCGATGCCGTGGCGAGCCTCCTCGCCGCGCACGTCGCCGGGCGGCGCGACAACCGCCGCGAGCTCTGGGCCCTCGTGATGCTGCAGCTCTGGAGCGACGCGTGCGCGTCCTCGTGACGGGCGGCACCGGCTTCATCGGTGGCGCCGTCTGTCACGCGCTACGCGGGGCGGGCCACGCAGTGACCGTCGTCAGTCGCGAGCCGGGCCAGGTCTCCGGCGACGCCGTCCGCTGGGACGCCGTCCCGCAGGCGATCCGCACCGCCGACGCGGTCGTGAACCTCGCCGGCGAGTCGATCGCCGGCGGCCGGTGGTCGGCGGCGCGGAAGGCCGCGATCCTCCAGAGCCGCGTGGAGGCGACGCGGGCCGTGGTCGACGCCGCCCGCGCCGCGAAGCCGAGGCCAGGGATCCTGATCAGCGCCTCGGCCGTCGGGTACTACGGCGCGCGCGGCGACGAGGCGCTCGACGAGACCTCCGCGCCGGGCGCGGGGTTCCTCACCGAGGTGTGCCGGCCATGGGAGGACGAAGCCTCGCGCGCCGAGGCCGTCGGGATGCGGGTCGTGCGGTTGCGGCTCGGAATGGTGCTCGCCGGCGACGGCGGCGCGCTCGGCCGGATGTTGCCCCCGTTTCGCGCCTTCGTCGGCGGACGGCTGGGTGACGGCGAGCAATGGGTTTCGTGGATCCACCGCGGCGACGTCACCGGTCTCGTCGTCGACGCGCTGGCGAATGACGGATACCACGGCGCGGTGAACGCGACCGCGCCGCAGCCGGTCCGGAACCGGGACTTCGTAGCCGCGCTCGGGCGCGTGCTCGCGCGTCCCGCAGCGATCCCGGTGCCGGCGGTCGTGTTGCGCCTCGCGCTCGGCGAGATGGCGGACGTGCTCCTCACCGGGCAGCGCGTCTTCCCGCGCGCCGCCGAGCGCGTCGGCTATCGCTGGCAGTACCCGGAGGTCCTCGGCGCCCTCCGCGCGAGCGTGCGCTGAGATCGGCCGCCTACGGGCACGCCGGTAAGGCGGGCGGCGCCGGCGGGAACTGCGTCATGAACGTGTTGTCGTGCCAGCAATCGCCCGTGCCGCCCGCGGGCAAGTAGATGAGGTCCGCCGCGAGGAAGGCGTAGGACGGATCGGGGGAGTGGCCGTTGCCCGTGACCGTGTTGTGCTCGAACCGGTCGTTCTCCGGCGCGGGATCGTAGCCGGGGGGCGGAGCCGGCGTGCAGCTCGCGACCAGGCAGCCGGTCACGAGGGCGATGCCGCCCGTGTCGTTGCCCGTCACGACGTTGTGGTCGATTTCGTTCGCGTCCGCGGCGAGGACGAGCATTCCGGTGCCCTGCGGCACGAGGCAGACGTCGTCGCCGGGGTCGAGGCACGTGTTCGGCTTGTTGTTGTCGTGGCTGTAGTTGTGGTCGATCCGGTTGTCGTGGTTCAGCGGAACGTCGAGACCGGGCAGCGTGAAGGACAGGATGCCGCCCGTGTTCCCCGTCGCCTCGTTGTGGTCGAGGCGGACGCCCGAGGAGTTCTCGATCTCGAAACCGCTGACGTTGCCGGTGGCGAAGTTGTGGTCCACCCGCACGTCGTGCGACTGTCCGATATAGATACCGGTGTCGTTGGAGCCGGTGGCCGTGCTCTTGGTGATGCGGCCGGGACCGCAGTGCGAGGGGAAGATGCCGTACTCGCCGTTGTCGTTGGCGGTCGTCGAGTGGACGCGCCAGTCGTCGGCGCAGAAGATGAACGCGCCCTCGCCGCTGAAGCCGTTGATGGTGATTCCCTCGATGCCGACGCCCTTGATGCGCTGCGCCGGATCGGTGAGGCAGTCGGGCCCGCTGGCGCCGCTCTTGGCGAAGGCGATCCCCTGGTCCTGACCGCCGGCGTTCTCCACGATCACGGGCTTCGTCTTCTGGGGCCGACCGATCAGCTTCACGTCGTCCTTCGTCACGACGACGGCGCACTGGTGGCCGGGGTCGGTCGGGCAGGGCGTGCCCGCCTCGTGGTACGTCCCCGGGTAGACGAGGATGTGGTCACCCGGATTCGCGGCATCCACGGCCGCCTGGATCGAGTGGCCGGCACGCACGCGGATGACGGCGGCGCCGGCGGGTGACGCGGTGAGCAGCAGGCCGATGACGAGCAGGCAGGCGGTCGAGCGCATCTGAGCGTCCTCCTTCGAGGGGCGCGACCATAGCGAGACCGGCCGCGAGCCGTCAAACCGATTCGGTCGTGCGGCCTATAGCTTCCGGACGAGCGTGATGCCGTCGGAGACGGGCAACATGACGGCCTCGACCCGCCGGTCGCGGGCGACGGCGTCGTTCAGCGCACGGATCGCCTCCGTCGACGTCGAGTGGTCGTCCGGGTCGATCACGTGGCCGGACCAGAGGACGTTGTCGAAGACGAGCACGCCGTTCGGCCGGAGGCGGGGCAGGAGCTCCTCGTAGTAGGTCTGGTAGCTCTCCTTGTCGGCATCGATGAAGGCGAGGTCGACGTCGGCGGCCGGCGGGAGGGCGCGGAGCGTCTCCAGGGCGGGGGCGATCTTCAACGTGATCCGGTCGGCGACACCGGCACGCGCGAAGTAGCGGCGGGCGACGGCCGCCCATTCCTCACTGACGTCGCAGCAGAGGAGATGCCCGTCGGGCCGGAGCCCGCGGGCCATGGCTATCGCGCTGTAGCCCGTGAACGTGCCGACCTCGACCGCGCGGCGGGCGCCGATCACCCGCGCGAGCCAGCCGAGGAACGCCGCCTCCTCCACCGCGACCTGCATCCGGCTGATCGGCCCGAGCGCGGCCGTCTCGGCCGCGAGCTCCTGAAGGACCGCGTCGGGCGGCGGCGCGTGCGCGACGAGGTAGTCGTAGAGCGCGGGCGTCATGCGGGTGAACTTCTCGTGCATGGCCGGCGTGGTACGCGACGTGCGCGGCACACGCAAGGCGGCGCGGTTGACTTGCGGCCGCGGCCCGGCCAACAGTGCGCGCGCCATGCCCCGCGTGCGAGCCGGCGCGCTCGAGGTCTTCTACGACACGGACGGGGCCGGCGAGCCCGCGCTCCTGCTGATGGGGCTCGGCGGCGAGCATCACGCCTGGGACCTCGTCCGGCCGGAGCTCGCGCGCCGCCACCGGCTCGTCCTCGTCGACAACCGGGACGCGGGCGCCAGCGACGAGGCGCCGGGGCCGTACAGCCTCGACGACATGGCCGTCGACGCGCTCGCCGTCATGGACGCGGTCGGCGTCGAGCGCTTCCACGTCATCGGCGCGTCGATGGGCGGTGCGATCGCCCAGCGCGTGGCGCTGCAGGCGCCGACGCGGGTCGCGAGCCTCGTCCTTCTCTCCACCTGGGGCCGCACCGACGCCTTCCTCGCGACGATCCTCGCGAGCTGGCGGCTCATGGCGGAGCGCCTGTCGCCCGAAGCGTTGCTCCGCGCTCAGACGCCGTGGGCGTTCACCTACCGGTTCTTCCAGAACCCCGCACCCGAGGTGCGCGCCTGGCAGGCAGCGCTCGCCGAGCGCGGCGTCTTGAAGTCGGTTCCCGCGTATCAGCGGCAGGTCGACGCCTGCCTCGCGCACGACACGCTCGACCTGCTGCCGCTCCTCCGCACGCCGACGCTCGTCCTGGTCGGCGAGGACGACATCCTGACGCCGCCGCGCTACGCGCGCGCG
>Ga0066705_10000582_pt1 | contig 10800 bp, 6 predicted proteins | sample GraSoiAngelo_154_FD_66506 | JGI IMG/M metagenome (GOLD analysis project Ga0066705, IMG submission 66506) | Grasslands soil microbial communities from the Angelo Coastal Reserve, California, USA - 14_1009_13_20cm | ecosystem: Environmental > Terrestrial > Soil > Grasslands | place: USA... | reverse complement strand
CATTTCTCGCGCTAAAGATTTCCTACATCAATGCCGTTTCGGCCATTTGCGAGGCAAGTGGCGCCGATGTCGAAAAAGTCGCTGACGGAATTGGAATGGACCGGCGCATTGGCCGTGATTTTCTGAATGCTGGAATCGGCTACGGCGGCTCATGTTTCCCCAAGGATATCGCTGCATTTATCACGATAAGCGAACAACTTGGTGTTCCGTTTAACTTGCTCAAGGAAGTGCAGCGGATTAATGCGGCGCAGAAAGAGCGTTTTCTCAAAGTCATACGAGAAACACTTTGGGTCCTACGCGAAAAGAAAATCGCCGTCTGGGGCCTCACGTTCAAACCGGACACCGACGACATTCGCTCCTCTGTCGCGATTGAGCTGGTGACGAATCTTTTGCGCGAAGGCGCGCACATCACCGCATACGATCCAAAAGGTATGGAAAAGGCACGCGGGGTGAAAACTATCGAGGGCGTTACCTTCGCAGCTTCTGCTCTCGAAGCGGTCGATGGTGCCGAAGCGCTGATTATTGCCACGGAATGGAGCGAATTCGCGAATGTCGATCTTGTTCTGGTAAAGCAAAGAATGATTACGCCGATCGTTTTTGATGGACGAAATTTGTTCGATTCCGAGACGATGGGTCAGCTCGGCTTCCGCTATCATTCCATTGGCCGCGCCAGCATCACGCCACACTGAGCGCATTATCCGTGGTGAAGCGCATGGCACAACCGTCCGCTCGCCGGACCGCGCTGGCGGCGCTGCGGGGGTGGCGAAGCGAAAAGCGCTTCGCCGATTCGGTCATCACTAAGCTGCTGGCTCAGACAGAGCTCGATCTGCGGGACCGCGCTTTTGCGCTGGAATTATTTTACGGCGTCCTGCGTAACGCAACGCTGCTTGATTTTTGGATCGGTCGCTTGCGTCAGTCCCCGCTCGATATCGATCTTCGCGATCTTCTTCGGCTCGGTCTTTACCAGCTCTTTTTTCTTAGAACATCCGAGCACGCGGCGGTCCACGAAACGGTCGAGCTCGCGCCGAAAAGTCGTCGGGGATTAATCAACGCAATCCTTCGAACGGCGGCGCGTCGGCAAGATGAATTGCGTTCACAAGCAAGCAGGCAGTGCTTGGCGCTCCGCACGTCTCATCCACGATTTCTGGTCGCACGTTGGGAACAGAACTTCGGGCCCGAAGCCGCAGAAGCCTTGTGCACTTGGAATAACCGCCCGCCGCCTCTGTATGCCCGCATCAATCGATTGAAAATCGGCCGCGCAGGCTTTCATCGGGCTTATCCAGAAGCCAGGCCGCTATCGGGCAATCCACATTTTGTGGAATTTGATCACATCCCGACTGAGGCTCTCGCTCAGGGTCATTGCTACATTCAAGACCCAAGCACAGCCATTGCCTGCCAGCTTCTCGATCCGCAACCTGGAGAAAAGGTTCTCGACGTGTGTGCGGCGCCGGGTGGAAAAACGAGTTACGTCGCGGAAATAATGCGAAATCGCGGTGCGATCGTTGCCTGCGACCGGGCGGCCGAGCGCCTCGCCATTCTCGAAGAAAATCTCGCGCGACTCGGCGCTGGAATTGCCCGGGTTTTTCATTTCGATTGGACATGCGGGCGCATCCCGAAAGAAATTGTTGAGATCGCTCCCTTCGACCGCCTCTTGATCGACGTCCCTTGCAGCAACACCGGGGTGATGCGACGCCGCGTGGATGTTCGATGGCGAATAAGAGCAGCGGACTTTGTTCGCATGCAGGAGCAGCAACTCAAAATTGTCCGCACAGCTCTCCCCCTGTTGAAGGCCGCCGGGGTACTTGTCTACAGTACGTGCAGTCTTGAGCCGGAAGAAAATGAGAACGTCGTGCAACAACTCTTGCGTGAATTAGCAAACTCGCGACAAATGGACGCTCGATCATCTCTTCCGTTCCGAGACGGCTTTGATGGTGCGTTTGTGGCGAAACTTGTCCGGACCGGCTAGGTAGCGAGCCGGTCTCACCGCCGGTTGCATCCGGCGCGTCCAATGGAATCATAAACGCCTATGCATGATGCCCGCTTCGACACGCTCGCCAAGCTTCTGGTTGACTATTCCATTCGCCTTAAGCGCGATGAAAACGTTTTGATCGAACCGTTTGACGTCCCTGATGAAATGACTATCGCGCTTATTCGCGCGGCCCGAAGCATTGGCGCAGTTCCATTCGTGCAAATCCACCGCGCCCGCGTCAGCCGCGCTCTCGCACTCGGGGCGTCGGATCGACAACTAAAGCTGCTGGCAAAACACGAGCTGGCGCGAATGAAAAAGATGAGCGCGTATATTGCGGTGCGTGGCAGCAACAACATCACCGAATTATCGGACGTGTCAGCAGAGCGGATGAAATTGATCGCCAAGACGATGCGACCGGTGCAGGACCAAAGAGTTAAAAGAACAAAGTGGGTCGTCTTGCGCTGGCCAACGCCATCAATGGCTCAACTTGCTGGAATGAGCACGGAGGCTTTCGAAGACTTTTATTTCAAAGTCTGCACCTTGGATTATCGCAAACTGCGACCTGGTATGAAGGCGCTCAAGGCACTGATGGAGAAAACAGATTGCGTCGAGATTAAAGGACCTGGGACCGATCTCCGCTTCAGCATCAAAGGAATTCCGGCTGTGATCTGTGGGGGGGATCGCAACATCCCCGACGGCGAGGTTTTCAGTTGTCCCGTGAAAAATTCTGTTCAGGGACACGTTACCTTCAACGCACCGAGCATTTATCAGGGCATCAGTTTCGATGGAATCCGCCTGGAGTTTCACGATGGAAAGATTGTCCATGCCACAAGCAATCAAACAAAGAAACTGAATAAGATTCTCAATTCAGACGCCGGCGCCCGTTATATCGGTGAGTTTTCGCTCGGGTTTAATCCGCACGTTCTGGAACCGATGCGTGATATCTTGTTTGATGAAAAAATCGCCGGCTCATTCCACTTCACACCTGGTCAAGCGTACGAAGAAGCCGACAATGGAAATCGAAGCCAGGTTCATTGGGACATGGTCAGCCTCCAGCGGCCGGAATATGGCGGTGGGGAGATTTATTTCGACGGTAAATTGATCCGGCGCGACGGAGAATTTCTGCCTAAACAGCTACGATCTTTAAATCGCGGCCGCTTTGCCAAGCGTTCTACGCGTCCGAGATAGGCAGCAGGATTTTGCGGTTCGAAATACCCTAGCGTCCGCTAGATCACGCCCCGCTTCGGGCCGTGACCGAGCAGATTGAGCTGCAGCATGCCTATCTCGCCACCGCCGGTGAGCTGCAAATTTGCGATCTCGAACATCGGAGCCCCTTCTGAGCCGGGACCGGCACCGGGCAGTTGCACGGAAACCTGTTTGGAAGTCGAATTTAGGACAAGGGATGCGATCTCAAACGATGGCGAAAATTCGACGGTCGCGATCTGAAACGAGGCTGTGACCAGAACGGACGCCTGGCCCGGCTGCGATGGAGTAAGCTGAACAGGTGCGGCCTCAAAATTCGAGACAAGTTGTAACCCTGCCACCGTGAACGAAGACGAACCTGTGGCTGTTGGCCTTTGCTGTTGAGACGGGGTCAACCGAAGAGTGCCGAGCGACCCTCCCGTGGGCTGAATCTTTGCGATCTCGAAAGTAACCTGCAAATTCATCGCCGGCTGCACCTGCTGGGAAGGGGCCAGGCGCATCGTAACAATCTTGGATATCGGCCGTACTTGCAAAGCACCCATCTTGAAGGTTGGCGTCAGTTGCATCGAGGCGATCTCAAATGAGAAAGTGAGTTGCACAGCCGTTTGCATGGTGGTGTCAGCGAGCTGCGTCGCGCCTGGGGCGGCTGGTGTTCTGATTACTGGAGTAGCGGTTGGGATTTGGGTCGGTTCAGGCATGGTTAGAGATGAGGTTGGTTGCGGGACGGAGGGCTCAGTGGAAATTGTTATTGGGTTAAGAGACGGCGCGTCGACATCCTCGGCTATGAGCGGTTCTGTCGCAAGGACGGGTATTTGATGCGGAATGGGTTGTCCTTGCCCGATGGGTTCCAGCGTTTCCGTTTCGGATTCCAGCGATTCCGTTGATTCCGTTTCCGGTTCCAGCAGGTCCACTTCAGGTTCCACGTTAGAATCGATAGGTTCCACGACCGGGGCGACGGCCGCCTCAAAAACGGTGGGCGATTCGTTCGTCGATTCGATGGGATCGTGCATTTCAGGCAGCGGCGGCGAAACGAATGGAAGGCCCGCGTCCGGGGTAAATCCAAAGCTAGGTGGTTCAACCGCTTGTTCGGTCACAGAGCCAACCGCGGACTCAGGAAGGTGTTGGGCGACCGCCATCAGCTCTACCGCAACTTCGGCAGCAGGCGGGGCCACAGGTTCCGGGACCTCGGCTGTCAGAGTCGAATTTCCAGTGAAGCTGTGGGCTGATTTTCCTACCGCCAGAACGCCGCGACGTAACGAAGGTTCGGAAGCCTTCAATTGTAACGACACTTGGGGGGGGCCACCAATGAGACGAGTGCTCGCTGCTGGTCCTTGCGTTTGGGACGATGGGATCTCGACTTCATCCACGCTAGGCCCGCTCACCTGCGCGGCATGACGAAAAACCGGGAGATTTATCGTGCGGCGGCGAATCTCAGGAACAATCACCCAAGCCAACAAGAAGATGCCGGCCAAGAGCAAGCCGCCGACAAGTAATCTCTGCGGGGTTTCACCGATGGTTGGCCGCGACCACTCGCGAACCCGAGCTGGCGCAAGAACAGTAGCCGGCGTCGCACCAACAACAGGTCCTGCCGATGCTTGCCGTGGCACATTCGCTGCCGGGATCGCATTTTTCTCGCCTTGGCCGACAGGAGCAGTTTCAACGACTGCAGATTTGACTGGCTCGGATGCCGCGACCGGTGTTTCCACCGTGGGCGAGAGCGCGGCAACTGGAGCAGCAGGAAGCTCTTCCGGCTTAGCCGGAGTTCCCGCCGCGATGGATTGGTTTGAGGCAACGGCAGGCACCTGTATGACTGCGCTAGGAGATTCGGCCGCTCGCGAAGTTGTCGCCTCCATCCCAGCGATCGGGCGATTCACGGCCGCTGCAGAAGGACGTGAAGATTCGGCCTTTGCTTGTTTCCGTGCTTTGTTTGCGGCGACAGCAGCGCCTGGAATAGGACTGGGTTCGATTGCGGGGAAAGACTCATTTTGCGCCGACATTACAGCGGCTTCGGTCGCCGGAGCCACAGAAGCGACGATGGCCGGACTTTGCATCCAGCCGAGATCATAAAACGCATCCGCAAAAAGGTTGTTCAAAGCGGGCGAATAAATCTTCTTCGCCGACGTGATCCAGTCGGTCGCTTTGTTTGGATTGTTGTGCTTAAACTCCCAGGCCGCCTGGGCATAGTAAAGAGCCGGCGTATCTCCTGTGAACTGAAATTGTTCCATCATCTTTTGCGCGCGACTCTCTTTGTCTTCGAGCAAAAGAGTCATGTAGATCTTGAACTTAATAATCTGTGCGGCCTGATTCCTGTCGCCTCCCGGCGTTTGTTGAAAGAGCGTTTCGAACCGCTCGCGCGCCTTGATATAATCTTTTTTCTTAAATGGAATTTGCGCGAGATTATATTGCGCTTCGCGAAATTTCGGATCGATCTTCGAGGCCTTTTTAAACGCTGTTTCTGCTTCGTCGAATTGCTTCTGCTCCATCAAAATCTCACCGCGCAAATTAACGATCGGCGCTTGATTCGGGTTGGATGCATCGGCTTCGTCGATGAATTTTTGGGCTGTCGCTAAGTCGCGCTGTTGCAGAGCTTGTTGGGCTTGTTCGAACCTTGATCGTGCAAAAGCTTTAGTCTTTGCTGCGCGCTCGGCGCTGGTGGTTAACGGTAGCGAAGCGCGGGTCTGCCCAGCGGGCTTTTGCAGCCAGCCGACTTCATACAATGATTCGGCAAAAAGCTTGTTCAATTGCGGAGAAAAGTTCTTCTCCGCCGCACTCATCCAATCTTTGGCTTCCTTTATATTTTTGTGCTGAAGCGCAATCGCGGCGTTTCCGTAATGCGCCGCTGGCGTATCGGACGAAAGCTCGAATTTGGCCAGAATCGCGTCGACCATGTTCTCTTTTCCCTCCAGCAAATACGTCAGCAGAACTTTGTATTGAATAAGTTGCGCCGCGTCCCCCTCCAGATCAGACACGTTGCTCGAGAGAAGCTGCTGGAAACGACTGCGTGCTTCCGCCCAATCTTTTTTCAGAAACGGAACCTCGGCCAGGTTAAAGCGCGCATTCCAAAACTTCGGATCGATCCGCACCGCTTCGTGCAATGCTGCTTCTGCTTTGTCATAGATACCCTGTCGCATCAGAATCACGCCGCGCAGATTTTGCGATTCGGCCAAATCCGGCTGCCGAACATCTATTTCATCGAGCTCTTTCAGCGCCTCGGAAAAATTATTCGCGTCGAAATCTCGGAACGCTTTGCTGTACATTGCCTCCAGTTCCGATTTGGATGGCGCGACGTTCGTGGCCGCAAAAGAACTGAGCACCAAGACGGCAACCGCCGCAATTTTGCGAATCTTCATGCCGGTAGGATTACAACTTTGAGCGCAACCGATGACAAGCCTAAATTCGCCCGTCAACTGCAGCAACCCCAGATCTGATAATTAGCATAAATTGCGCCGGTCGCCACCTCCTTCCCGCCCGGGATTACGAATTGAGATTCGCGACAAGCCGCAACCCCTCCAAGGTTAGATTAGGATGGATCATGATGGTTTCACCAAGGTCCGCCGCGATCAACCGGGCGTACCCCCCGGTGGATACAATGTGTACTTTCCGGCGCGGAAACCGTTCGCTCTTAATTCGAGCGATAATTTCGCGCACCAAACCCCGATAACCGAAAATCGCCCCTGCTCGCATCGCTTCAATTGTCGATCTTCCGATCGCGCTGCGCGGTTCCTTTAAAGACAATTTCGGCAGGAGCGCGGTGCGCTGATAAAGAAAACTTGTCATCGCTTCGAGTCCCGGCGCGATCACGCCGCCGATGTAATTTCTCTTCTCCGAAACAATATCGAACGTGACCGCCGTTCCAAAATCCACCACGATCGCGGGACAACCGTAAAGCGCCGCGACCGCTGCTGCATTGGCCAAACGATCGGCGCCAATCGTTTTCGGCACCGGGTAATCGATTCCGACGCCGAGCTTCAGCCGCGGATCTAACCACAGCACTTTGGTGCGCCCAATCGCCTTTCGGATTTCGCGATTTTTCGCCGGCACAACTGAAGCGACAACCAAGATGTCGATCTTGTGCCGCTTCGAGAATCGACGAACAAATGCGCTGCTAAACTTATCCGTCTCGATCCGAGTCGACCGCCCGAGGCGCGTTCGTGAAGCGAATGCGAGCTTGGTAAATGAATTGCTAATGTCGATCAGCAAATAATTTGTCGCGCGACTCATTGCACAGCGGGCGAGCCAAGCAGCCGCTACCGCGAACCCGACACGCCGTCAAGTTCGCCAGTCGGAGGACCGTCCTATGGCGGGCTTGCGACGCTATGGCCAAACGCGTAGCCTCGCTCCGTGAGAAAACTGGTCCATCGACCACGCCGGTTAAGAAGTTCGCCAGGCCTGCGAAATCTTATTCGTGAGACGAACCTAAGCGCGCGCGATTTTGTTCTGCCGCTTTTCGTCAGTGAGAAAATAGAAAAACGCCGACCAATCGAAAGTATGCCGGGCGTGTTTCAATTTTCTCCGGATGGAATCGTCGATGAAGCGCGGCGCGCGCAGGATCTCGGACTTCAAGCTATTCTTCTTTTCGGAGTTCCGCGGGAAAAAGACGAACAGGCAAGCGGCGCTTATGCCGAAGACGGCGTCGTCCAAAAAACGCTCCGCGCCATCAAGTCAAAATGTCCGGATGTGGTCGCGATTACCGACGTTTGTCTGTGCCAATACATGAGCCACGGTCATTGCGGCGTTGCCCGGGTCGATGGCGATCATTTCCACGTGCTCAATGATGAGACGGTCGATCTTTTGGTCAAAACCGCGCTCTCGCACGCGCAGGCCGGTGCCGACATGGTCGCGCCCAGCGATATGATGGATGGCCGCATTGGTGCAATCCGGGAAGCGTTGGACGCAAACGGGTTCGATCAAACTGGCATCATGAGTTATGCGGCCAAGTTTGCCTCGGTCTTTTACGGTCCGTTTCGCGACGCTGCGGAAAGTCCGCCTCAGTTTGGCGATCGCCGATCTTATCAAATGGATTGCGCGAACGCGGAGGAAGCATTGCGCGAGGTCGCGCTCGATGTGGAGGAAGGGGCCGACATTTTGATGATCAAACCGGCGCTTCCTTACCTCGATATTTTGTGGCGAGTGCGCGAGCGCTTCGCCAAACCGACCGCGGTTTATCACGTGAGCGGCGAATATGCCATGGTCAAAGCCGCTGCCGAAAAAGGCTTTCTCGATGAACGCGCGGCCGTTCTCGAAATCATGACCTCTCTCAAGCGCGCCGGCGCCGACATCATCGTTACCTACTGGGCGTGCGAACTCGCCAAATGGGCGCGCGAGTAAACGACCGTCGCGGCGAAAGCGCCGCGCATGCGCGCTTAAAACGTCTCGCAGTTCTTTGGGCGCAGGCACACGATTATTCCGCGTGTGCTTTCGAAGTCCCTTTGCCGCGATGCCGTTATCGAGCTGATGTAGCAGCTTATCGGCCCAGCTCAAAAGGAATCGGATCGACGGCGGTATTTGAGTGCAAACAGGCGCTTGTCGATCTACGGCGTGACAACTGTCGCACAACTGCAACCCGCGAACGTCTCGAGAAAGTGCAACGGCGCCGGCAAATTCTGGAAAGACATTTACGAATACATTATCCGAATCTTCGAATCGCCGATTCGTTATTCAGCGAATTTGATTCGCACGATTTCGCGGCAATCAAGCATCGCGGTTACGGCCGGGTTTTGCGCGAGCTGACCGCGTTACAAAATCGCCTGTTCGACTGCACGAAATTCGAAACTCTGACGCGCTATCGTTGCGCAAATTTGTTCTTTCTTGTTTTGCCTGGCGAGTTATTCCAGGCCTCGGAAGTGCCGGTTGGCTGGGGCGTGCTGGTGCAATCAAATGGTGAGCTCGTCCTCACGCGCAAGCCTGTCTGGCAAGAAAGCGCTCCCGAGAATCGCATTTCGTTCCTCCAGCGAATTGCGGCCGCCGGAACGCGAGCATTAAACCGGCAATTGGAGATCACATTCGAGGATGTGTTCTCTGCTCGTTCTCGATCTTAGCCGGCGCCGCAGTCGCGGTCAGCGATCGCGGCTCTAACTTGTGGGTCTGCTGATTGTCGATCCTACTTCGGCATCAGTAGGTTTCGCCCCGTCATTTCCGCCGGTTGTTTCATGCCGAGAAGAAACAAAAGTGTCGGCGCGACATCGGCCAGAATTCCATCCTCGCAACGAAATTTCGCGGCGTCTTTGGCGACATAAATGAAATGCACAAGATTTGTCGTGTGCGCGGTGTTGGGCGAGCCGTCCAGGTTCCGCATTTGTTCGCAGTTTCCGTGGTCGGCGGTAATAATGCATTTGCCGCCAAGCTCGAGAAGCTTCGGGATGATTTTGCCGACGCATTCATCGACCATCTCCACTGCCCTGATTCCTGCTTCGAGGACACCGGTATGCCCGACCATGTCGGGATTCGCGAAGTTGAGGACGATCAAATCATAATAGGCCAGGCGTGCCAGCACCTCGTCGGTGACGAGCCCCGCGCTCATCTCCGGCTGCAAATCGTAGGTCGCGACTTTTGGCGAAGGCACAATCTTCCGGTCTTCTCTGGCAAAGGCGCGCTCGATTCCGCCGTTAAAAAAGTAAGTCACGTGCGGATACTTTTCCGTTTCAGCAATGCGCAGTTGTGATTTGCCGGCTGCGCTCGCCATCTCGCCCAAAATGTGTACGAGTTGTTCCGGCGGGAAAATAAACGGCGCGTGATAGCGGACATCGTATTGGGTAAGGCTAACAAAGTGAACATGTGGCCACGATTCCCGGTCGAAACCGTCGAATTTCTCGAGAAGAAAAGCGCGCGACAATTGTCGCGCGCGGTCCGCGCGAAAGTTGAAAAACAAGACAGTGTCGCGATCGCGGACGCGCTGCTCATTCGCGTGGGCAAAGATAAGCGGCGGCATAAACTCGTCCGTCTTGCCCAGTTTGTATTGTCGATCTAACGCTTCAGAGGGCGATAATTTGGAAACGTCGCCCCGGCCAAAAATGATTGCGTACCAGGCTTTTTTTGTCCGGTCCCAGCGACGATCGCGATCCATCGCGAAATAACGCCCGACAACTGTAACGATTCGCGCGCCGCTCTTTTTCAATCGCTCCGCGCAAATTTTTAGATATTCCGCGCCGCCAGTGGGTGACGCGTCGCGCCCATCGGTGAAAGCATGAACGAAGATTTCCTTAACACCCGCGTCGTGTGCGGCATTAGCGAGCGCAATCAAGTGCGCGTAATGGCTGTGCACGCCACCATCTGAGATCAGCCCGAGAAGATGAAGTCGATGGCCCCGCGCCGCGGCGAACGTTTTTTGGGCGACATGGTTGCGTCCGATCTCACCATTCGCGATTGCCTTATTGATGCGGGTCAGGTCCTGATAAACGATTCGACCGGCGCCCAGATTGAGATGGCCTACTTCCGAGTTGCCCATTTGTCCTTCCGGCAAACCGACATCGGCACCGCTCGCGCTTAACTTACTCGCTGGATAATCGCGATAAAGTTTGTCATGGAACGGCGTCCGGGCGAGGAGCGTTGCATCTCCATTTTCCTTCCGCTTTTCTTTTCCGCCGGGATTGATACCCCAGCCATCGCGAATGATGAGCAGGACCGGGCTG
>Ga0066705_10000578_pt1 | contig 10833 bp, 9 predicted proteins | sample GraSoiAngelo_154_FD_66506 | JGI IMG/M metagenome (GOLD analysis project Ga0066705, IMG submission 66506) | Grasslands soil microbial communities from the Angelo Coastal Reserve, California, USA - 14_1009_13_20cm | ecosystem: Environmental > Terrestrial > Soil > Grasslands | place: USA... | reverse complement strand
GCGCGCCTTGGGCTCGTTCGGGGCGCAAACCGTCTTCTCGAGGATTCTCTCCTACCTCAGCCTGAACGCGGACAACCTCCTCATCGGGCGCTACATCGGCTCGGCCGGGCTCGGGATCTACAGCATCGCCTACAACGTCATGTTTGCGCCCTTGCAGCAGATCGCCCAACCGATCCATCAGGTCCTCTTCCCTGCGTTTGCAAGGGTCAAAGAGGAGCCCGAGCGACTCGGTCAGGCGTGGCTGCGCGGTAATCAGCTTGTGGCCGGCCTCATGGTGCCGGCACTACTCGGGATGGCCGTCGTTGCACCGGACTTCGTTCACACGATCTTCGGGGCGCGATGGCACGCAGCGACACCGGTCCTGCAGTTGCTGTGCCTCGCCGGTGTTGCAGAGAGCTTCAAGATGCTGAATTGGGCTGCTCTCCAAGCGACCGGAAAGACGGGTCGACTTCTACGATTCATGATCTTCTCGACCGCGATCACGCTTGCGGCGTTTGTCGGGGGTCTTACCTGGGGCGTGGTCGGAGTGGCAGGGCTCTTCGCTGCCGCACGGACGATCACCCTCGTCGTCTACACGTGGACGACGTGCCGCACCATCGACCTTCAGATCTCGCGCTTCGCCCGGGTCGTCGTCTGGGTGCTGTCTGCGGCGCTGCCGATGACTGTAGTCCTCATCGCCGGGCGCGCGTTGCTCGTCCATGAGCATGTTCCCGCCGGCGCACGCCTTGCGGTTCTCATACTGGTCGGCATGGTCACGTACGTCGCGACGCTTGCCTGGCGAGACCCTGACACCATTGACGATATCCGCACGCTGATCCGCGGCCGCGTTCGTCGCGGCGAACAGCTTTTCTCGTGACGGTCGTCCACTAAGAGCTCGAACCGGAATGAAGCTCGCCGGTTCGAGCTCTAAGGAAGCGGCAGACAGTCTCCGAGGTAAAGGCCGCCCGCGGTTTCGTAGGCCACTTTGTCGAGGAGTGGGTTCTGAAGAATCGGACCAGTGGCACGGCCGTATTCGACGGTCACCTGCGACAAGTTGGCTCCCGCGTAGACACCATGTGTGTCGAGCATCCGGCCCTCGATCCCATTGCCCTCCATGTAACGGATGTCGAGTGGCCCAATGGTGCTGCCTCCCCACAGTTGGATGACATTTCCCGCGACCTGTTCGGCGGCGTAGCCGGCCCACGATGTGTTCGGCAACGCGAAGCCGAGGTTGCGCGCGCGCGCATAGACCACGACATTTGAGACGCGGTCAGTTTCGATCTCGACAGCCGCGCCCGTCGCCTGGTTGAGCGTATCGGTGGCGAACGTCGAGTTGCGAACGATCCCACCGGTGGCATCGGCGATATTCCAGGCATGAAGACCGGTGCCTTTTTCCTCGTGAGAGTCGCACGAGAGATTCTGCGACCCCGAGCCCGACATCCCCTTGAGGGCGAGACCGTTGATGTCACCACCAACTGGGTAGACGGACACTCCAGTGCAGGCGACCTGCCCAACGCTGAATCCAGTCCATGTGAACGGTCCCGGCAGCGAGTAGAAGAGCAAACCGCCGCCTGACCGATTGACGACAGTCCCGCCCCACAGTCTCCACCCGCCCGAGTGGTTGATGAAGACCGCCGGTTCGGCACCGTCGCCGCCGACAAAGCCCGCCCCCGGCTGGAAGACGACATTCACGGTGCCGTGTCGGATCACGCGATTGAAGCCCGCGAAGCTGCCCGGGATTCGTACGTTTCCGAGAACATCGATCGTCTGGCCGGCCTTGGCTCTGGCCACCGCGCGTTTGAACCCGAGTGCGGACGTAACCCTCACGGCCTTCTTGAGACTTGGACGGTGGCCGTTGAGATACGCGGTCTCGGATTCGAACGTTGGCGTCGAGAGGCCCGTCGTCGTGGCCACGGTCGTCGTTTCCATGGTGGTCCGCGTTGCGGTCGAGAGCCCGAGCGTGCTGTCGGCCCACACCAGGACGATTGCACCGATTAGCAGCAGGGCGCCCGCAGACCTGCGCTTCGCACGGATGAACCCCGTCTCCTTCCACAGCATGAGAAACCTTCGGGTCGAGCCTGCCGCGTGTCGGCGGCGGAGTCTACCTCCGCTCGGGTACGGTCCCACACGGAGTGTCTTGACTTGCTCCCGTGCTCCTGCTCATGCGCCGACCTCGTCTTCTCTACCTGACCTCGGCGTTTCCGTACGGTCGCGGCGACACCTTCTTCGGCCCCGAGGCCAGGGAACTTGTGCGGCAGGGTGTCGATCTCCGCGTGATTCCCATGCGACCGCGGGGCTTGCTGACGGTCGCCGACGCGAAGACCTGGACCGTGCGCAAGCCGTTGCTCGACCTCGCCATCGCCCGTGCTGCGTTGATCGAGACCGTCCGCTCGCCGAGAACCGTCGCTTCGGCGCTCAGGCTGCTGTTGCGGCGACCCGAGCCCGACGTTCTGGTGCGAAATCTCGCCGCCTTCCCGAAAGCTCTTTGGATCGCGCACGAAGCAAGGCGCTGGGGAGCGGACCACATTCATGCCCATTGGGCCGGCCCGCCGTCGACAGCCGCTCTCGTCGCATCGCGGATATCCGGTGTTCCGTGGAGTTTCACGGCGCACTTCGCCGACATCGCGGCGAACAACCTCCTCGAGGAAAAATCCGCCTCCGCCGCGTTCTGCAGGTTCATCGCACGATCGATGATGGAGCTGGCCCGCCAAACGGCACCGAAGTGCGACGAGTCGCGCTGGGTCCTCCTTCACCTCGGCGTCGATGTATCCGAGACGTATCGCATCCCTGGTGAGCTCAACTCTCCGGCTGTGCTCTTGACTGCAGCGCGCTTTGACGTGGAAAAGCGCCATGGAACGCTCGTCGAAGCTACGCGGAGGCTTGTCGACGAGGGGTTCGACGTGCAAGTCTGGCTCGCCGGCGCCGGGCCGCTCAAGGAACAGGTTGAGCGGCAGGTGCACGGTCGCGGGCTCGAGCACGTCATCCGTTTCCTGGGCTTCGTCATGCCCGAGCAGCTCCTCGAGTGGCTCTCCACAGGTCTGATCGACCTCGTGGTCCTGCCGTCGGACGCCGAAGGCATCCCAGTCTCGCTCATGGAGGCGCTTTCCCATGGCATACCGGCGGTCGCCTGCGACGCCGGAGGGGTGACAGAACTTCTTGGTGACGGATGCGGCGAGGTCGTACCGATCGGAGACCCGGATGCGCTCGCGTCCGCCATCGCCGGGCTGTTGAGCTCGCCGGAGCGCCGAGCGTCGCTCGCCCAGCGCGGTAGAGAACGGATGGAACGCGAGTTCGCGGTGGAGCCGTTGGTCGAGCAGTTGCGGGACCTACTCGGCTTCGGGGCCGGCGCCGAAGCGGCTGATGCGCAGCCTGCCGCCGCGAGACACGCGGACAGCTCGGCTACAGGCCTGTAGCGTTCGGTCACCGGCACCGGCCGAGATGGCACGGCTATCCGCCGGCGCCGGCATTGGCTCACCCCACGACCCAGACCGAGAAGACTGTCGTCGGCCTCGCTGACCGGGGCGGCGAGGCGCCCTTTCGCATTGCGTCGGTTCTTCCGGCCGTCTTTGCGCTGGTGTCCATCTTCATCTTCTGTCTTTGGACAGAACATGACGGAGGCTTCGCCGCCGAACAGTGGCTGCCGGGTGCGCTGGCCCTGCTGGGACTTCTCCTCGCATCCCTCGGCTCCGATCGAGCTCGTGCCAATTTGCGCGCCGCCCGTGTGCCGCTCCTGCTCTTCGGCCTGTACACGCTCTGGAGTTACGCGTCGATCATCTGGGCCCAAGTGCGGGGCGATGCGCTGGACGGCGCGAACCGCACATTGCTCTATCTCTGTGTCTTCGCCCTCTTCTCTGGGCTGCCGCTGAGCGAGCGCCTGCGGGTCCTGCTCATCAGCGCGTGGGGCATAACCCTTGCCATCCTCGGTTGTGTCGCCGTTGGGTTTGCGGCCGCCGCCCCGGGCCCAATGGGGCACTTCGTGGAGGGGCGCCTCGCATCGCCGATCTCCTATCCGGACGCCAACGTCGCGGTTCTGCTATCCGCGTTTCTCCCGCTCCTCGTGCTCGCTTCGAGGCGCGAGGCCCACATTCTGCTGCGCGCCACCGCCGGCGGCGCATCCGCGATCCTGGTTGGCCTGGCTCTGCTCGGCCAAAGCCGCGGTTCGCTCTTCGCGCTTTCGCTTGCGCTCGTGCTCTGCCTCATCGTCAGCCGAAATCTGCTGCGGTTCCTCGTTCACGTCGGCCTCGTAGCGGTCGCTGTGGCGCCGGCGGTGCCAGACCTCTTACACGTGTACACAGCGGTCGTGAATGGTCGCGGATACGCCTCCACCCTGACGACTGGCGTTGAGTGGCTCGGAGCGAGCGGATTCATCGCCGCAGCACTATTTGCGGTGACCGGCATCGTCGACCTTCGCATCCAGATCGGCGCGGAGACGTGCGATCGCATTTGCCGTGTACTGCTGGTGATCAGCGCAGCCGCCCTCCTTGTCGGGGCAGCCACGCTGTTCGCCTTTGGGCACCCGATCACGCGCGCGAGAACCGCGTGGCACGACTTCGCCACGAACAAGAAGGCCTCGGCTCAGACCCTTCACCTCGCCAGCGGGCTTGGCACGAGTCGCTACGACGTATGGAGAATCGCCCTCGACGAGTTCGCCGATCATCCCGTGGGAGGAGTCGGCGCGGACAACTACATCGTCGGATACCTCCAGCAGCGCAGAACAGGCGAGACGGCGCGGTATCCAGAGAGCACCGAGCTACGGGCACTTTCGGAAACCGGCGTCATCGGAGGTGTCCTCTTCTTCTCCTTCCTCGTCCTGGCGTTTCGCAGAGCGCTACTCGCGGCGCGACGCACCGCGACGCCGAGCGCCGCGCTCGCGTGCGTCGCCGGGTTCGGCTACTGGTTCTTCCATTCCTCCATTGACTGGTTCTGGGAGTTTCCCGCTCTCACAGCTCCCGCGTTCGCCCTTCTTGGAATCGCCGGAGCGAGTTTGGCCGAAGGCGGCATCGAACGAGCGGCGCCGAGGCTGCGCGCAGGCGTGATTCGGACGGTTAGCCGTGCAGGCGCGGTTGCGCTGGCCGTTGCCGCGACCGGCGCGCTCCTGCTGCCGTGGCTCGCCGTCCGCCAGACCGACCAGGCCCTCGCCCTCGGACGCACCAATCCGACACGTGCGTACGCGCTGCTCCGGGATGCCGGGCGACTGAATCCGCTCAGCGAAACACCGCCGCTTGCGGAAGCGACGCTGGCCGCCAACGCCGGCGATCGCGCGCGCGAGCGGAGAGCACTTCTCGCCGCCCTGCGGCGCAACCGCTGGGACTGGTACGCCTACATGATGCTCGGGATCATCGCTGGACGGGAGCACCACCTCGCTGTTTCTCGCGTCTACATCGCCCGCGCACGCCGCCTTTCGCCTCTCGATCAGGTCGCTCTCTACGCACAACAAAGGCTCGACCGGGGAAGCCCGATGACCGAGCACGAGGTCGGGCAGGTACTGCTGCTCGAGACCCGGAACCTGCGCGGCGTCACCCAGCGGTAAAGGCGCCCACGACGGGCCGCCGTTGCATGGTTTTCGGCCGGAATGGGAAGAGACTCAGGACCTTCGGCTAGGTGGCAAGGCTCAGGAGCGCGTACGCTGAGACTTGTTCTCCCGGCGGACGGGATGGCTGTCGTCGAAACGTATCGGGGATGGTGACCAGGCCTTGAAGCGCATACTCGCAATCGTCATGGTGATAGCCGTTTCGCTCGTCCTAGCCGGGGCTTCCGCCGGCGGTAACGCAGTCGTCACCGGCCACAGCGCCGCGCCTCCCGTGACCAGCAACCTGGGCACGACCGGCGGGGGATCCACGCCGAGCTCCACGGCCGGCACGCTCCCGTTCACGGGCATCGATCTCGCCGGGATCACTGTGGTTGCGGCGCTGCTCCTCGGGGGCGGGCTGACTCTCAGGCGCACCGCGCGGAAGCAGCGGTAAGACCACGGCACAGGCGGCGCGACCGATCGGCGGCATTCTGCCGCCGACTTTCTTCGCGCCAGAGGACAGAGACATCGTGGCCGGCGACATCAGCACGGTAGCCCCGGCGGGCCGGCGGCTCCTCTGCGTCTATCAGCACGCCCCCACCCCCGGCGCGCCCGGCATCTACCGGCACCGCCGGCTCTTCGCGGGACTGGTTCGCCGTGGCTGGACGGTCGACGTCGTCTCCACGCCCCGCAACTACATGTCAGGGGAGATGCCCGACCGATACCGGCGACGGGGGCTTGTGACGGAGAAAATCGACGGTATCGATCACCACTGGGTGTGGTCGCCGGGCGGTATCCACCGCAGCCGTCTCTCGCGGGCAGCGAACTACGGCGCGTTTGCGCTCGCGTCGGCCCTGCGAGCCCTCACGCTTCCACGACCGGACGTCGTCATGATCTCGTCGCCCCCACTGACGGTCGCCCCGCTTGGGCCGCTCCTCGCCCGACGATTCGGGTGCCCATGGATCCTCGAGGTCCGCGACATCTGGCCGGAATCGGCGGTTTCCGTTGGGTGGCTTCGCCGGCAGAGCGTCGCGTACCGCGTGCTCGAGGAAGTCGCCCGCCGCACGACAGAACGGGCCGACCTCGTCCTCGTACCGACGCCTGGACTGGAGCCGCTCGTCCGAGCCCACGGCGCGCAATCGATCGTGACGCTCACGGGCGCGGTTACGCCGCGACCGCCCGCGGCGGCACGACGGGCGGCGGTTCGGGCGCGACTCGGGGTGTCCGACGCCGAATGTCTCTTCCTGTACCTGGGAGCGATCGGGGTCGCGAACGATCTCGATACGCTCGTTGAAGCGTTCAAACGGGTGCCGCCGGAGGTTCAAGCACGGATTGTCGTCGCCGGCGATGGCAGCGGCCGGCAAGCCCTCGCCGAGACCCTCGCAGCGCAGCGGCTCGACCGGCTGACCCTCTTGCCGGCCATCCCGCGCGATGCGGTGGATGACCTGCTCGCCGCCGCCGACGTCGGACTTCACCTCCTCCGCGCCGACCCGGTCTTCGAGTCCGCCCTTCCGAGCAAGGTCCTCGACTACCTGGGCGCACATCTTCCCTTCATCACGACGGTCGGGGGGCTACCGGCGCAGATCGCGTTGGCCGGCGGAGGAGGAGCCGTGCGCTCAGGAGGAGAGCTCGCCGAGGCGATCGAGCGCTGGTCCGACATGCCCGCCGAGGAACGACGACGCCGCGGGGAACAGGCGTTCGCATACGGCCAACGTGAATACGGCATCGAGGCGAGGGTCGCGCGCCTGGAGGCGCTTCTCGTCGAGCTGCTCGCCGGCCGCCCCCAGGCCCGCGAACGCAATCCAGCGCTTGTACAGGTCAATCTGGACGTTCCGGTTGATCCTCCGGGCCGTTTCCGGAGAAAGATCTGACGCAACGGTGAGCGCCCCTCACACCCATCCACTTGTCAGCGTCGTCATCGCCGCCTACAACACCGCGGGCTACGTCGGCGAGACGCTCGAGAGCGTACTCGGCGGCCAGGATTGGAGTCCGTATGAGGTCATCGTCGTGGACGACGGCTCGTCGGACGACACCGCTGACGTGGTCAAGTCGTTTGACGATGTCCGCTACATCTGGCAGGAAAACGGCGGTCCCGGTTCCGCGCGAAACACGGGCGTCGCGGCCGCGCAGGGCGATTTCATCGCCGTCTCCGACTCGGATGACCTGGTGGCGCCCGGCCGACTCGGGCTGCAGGCGAGATACCTCATCGACCACCCGGAAGTCGACGCGGTGCTCGGACGCCAGGAATGGCTCAACGCTCCAGACTGGCTCGCGCGCGACGCCGTGTATGGCGATCTCGCCGGTGTCCCGGTCGGAGGTTCCGCGATGTTCCGACGCGACGCCCTCGTCGCTGTCGACGGGTACGACCCGAGCTTCAGGACGGGAGAGGACACCGACCTGCTGATCCGGATGCGAGAACGGGGCCACGCATATGTCGTCCTCCCTCAGGTCGTCCTCTACCGGCGTTTTCGCGAGGACAGCCTCACCGGCGGCCAAGCCTTTCACGTCCAGCTCCTACGGTCGCTTCGCGGCAAGGTCGACCGCGAGCACATGCGGCAGGGAGAGACGTCATCGTGAACCCTTTGATCAGCGTCATGATCGGCGCATACAACGCAGCGCCGTATGTGGGCGAGACGATCGCGAGTGTGCTCGCACAAGATTACGAACCGCTCGAGCTGATCGTGGTCGACGACGGCTCGGACGATGGTACCGCTGAGATTGTCAAGACCTTCCCTGACGTCCGATACTTCTTCCAGCCGAACGCTGGGAATGGAGCGGCACGCAACCGCGCGATAGAGGCGGCCGGAGGCGAGCTCTTCGCCTTCCTGGACGCAGACGACCGTTTTACGCCCGGCAAGCTGACGCTGCAGAAGACCGTCCTCGACGCAGAGCCCGAGCTCGACATGCTGTTCGGGCACGTGCGCGAGTTCGTCAGTCCTGAGCTCGACGAAGCAACGCGGAGCGCGATCCGGCCTCCATCCCCGGAGCCGATGCCGTGGACGGCGCCGAACCTCATGTTGATCCGGCGGAGATCGTTCGAGCGCGTTGGCCCGTTCTCCACCACGCTTCGAGTCGGGGTTACCGTCGACTGGTTCGCGCGTGCCTCCGAGGCAGGCCTCCGCTACAGAGTGCTGCCCGAGGTGGTTCTCGAGCGGCGGTTACACACTCAGAACAACGGCCTCAGGGAGCGGGACGCTCGCTCGCAGTACCTGCAGGTGCTCAGAGCGGCAGTCGAGCGGCGCCGCTTGATGTCAGGCTCAGAGAACGCGTGAAGCAGCAAGGCTTGCACGGATCTTTTTGGCCGACCGCGACGCAAGAAGCTCTCCTTCGGATCACCTTGGGACGATCCGACAACGCCGCCGCGCGGTGGCGTGAGCTTCAGCCGATTGACATCCAAGCCCTCGACCCGGGTTCCTTCTGTCTTCTGCCACTCTTGTACGAGCGGCTCTCCGAGGTCGCGCCGACCGATATTCGCCTCCCGCTTCTGCGCGGCATTTGCCGGAGCAACTGGCTTCGGAACCAGCTGCTCATCGAGCGCGTAGCCGTTTCGATCACAGCTTTGCGTGAGCGGGAAATCGAGCCGCTGGTGATTGGCGGAGCCGCGATCATCGCGCGCTGGTACTCCGGTTTGGGATCTCGACCTCTCCCCCAATTTGAGCTCGCCGTCGACCCCTCGGAGGCCGCCGCTGCCGGCGATACGCTCGCTGCCGACGGCTGGCGCACGTTGACCGGCGACGGCGTCCACCGGTGGTTTGTCGACCCCGACGGACGCAAGCTCGTCCTCCACGAAGGGATGCCTCCGCTCGTCGCAGGCCCGATCGGGCGGACTGATGCCCTGCGCGAGCTGCGTGCTCGGGCCGGTCGCCACGCTGTTCTCGGGACCCCGATGCTCATGCTGCAGCCGGCCGATGAGCTCACTGTCGCCTGCGGCCTCGGAGCACGCACGACAGTTCCGCCGACCATCCAATGGCTCGTCGACGCAGGGAAGATGTTGGCCGCCCCGGACCGGCCGGACCGCGATGAGCTTCTCGCTCGCGCCCGGCGCCACCACTTGGTCGAGCCGGTCCGCGACACGCTCGCCTACCTCGCACAAGTCACCGCATCCGAGCTCGACGTGTACCTGACCGCGCTCTCCGCCGAGACCGCGTCTCGACGGGAGACTCTCGCTTACCGCGTCAGCGGAGCGCCCGCGGGTCCCCTCGGCAGCCTGCCGCTGCTGCTCGCCTCAGGCCTTCGAGCGACGTCGGAGCTGCCCGTGCGGCAAGCGCTCTCCCGCCTCCCCCGCCACGTCCAGGAAGCATGGGGAGCAACGAGCTTGCGTCAGGCTGCCGCGTTCGGAGTGAGAAAGACCATGCGGGTGGTCCGACGGCAGCCGCCACCTCCGGATGCAACGCGTCACGCTGTCTTCGCCGAAGCGGTTGGACGAAACCGCTCGGCATCGTCCTGAGGCTCGAAACCGATCTCCTCCCGAGCGTTCGCGATGTCCCAAAACCGCCACCGGTTCGCAGAGACCCCGTAGTACACGCCGTAGCGGAGCTCCCGCGGGGCACGCAGCGCGCAATCGACGATGCGCACGAGGTCGCGATGGGTGAGCAGCGTGGCGTAATCGCGTGGCTCATTCGGGCCGTTGCCACGGTTGACCGATCCGATGCGCAGGCAGATGCATGACAGCCCGTAGCGATCGGAGTAGTACTTACTCAACGCCTCGCCGAACACCTTCCCGACTGCGTATGGCCCATCGGGTCTGAGCGGCGAGGTCGGACCTATCAACGGCGTGGCCGTCGGGTCGAGATCACCGTACGCGCCGGCGATGATCGCGGCGTAAGGATGCTCGAGCTCGTATAGCCCGGTGACGTGGTTCGAGCTCGCGAAGATGTATCGCGCGGCGCCGCTTGCCCGAGCAGCCTCGAGCACATTCATCCGGCCTCGGCAGTCGTGTAGCACTTCGTCCCAGCCCAAACGGAGGTTCGCGGCCGTCGCGAGATCGATGATCGCGTCAGCGCCGTCGAACGATCGCGCGAGCTTCTTTCGATTCGTGACGTCCACACGCCTGATCCCACGATCGCGGACCCAGCGCCGGTCGAGACCCTCGATCACATACGCGTCTGCCAAACCCCGCCGGAGAACGCTGCCTATGAGGCCGCCGGCACCGGTGATGAGCACCACCCGCGGTTCCACGCGTCAATCTTCGCACGCAAGGCCACGCGCGATCGGCGGGATGTCCGACACCGATCGCTCGCCGTCAGCGAAGGCGCACGTAGCCGACGCCGTACCGGTTCGTCGTCGCCACCGGCCGCCCGTTGCTCCAGTCGATCTCCAGGAAGTCTGCTGTGTTCTCGAGCGGA
>Ga0066705_10000576_pt1 | contig 10844 bp, 10 predicted proteins | sample GraSoiAngelo_154_FD_66506 | JGI IMG/M metagenome (GOLD analysis project Ga0066705, IMG submission 66506) | Grasslands soil microbial communities from the Angelo Coastal Reserve, California, USA - 14_1009_13_20cm | ecosystem: Environmental > Terrestrial > Soil > Grasslands | place: USA... | reverse complement strand
GAGGGAACCCATTGGGGAACTTTCCTGTCCCGTCGGCGTCTGAGTACTGACGTCTACGTACGGGGCCCCGCTCCGGCGTGAAAAGCGGGGAGAAAGGAACAGGAGGTTCCCAATGGTCAATAAGCTCGTTCCCGCGGCGGCGGCGACCCTGGCGCTGTTTTTGACGCAGGCGCTCCCGGCGGCAGCCTGCGGTGGCCTGATCGCCCCCAATGGCGCGATCCGGCTCGAGCGGGCGACCACCCTGGTGGCGTGGCACGACGGCGTCGAGCGCTACATGACCAGCTTTAGCTACAGCGGCGAGGCGTCCAGCTTCGGCTGGATCGTGCCCCTGCCCGCCGTTCCCCAGAAGGTCGAAGAGGGGGGAGGCTGGACGCTCCAGCGGCTCGTCCGCGAGACGCATCCGCAGCCACCGATCCTCGCGCTTGATTTTGCGGCGAGCCGCACTCAGGCCGCTTCGGCTGAGGTGCTGCAACAGGTCCAGGTTCGGGCCCTCGACATCACCGTGCTGCGCGGCAGCGGTCAGGCCGTGCTCGACTGGGCCAGCGAAAACGGCTTTGCCGTCGACGCCGAGACCCGTGCCCACGTCCTGCAGTACGCGAAAGGGAGCCCGATCTTCATGGCGGCGAAGTACAACGCCGGCCGGGCGCAGCAGCAGCGGCTGCTGTTCGGCGATGGCGCGCCGGTCCTGATCACGATGAAGATCCCGCATCCGTGGGTCCCTTTCGAAGTCCTGGCCGCCGGCCAGCAGGTACAGGCGGATTTGTATCTTCTGTCTGACAAACCGGTCAACACCAGCGAGTGGCGGGCGCTGATCGGCGCCTCCGGGGTGGGCACCAAGGTGCAGGGCGCCGAGGGCTTCAGCCTCGAATTCCAGGAAAAGATGACCGACGGTCTCTATAAAGACCTGTCGACCGACAAGAACATGGGCTGGGTGCGCCGTGACAGCTGGCTGACCTACCTGACGCTGAATGCGCCCGATGACAAAGTGACGTACGACTTGAGTGTCACGCCGATGGGCGTCGTCAAGGTCGCGCCCTTTGGCACCGAGCCAATGGCGATCGTCGATGGCAATACGGCGGCGACGAAGCCGCTCGACGCACCGACGGCTCCGATGGGGACGGCGACGACGTTGCTGGTCCTCGGGCTGGTCATCGGCGCGGCGGCCTGGATCCTGAGACCTCGCAAGGCGTAGGGCCCCCACCCTGACCCTCCCCCGCGAGCGGGGGAGGGGAGGGGGCGCTCTAGATGTTGCTGCGGGATTGGCCGCCGTCGACCGTCCAGCTGGCGCCGGTCACCAGGCTGGCCCGGGCGGAGGCAAGAAAGGTCACGACGGCGGCAACTTCTTCCGGTCGGCCAAAGCGGCCGAGTGGCATGTCGGACTTGACGAAGGCAGCAATGCCCTCGGGGTCGGCTTGCTGCCGGCGCTCCCAGGACCCGCCCGGAAACATGATGGACCCCGGCGCCACGCTGTTGACGAGGATGTTGTCCGCCGCCAGTTCGCGGGAGAGGGACTTTGCGAGGCTGATTTCGGCGGCCTTCGCGAGGTTGTAGCCGGCGCGCCCGCCGCTCTCCCGGCCGTACACGGAGGCGATAAAGATAATTCGGCCATGTCCGCGCCCGCGCATCAGCGGGACGGCCGCACGGGCCGCGCGCAGACCGGCGAGCACGTTGAGCTCGAGGACCTGGCTGAACTCGCGGTCCGGTGCCTCGAGGCCGGCACCGCCACCGCCGCCGGCGTTATTGACGAGGATGTCCAGTCCGCCGAACTTTGCTGCCGCAGCGCTGATAAAGGCTTCCACCTGGCCGGGCACCGTTACGTCGGCGGTCTGCGCGAAGACGCCTGAACCAAGCATTTGCGCGGCCTCTTCCAGGCGCTGTGGGTCCCGGGCGCAGATCGCGACCCGGCAGCTCTCGGCGAGCAGGCTCTGCGCGATCGCATAGCCCAGTCCACGGGTGCCGCCGGTGACGGCGGCGACCCGGCCCTGCAGACCGAGATTCAACGCTTAGCGGACTTGCTGAGCTTCGGCGATCGCGGGTACCTCGGCGGCTGGCGCTCCGCGGCTCACCAGGGCCTTCTCGGTCTTGGGATCGAAGAGATGCAGGTGGTGCGTATCGATGGCGACCTGGACGGCCTGCCCAGGCTGGACATCATTACTGCGTGGATCCATCCGAGAGGTCAGCGTCTTGCCGCCAATGTTGAGATAGACAAAGATCTCGCTGCCCATGCTCTCGACGACCTCGACTTTGCTATTGATCTTCGGTAGGCCGTCACGGCCGGGAAAGCGAATGTCCTTGATGTCCTCGGGCCGCACGCCCATGATGACCTCCTGGCCGCGCGAAGCACCGGCATCAGAGAGCACTCGTTCTTCGACCGGGATCTGGAAGCCCTCGCCGGTCAGCATCGACTGGCCGTCGCCACCGACTTTGACCGTCAAGAAATTCATCGCCGGGCTACCGATGAAGCCGGCGACGAACAGGTTGACCGGGTGCTCGTAAAGGGTCTGCGGGGTGTCGAACTGCTGGACAATGCCGTTGTTCAGCACGACGATGCGATCGCCCATCGTCATCGCCTCGACCTGGTCGTGGGTCACATAGATGAAGGTTGTCTGGAGTCGCTGGTGCAGCTTGAGGATCTGGACCCGGGTCTGGACCCGTAGCTTGGCATCGAGGTTCGAGAGCGGCTCGTCCATGAGGAAGACCTGGGGCTGGCGGACAATCGCCCGGCCGAGGGCGACGCGCTGTCGTTGGCCGCCCGACAGCGCCTTCGGCTTGCGGTCGAGGAACGGGTCCAGGCCCAGGATCTGGGCCGCATCACGCACCCGCTTGTCGATCTCGCTCTTCGGTGTCTTGCGCAACTTGAGCCCGAACGACAGGTTGTCGTAGACCGTCATGTGCGGGTACAGCGCATAGGACTGGAAGACCATGGCGATATCGCGGTCCTTGGGGGCGACGTCATTGACGATCCGGTCGCCGATTTTGACCGAGCCATCACTGATCTCCTCTAGGCCGGCGAGCATCCGCAGCGCCGTGGACTTGCCGGACCCGGAAGGACCAACGAGGACCACGAACTCCTTGTCCTTGATCTCCGCGTTCATGTCGGTGATGACCGTGTTCCCGGGGTACCGCTTGTAAACGTGTTCGTAAGTCACACCTGCCATATCACTTCGAGTGTAAGCATGAACTGCAGGGCGGTCAAGGTTGCGTTTTTTTCCGAGGTCTCCAAACGTGTGTTCGGGCGCGCCCTTCATCGGGTCCGGAGGTTCTGAGAGGAAACCTAGACGGTGACGTTATAAGGCTGTCATTATTTGATTTGGGAAGGGTCGATTTTCGACAGCGCAGCTCCCCGGGGAGCGCGTCCAAACTACCCAGGGATGTTGAGCACAGATGGCGACGGATTCCGACTCTCTTCTTCGACCCCAGACGTTCCCCCGGAGCCGCCCGGCGCGTGGGCTGATCTTTGATTTCGACGGGACCCTGGTCGACAGCTACCCCCTGATCGAGGCGGCCTTCGCTCATGTGATGCAAACCCACCGGCTGGACGAAGCCGCCCGCGAGCTATTTCGGAAAAGCCGCGGGCTGCCGTTGCCCGAGCAAATGCAGATGGTGGCCCCGCAAATGTGGGAGGACCTGGTCGCCACCTACCGGTCGGTCGACGCCACGCTCGGCCACGCCCGGGTGTTCCGCGGCATCCCCACGCTGGTGCGCAAACTGCGCCAGGCCGGTGTGCCGTTGGGTGTCGTCTCGTGCAAGCGCCGGGCGCTGGTCGAAGCCGAGCTGGTCGCCGCCGGCCTACGCGGATTCTTCGACGTGGTGATCGGGTTCGAGGACGTCACCCCGCCCAAGCCGGCACCCGACCCGTTGTTGGCGGCCATTGGGCGGCTGGGCTTGTCGCGGGCCGGCGCGGTTTATGTCGGCGACAGCATGGTGGACTTGCAAACCGGCCGGGCCGCGCGAGTGCGCACGGTGCTTGCCGCCTGGGGCTTGTCACCCGAGCTGCGCGCGGCGTTCCGCCGGCACCGGCTCTGGGCAACCCGTCCGTCCGAAATGCTCGCCCTCGTCCTGACGACGCCGAACGGCAACGGGCACAAGCGCGCCGCGTAGCGATCGCCGCCGGCGGCTACTGTTCGCCGTCGGATTTCTTGTCCTGGGGCTGATTTTTGGGTTCGTGTCTCTTGCCCTCGGCCCGCTGGGGCTGATCGAGGCGCTGATTGTGCTGGGACTGGTGCTTATCCAGGTGCGGCGCATGCCCGAGCGGACCGGGGCCTACCTGGTGGGGATGAGCCTTATCCCGGTGGTCGTTCTTGCGTCGATCATCTTCCGGCTACCGGCGTGTCCGTCGCCCGTCCCGAAGGCAGCGACGCAGTGCTACGCAGCACTCGCTGTGCCGGCGCTTATCGCATACGGGGTCGTGGGCGTCATCGGGGCCGTGCTGTTGGGCAACGTGGTGCGGCGTCTATAGCCCAGCCACGCAGTGACCACTGATTTGTCTTTCGGTGGTTGACAGACAGCTGTCGCTATCGGGGTCCAGGATAGGACCATGGCCGTGGTCGAGGTCCCGGGTAAAGCGCAACCGGTCCGCTTCGAGGCGGCATTGGAGACGATGCGTTCCGGGGTCCGGGCCTTCGCAGCCTGGGTTGAGCAGGCCGACGACGAGTCGCTCGGTGAAGGTCTGATCCAGATCCGTGAAAGCGGCATCGACCCGCTCGAGGCCGTGTTCGCCAGTGGGGTGCGGCGCTTCGACAAGTCTGGCGAGTACGCGGCGGACGGCGCGCTGTCTCTTATCGCCTGGCTCAAATGGAAGTGCAAACTCTCAGGCGCTGCGGCCGTCGAGCGGGTGGAGATCGCGCGCCAGCTCGACCAGCTGCCGAAAACCGAGGCGGCCTTTGCCAGCGGCGACCTCGGTTACGAGCATGTGGCGTTGATGGCACGGGCCGCCCAGCATGTCGGCGCCGCCGCGGTGCGCCAGGCTGAGTCGACACTATTGCAGGCGGCGCGGACGCATGACCCTGGCCAGTTCATTAGCGTCGCCAAGAATTTCGAGCATCGGATCGACGGCGAAGGCGCCCTCAACGAGGCCAACCGGGCGCATGCCCGGCGGTACCTGCATCTCGGTGAGCCCCAGGATGGCATGGTGCGGATCGACGGCTTACTCGATGCCGAAGGCGGCGCCACGGTACGCTCCGCGCTGCAGGCCTTTATGAAGCCAGGCAAGAACGACACGCGCAGCCACGGCCAGCGCCAGCACGACGCGCTGATCGAGCTCTGCCGGCACCGGGCCGGCGGCAAGCGCGATGGTGCCGGCCCACGGCCGCAGCTGATCATCCGCGCCAGCAGCGACACCCTGGCCGGCATTCGGGGCGCACCCGCGGGCGAGCTCGAGGGCGGTGGCACGGTGCCGGCGGCGACGGTCCAGCGCATCGCATGTGATACCGCGATCGCGCGGATCACGGGCCAGGGCGAGCTCGAGCACGAGCTGAATCACGCGACGCGAACGATCCCGCCATCAACCCGGCGGGCGCTCGAAGCGCGCGACCAGCATTGCGTCTTCCCAGGCTGCGACCGGCCGCTGAGCTGGTGCGACGGGCACCACCTGGTCTGGTGGATCAAAGGGGGCCCGACGACCCTGCCAAACCTGGCGCTCTTATGCCGAGGGCATCATCGAATGGTCCATGAAGAAGGCTGGGCACTCGAGCGCAAGGACGGACGCTTCAAAGTCACGCCCCCGTCGCGTCGAGTGATACCGAGCTCGCGATCGGCTTAGCAGCCCCTGCCAGAGGGGGAGGGAGAAAGACGGGCTGCTAGCATCAGCGGAATCTTCGATGGATGACGCCGCCTATTTTCATGCGATCCCCAAGGCGGAGCTGCATCTCCATCTCGACGGCGCGCTGAGGCCGCGCACGGTCCTGGAATTAGCCAAAGAAGGGGGCGTCCCCCTGCCGACGGACGACCTGGAGAAGCTCAAGGACTTTCTCGAGGCGACGGACAGGACAGCCTCGCTGGTCGAGTACATCGAGTACTTTCAACTACCCATTGCCGTGTTGCAGAGCGTGCCCGCGCTCGAGCGCGCGACCTACGAGCTTTGCGAAGACCTGAGCAAAGACAATGTCCGCTATGCCGAGATTCGCTATGGGCCTTGGTTGCATACCGAGCAGGGCCTGTCGCTAACGGACGTCATTCGTGCGGTCCTCGCCGGTTGGACCGCTGGACGCAAAGCCTTCGGCGTCGAGGGCGGGGTAATCGTGACGGCTTTGCGCGACATGCCGCCGGCGCAGAACCTGTCGCTGGCGCAGGTCGCCGGCCGCTTCGTCAGCGATGGCGTGATCGGCTTTGATCTGGCCGGGGATGAGGCTGGCCACCCACCGATCCTGCACGAAGACGCGTTTCGTATGGCCCGCTCGATGGGCCTGAACTTGACGATTCATGCGGGCGAAGCGGCCGGACCGGAAAGCGTGCGCCAGGCGATTGCGATGGGGGCCCGGCGGCTGGGCCACGGCGTGCGCGCTCAGGAAGACGCCGACGTCATGGCGACGATACGGGAGTTGGGCATCCAGCTCGATATGGCGCCCACCAGCAACGTGCAGACGAAGGCGGTTCGACGTCTGGAAGACCACCCGTTACGGCACTTCTACGAGTCGGGCATCAAAGTCACGATCAGCACGGACTCGCCGACGGTTTCGGCCGTCACCATGACCCACGAATTCGCGACTGCCGCTCGGGTGCTGCGTTGCTCGCGCGAACAGATCTGGGCGATGAATATGCAGGCCCTGGAAGGCGGCTTTGGCGACGAGGTCACGCGGACCCGGCTCCGGCGTGAGTTCGTCGAGGCGAGCCGCTAGACGCCGGGCGGGATCGTGTCGGGCGGGACGATCACGCCGTTGCGGATCTTGACACGGATATCCAGGACCTGATTGATCACGTCCTGGGGAACGATGCTGCTGGGCATGGTGAAGCCGGTGGCGTCCTCCTGCACTGAGAAGATCTGCTGACCGCCACGGAACTGGCCGGCCTCAAGTCGCTGCACGGTGAGTCCGACCACGTGGTCGACGCGCTTGAGTGCGCTGGTGATCACGGCGGGGCTGACAAAAGCCTCGTCGTTATTGCTACCGATCGCATACACCGATGCGTCGTAGGCCGCATCGATGTAGCCCGAGGCACAGCGCCCCGTGACTTCGAACACGATGTCCGCGCCGCCCGAGATCTGCGTGATGCCGAGCTGCTTGCAGAACGCCGGGTCCTGGGAGTCCGAGTAGGTAAGTTTCACGATCACGCCCGGATCGGTGGAGCGCGCCCCAGCGATAAAGCCGGCGATATACGGGTCGACGGCGGGACCGTGGTTGGCGCCCAGGATGCCCAGGACGTTATGGCTTGCGTTGCCGACTTTCTCCTTTTCCATGAGACCGGCGAGCGCACCGACCAGGTAGGCCGGTTCCTGTTGCTTGAATAGCAAGTCGGCCACATTGCCCAGGTCGACAGGCTGGCCGTTGTCGTCAATGGGAGTCGCATCTACAAGTGCAAATCGTTGAGTCTGATGCAGCTGCGCCGCCCGCCACACGGCCGTGGCCATGTCCGGTGAGATCGCAATCACGAGATCAGGGTGCGCGGTGGCGCAGCGCTGCAAGCTGGACAAGTAATCGCTGGTCGCGTGCGAGGCGACGATCTGAACCTGGGCGCCGGCGCCACGGGCACCGGTGATGGCAAGCTGATTGAACGTGTGGCTCGCCAACCCGTCGGCGTTGGTCGCGATGCACACGTGAGTCTTGGCGCTGTCTGGTGCCGCACCCGGCTCGCCGCACGCCGCCATTAGTCCGGCCATTAGCAGGAGCAGCGCCCACCAACCCTCCATCCCGACCCTGGCCACGGGAAAGTGGGCTGGGCTAGCCAGCTTTGCGCCGATCGCCGGATCCGCCTCCGGTCATCAATAAGCCGAGGCGTTCCTCGGGCGCATCGGGGGGTTCGATGCTCACGATCCGGCCCTCGTACATCACGGCAATGCGGTCAGATAGCGACCGCACCTCGTCGAGCTCAGCCGACACGAGCAAAATCGCCGCGCCGCCATCACGTTCGGCGATCAATCGCCTGTGAATAAATTCGATCGCGCCAATGTCCACGCCGCGGGTGGGCTGCGCGGCCAGCAGCACACGCGGCTGGGTCGCCATCTCCCGGGCGACGATGATCTTTTGCTGGTTGCCCCCGGACAGGGTCCTTGCCGGCGTCGTCGAACTTGGAGTCCGGATATCGAACTCTTTGATGAGCCTTTGGGCCCAGTTGAAGATCGCCTTCAGCCGCAGCACCAGCCCGTCCCAGGCGAACACAGACGTTCGTTGACGGCCGAGGATCAGGTTGTCGGCAACCGAATAATTCAACACCAGGCCGGCGCCGCGACGGTCTTCCGGGATATGACTGACGCCAGCAAGTCTTATCGTCGCTGCGGTCAGGTTGCTGACTTCGCGATCGGCCAGGAACATGTGTCCCCCGGTGGAGCGCCGTGTACCGGCGAGGGCCTCGACCAGCTCGCTTTGCCCGTTGCCTTCGACTCCGGCGATGCCGAGGATCTCGCCCTGGTGCAGCTCGAAGGAGACGCCGCGCAGGGCCTGGACGCCCTGGTCAGAGTTCGCCGAGAGATTTTCTACGCGAAGCGCGATCGGCCCGGGCTGGGACGGCGTCTTTTCGACTCGCAGGAGCACGTCGCGGCCGACCATGAGTCTCGCGATCTCCTGTTCGTCCGTATCTTTCGTGACCAGGTGGCCAACGACTTTACCGCGGCGCATGACCGTGATCCGGTCCGAGATCTCCAGGACTTCTTTGAGCTTGTGCGAAATAAAAATAATCGTCTTGCCGGACTGAACCAGGCCCCGCAGCACACGAAAAAGCTCTAACGACTCCTGGGGCGTAAGGACGCCAGTCGGCTCGTCGAGGATCAAAATTCTGGCGCCGCGATAGAGGACCTTGACGATCTCCACACGTTGCTGCAGGCCGACCGGGAGAGCTTCGACACGAGCATCGGGATCGAGGGCCAGGCCATATTGTCGAGTTAATTCGCTGATGGCGGCTCGCGCCTTCGCATAGTCATAGAAGCCCCCCGGCCGCACCGGCTCGCTACCCAGGACCACGTTCTCGCCGACGGTAAACACCGGGATCAGCATGAAATGCTGATGCACCATGCCGATGCCCTGTCGGATGGCGTCGCGTGGGCCCTGCATCGGCGCCGGCTTGCCCTCGATCAGGATCTCGCCGCTGTCGGCGTGAATCAGACCGTACAAGATATTCATCAGCGTGCTCTTGCCGGCGCCGTTTTCGCCGACCAGGGCGTGGATCTCGCCCTGCCGGACCTGCAGATCGACATGGTCGTTGGCGACCACGCCCGGGAAGTTCTTGACGATGCCGCGCATCTCGACCGCCAGCCCGCCCTGTCCCGGGTTGGTCATTCTGCCCCCGGAACGTACGGAATGCCATCGGCCGCCGGCGGGCTACTGCGGCGGACGACGGCGGCAAGCACAATCAAGGTCAGTAAGTACGGCGTCATGCTCAACAAGTATTGCGACACGTGAATGCTCGAGTTGGCATCGTAGATGGCCTGGCCAAACCCAAAAATCAGCGTCGCGATAAAGGCGCCGATTGGCGTCCATTTGCCGAAGATCATGGCCGCCAGCGCGATGTAGCCCCGGCCGTCGGTCATGTTCGGAACGAACGTGTTCGCGATGCCGATGGACAGAAACGCGCCCGCCAATCCGGACAGTAACCCGCTGGTGACCACGGCGCCGTAGCGCAGTAGATAGACGTTGATCCCGGCCGTATCGGCGGCCTGCGGATGCTCGCCCACGGACCGTAGGCGCAGCCCAAGCCGGGTCCGAAAGAGCACGATCTGGGTGCCAATCAAGACGATCACCGCGACGTAGACCATGACGTTCTGTTGGAAGAAGACCCGGCCGAGGAACGGGATCTGGCCGAGCAGCGGCACGTTCCAGTTCGGCAGCGCATTACTCGACGGCACCTGCCCGACGTCGGCCAGGCCATAAAAACGGTTCAGTAAGAAGACCGTGATGCCGGCAGCAAAGATATTGATCGCGACGCCGCTGACGATCTGATCAGCCCGGTAACGGATCGACACGACGGCGTGGATCAAGGCCATCAGGCCCCCGGCGATCATGGCCGCCAGCACGGCGATGAAGACGTTATGCACGGCCAGGTCGACGGCGACGGCGAAGAAGGCCCCCGTCAGCATCATGCCCTCCATCGCGATGTTTACGACGCCGCTCCGTTCTGAGATCACGCCGCCCAGCGCTGGTAGCAATAAGAGTGCCGCGTACTGCAGGGAGGCGTGCCACAGATCCGGCGTCCCCATCAGCCGGAAGATATCGCCGATGAAGTTCATCGCCGCACCCAGGCTGGCTTCATGCCGTGCCCTTATCGTCGTCCGCCAGGCCGGTATCCGTTTCCTGGGCGACCGCGGCCGACATGGCGTCGGCAGCCGGCGTTTCCGGCACGCGTCCCGGCGGCGTCAGCCGCAGCCTGAAGCCCCGGAGAAAATTGGCGGCGATCGAGAACAGGATCAAGGCCTGTAAGACATAGACGAGATTCCCCGACACGCCTGCGTCACTTTGCATGGTGCTGCCGCCAGCGTGCAACGCGCCGAAAAGAATCGCCGACAAGATAATGCCGACGGCGCTGTTGAGGCCAAGCAGCGCCACGGCGATCGCGTCGAAGCCCGTCGTATCGGTGAAATATTGGTCGGTCAGGTTGTGATCGACGCCCGCTATCTGCACGGCGCCGGCGAGGCCGGCAAAGCCACCCGCGATCAGCATGCTGACGACGAGAGTGCGCCGCACGCTGATGCCGGCGTAGCG
>Ga0066705_10000571_pt1 | contig 10858 bp, 7 predicted proteins | sample GraSoiAngelo_154_FD_66506 | JGI IMG/M metagenome (GOLD analysis project Ga0066705, IMG submission 66506) | Grasslands soil microbial communities from the Angelo Coastal Reserve, California, USA - 14_1009_13_20cm | ecosystem: Environmental > Terrestrial > Soil > Grasslands | place: USA... | reverse complement strand
GTCTATCAATTCTCCGTTCCACGCGCCGACAAGATCATGGACAACGACATGGAGATTCCGCCTTCAATGGGAGTCGCACAAGCCATTAACTTCCAGCCAACAGGCGGAAGCAAAGCAGCGATAACCGGCGACTTCGTGCTGCTCGCCAGTGAAGTCAACCCGGTGATCAAGGCGCTCAGAGATAACGGCATCGAAGTGACAGCCTTGCACAGTCACATGCTCGTAGAGACACCGCACCTGTTTTTCATGCACTTTTGGGCCAATGACGACGCGCAGAAGCTGGCCCGAGGCCTGCGCGCCGCGCTCGACAAGGTGAATGTAGTAAAGAGCTGATTGCGTATTCGTAACCTGGAGGAATAAGGATTCGTCTTTTAGTTGCGAAGCTTTCTACACTAGACGGCCCTGCTCGACGCTTTCGGGAACGATTTGCAATGAAGCACATCTGCTGGTTAACACTTATTCTGTTCGTGTCATCTTCCGCGTTGGCCCAGACTGGCGCGTTGCGCGGCGTGGTCAGTGATCAGAACAGCGCAGTCGTTGCCGGTGCAAAGGTCGTCGTTAATGGACCGTCTGGACTCGTCAGGACGACGAATTCTGATAAGACCGGATCATATTCCTTCACCGGATTGCCGGTCGGAGATTATGAAGTGCAGGCGTCTGCGCCGAACCTCGAACTGGCTGAGCCGGTAAAAGTCAGTTTGAAGGGTGGCGCGCAAACGCTGGACCTGCAACTAAAAGTCATACTGGCGCCGGAGAAGGTTACCGTCGAGGAGAATGGGGCGCCGAGCGTCAGCACCGACGCGAACAGCAACGCCAGCGCTCAGGTCTTGCGTGGGAATGATCTGGATGCGTTGCCAGACAGTCCCGAAGATCTTCAGGCGGCGTTGACGGCTCTCGCTGGACCATCGGCGGGACCAAGCGGCGGCCAAATCTTCATCGATGGATTCAGCGGTGGCCAATTGCCGTCGAAAGAATCAATCCGCGAGATCCGCATCAATCAGAATCCTTTCGCGCCTGAGTACGACAAACTGGGTTTCGGCCGGATCGAGATTTTCACGAAGCCGGGAACTGATAAGTTCAGGGGCTCAGTCTATTTCAACTTTGCCAATCAGTTCTGGAACACGCGCAACCCTTACGCGCTACAGAAAGCCCCATTCCTATTGAAGGAATATGGCGGCAGCGTCAGCGGTGCGCTGAGCAAACGCGCATCTTTCTTTCTTGATGTTCGGCGCGACGAAGTGGACAACGGCTCGATCATCAATGCAATCACTCTCGATCCACAGACGCTGGCGATAATCAATCCATTCACGAACGTGTTTCGGACGCGGCAGCGGCGTTTAGGAATCAACCCGCGCATCGACTATCAACTTAACCCCAAAAACACTTTGACTGTTCGCTATGGTTTTAGTCGCGCTGATATTCAGGGCGCGGGCATCGGCGGGTTCAATCTGGTTTCGCGCGGCACCCACCCCAAGAACACAAACCACACGTTACAGATTACGGAGACGGCGGTGCTTGGAAAGAACATTATCAACGAAACGCGTTTTCAGTTTTTCCGCACTTATGGTCCGAACGTAGCCTACGACTCAAGCCCGGCGATCCAAGTACTCGGCTCATTCAACGGCGGCGGCGCGCAGGTAGGCCATTCCTTCGACACCCGCAATAGTTATGAGCTGCAAAACTACACTTCGATAATCAGTGGCACACACTCGTGGAAGTTTGGCGCCAGGCTACGCCGCGAAACTGATGACAACATCTCGCCGCAGAACTTCGGTGGCAATTTTATTTTCGGCGGCAGTGATCGACGACCTTCTCTGGATGTGAACAGCCGGCCAATTTGCGCGGGTCAACCGGTGCTGACCCCTGTAACTTCCATCGAGCGATATCGCTTCACCTTGTTGATGCAGCAGAATGGATGTTCGGCTTCGGACATTCGCAGGTTAGGAGGCGGCGCAACTCAGTTCAGTATCAACGGTGGAAATCCGGAGATTGCCGGGAGCCAGTTCGATGTCGGATTATTCGTCGGCGACGACTGGCGCGTGCGGCCCAATTTAACTTTGAGCGTTGGCCTTCGTTACGAAACGCAAAATAATATTGGCGACCGGCGCGATTTTTCGCCACGCTTCACGGTAGCGTGGGCGCCAGGATCGGCAAAGAATCCGCGTCCAAAGACTGTGGTGCGCGCGGGCCTCGGCGTTTTCTACGATCGGTTCAGTCTTTCAAACCGGCTCATTGCGCTTCGTTACAATGGGATCGTTCAGCAGCAATTTGTAATTACAAACCCGGATTTCTTCCCGGCGATTCCTTCGATCGCTTCTCTGACTGCCTTTCAGACGACGCAGACTATTCAAGAGCTTAGTCCAACACTGCGTGCGCCATACGTCATTCAATCTGCCGTCAGCTTCGAACGCCAGTTGCCGTTTAAGACAACAGTCGCCATCACGTTCGCTAACGCGCATGGCCTGCACATGCTGCGCTCTGAAGTGAAACCCGGCCCGGTTTTCCTGATGGAGTCTTCCGGCCTGTACAACCAAAATCAGTTAATTACTTATCTTAATTCCAGAGTCAATAAAGACATTTCGCTTTCCATCTCATACGTGTTGAACCGCGCGATGAGCAATACCGACGGCCTCGGCACATTTCCGGCGAAGCCGAACGACTTCACGGGTGAGTACGGCCCGGCATCTACTGATGTACGTCATCGCTTCACGTTGACTGGCTCTGTCAACATCAGGTGGAATATCCGTCGCAATCCGTTTGTGGTGGTGCAGTCTGGTTCGCCGTTCGACCTCACGGTCGGTGGTGATCTTTATGGCACTACGTTGTTCAATGGCCGGCCCGGAATTCCAACTGACCTGACAAAGCCCGGTCTGATTCAGACGAAGTATGGTTTACTCGATCCTAATCCGACGCCTGACGAGAAAACGCTGTCACGCAACTTTGGCCGTGGATCGGGCACAGTCACGCTCAATCTGCGCGTTACCAAGACAATCGAATTCGGGCGCGAGGGCGTTGGCTCTGCTGGACCACCATCCAGCGGTCCAGGCAGCGGCGGACCAGATCGTCGCGGCGCACCCGGCGTCTTCAATCCAGGAACATCGCAAGGTTCTTCAGGTTCGCGAATAAGTCACCGCTACAATCTCAGCATCGCGATGTCGATTAATAACCTTCTGAATCACACCAACCCCGGCCCGATTATCGGCAACATCACCTCCCCTCTGTTCGGCCACGCTAACCAACCATCGGGAGGCGGAGGCGGTTTTGGCGGAGGTGGTGGCTTAGGCTTCTCAGAGGCCGCGAACAATCGGCGGCTGGAATTGCAAGCGAGGTTCTCGTTCTAACCTGTTTAAGACTTCGGCGCCAGCAAAAACGTAGACTTGTTAATTACTTAACGTATTCCCAATGCCACGGCTCATAAAAGTAAGGGCGAAAGCCGAAGCGTTCAGCGTTGCGCACGAGCCATTGATAAACCGGCGTCTTAACCTGGATGGCGCGGTTTGAGTCTTTCGTGTCCACCGGATCGCCGCCGACGTAAAAGTCCAGCGCGCGGCCGGTAAAGTGAGGACTGTTGACGGCCAGGCCCGCGCTGCCGGCATTAGGCGACTGCCGCCGCAACTGATCCTGATATTCGCGCGAGCGAAAAGCTGAAACGATCCTAAAGTATTTCTCAGTGGGCGCGAGTTCGCCTGCCGGCGTATGAGCGAGATTAAGCGACGGATCGGCGATCGCGGCCGCCAGCATACGCTTGTATGCCGCGTAAGTCTCGCGCTCAACCTGACGAAGTTCGGCGAGACGCTCAGGATCATAAAAATCGGAAACGGGAGCTGTGACAAGCTGGTCCGGTTGAGCGTAGGTGCGATCCTTCAACCTATTCTTCTGCCAGTCAGAAATCATCCGGTTGAGCGACTCCTCATCGAGCACGCCGCTGGCGTTCAGTCCAACTTTCTTCTGCCAACCCGCGAGTGCGGCAGCGAAACCGCCGGACCACGAGTCGTTTTGAGTGTTGAGGGACTGGTTTATCAGCGAATCGTAAAGATACCAACCGCGTTGCTGTTTGCCGCCGAAGGTCCAGACTAATTCATTTTGCAGCGCCGCGTTGCGTTCCGCAGCCGCGGCAAAAATTGATGCGGCGTTCCCGGCTACCGCATTACGTGGATCCGTCACTAGAACAGTGGGCTTCACGCGGGAGTCAGGCTTGGGACTTTGCGATTGGCCACGGCTACTGCGAGCCTCAAAAGACGCAACCCCCAATAGAACAACGAGCGCAAAAAAGACCAGGGCGATATGAACTCTAAAATATTTCATGGTTGATTTTACTGCGAATCTTACGTGAGATTTCTCGTCGGGCAAAGTAGTCAGATGCGTAAAAGCTAGAGACGGTTCGATCCCGCGCAAAGTTTTATGACGCCGCCAGGTAATTTCGGCCTTGAAGGGAATGGTCAGGGAAAATTCAGGAGCAAAAAAAGTGCGGCGAAGAGAAGTCAAGCATATGTCTGATATGTGATATCGTTAGCTCGTCATCATCAAGGTCTTGAATGAGTCAATTCGGGGATAAACAGATCCAAAGGGCGGACCATCTGGCTGAACAGTCCAGCGGCTCGGGAGATCTTACAGTGTTTAATTCATGAAAAAGCGTCCCCAGATCGTGGCCGTGAGCGGCTTTTCATCGAACGTTGGCAAGACAACGCTGGTGTGCGAACTGCTCCGAGAACTGCCCGGCTGGGAAGCAATCAAGCTAACTCGCGGTCATTATCGCTCGTGTGGCCGAGACCCGGCGGGCTGTTGCGTTAGCGATCTGCTCCGCGACGAACCGGTGGTTCGTTCAGGCCGCGAAGCCAATTACGAAGCTGGTAAAGATACCGGACGGTTCTGGGATTCGGGCGCGTCGAACGTGCACTGGGTGATAGTCAAAGATGGTCAAGTTGAACAGGGAATTAATGGAGCACTCTCACGCGTCGAAGCGGAGGGTGTGATTGTCGAAGGAAACAGCTTTCTGGAGTATGTCACGGCGGATCTCGCGATCATGTGTGCGCGGGCCGAAGGCGGGAAGGTTAAACCGTCCGCACGGAGAGCGTTGGCAAGCAGTGACTTCCTATATCTCTCGACCCTTGGCGCGACAGCTGTTACTGCCAAAAGACAACTCGAGGAATTCTCTGCAGCACTCGCCATTAAACTGGATTTGGGTGGCTTGCCGATTGTCACGCGCGAGGATTTTCCGCTGCTGTTGTCGCCCATCTATCGATGCGAGAGATTGGCTCGATCCAGTAGCGAATCAACAACTAGAATGAAGAAAGCGGTTGCGCCGCTCCGCTCCCACGATCTGTTGCCGCACTCTCGTCGCTAACAAGCTTCAGGCCTCGTCCCGCCTCAGATGCGGGGGTAGCTTAACGCCGAACCGAGCTTCTAGCAGTTCCATATCTCGCAAGTCCTTTTCGGTTGGCACATAGCCGTGAGCGTGGCAGAGCACTTGGACTTCTGGTGAAAGGCAGCGGACACTGAAGCCTCCGACGACGCCCCACTCGCAAAATCCCGCCGCCGGAAAGATCCAGTCCAATCCGTTTTGCAGGCGGTAAACGCCGTTGCCGTCTCGGTCAAAAACGATGGCGTGAACATCGACCTCGAGCCCAAAACGATCTGCTAGAACGAAGTTGGATTCTGTACCGCCATTCTGAATCTGAAAGCCCCTCCTTGTCAGAATCTCGCGCAATGTAGGGATGTCGGCGACGCGCAGGATTATGTCAACGTCCTTGTGTGGTCGCGTCTGCGCCCCAAGGAGTGCGTCTACGGCCCAACCGCCATCGAGCCAGACTTCGATCCCAGCACTTTCGAATAGCTGAAGAAGATCAACCAAGGCTTGGACATTCATTTCAGAATTCATATCTTCACGGCCTGATGAAAGCGGGTGTTGGGCTATTGAGAGCCCGGACCAAGCCTCGGAAGGTTGAAGGCCTGATTCAAACTAGTGATCGAGGAAGCCGTCCATAGGTGAAACCAATCAGACGCCGATCAGCGTCACGACGAGTTGATCGAGGGTTTTCCGGGAGTTTCAGCGGCCGCCGGTTATATAGTTTTCGAGATGTTTTATCGTGTACTCTTGCTCGGCAATGATGGCCTTGACTACATCGCCGATTGAGATGATTCCTGCCAGCCGATCATTCTCGAGTACCGGCAAATGACGGACACGCTTATCGGTCATTTCTTCCATGCAGTCCTGGATGTTCTGTTCGGCGTGCACGTAATGAACAGTTGAACTCATTATCTCTCTTACCGGGATCTCGCGGGACGATTTACCGTGCAGGATGACTTTTCTAGCGTAATCTCTCTCGGACAGAATGCCGATCACTTTTTCCGCTTCCAGGACTACCAGGGCGCCGACGTTCTGGTCGGCCATGGTCCTAAGTGCTTCGAACACCGTCATGTCCGGCGGAATAGTCCAGACGTTATCGCCCTTGTTCTGCAGAATGTCTCTTACGGTTGTCATAACGAATGCAGTGTTGCTAGCGGCCGATAAACTAACTGATTAGCCACCCAGCGGAGGATCATTCGGACCCGCCGTCTGATCTGGATTGACATGAATCGTGCCTCCGTTTGAGTCAATAAAGAAATGATTTTTGCCGGTAGCATCAGTCTGCGGATCAGCATTCAACGTGTAAGATGACGGCCCGCTGGGCGTTTTTGGAGTTACCTTCAGAGTGAAAATATAACCGTCTGCCACGGGTGCGTTTCCTGAGAAACGAGTGTCAAAATTCACGTCTTTGATCAGTTGGTCAAACGTTCCAAAGGTGCGGTTGTGCGTATTGAAATATTGGATCTCCACGGCGGCGATTGTCTTCAGGTCCTGCAGGGTTGCGGCTTCGTTGCCGGCTTTCTGAGCGGCCTTGAAGCCGATTACAGCGGCGCCAATCAGGATGCCGATGATGGCGATCACGATCATTAACTCAATCAGCGTGAATCCGCGTTCGCGGCGGGGGGGTTGGTGAGTTCTGTTCATTTCACTTCCTCTTTCGTATTCCTAAACGACGCGATGCGACGGCGGTTCCGAAAAGGAAGGCCCAAGGGTCGTCTCGGTTGACGCCAGAATCTTACTACAGCGCACCGGGTTCGCGCCACGCAGCGATAGGAGCTTTGGTTCAGATGCCGGCTTCTTTTGGTGGAGCGCTTGGCGGTAGCCGCTGGTTGCGAAACTCCCGACACTTTTCGGATGGCGACGCTGGCCCGGTACATGTAGAATGAGGGCAACATAGAGCGCCAAGCCATGAGACACTTACGAACAGCCGACTCTCGTTCAGATTTGCTGGCGGCGACCGCGGCTGAAAGAATCGATCTACTTCAAACTGCGATTGAGCGCGTGATTCGCGGCAAGCCGGAAGCGGTGCGGCTGGCCATTGTAACGTTGTTGGCCGGTGGCCACCTTTTGGTCGAAGACGTTCCTGGGGTCGGCAAAACCACGCTCGCGCACGCACTGGCGCGCTCTCTTGATTGTTCTTTCCAACGCGTTCAGTTCACTTCTGATTTACTGCCCTCTGATGTAATAGGACTGTCGGTTTATAACCAACACGACGGGAAGTTCGAATGGAAGCCGGGCCCGATCTTCGCCAGCGTCGTATTGGCCGACGAAATCAATCGCACTACGCCCAAGACTCAATCAGCCTTGCTCGAAGCCATGGCAGAACGGCAGGTGACGGTCGAGGGCGTTACGCACGCTCTGCCGCAACCCTTCATCGTGATCGCCACGCAAAATCCAATTGAGCATCACGGCACGTATCCGCTGCCCGAATCGCAACTGGATCGTTTCATGCTGCGTTTGCGGGTAGGCTACCCCAGTGCGGACGATGAAAAGCAAATTCTCCGCGATCGCGAACACGCTGAGCCGTTGGATGAAGTGCAGCCGGTGATGAGCGGCCAGGACGTATTGGAACTGCAAGCGGCCGTCAGCGAGGTTTCGGTCGACGACGCGATCGTCGATTATCTGATGCGCATCGTGACCGCCACGCGCTCCTCTGAGATGCTCGATCTGGGTGTCAGTCCACGCGGAACTTTGGCGCTGTTTCGCGCAGCGCAGGCACTCGCGCTCACCGAGGATCGAATCTACTGCATACCCGATGACATCAAACGACTCGTCATTCCGGTGTTCGCGCATCGGCTCACCGTCAGCTCGCGCTATTCCTCAGCGATGCGCCGCAGCGAAGAGGCTGAAGCCGTGCTGCGCGAGATCATGAAGACGGTCAGCGTTCCACTATAGGGCCAGGATGAAACTGTCCGACAAACTTAAGTTTGTCGCGGTTGCTGATAGGAGCAAGCGCCCAAGCAACGACAAACTGAAGTTTGTCGGACATTTCGCGCGATGGCGGAACGCGATCCTGGGAACGCTGTTGGTGTTGGCGGGACTCGCGACGGCAATTCTCACGCTGCTGGCTCGTCGTCTCGCTGAACCGAGTCTGGTCAGCGTTGGCGCGATTGCCTCGCTCGTCTTTGTTTTGCTGATATCGATCCTGATTGTTCCTCCTTTGACCCGTTCAGCTTTTGCGGAAATCTCGCGTGGCTTTCCCATCGACGTAACCACCGGTGGGGTGATCTTCATTGTCATTTTAATAATCGTGGCCTTCGCTGCCTGGAACACGGGAAACAATTTGTTGTTCATGGTGTTCTCGATCATGCTTTCGACGCTGTTTGTCTCGTGGGTAGCGGCGCGAGCATCCCTGCGTGACCTCACTGTATCAGCGCGCTTTCCCGATCATATCTTTGCGGGCGAACCCGCAGAGGTGCTGGTCACCGTGCGTAATGCGAAACGCTTGCTGCCATCGTTTTCGGTGCTGGTTGATGCGCGAGGGCCCACGAATCTACGAGCCACTAAGAAAAAGCGGATTAGATTTAGGAAGCGCACGCTTAGCTATTTTATTTATGTGCCACATCGCGCCGCGGCCGAGCAAAGCATCGAACAGTTATTTCCCAAACGCGGACACGTGGTGGTCAACGGATTCGAGCTGTCGACGCGGTTTCCGTTCGGATTCTTCCGGCACCGGCGCCGCCTCAAGGCGCGTGACGTTGATATCGTTGTCTATCCCAAGCCCGAGCCGATCGCCGATGAACTACATCTCTTGCCGTTGCAGACCGGACAGACGGCTTCTTATCGCCGCGGCGCCGGCCACGATCTATTGCTGCTGCGCGACTATCAGCCTCGCGATGAACTTCGTTATATCGATTGGAAGGCCACTGCGCGCTCGCGTCGTTTGACGGTACGCGAGTTCGCTGCCGAAGACGAGCGCCGCATTACGATCATGCTCGACACGCGGCTTACCAAAGACATCGACAAAGAGAATTTTCGCATTCGTTTCGAAAGCGGTGTGATCCTGGCAGCTTCATTGGTCAAGCACTTCGTCGATGAACGTGCTGATCTGCGGCTGATATTGGGCGAGGAGCGTGGACCAATCGGTCGCGGCCCGGAACATCTTTACGCGTGTCTGCGGCGACTGGCGGTGGTGCAACCTGACGAAGTTGCAGCGGACGATGAGTGGCCGGCGCCTTTGACGGACGACGAGCATCTTCATCGGCATCATCCCGACGCCAATTACCTGGTGCTGCTGACGGCCGCCGAGCGCGGATCGATCCCGCCTCAGATTTGGCGCCGCGCCTTCGTGATATATCTGTGAACTCAATCGTAAATCGTTTGAGAATCTGCGCCGCAACTCCCAATTCAAAGCAGAACACTTACTGAGATCCTGATAGCCGGTTGCCGTTTTATTCCGGTTTGTGTGCCGATATATTTCAAACATGCTGTATATTCTATGGACAAATAGCTGGCGTTGATGATATGTATCACGGGCGCTATGATAGTGCGATGAGGTGCAACGATCAGAGTTCAAATCGGTCAGCTATTAAAAGAACAGAAACGGTCTTTCTATTGGCTGGCTAAAGAAACCGGGGTAAGCCATACGACACTCTGGCGTTTGAAAAAGGATAAGGCTCAGGGAATCACCTTCAACACTCTGGAGAGGATTTGCCAAACGCTAAAATGTCAGCCGGGTGATGTGCTAAGGCTGGGCCGCGACGGGAAAAAGAAGCGTTGATGAGCTTCGCCCTGTGGAAACTCTGCGGGAAATCGTCTTCCCCCGGCAAATGAGAAACGGATAATGAACCGTTTTCCGGTGGACTGGTTATTGGTTAGCAGAAGTGAAGGAGAAGTTATGAAAGTTTTATTTATCAATCCGGAATTTCCCGATACCTATTGGAGTTTCCGCCATGCGCTGCCGTTCGAAGGAAAGCGCTGCGCGTTTCCGCCGTTGGGACTCATGACGGTTTCGGCGTTACTGCCGCCCTCCTGGGAACGACGGCTCGTCGATCTCAATGTCCGGAGGTTGCAATCGTCCGATATTGAATGGGCCGACATGGTAATGGCCACCGCAATGCTGGTGCAGAAGGATTCGTTGAAGGAGGTCGTTCACCGGTGCAAAGCGCTGGGAAAACGAGTGGTTATCGGCGGCCCATACGTGACGACCACTATTGAAGGCTTGCCTGAAGCTGATCACATTTTCATGGGCGAAGCTGAGACCACGCTGCCGCAATTTGTTGAGGACCTGGCGCGCGGCGAAGCCAAGCGCTTGTATCAAGCTGCCGAACGCCCACCGCTCTCGGCTACGCCTCTAGCCCACTTTCACCTGGCGGATCTAAAACGCTATAGCGCCATGTCGGTGCAATACTCGCGGGGCTGTCCGTTTTCATGCGAGTTTTGCGACATCATCGAAATCTACGGGCGCGTGCCGCGGACCAAAAGCAATCAGCAGATGCTCTCCGAGTTTGATGCGCTGCGCGACCTCGGTTGGCGTGGGACGGTTTTCATCGTTGATGATAATTTTATTGG
>Ga0066705_10000570_pt1 | contig 10859 bp, 10 predicted proteins | sample GraSoiAngelo_154_FD_66506 | JGI IMG/M metagenome (GOLD analysis project Ga0066705, IMG submission 66506) | Grasslands soil microbial communities from the Angelo Coastal Reserve, California, USA - 14_1009_13_20cm | ecosystem: Environmental > Terrestrial > Soil > Grasslands | place: USA... | reverse complement strand
ACAGACGTCCAACGGCAGCAACCCGAAGAGCGATTGGAATCAGGGGTACGGTTTCCAATTCTGGCGCTGCCGTCACAATGCGTACCGCGGCGACGGCGCCTTCGGCCAATATTGTGTCGTCATGCCTGACCAGGACGCGGTTGTGGCAATCACCAGCGGCGTCAAAGACATGCAAGCCGTCCTGAACATCATTTGGGACAAGCTCCTGACCCCCATGGAACCGACCAAGTTGCGGGCGAACAGTGGCGCCAGCCAACGATTGAAGGAGAAGCTGGCGCACCTGCAAGTCCGAACCGCTCAAGGTCCAGCGACCTCTCCCCTGGCCACCAAAATCCTCAACCGCAAATTCACCTTTCCAGCCAACGAGCAAAAATTCGAAACTGTGGCGCTCTCGTTATCCGATTCGCAGGAGTTCGTACTCCCGGCTTCAGCCGGTTCCGCATCGCCGTCGAATTCTGGAAAGGCGCTGATCCTCACAACTCGCATCGATGGCAAACAATTCACAATCCCTTGCGGCTATCGGGAATGGAAAAAATCGCGCGCTCCTCTCAGTGCCGGCAAGCTCGCCTACTTCTCCGATGAACCCACCGCCGGCTCCTTTGCCTGGCCGCATGACGACACCTGCGTCATCAAACTCTGCGCCTACGAGACCTCCTACCACACCACCTACACCCTGAAATTTGACGCCGACCAAGTGACGCTCGACTCCGAACTAAACGTCTCCTTCGGCGCCACCAAGCGCCCGCAGTTGATTGGACGCGCGGAATAACTTGTCGTCTCATGCCCAGGCCGAAGGCAAGTTGAGTTACTCCCATGCGCATCTACATTGAAAGCACCATTCCGAGCTACGTTGTCGCGCGGCCCGCTCGCGACCTCTTGCAGGCCGCCCGCCAGCAGCTCACGAAAGACTGGTGGGACACAAAGCGCGAAAACCACGACCTTTTTATCAGTCAGCTTGTCCTTGACGAAATTGGTTTTGGAGAAGCGGGGATGGCCAAGCGACGGCTTGAACTCGTCGCCAACATCAGTTTGCTGGAATCCACTGAAGAAGCCCGAAAACTCACCCGAAGCATCATGGACTCGCGCTTGTTACCTGCGAAAGCTGAGGGCGACGGCGCGCACATTGCACTCGCAACCGTTCATAAAATGGATATTTTATTGACGTGGAATTGCCGACACATTGCCAATGCATTCATTGGCGGCCGATTGCGCCAATCGATCGGAGCCTGCGGATATTCCACTCCGACGATTTGTACGCCCGAGGAACTGCTGCAGGACCTGTATGAGCAAGACAGCGAATAATAAGATAGAAGAAGACCTGGTGCTGCGGGAAATCTGGCGTGCCAAGGATGCCCTCTCCGCTGCGCGCGGTCACAGCGTGGAAAAATTATTCGCCGATTTGCGAAAACGCGAAAAGCGTTCCGGGCACCGCGTGGTCAACTTTCAACAGCGATCGGACAAGCCCAAACACCGCAAGAGCTCACGCGCTGAGTAGCGGCCTCAAGTTAGCCTCTCTCCGCGCGTTCCGTGTCTCTGCGGTGAGTCCATACCCTGAAGTTCAACGGTGACCAGATGACCCTCGACTCCGAAAACAACGTCTCCCTCCGCCCCGCCAAGCGCCCGCAATTGATCGGCCGGGCAGAGTAAGAGTCGCGTTCTTCAGGAGCAAGCGCGCTCCGGCGATGGGAGAGCCGCCCACATTTCCTCCCAACGTCAGCCAGACACCAACGAGAAAAACTGCTCCGGGATCAACGCGTCCGTACTCGGAAGAACCGCTGCGCCTCTTGTGCTACTGCGCGAAACGTGAAAGTTGCACCGTCTCCCGGCACGATCGGTTCCATTCTCCAGGTCGGCGAATCAACTGAAGCCGCGGATTCCAAGAAGTAGCTTCTTCCCAATTTTGTCTGGAACGAAATTTCTATGAGATTGTTCATCCTTGTGGCCCGGATAAGCAGTTGGTCGGGTTGGGAGTTATCGACGATGAGCGCCAAGCTGTTTAAAAAGCCGGCTGCTATGGATTGCGCCCGCGGGAGGCCCGCCGGGATTGTGGCTTGCCCATCATAGTTCCATCCCCACGCGACCACGCTGCCGTCCCGTTCGAGCGCCACACTATGAGCCTCGCCTGCCGCGACTGCGATAACATTTGTGACGTTCGCTGGTACCTCGTTCGAAGTGCCGTACCAGAGCTCGCCCCATCGGACAACAGTGCCGTTGCGGCGTGCGATTAAGGTGCTTCCCCCGCCGGCTGCAATGGCCACTACGTTCGAAATTCCGGGAGGAATGTTGGTGCGAACCGGGTAGTCGCCTCCCCAGACGGAAAGCGTGCCGTCAGACCGCAACGCAACAAAGTGGCCAGGCGCAGCCACAATATCCACGATGTTGCTTGCGTCGTTCGGTACGAACACCGGTACTGGCGTATGGAAGTCGCCATCTGTGAAGTAGCCCCACATTGCCACGGTCCCGTCTTGCTTCAGGACTGCACTGTAAGTATCGCTTACCGCGATTGCCGTCACGTTGTTCAGTCCACCTGGGACGTCGGTTTGGCCCCAATAGGTCGAGCCCCAACAGGCAACCGTTCCGTCCTTCTTCAATGCCATGCCGTTGGCAGCTCCAGCGGCAATCGCGATCACATTCGATAAATCGGACGGTATATCAAGGCGACCGGCATCTGAATCACCCCATCCGACCACTCTGCCGTTCTCTTGCAGGGCAAGGCAAAAGTACCCTCCCCCAGCAATCGCCACAGGGTTTTGCAGCGTAGGTGGAACGTTCGTTTGTTGCGCGTGGTTGTCGCCCCAGACGACAATTTTGCCAGCAGAGCCCTGCGAAAGTGCTGTGATTGGGATCCATCCTGCAATTAAAGCGGCCAGGAGTGACCTCTCAAGTTTGCAGAATCGGAGGATGCGAAAAGTAAGTGAAACCGCAGTTTTAAAAGCGAGTATCATTCCTTTTAACCTCCGTGAGATTGTCCAAATGCCGCCTGACTGTGAATGGGGTATTCCACTGATCTCCAGAACGGTCTCCACTGACATGTAGTCCGAACTGTATCTTCAGGAGGAGGAGCGCAGGTCCTTACCCGCGGGAATTTCCGCAAGCCACAGACGCGGATGCTGTGCCCTCCGAAACGACTCGCCAGCAATCTCCAACAGCCGATTCGATTAGCGGTCGGTGCCTAGTATTTTTTTGGGTCACAACTCCATTGTCATAAACACGCTATTCGGGTCTTCGACGTAACCCACAAACGGCGAGCATTTCCTGAACCCGAACTTGTGGTAAAGCTGGCGAGCCGGTTCGAAATATTCCATCGAGCCGGTTTCCAGACTCAATCTGCGGTAACCGCGCCGCTTCCCTTCGCCTATGATGTGTTGCAGAACCGTCGCTGCAACCCCTTTCCTGAGATGCGCTGTAGCGGTGCGCATCGATTTAACTTCGCCGTGCTCAGCATCCAATTGTTTCAGAGCGCCGCAGCCGACCAACTCCTTGCCTTGCCACACGCTCCAGAATGTAATCTCCGGCTTGCGTAGCCCGTCCAGGTCAAGCGCGTGCCTGCTTTTTGCTGGAGACACTTTTGCAGCGCATTCAAGATGTTCTGCCAGCAAGGCGGCGATCTCAGGCCCGCGAAGATCATCAACTCTGATTTCGAAGTCCATCGGCTCCGACTCTAACAGAAGCAGAAAGAATTTACAGAAGGTAACGAAAACAACAAACACGAGAAGAGACGATCGTGAGCGCGACCGGCTGAAGCTGAAGCCGGCACTACAAACCACCGAGCAGGACAGCAGATGGAATTCGCCTGTGATGCGATATTGAATCGGGAGCGCTGGATATGGCTCTGAGCGCGTCTTTGGTGCGGCGCTTGTGCTCTTTGGAGGCCGACTCCTGCTCTCTCGGAAATGAGGACGGCAAGCGTTGAATCGCTGAATCGTGAGTTGCCCTGAATGCCTAGCCTGCTACAACAAGTTCTGGTAGGCCAGCCAGAGCGCGCGAAAATATTTCATCACGCGAACCGGATCGGTAGTTGCCGGGATTTCTGCCAGACAATAGCCGGCAAACCCGCTCTCTGCCAAACGATTCAGCAATCGCCGGAATGGATATTCCTGGAGATAGAGGTCGCGCATATGGACCGTAAGAATCTTGTTTTTCACCATATCGAAATTCGCATCGAACCCCTCGCCCTCGAGGTCGGTTTGATTGCTGTTCCAGCAGACGCCGACCATCTTATGATCTGCGACGTCCATGATCCTCTTGATATTCGGGAGCAAAGAGGTGCCGGTGCCGTGGACTTCGAGGCGAATCTGAATTCCGTACCTCTCGCCGAAGTCTCCCAACTCGCGCAGTGAACGCCCGATCTGTTCGAGCGTTTTATCTTTGTCAACCTCTTTGGGAAAACCGTTTGGCCGAACTTTGATGCCCGGAGCACCAACATCGTGAGCGAGTTTGATATACTCTTTGCTGGCGGCGATGTCCCGCTTGAGCTTGTCGGCGTCAGGAGTGTGATAATCAAACGCGCTGCCCAGGCCCATCAACTCGACCGCCGATTCTTTGAAGAGATTCTTGATCCGTTCCCGTTCTTCTGTCGAGAGTGTCACCTCGACTCCGTGTTTATGAGATGTGCGCAGTTCCACTCCTTGAAAAGCGGCCGCCTCGCAGTTCTTGATGATGGTCTCCACGGTCCAGTCCTGGCCCAATTGATAAGTGACCATGCCGATCTTCATAGAGGGCGGCTTCAGCAGAAATCCGTCAGCGCCTGCTTTTGCCTCTGCGGCATTCAAGGTCAAGCGAGTGAGGCTCGCCGCAACTGACCCCAGGGTCAGGTTCCTTAAGAAGTGACGTCGATGAGGTTTCATAATGTTGGACGGACATTAACTGAGCGCCGATATCGGCGGCCAAGGAAAAGTCTCTGTTTTTGGCTGAAATCGCCGAAAATCACGCTTTTTTCCATTGCAATGTCGGAACGATTTTGCTCTTATGATGAAGATTCCACATTTCCACACAACCCCTGTTTTCAGGCGGTGTCCCGAACGATTTCGGGCGTAATTCAAAGGGTAGTAAATGATAAAGAGCGGCCTCATGGGGGTCATATGCCTCCTGGCGCTGAAGCTTTCGGCTCCCGCGTACGGAACCGAATTGGTTAGCGCCAACAAAGAAGGCACGGACGCCGGAATTCTTCCCAGCACCGTCCAGTCAATCAGCGGGGACGGACGATATGTGGTTTTCGTGAGCAGGGCGCCCGATCTGGTGGCGCAATTTGGCTTTGCGGGCACGCTGAACGTGTTCGTGCGCGATCTGCTTCTGCACACCAACAGGCTGGTGAGTGTCAATCGCTTTAATAGCGCTGCTGGTGACGGCGACTCCCACGATGCCGTCATTAGCCGCAACGGGCGCTTTGTGGCGTTTGTCAGTGGCGCCAATGATCTGGTGCTCAACGACAGCAATGAGCAGGAGGATGTGTTTGTGCGCGACCTGCTGTTGGGAACGACCCGGATGATAAGCATCAACAGGCTCGCGACCTCCGGCGGCAATGGTCCGTCAGGAAGTCCCTCCATCAGCGCGGATGGCCGACTGATAGCATTTACAAGCGATGCTTCTGACCTGGTCACGTTTCCTTTGGACAACAACCAAACAACCGATGTCTTTGTGCGCGATACGCAGACTGGAACGACGACAATGCTGAGCGTTAACAAGCTTGGCAGTAATTCGGCCAACGGACGCTCGGCTCATCCAGTCATCAGCCAAAATGGCGCCCGCGTCGCATTTACGAGCTGGGCCAACGACGTAACTACGACGCCGGATGCAAACAACGCCTCAGATATATTCTTGCGCGATATCGCGTCTGGGGCGACGACGCATATCAGCGTTAATCGTCTCGGAACCGCTGCTGGAAATGGCGGATCGGATAGTGCCGTTCTGGATTTTACGGGAGGCACTGTAGCGTTCTCGAGCCTTGCGAATGATTTGGTGTTGAGTGACTTCAATAATGCGTCGGACGTTTTCGTGCGTAAGGTATCGGCCGGTCAGACGACGCTCATCAGTCGAAACCGTCTTGGAACAGCGACAGCCAATGGGCCTTCTTATGCGGCATCCATCGACGATGCAGGGAACGTTATAGCCTTTCAGAGCGACGCGACGGACCTGGTGTTCTTTGACAATAATGACGCGACAGACGTGTTCGTGAGGCAGCTCTCGGCGAGCACAAACGCTCTAATCAGCGTGAGCTATGTTGGCAGCGGGAGCGCTCACGGAGCGTCAATACGGCCAGTGATTAGCGCAAATGGCGCGGCAGTGGTTTTCCAGAGCCTGGCGGAGGATCTGTTGCCGACCGACAGCAATCAGGCGTGGGACGTGTACCTGCGCCGGTTGGAGTCGCCCACCAATAGGCTTGTGAGCCTCAATCGCGAACGGACCGCGAGCGGGTTTGATGCATCGTTCAATCCGGTGATAAACACCAATGGGCTTGTCGTCGCGTTCGATAGCGACGCCAGGAACCTGACGTTAATCGCGCCGGCGGTTATTCCGCAGGTGTATGCATTTACCCTGCCGGCGTCCGGCCTGGGAGATTTTGCCTCGGCGCTCACCATTCAGGCGCAGGCCGCTTCGATCGTCCTTTCCTGGAGCACCGATTTAGAGGGATTCCAACTCCAATCGCGCAGTGTCACCGATTCGGGCGGCTGGTCAGCGGTTATCGGAACGCCAGTAATTCGCGGTGGGAATTATATGCTGACAAATCGGCCCGCTGGAGCGCAATTCTATCGACTGGCTAAACCGTAGCTTAACTCGGTGCGATCAGGGCTTGATATTGTCGGGTGTGACCCTCGCTTCGCTTGAAAGTTTGTAGTCGTGGCCGGAAGGTGATGTGAGTGTCACTTCAGCCAAATAAGCTCGATATCCATTCGCAGGGGTGTTGATGGAGGCGCTGGCAGTGCGATTACCGCCCTTGGCTTTGATTTCTTGACTGGTCCATTTATCGTCCCGAAAATCGCGATCTTCGGAATCCGCAGTCCAGAGGCGAACGGACTTGGCCGGCTGGCTGATCACGACGTCGACCTCGGCCTTGGCTTCAGCGTTAGCGGAGTTGTGGAATTCCCACTCCATTTTCGGCAGCTCTTTGCCCTCTGCGATGATTTCAAAGAATGCGGCCAGCGTCTGAGTGGCATCTTTTCCTCCTGACAAATTGTGTCCGGCATTGGGCGTTTGAAAAATCAGCTTGGGGCCGGGCAAATCCGACCAGTAATGTCGCAGCGAATCGACTGTCCAGTAGCGATCGTTGGTGCCGAGCAGGAGCAGCTTGGGCATGTTGTAACGTTGCCGATAGGAATAGGGGTCGACCCAACTCCGCAGTTTTTTCATTGGTGGATCATCGATTCTGCCGATCAGATTTAAGTCGGTATAGTCGTGAATCTGCTCACTTTGTTTGCCGTAAACCTTCTCGGCCCAATGTACTTGCGCTTTCATGTTCAACATGTCGATCACCATGGGAGCAATGCCTTTGATTCGCGGATCAACCGCGCCGGTCAGCCATGTCGTCCATCCGCGCTTGGAAGCGCCGCCCACCACGAAGCCATCGATCTTCTGATTGGAGCTCTTTTGGGCAAACTCCTGCACTGCGTCCATGGCACGCACCGCGCTCTTGACCATCGGAAACAGCAGCGGCCAGGTTTCATCGCCGCTTTTGATATATTGGTCAAACGTGTAGGCGATAAGGGCGTCTTCTTTTTTCCCATTATAGAGTGGCTGGTTCGGAACTTTTGTGACGACCGCCGCAACCGCTCCCGCGCGTTCCGCGAGAATCTTCAGCATCTCAACGCTGCTCTTCCCATCTCCATCACCGGTGATAAATAAAAATGCAATTTGCGAATTGCGCACTTTCTCTGGGCGAACGACTTGCATATGGTGAGTCCACTTGCTCTCGCGCCATTGCTGTGAGGTAACTTTCAGCTCCGTTACGGTGACTCCCTGGAAATTGCTGTCACTTATGACACTCCACGAAAAATTTGTATCCGGCTTGTTGACGTAATCCTCAAGAGCGCCGGCAAACAATCGAGCGGCAAAGAAAAGACCGAGAGTCAGGCTAATTGCGGTTCGTTGTGAGAGCCGCTGCCGGAAGAAAATGGGAATACTCATTTAACTAACCTGAGCAGAAAGAAGCGGTGCTTGAAATAAAAAAAGCGGGGCTACGACGCTCCGCTATCAAGCCGAAGGTTCTCTCAAGTACCGGGAGGCTTGCTGCCCAGAGCCCGGTACTCCGGCTTCACAAACCAAAGGCAAATCGGATCAAAGGTTTTCCCGTATCGATAGAATCGCGCACTGCCGTCGGCAAAGCCATAATTTGAACCGCCTGCTTTGCCTCTGACTCCCACGCCGTGCCGTCCTTCCTCCAATTCGGAAGTGTCATCGCCAACCCAGTAGTCCATCCACCAGTGGCCCCGCGCGTTGGGGGGGTCAGTTGGCGCTCGCGTTGAGCCATTGTCCTTCTCGCCGAATATGATTGTGTCACTCGGTTCGAGAACGGCCGTTTCGAGGAAGTCGGCATTCGTAGAACCGCCAAAATAATCATTGAAACCATTGATGATGTAGCTGCGCGGAGCCCTTAGAGCTGCTAACGGCGTGGGTATTGTTTTACCGAAATTGTCCGGATCAGGAATATCAGAAGGACAATGAAGTATCGCGTACGTGTTTCCGCTTCCGCCTGGAGGAGCAGCCGTGCTAGGACTTGGGCCGCCGTAGAAGGGAGCCAGCGCTGCAGGCCATATCCTTTCAGGTTGGCTGGAAGAAGAGGGGTGCAAAGTCGGATAAGAGCCGTCGTAGTCGCCGGCATACATCATATTTGCCAACCCGAGCTGTTTGAGATTATTCATGCAGGCGATTCGTTTCGCCGATTCCTTGGCGCCGCTCAAAGCGGGCAAAAGCATCCCTGCCAAAATCGCAATAATGGCAATGACAACCAGCAGTTCGATCAGGGTAAAAGCCGATCGCTCTGTTCTTTCGCGCAGTTGTAATTCGCGTTGCGTATTCATCGTGCCATTCCTTCGATAGTCGCCTGCACCAGCAGGTTACCGCCATGTTTGACTTAAGCCTCTGGGTGGAAATTCACGAAAATTTCTGGCCTGTCCGAGTGATCTTTCGCGGCTCGCTTATCGGCAGAACGAAAGGGGAACTTAAGTTTTAGTTGTCGTGACGGCGTTTATTTCGCGACGTGGCAAGCCACCCAATGCCCCGGCGAGAGCTCGCGCAACGGCGGCATTTCCACGCGGCAGATGTCCTGCACCAACGGGCAACGCGGGTGAAAGGTGCAACCGGGCGGCGGGTTGATAGGCGAGGGAACGTCACCCGCCAGCACAAGGCGCTGGCGCTTGGACGCAGGGTCAACGACTGGAACGGCTGAAAGCAGCGCAACCGTATAGGGATGTTTGGGATTGCGGACCAATTCTTTGGCTTCAGCGATCTCGACGATCTTTCCAAGGTACATCACCATCACGCGCCGGCTGATGTGTTCCACGACCGCTAGATCGTGCGCGATGAACAGATAGGCAATTCCGTGCCTTTGCTGCAGATCCTGGAGCAGATTGATAATTTGGGCCTGCACCGAAACGTCCAGGGCGCTCACCGGCTCATCACAAACAATCAGCTTTGGTTCGACCGCGAGCGCGCGCGCGATGCCGATTCGTTGCCGCTGGCCGCCGCTGAACTCGTGCGGGTAACGTTGGATATGCGTTGAATTGAGGCCGACGGCTTCCAGCAACTCCATAATTCGCTTCCGCCGCGCCGATGAGCTTTCCGCCAGGTGATGAATATCAATCGCTTCGCCTACGATCTGCTCGACGGTCATGCGCGGATTGAGCGAGCCGTAGGGGTCCTGGAAGATCATTTGGAATTTTCTGCGGCGGCGACGAAGTTCCCCTCCGGACAGGCTGGTGATCGCTTCACCGTGAAAATAGATTTGCCCGGCGGTGGGTTCAATGAGGCGAATGATGGCCCGACCGAGAGTGGTTTTGCCACAGCCGCTCTCGCCGACGAGTCCGACGGTCTCGCCCGCCGCGACGGTCAGGCTTACGTCGTCAACCGCTTTGACATATGCCCGGACCCGGCTGAACAGACCGTGCTTCACCGGGAAATGGACCTTGAGATTCTTAACTTCGAGCAAATTCACGCGCGCGGAGCAGAGCGGGGTTGTTCGGATTCAACGCTTCCTCAGGAGAGGGCAGGTGCGCGTTCCAATAAAAACAGCGCGCCCAGTGGTTGGGCTGCACTTCCAGAAGCTCAGGCATTTTTTGCGGGCAGTCACGGCGCGCTTTTGGGCAGCGCGGATGAAAGCGGCAGCCAGAAGGGAACGCGCCCAGATTCGGAACGCTTCCGGGAATCGCAATCAGCCGGTCTGTATCGCTCTCCAGCTTCGGCACCGAGTTGAGGAGCGCTTGGGTATAAGGATGAAGCGGATTCGTCAGCAGGTCGGACGCGTTGGCAAGCTCGACGATTTGCCCGGCGTACATGACGGCGACGCGATTGGCAATGTCGCCGACGATGCCGAGATTGTGTGTGATCAGCAGGATGCTCATACCCAATTCCTGCTTGAGCTGGCGCAGCAACTCGATGATTTGCGCCTGGATTGTTACATCAAGCGCGGTGGTCGGTTCATCGGCAACCAGCAACTTCGGTTGAGAAGCGAGCGCCATGGCGATCATGATCCGCTGCTGCATGCCGCCGGAAAGCTGGTGCGGGTAATCACGAATCCGCGATTCAGGCGTAGGAATGCCGACCAGTTTGAGCAGGCGAATGACTTCGTCGTCGGTCGCACTGTCGGGCCGGTGCAATTTGAGCGATTCCTTGATCTGATTGCCGACCCGAAAAACCGGATTAAGCGA
>Ga0066705_10000563_pt1 | contig 10908 bp, 7 predicted proteins | sample GraSoiAngelo_154_FD_66506 | JGI IMG/M metagenome (GOLD analysis project Ga0066705, IMG submission 66506) | Grasslands soil microbial communities from the Angelo Coastal Reserve, California, USA - 14_1009_13_20cm | ecosystem: Environmental > Terrestrial > Soil > Grasslands | place: USA... | reverse complement strand
CCCGTAGCGTCGTGAGCGGCGGCTGATTGACGACGCTGCGCGTGGCGAGCCATCCCCCGGCCGCCACCAGCAGCGCCCCGCCCACGACCCCCTCGGCCCAGGGCATGAGCTCCGGGGCATAACGCAGCTCCAGCCAGTGCGTCGTGAGGAAGTACGCGCCGACGGTCGCGCCGACCGCGGCGAGGAGCCCCGCGAGGCTGCCGAGAGTCGCGAACTCCGCGAGCACTCCCTGCACCACCGTGCCGCGACTCGCGCCGAGCGTACGCAGCATGGCGCTCTCATAGCGACGCTCGTCGCGACTCGACTGCACCGCGGCCAGGAGCACCGTGAGCCCGGCGAACAGCGTGAACATGAACACGCTCTCGACCGCGAGCGCCGCCTTGTCGAGCACCGAGCGCACCTGTGCGAGGAGCTCGTCGATGTCGAAGATCGACACGCTCGGGAAGCGGCGTGCGAGCTGCGCAAGCGAGCGGGCCGCCCCGGGCGCGAAATACGCGCTCGTCAGGTAGGTGCCGGCGGCACCCTCCAGCACCCCGGGGGCGAACACGATGAAGAAGTTCGGCTGAAAGGTGTCCCACTTCACCTTGCGAATGCTCGCCACCCTCGCCTCGAGCGGCTCGCCCGCGATGTCGAAGGTCAGCCGATCCCCGACCTCGACGCCGAGCGCTTCCTGGAATTCGGTGGCGAGCGACACCAGGGGCTTCCCGAAGTCCTCCGCGGTCCACCAGCGGCCGGCGATGATGCGGTTGTCGGGCCCGAGCTCGGACGTCCAGGTGAGGTTCTGCTCGCGGGTGGCGAAGCCCTCCTCGCCGCCATGCCCCGGGCGCAGCGCCTCGACGGGGCGAGCGTTGATGGCGGTCAGTCGTCCGCGGATCATCGGCAGCACGCGCGTGGTGCGGGCGCCCTGCGCCGCGAGGAAGCGCACGAAGTCCTCGCGCACCGCGGGCGGGATGTTGATGAAGAAGTAATTCGGAAGATTCGGCGGCAGGGTGCGCTGCCAGTCGCCGTTCAGATCGTCGCGCAGGATCGACAGCAGCAGCAGCGCCATGATGCCGGTGCCGAAGGCCACCAGCTGCACCACGCTCTCGGCGCGCCGCCGGCTCAAGTTCGCGACGCCAAAGCGCCACGCGACTCCGACCCGGCCGCGCAGCCGCCCGGCGAGCGCCACGAGCGCGAGGCCCGCGAGCGTGAGAGCCAGGACGAAGACGACGAGCGCGGCGGTGAAATACCCGAAGAGCCTCGCATCGGGCACCACCCAGTAGATGAGCAGCAGCACCACGCTCACCGCGGGGCCGAAGGCCAGCAGCACCACCAGCGGCGGCGGGCCGAGGTCGCGCCTCAGCACGCGCAGCGCCGGCACACGTGCCAGCTGCAGCAGCGGCGGCAGGGCGAAACCGGCCAGCACCGCGATCGCCGTCACGAAGCCGATGGCGAGCGGCGTGAGGCTCGGGGCCGGGAGCTCCGTGACCGCGAGGAGTCCCCGGATGGTGCGCAACAGCCACTCCTGGGCGAGGAATCCCAGCGCGGCCCCAAGGGCGAGCGCGGCGAGCGCGAGCGCGAGCAGCTGCAGCACGGACACCGTCAGCGTGAAGCTGCGGGTCGCGCCGAGTGTCTTGAGGAGCGCCACCGTATCCAGATGCCGGCGCACGTAGGCGCGTGCCGCCATGGCGACCGCGATCGCGCACAAGAGCACGCTCACCAGGCTCGCGAGACTCAGGAAACGCCCGGCGCGCTGCACCGCGTTGCGGATCTGAGGGCTCGCCTCGGTAATGTCGCGCAGCCGCTCGCCCGGGCCCTTGTGGGCGGTGAGCCAGGCCTTGAAGTCGTCGATGCGCGTGCGCTCGCCCGCGAACAGACCGCCATAGCTCACGCGGCTGCCTGGCTGGATCAGGCGGGTCGACGGCAGATCGGCGGCGTTCATGAGGAGATTGGGCGCGAGCTCGGCGAACGTGCCGCTCTGGTCGGGCCGGGAGATCAGCACCTGCGTCACGGTGAGGCTTGCGGTGCCGATCGAGAGCTGCGAGCCCACACGCCCGCCGATCGCCGCGAGCAGCTTCGAGTCGGGCCACGCCTGCCCGGGCGCGGGGATGCCGCGCGCGGGCGCACCGCGCGCGAAGGGCTCACCGGCCACCAGGACGCGCCCGCGCAGCGGATAGCCGGCGGTCACCGCCGCGAGGTTGGTGAGCTGGCCGGCATCGCCGTTGAACACCACCGAGAGCAGATTGGTGCTATGCGAGGAGCGCAGCCCGCGGCGCGCGGCCTCGGCGAAATACGCATCGCTCAAGGGCTGCGGCGAACCGAGCCGGATGTCCGCCGCCAGCACCGTGCTCGCCTGCAGCGCGACCGCGGCGCTGATGCGGCTCACGAGAAAGCCGACGCCGGTGAGGGCGGCGACCGCGACGGTGAGCGCGAGCAGCAGCACGCCGAGCTCGCCCGAGCGCCACTCGCGCGCGAGCGTCCGCAGTGCGAGCCGCAGCGCCCTCACAACGCGCGCCCCGCATCCATCCGCACCACTCGCGCGCAGCGCCCGGCGAGCTCCCGGTCGTGCGTGACCAGCACCAGCGTGGTGTGGGCGTTGGCATTGAGCTCGAACAAGAGCTCGCCGATGCGCGCGCCGGTGACGGTGTCGAGATTGCCGGTCGGCTCGTCGGCGAACAGCACCGCGGGCTGCGTCACGAACGCCCGCGCGAGCGCCACGCGCTGCTGCTCGCCGCCGGACAGCTGCCGTGGATAGTGGCCGGTGCGCTCACTCAGCCCGACGCGGCGCAACGTCTCGGCGGCGGCGCGCCGCGCATCGCCCCGGCCCGCCAGCTCCAGCGGCAGCATCACGTTCTCGAGCGCCGTGAGCGCCGGGATCAAATGGAAGGACTGGAACACGAATCCGACGCGCTGCGCCCGCAGTCGCGCGCGACCGTCCTCATCGAGTCGGGTGAGATCCTGGCCCTCGAGGAGCACCCGTCCGCGCGTCGGCAGGTCGAGCCCGGCGAGCAGCGCGAGCAGCGTGGACTTGCCCGCGCCCGAAGGCCCGGTCACGGCGACCGACTCGCCCGCGAGAATGTCGAGCGACACCTGATCGACGATGGTCAGCGCGCCTTCGGGACTGCTAACCTGCTTGCAGAGATTTTCCGCCTGGAGAACGTGGTTGCGGCTCGTGAGCGCCTGGGCGCTGGGCTTGGGGTTGGTATTCATCGCGCTCCGGACCGCGGTGGCCTCCGACCATACGATCCTCGTATTCGGCGACAGTCTGAGCGCCGCATATGGAATCCGGCCGGAGCAGGGTTGGGTTGCGCTGCTCACGCAGCGACTTCAATCACAAGGGTACGGATACCAGATCGTCAACGCCAGCGTGAGCGGCGAGACTACCAGCGGCGGGGTCGAGCGGCTGCCGCGGGCATTGCAGCTGCACCGGCCGGAGACGGTGATCCTCGAGCTCGGCGCCAACGACGGGCTGCGCGGACTGCCGCTCGGCGAGACCCGCGAGAACCTCTCGCGGATGGTGGGCCTGGCGCAGGCGGCCGGGGCACGCGTGCTGCTCCTCGGCATCCGCATTCCGCCCAACTACGGGCCGCGCTACACGGAGGGCTTCGCGCGTATATTCCCCGAGTTGGCAAATCAATATCATCTGCCGCTCGTGCCGTTCCTGCTGGAGAAGGTGGCCCTCGATCCGACCCGCATGCAGGCCGACGGCATGCATCCAAACGCTTCGGGCGAGCCGCCGATCCTGGACACGGTCTGGCCGCACCTGAAGCCGCTGCTCAAGAAGAACCGGTGAGGCGGGGGGCGTCGATGGACAGAGTCTGGCTGAAGTCATATCCGCCCGACGTGCCGGCGGAAGTCGAGCCCGCGCAGCTGCGTTCGCTGAAACAGCTGCTGGAGCAGACCTGTGCCCGGCACGCCGCACGCGTCGCCTTCGTCCAGATGGGCACGGAGCTCAGCTACGGGAAGCTCGACGAGCTGACGCGAGCCTTCGCCGCCTGGCTGCAGCAGGCGGGCTTCCGGAAGGGCGATCGCATCGCCGTCATGCTGCCGAACACTCTGCAGTACCCGATCGTGCTCTTCGGCGCCCTGCGCGCCGGGCTGATCGTCGTCAACACCAGTCCGCTCTACACCGCGCCCGAGCTGCTGCACCAGCTGAGCGACTCCGGGGCGACCGCCATCGTGGTGCTGGAGAACTTTGCGCACGTGCTCGAGCAGGTGCTCCCTCGCACGCAGGTGAAGCGGGTGCTGGTGACCGCGGTGGGAGACTTCCTGAAGTTCCCCAAGTCGCACATCGTGAACTACGTGGTGCGACGCGTGCGCAAGCAGGTGCCGCGCTGGAGCATTCCGGCGGCGATCCCTCTCAAGAGCGCCGTCGCCGCCGGACTCGGGCTGCCGCTCGCGCCGGTGGACGTCGGCCCCGACGACCTGGCGTTCCTGCAGTACACCGGCGGCACGACCGGAGTGGCGAAGGGAGCCATGCTCTCGCACGGCAACGTGAGCATCAATGTGCTGCAGGCGCAGGCCTGGCTCGGGAAGCGTTTCGAGAACGAGCCCGCCGTGCTGATCACCGCGATCCCGCTCTATCACGTGTTCGCGCTCTCCGCGAACTGCCTGCTCTTCGCCCGCCTGGGGTGGAAGAACGTGCTGATCATCAATCCGCGCGACCTGCCGGCGATGATCGCCGACCTGCGCAGGCATCCCTTCAAGTTCATAAGCGGCGTCAACACGCTCTTCAACGCGCTGCTGCACGCGCCGGGCTTCGGACGGCTCGATTTCAGCCAGCTGAAGGTGACGCTCGGCGGCGGCATGGCGGTGCAGGCAACCGTCGCGCAGCGCTGGAAAGAGGTGACGGGCTGCGTGCTCACGCAGGCCTGGGGTCTCACCGAGACCTCGCCCGCGGCCTGCATCAATCCGACCGGCGAGCCGTTCAACGGCTCGATCGGCCTGCCGATCCCATCCACCGAGGTCACGATCAAGGACGACGACGGTCGGGACCTCGAGCTCGGGAAGATCGGCGAGATCTGCGTCCGCGGCCCGCAGGTGATGCGCGGCTACTGGAATCGCCCCGACGAGACCGCCAAGGTGATGCTGCCCGGAGGGTGGCTGCGCACCGGCGACGTCGGCCACATGGACGCGCGCGGGTTCGTGTACATCGAGGACCGCAAGAAGGACATGATCCTGGTGTCCGGATTCAACGTATACCCGAACGAAGTGGAAGCGGTCGCCGCCACGCACCCCGGGGTCCTCGAAGCCGCGGCGGTCGCCCAACCCGACGAGCACTCCGGCGAGGTCGTCGCGCTGTTCGTGGTGCGCAAGGACCCGGCGCTCAGCGAGAGGGACATCATCGAGCACTCCCGCAAATCTCTCGCCGGGTACAAGGTGCCGAAGCACGTGTACTTCAGAAGCGAGCTCCCGAAGTCAAACGTCGGCAAGATTTTGAGAAAGGCGTTGAGAGAGGAGTTAGGTAGGGCTTGACGAAATGATTAGGCGGTTTCTGCCGGCAACCAGTACCCCCCAGCTCCACCATTCTCGCCAGGTAGTTTGTAACTTAACTAGAGTCGCCGCACTATTGCCCCTCCGCGAGACTGTCGAAAGCCCGCCGTTCGAGCCGTCTGTTGGTTGTGCGACGACCTTTCGCCGATCGTGGCTCCCCTGTGTAAGAGTATGAATGGACCGCCGCCTCTACTGTCGGGCCCGAAGAGTCGGGTTGTGTATGGTCTTCCAGCCAGTTATCGAGTCCCTCAAGGAACGACTGAGTGCGTTCTAATGCTACAGCACGCCACAGCCTGACGTATTTCTGCGGGAGAAAGAACACTCGTGCATCACGGTCCACGTCCCTATCTCGTGGGTCGGTCGCGCGCGCGTTTCGCATTGCGATTCTCAGGTACTGCGGCACCAGTGCGGCCGTACGCTCCATCGCCGACATTCGCCAACCCTTGAGAACGACCTGGCGTCCCATGGCTGGGACGAAAGAACCGTCTCTGCGCCTGCTAACGACTCCGTTCGCTTGCATCCAACGAAGCGCGCTATCGACTTTTTCCCTCGGAAAACGCTGACCAATCAGTCTCCTGAGTCCTGTCGCCCGAAGAGGAAGTGGCAGGCCGGTCGTCTTGTCGGTGTAACGGTGTTGACGATGCCAGTCGTGAACTACACCTGCGATCTCCACCAAGTCTTCGTAGCTCTCCTTGATGACTTTGGCGGCCTGCGACCTCTCTAGGCGGTGGCCGCCAGCCACGCGCCCAGCCTGCTTTCGCAGCTGCGCTGCAAGCCTCGTCCTTGGCAAGCCGGCAGCCAGGAGAAACGCCGTGGTTTCGGCGAGCAAAGCATTAAGCGCAACGTGAGATAGAAAGGCGCGTCCATCGGAGCTTCGAGTTCCCCCCGGGCGCGTTACAGCGTCGCGCAGCACATGCCCCTCCCTTGTCTCGCGCTTAGCGGCCAGCCTCGCAACTGTCATTTGTCTTGCTCCCAAGCTGCACATCCATGCTTTCTCTGCCGGACACACGACGACGTCGACGCGAACCGGAGGCCCCCGGTTCACTTCATGCGCACGTTTGTTTTGTCGGGTCCACTGCCCATATCCTCAGAGAGAGACTCCTCGAATATAAAACCGCTCAACCCGACTCGCGTCCGACCACCCTTTGATACACTCCGTCGCCATCGTTGGCTATTCAGCTCTTCGGTGAGCCACGTAATCACGGCCTCCAGTCGATCCGCGAGCATGTTGCGAACCAGCGGCAAGTCACTCCGACCAATCTCAACACTTTGAGCTGTCCGCCAGGTGCGCTTTGATTCCGGTTTCCAGCTATCGTGAAACGCTGCCCGCATGGCATCACGCATTCGTTGCCCAGCCGCGTCCGGTGCGTCGCGTCTCGACACTAATCTCCCGGCCACGTTGCCCCTCCACCGTAATCGTCCATTTGATTGCACGTGCACGTAGTCGACTCGGATAAGCTCGTCGATTATGAGGCGCGGCCATACGCCGGGCGCATAGCGCTGAATCAGCGTCCAGGCATCATGCCCTTTGGAACTCGGGCTGCCGATCTCCAAATCTTTTGGGCGTCCCTTATTGGTGTAATTCGGGTCCGATAACCACCCATCGATGACTCGCCTCATAGAATCGCGCCGCGTGCTTAGTCCGCCATCTACTTCCGGCGGACTCTTGAGAAGCGCAGACACCACTTGGCGACTGAGCCCGGTCTTTACAGCTACTCGCGACACGTTTGGGCGACGTTCGCTGTCAGCATATGCTTTGGCAGTCTCGTGCACGCAGACTGCCCTCAACAGCGTCTCCGCTTCTGGGCTCGTAATACCGCATTCAACAAGGAGAGGAGCCAGCCCTTCAAACGCAGCCTTCGCCACTCTAAAGACGCTGGCTTTCCAGGACTCACCCTTGCGCTCTGCGGGGCGCTTGCTTTGTGCCCTGTCTAGGTGTGAGTAGAGTCCGAGCTGTGATAAGGCGTGCGCACCGCCTCGCCGGCGACTTGACACCGCGGCAGCACCCCGCACAGTTTGCGACTTAGACTTCGTCGCTTCTGTACCTCGTTGGCGGGCCAAGGCTCATCCACGCGCCGTCCCTGGCAACAAGCGGGTGTGAAGTTTACGGCAAGCGAACGCGTGTCCTAAGCATGAGCCGAAATCATCATGGAACGGAAGGCGGAATATTGAGGCCGTTCGCCTAGAAACTGGCTTCGCGCACCGTTACTCCGGTCGCGCTAGTACGTTGCGCGGGGGCGAGCGCCGAAGGCGATCTGACGCCGCCCCCGCGACAGAGCTATTGCGGAGTGCCTGCGATGCCGCCGGTGCCAGCGATACCACCCGTGCCGGCGATGCCGCCCGTGCCGGCGATACCACCCGTACCGGCGATGCCGCCCGTACCGGCGATGCCACCGGTGCCTGCGATGCCACCAGTCCCTGCGATGCCACGGACGCTAGTCACCAGCACCAAGCCGAGGCTTACTGGTTGTGTCCCTGAGATCGTCAGCTCTGTTCCCACAGCGGGGGACAGGGTCCCCTGTGACATCACCGGAGTCAGATCTACGGTGACGCCGTTAACCACCACTCTGCCGAGTGAAGGTTCGGCCTTCCGAACCGTTCCGGAAAGAAAGATCGAGCTTGCACCAGGAACATACAGTCCCCGGGATTGAATCGACGAAGCCCTAATACTTCCGTCACCCCCCGCCGTCCCGAAGACGGCCGCTTCGCTGCCGACGGTGAGCCCGCTTAGCGACGTCGTGTAAACGCGCTGTCCGAGTACCGTGGCAGTGCTATTCGCCAAATCGACAGTTTCAACCGGACCTACAACCAGCAGCTGGCCTGCTGAGCCCGCCGTGCCGGCAAATGAGGTTGAGGTCGCAGCAATCCCCCCGAGCGCTGCAATCGCAGCGCATATAAGTCTCTTCATGTGCTCTCCGATAAATTGGTCGCGTATCGCTTATTTCTTGTTGGGCACCAGTCCCGCAAGAACGTCGATTTCCTCAACGGGCGATCCCCTACGGGCAGTCTTCTGGATGTAGGGCTTGTGTTGAATATCTGGCGGTCTTTCGGTCGACCGATCCTCAAAAAAGTAAACGCCGACGCCGTACTTCTTTCCAGTGTCGCTTCTCTCCGACGCAGCCAGACGAGTCAGAAAGGTATCGAGGTCGGTCAGCAGCTCCTGGCCCCGCTCACCGGCTATAGTCAGGAATTTGTCGCGCCCAACTTCGGAGAGCGGCTCGTCCGAAACGACGGCTCGCTCCATATACGCAGGCTCCTGCGTCGTGCGCAGCAGGTTGTGTACGAAGCTGGTCGCGACATTCGACAATATGCGACCCATCCACTCGATCCGCTTCACGTCAGCCTCTTTCGGAAGGTAGGCACGCGAGAGGCAGCGAACGGTGACCGACTCGATTATCTCGACGGAGCCTGAAGCGACCAGCTCATCGAGCAACCCTTCCGGATCGACACCCGGGCAAGCGAGATCGACGAGGTCCTGAAAGCTTCGACGCGGGGAGCCGTGAGTTGGAACGAGATCCAACTCCATGGCGAGTCCGTAGGCGCCGGAGAAGCCGGTGTGGGTATGCCAGACCGTGAGCAGGTTGGTGACCTGGTCGAGGCTCACCGGCGCGCGCATGCTGTGCGGCGCGCCCGACCGAAGCGCTTGCCTGAGAGCGGTTACATCGGACTTTGTCAGGCCCGCCACGAGCGCGAGCCGCGCGTCGGTGGTCGCTCGCTTCTGTTCCAGCAGGCGGGATTCGAGCGCCTGGATGAATGTGCGGCGCACAACGCCGGCGATCTCACTCGCCGATATTCCATATTCAAAAGCCACGCGCATGAGCGGTCGCACCAGCTCGGCGAACACACTCAGAACGGCTTCTTTCTCCCGGGTCGACTTGTTCATGTCGCCTGCTACGTTGTTGTGACATAACTCTAAGTTTTAGAGCTACTTATGTCAATTAAGTATTTGCCGCAACGCGACGGTTGAACGCCCGTTCAAGAGCAAAGCTCAATGGGAACAGCAGGTTACGCCTGTCGGTTCCGAGCTACTCCATCCGTCGTGGGGGCTTTACATGGAGTAGGGAATCCCCCTAGTGCCATGTCGGGAACGGGAGGGTCAGGTGCGCTCGGCCGGCTCGAACAGCCGCCGATGCTCGAGGATGGCGTAGCGGTCGGTCATTCCGGCGATGTAGTCAGCCACCGCGCGAGCGCGACCGGCGGCTCCATGTTGGGTCTCCGCTTGCACCGCCTGATCGCGATGCTCTCTCGGCATGAGACTCACGTCCTCGAAAAACGCCTCGAAAAGCTGCTGGACCACGCGCCGCGCCTTCGAGGTCATGCGCAGCACCTTGTAGTGCCGGTAGACCTGCTCGCGCAGGAACGCCTTGAGCTCGAGGTGCTCCTCGCGGCACGCGTCGCTCAACATCGCGAGCGGTGCGGTGAGCGCGCGCACCTCGTCGATCGAGCGCGGCTGCGCGCGCTCGAGCTCCGTCTGCGTGGTGCGGATGAAGTCGACCACGAGGTGGTTGATCATGCGCCGGATGGTCTCGTGCACGAGCCGGCGCTCGCCGAGCCGGGGGTACTGCGCCACGACCGCATCGTGCTGACGCCGGAAGATGCGCACCTCGCGCAACGCGGCGAGATCCAGCAGCTGCGCGCGGATGCCGTCGTCCACGTCATGGTTGTTGTAGGCGATCTCATCGGCCAGATTGGCGATCTGCGCCTCGAGCCCGGGCTGGCGGCGCATGATGAAGCGCTCGCCGAGCTCGCCGAGCTCGCGCGCGTGCCGCAGCGAGCAGTGCTTGAGGATCCCTTCGCGACACTCGAAGGTGAGGTTGAGCCCGCGGAACTCGGCGTAGCGCTCCTCGAGCTCGTCCACCACGCGCAGCGACTGCAGGTTGTGCTCGAAGCCACCGTACTCTCGCAGGCATTCGTTGAGCGCGTCCTGACCGGCGTGCCCGAAGGGCGTGTGGCCGAGGTCGTGGGCGAGGCAAATCGCTTCGGTCAGCGCCTCGTTCACCCGCAGCGCGAGCGCCACGGAGCGCGCGATCTGCGCCACTTCGATCGAGTGCGTCACGCGCGTGCGGTACAGGTCCCCCTCGTGATTGACGAACACCTGGGTCTTGTAGACCAGGCGGCGAAATGCGTTCGAGTGAATGATGCGGTCGCGGTCGCGCTGAAACTCGCTGCGGAACTGGGGCGGGCTCTCGGGGTAGCGCCGGCCCCGGGACTCGCCGTCGTGAGCGGCGTAGGGCGCGAGCAGCCCGGCCGTCGCGGAGACGTCGTTCACCGCGCTCACCCGCAGTGCGCCGCCAGCGTGCGCTCGAGCGCCGCCGGCGGATAGTCCGCGGTGAGGTAAGCCGTGCCGATGCCGCGCAGCAGCACGAGGCGCAGCCGCCCGCCCAGCACCTTCTTGTCTATACGCATGTGCTCGAGCGCTGCGGCCGGCGTGACCGA
>Ga0066705_10000561_pt1 | contig 10909 bp, 11 predicted proteins | sample GraSoiAngelo_154_FD_66506 | JGI IMG/M metagenome (GOLD analysis project Ga0066705, IMG submission 66506) | Grasslands soil microbial communities from the Angelo Coastal Reserve, California, USA - 14_1009_13_20cm | ecosystem: Environmental > Terrestrial > Soil > Grasslands | place: USA... | reverse complement strand
CAGCCATCAGCGAGAAGGTGGCGAGTTTGCCGATCCAGCGGACCTCCAGTCGGAGACCACGGCGGGCGAGAACGACGGCGCCGCCCACGAGGACGGTCAGGTCGCGGACGAGGATCGCCGCCGCGGCCCAGAGCGGGAAGATCCCCCGGAGCACGAGACCGATCAACCCGGCGGCGATCGCGAGACGGTCGGCAACGGGGTCGAGGACCTTGCCGAGGTCGGAGACCTGGCCCGTCCGGCGGGCGATCATGCCATCGATCCAGTCGGTGGCGACCACGATCGCGAACAGGATCAACCCGGCGGTCGTCGTGTCGTGGTCGAGGATGAGCGCGACGAACACCGGGATCGATGCGATCCGGGCGGCGGAGATGGCGTTCGGGACCGTGAGGACGCGCGATGAGGACGGCGACGGCTCGCTCGCGGTCGAGTTCATCGGTCGGGCCGGCCGGATTCGAACCGGCGACCTTCTGACCCCCAGTCAGACGCGCTAACCAAGCTGCGCCACGGCCCGTGGAACTGCAATCCTACCGCCGGCGGCCGCCGCCAGGCTCCCTCGCCCTGAAGCGGAGGCGGATCGGAACGCCCGACAGGTGGAGCTCCCCGCGGAGCCGGTTCTCAAGGTACCGCTGGTACGTGCGATCGGGCTCGTGCGCTCCTCCGAAGATCACGAAGGTCGGCGGGCCGGTCCCAACCTGTGCGGCGTAATGGAGGGTCCCCGTTGACCGGGGCGTCGGTCGCTCGCGCTGCGCTCGCTGGACGATCTGGTTGACCCTCGCGGTCGACGCCCGATCGCTCCACCTCTGATGGAGGTCGATGAGCAGCGGAGGGAGACGGTGGATCCCCTGGCCTCGGGTGGCCGAGACGCGGATCGGCGACGCGTCCGCGAACGGGACGATCTCGGGTCCGAGGTCCTTGAAGGTGCGGTCCTTATCTTCGACGAGGTCCCACTTGTTGGCAGCGACCAGGAACGCGCGACCGGCCTCCATCACACGACGGGCGATCCGCTTGTCTTCGGCGGTCAACCCCGCGCTCGCATCGATCACCAGGATCGCGACGTGCGCGCGATCGATCGCCTCGGACGCGCGGAGGAAGCTGTAGTACTCAACGCCGCGGACGCTCTGCCCGCGACGCATCCCGGCGGTGTCGACGAAACGGACCTGACCGAGATCGGGCCAGGTCACCAGCGAATCGACGCTGTCCCGCGTCGTCCCGCTGGTCTCCGACACGACGCTTCGCTCCTCGCCCAGCAACCGGTTGAAGAGGCTCGACTTCCCGACGTTCGGCCGGCCGACGATCGCGAACCGCGGCTCGTGGAGGTCCGCCGCCGGCTCCGCCCCCGCCGGCAGCAGCTCGACGACACGGTCGAGCAGGTCGCCGGTCCCGCTCCCGTGGAGCGCGGAGACCCCCATGGGCTCACCGAGGCCCAATCGGTTGAACCGTGCGATCTCCGTCAGGTCGGCGGGCTCGTCGGCCTTGTTGGCGATCACGAGCAAGGGCACGGATGACGCCCGGAGACGTCGAGCGAGCTGGGCGTCTTCCTCGGTGATCCCCGTCCGGGCGTCGACGACGAGCAGGATCACGTCGGCCTCGTCGATCGCGCGCTGCGCCTGTTCGCCGGCGAGAGCCTCGATCCCTCGGGCGGCGTGCAGGTACCCGGCGGTATCGACCAGCCCGAACGAACGGCCACGCCATGTTGCGTCGAGTTGGATCCGATCGCGCGTCACCCCCGGCATCCCGTGCGCGATCGCTGCGCGGCGACCGAACAAGCGGTTGACCAGGGTCGACTTGCCGACGTTCTGGCGGCCGACGACGGCGATCTTCGGCACGCTCATGGAACGAGCTCCGGCGCGTGTTGGCGGATCAGGGCGATCGCCGTCCGAAGGGTGGCGTCGGCGTCGAGGGAGTCCGTATCGATCACGACCGCCCCCGGCGGTGGCGTGGGCGGGGTGGTGCGTGCGTCCAGCTGGTCGCGTGCCTCGAGCACGGCTGCGATGTCGTCCGAGCCAGCGCGGGAGCGCTCGCGGGCGCGTCGCTCGATCCGCTTCGCGGGGGCGGCTTCGAGGTACAGCTTGACCACGGCATCGGGGAACACGACCGAGCCGATGTCTCGACCCTCCATCACGGCACCATCGGCCCCGAGCGCGCGCTGAACCTCATGCATCCATGCGCGTATCCGCGGGTGCCTCGAGACGGCGGACACCGACCGTTCGACGTCCGGCGTCGTGAGCGCTCGATCGTCGAACCCTTCGACCTTCAACTCGTGCGGATCGGAGCCGCCGAAGGTGAACCTCAAGCCACGGGTGATGTCGAGCAACCCTTCCACGTCGTCTTCGGACACGCCGCGCCGGATCGCCGACGCCGTCAACGCTCGATACATCAAGCCGGTGTTCACGTAGGGAAGGCGCACAACACGGGCGAGGCTTCGGGCCAACGTGGACTTCCCGCTGCCCGCGGCCCCGTCGATCGCGATGACCCTGCCGGCCTTCATCCCACCACCTCGATCGCCGCTCCCATCGAGCGGAGCGTCCGGACGAAGCCCGGGAAGCTCACGGCGGCCGCCTCCAAACCCTCCACCTCGCAGGGTCGGTCCGCCGCGAGCGAACCGACCGTGAACGCCATGGCGAGCCGATGATCCCCGCGGGAGGAGGCCACGCCGCCGCGGAGGCCGCCGCCCGCGATCACGAGGTCGTCCGACTCCGCGGCGGCGTGGCCCCCCAGCCCGCGGATGCCTTCCGTGAGCGCCGTGAGCCGGTCACTCTCCTTGACCCTGAGCTCGGATGCTCCGAGGAACGACGTCTCCCCCCGGGCATGGGTGCCGAGCATCGCGAGCACTGGGACCTCGTCGATCACGAGGGGAAGCTCGTGGGCTTCGACCATCGTGGAGCGCAGGGCGTCCGTGGGCGCGACGTGGATCGACCCGAGCGGCTCACCGAGCTGCTCCCCCACGACCGCCGTCTCGATCACCACACCCATCCGCGAGAGGACCCGGAGGAAGTGCAGGCGGGTGGGATTGAGCCCGACACCCTCGATCGTCATCTCCGAGCCGCTCAGCGCTGCGGCGGCGATCAAGAAGGCCGCGGACGACGGATCGCCCGGGACGGTTGCCTCGAAGCCTTCGTGCTGGAACCCGGCGATCCCGACGCGGAGTCCCTCGCGCCGGACGGGCGCGCCGAGCGCGCGGAGCGCTCGCTCCGTGTGGTCGCGCGTTGCGGCCGGTTCGACCACGAACGTCTCGCCCGACGCCCCTACCCCGGCGAGGAGCAGAGCCCCCTTCACCTGTGCGGAGGGAACTTCCATGCGATGTTCGATCCCGCGCAGCCGACCGCCGGTGACCACGAGCGGGGGATGGCCGTCGGTCGTCCTCACGGTTGCGCCCATCCGCCGGAGCGGCGCAGCGACCCGTTCCATCGGGCGCGCAGTGAGGCTGCGGTCGCCGGTGAGCTCCGTCGTGAACGGCGCGGCTGCGAGGATCCCGGCGAGGAGCCGCATCGAGGTGCCGGAGTTGCCACAGTCGAGGCCGGCCCGAGGCTGGATGAGTCCATCGCGGCCTTCACCCTCAACCTCAAGCGTTCCGTTCGGGACCCCTCGAGGCGTGTCGTTCCACGTGGAACCGCCACCCTCCACCCCGGACGAAGCGTTCCGAGCCCATAGGTCGAGGGCAGGTCGAGCCTTCAGCGTCAGTTCCGCGAGGCACGATGCGGTCGATCGGACGTCGAGGGCGCCCGGGAGACCGGTCAAGCGGCTGCGGCTCGAAGCGGTGCACGCCAGGATCAGCCAGCGGTGGGCGATGGACTTATCCCCCGGGACACGGACCGTTCCCTGGAGCCGGCCGCCGGGTATCACACGGATCCGCATGGCTCAACCTAGGCCAACCGGATCGGATCGTACCCGGCGGCGACGAGCACGTCGCCGGCCTCCTCCGCCGCGGCCGCCGCTACGGTGACGTGGACCGTCCCACGGCCGCCTTCCGGGGAGTGCACGATCTGCAGGTCTTCGATGTTGACCCGGCCCTCGCCGAGGACCGCGGTGATCCGCGCGAGCGCGCCGGGCTCATCCGGGATCTCCACCTGCACCACCGCGACACCGGCACGGACGGTCGGTTTGGTCGCGAGCCTGAGCCGCGCTCGTTTCGCCTCGTCGAAGGTCCGCTCGACGTCGCCTCCTCGCCCTCCGAGCACTTCGTCCCGGATCGAGACGAGACGCGAGACGTAGAGGTCGATGGCGGAGGCGACCTGATCGCGGTTGGCGAGCAGGATCTCGCTCCAGAGGGAAGGGTTCGAGGCGGCGAGCCGTGTCAGGTCGCGGAAGCCACCGGCCGCCAGCAGGAGGATCTCCGGCTCCCCGGCCTCCTCGGCGGCGGCCAGCCCCATCAGGGACGTGGAAGCGACCTGCGGGAGATGGCTCGCGAACGCGACCAACCGGTCGTGCCGCTCGGGCGAGAGTCGGGCGGGCTGCGCGCCGATCCGCCCGATCCAGCGCTCGAGCCGCTCGACGGCTTCGGGATCGACCGCGTCCGTGGGCGTCACCGCCCACACGATGCCGTCGACGACCGAGGCCGAGGCGTGTTCCGGCCCGGAGCGCTCGCTGCCGCCCAAGGGGTGGCTCGGCACGTAGCGACGAAGATCCGGCGGGTCCGCCACCGCGCGGATCTCGGCCACGACGTGCTCCTTGATGCTGGCGGCGTCGGCGACGACCGCGCCGGGCGCGGCGCGCAGCGCGCTCGCCACCGAGCTCGCGACGGCGCCGATCGGGGTGCAGACGATCACGACGTCGGCATCGGTCACGGCCTCCTCCGACGTCGCGTATGCCGTGAGCGCGCTCCGGGAGGCGGCTCGAGCGGCGATGCCGGGGTCGATGTCCCACCCGCGCACGGTGCAGCCGGCGCGGGCCGCCGCCATCGCGATGGAGGTCCCGATCAATCCGGTACCGACGATCGCGACCCGGTCGATCGGCCGTCCGGCCGAGGGTTCAGGTGTCGGCATCGAGATCATCGCGAAGAGCTTCCGCTCCGTCGAGGTACACGTGGACCACCTCTCGGAGCCCTCGCTCCGTGTGGAAGAGCATCAGGACCCGTACGACGGACGGCATCGCGCCTCTGACGGAGATCTCGCGTGCGCAGAGCAATGGAACCACGCCGAGTCCGATGCGCCGAGCCGCTTCGGCGGGGAACGCGGAGCGGAGGTCTTCGGTCGCCGTGAAGAGGATGCTCACGAGGTCGTCGGTGGCCACCTCGTTCCGTTCGATCATCTCCTCGAGGAGGCGCTGGGTCGACCCCAGCACGTCCTCGTCGCGATCGGTCGCGATGACGATGGCCCCCCGGGCGGCACGCACCCGCACGCGCGATCCTTTCTCATCTCGAAGGAGGTCGATGACCCGGGCATCCTGCGCCCGAGGGCGTCAGGCTACATGCCGGGGGCTGGCGGCCGAGGACCGTCATCGACGGCTCGCGCGGCGCGGCGCTTCCCCTCGGCCGCGGCTCGCTGGAGCTCGAGCAGCTCCTCGGCCGTGAGCTCGCGACGCTCGCCCGGCTTCAGTCGACCGAGGCGGATCGGGCCGATGCGGACCCGGACCAACCGGGTGACCGGGAGTCCGACCGCAGCCAACAGCCGTCGCACCTCCCGCTTCCGTCCTTCGGTCATCACGACGGCGACCTGACCGCGGCCGTGACGGGCGTCGACGAGCCGGACGGACCTCGCACGGGCGGGGCCGTCGTCGAGCATCACTCCCGCACGGGCGCTGGCGAGGAGCTTCGGCGTCGGCGTGGCGGCAACCTCCGCCAGGTACTCCTTCTCGACCCCGTAGCGCGGGTGGGAAAGGTGGTTCGCCAGCTCTCCGTCGTTGGTCAGGAGGAGCAGCCCCTCCGAATCCCGGTCGAGACGCCCCACGGGGAACACGCGAGGCCCGTCCTTCGGGAGGAACGGGCGGATGTCCGCGCGGCCGCGCTGGTCACGCATCGTGGTCAGCACGCCGGAAGGCTTGTTGAGGACCAGGTACCGCGCTTCGGGGTCCAGGTTGATCCGCGTGCCCGCCAGGGTGACCTCGTCGCGGGTCCCGTCCACCTTGTCTCCGAGCGTCGCGATCCGCCCGTTCACCCGGACCTTGCCCTGCGCGATGAGCTCCTCGCTGCTGCGGCGCGAGCCGTATCCGGCGCGCGCGAGCGCACGCTGGAGACGCTCCTCGACCATCAGCCGTCGCCGGGCTCGGCGGATGGCTCAACCTCGGCGTGGCCGTCGTCAGCCTCTTCGCCGCGGACGGCGAGGTCCGCCGCGTCGTCGAGGTCGGCCGCGCCTCCGCTCAGGAGCGGCGCCAACGACGGTAGTGCCGCGAGCGACGGGAGGCCCAGCCGCTCGAGGAACTGCGGTGTCGTCCCGTAAAGCAGCGGCCGGCCAGGGCCTTCGTCTCGGCCCGCCTCTTCGATCAAGCCGCGGTCGGTCAACGCTCGGAGCACGCCGTCCGAATCGACGCCGCGGATCGAGCTGACCTGATGACGGGTGACGGGTTGCTTGTACGCCACGATCGCCAGGGTCTCCAGGGATGCCTTGGTGAGGCGCGCCTGACGCGAGGACAGGATGAACCGCTCGACCGACGCCTGGGCATCCGGGTGGGTGAACAGGCGCCAACCGCCCGCCACGTTCCGCAGCACCAGCCCCGATCCCCGCTCCTCGAGGACCCTCGCCAGCCGGTCGCACAACCGGTCCGCCGCGTTGCGGTCCAGGTCGAGGGCCTGGGCGATGACCGAAGAGGTCAGCGGCTCGTCGGACACGAAGAGCAAAGCCTCCAGTGCCCGCGTATCGTGCGTCTTCACGTCATCCGTCACCGTAGCCTCACCCCGTCCACTCGACCTCGATCTCGCCGAAGGTAGGAGCCTGCTGAAGCTCGACCTTCCCTTCACGGTACAGCTCGAGGATCGCGAGGAAACGGACCACCACATGGATCCGGTCTTCGCAGTCCGCGACCAGCTCGCGGAACGACGCTTGCCTGCCGTCGAAGGAGGCGAAGCGCTCCTGCACGGCCGTCATCGCCTCCGACACCGTGTAGCGGATCGGGGTCACGTGCGACAGATCGACCGCCGGAGGCGGCCGCAGGATGCGGGCGGCGAGCGGCGCCAGGTCCGCCGCCGTGACCGCCGCGAGGGGGTCCGGGTAGAGCCGCGAGAACTCCGGTCCGGGTCCCACGTCACGGGCGGAATACCCCGCCTCGGCTTCGAGCCTCCGGGCGAGATCCACCGCGACCTTGCGGAACGCTCGAAGCTCCAGGGACCGCGCGTACAACAGGTCGGGTGAGCCGCCGACGATGTCCTCCTCGTCCGGTTCGACCCGTCTCGGGGTCAGCCGCGCGAGCTTGAGCTCCAGGAGGATCGCGCAGATGGCGAGGAACCACGTGGCCTCTTCGAGGTTCCAACGCTCGGCGTCCTTCGTATACGCGAGGAACCGGTCCGTCACGGTAGCGATCGGTACGTCACAGACGTCGACCTTCTGTTCCAGGACGAGGTCGGCGAGCAACCGGAAGGGCCCGGCGAACCCCGGTACCTCGACGGCGAAGCCGCCGCCCGTCTCGGTGCGCGCGATCTCGGGCTCGCTCATCGGATCATCCTTCGAACCGCATCGCGGCCCGCACCGCCTCGAGCGTCTGGGTCGCGATCGGCCGCACCCGCTCGATCCCTGCCGCGAGGACGTCCTTCGCGAGACCCGGCGTGCGTCCGAGCTCGGCCCGGCGCTCGCGGAACCCTTCGAAACGCTCGATCAGGTGATCCGCGAGCAGGGACTTGCAATCCACGCACCCGAGCTCGCCCGTTCGGCACGTCGCTTCGACCCGTGCGACGTCATCGGGCGAGAACGTGCCGTGCAACGCGAAGATCGGGCAGATCTCAGGACGCCCCGGGTCGCCGCGCCGGATCTTCTTCGGGTCGGTCACGAACGAACGGACCCGCGCCCGGATCGTATCGGGATCGGCACTCAGCTCGATGGTGTTGTCGAGGGACTTCGACATCTTCCGCCCGTCGGATCCGGGGATCAACGGTGTCTCCGATAGCAGCGGTTGCGGCTCGACCAGCACCTCCCCGTACAGCCGGTTGAAGCGTCGGACGATCTCGCGCGAGAGCTCGAGATGCGAGACCTGATCCTCCCCCACCGGCACGACCTCTCCGTGGACGATCACGATGTCGACGGTCTGCAGGAGCGGATACCCGAGCAAGCCGAAGTTCGCCACGTCGCGTTCGGCCATGTCCCGGAGCCGCTCCTTGTACGTCGGCACACGCTCCAGCCATCCGAGCGGAGTGATCATCCCGAGGAGCAACGCGAGCTCCGCCACCTGCGGGAGCTGCGATTGCCGGTACAGGACCGACCGTTCGGGATCGATCCCGGCAGCGAGCAGATCCAGCACGAGCCCCTCGACGAACGCGGGCAGCTCGTCGACCCGGTCGTAGTGCGTCGTCAGCATGTGCCAGTCGGCCACGAAGTAGAAGCACTCGTAGCCCTCGTTCTGCAAGCGGACGGCGTTGCCGACGTTCCCGGCCCAATGTCCGACGTGCAACGGTCCGGTCGGGCGGAACCCGGTGAGGACGCGGGTTCGTTCGGCGACTGTGCTCACGATGGGGGCGATGATAGCGCCGGTCCCGGGTGCGCCCGGGAGCCGACCGTTCGGAACCACGCTTCAGAACTGCAAGAGGAGCTGGCAGTGCACGCCCGTCGCCGAGTCGCACAGGGCGCCGGCCAGGGTCGTCAGGAATCCGACCGCGAGCGAGCTGAAGACGAAGAGGATCACGAGCACGATGAGCGGGAGGTACCGATCGAAGTTGCGATAGGCCTGCGCCGCATCGGGCGGTAGCGCGAGCGCCAGCATCCGCGCTCCGTCGAGCCCCGGGATCGGCAGCAGGTGGAAGACCGTGAGAGACATGCTGGTGTAGCAAAGCGTCAGCATGATCCGGTAGGGCTCCGCGGACGGTCCGGAGACGCGCACGGCGAGCCCGGCGGCGACGCCGAGGGCGAGGGTCGCGATCGGCCCCGCGGCCGAAACGATGATCACGTCGCGGACCCTGCGATGGAAGCGAGAGGGATCGATCGGGGCAGGCTTCCCGTACGCGGCGGGGATCAGCAGGGCTTGAACGGTCCACAAGACCGCGATCAGACCCGGCAGGACCCCGCTCCCGAACGGGTCGAACCACGACGCGGGCTTCCAGGTGAGTCGCCCCCACAGGCGCGGGGTAGCGTCCCCGAGCGACATCGCCGTGCGCGATCGCACGTACTCCCGCAGAGCCATCCCGACGAGGAGCGACGCGAGCATGTAGACGGCCAAGCGGAACCCCAGCGCGGTGAAGTTGCCGAGCGCGATCATGGAGCTCACCTCCCTCCCTCCGGCGGGAACCAATCGTGGATCAGGGGGGGCGGTTCCACCGGCGCCTCGCCGACCGTCAGCGCCGCGAGGGTCCGGGCGGACGCCTCCTCGGCGGCGTCCCGGCTCCGCGCGTGGATCTCACCGAGCGGTTCGCTTACATCGATCCGATCCCCGATCTTCGGTCGGAAGACGATACCGACGGCGGGATCGATCCGCTCGCCCTTGCGCGCCCGACCCGCGCCGAGCGAGCTGCTCGCCATCCCGATCGCTTCCGCGTCCACGGCTCCCAGAACGCCGGCGCGATCGGCGAGGAGCGGCGCGACCACGGTCGCACGAGGGAGGATCGACCCCGGGTCCTCGGTCACGCGAGGGTCGCCGCCCTGCGCTTCGATCATCCGGGCGAACCGTTCGGATGCGGACCCGTCGTCCAGGGCCTTCGCCGCGCGGGCGCTGGCCTCGTCGAAGGGGCCCCCCCTCGCCGCCTCCAGCGCCCGCGCGGCGAACCAGATCGAGAGGTCTCGGAGCAAGCCTCTCCGGGCGCCGCGAAGGATCTCGACCGCCTCGATGACGTCGAGCGCGTTCCCGATCGCCTCCCCGAGCGGTTGGGACATGTCGGTGATCGCCACGCCGCAGGGTCGACCTGCCCCACGCGCCAGCGCCAGACAGGCTTGCGCCAGGTCCCGTGCGCGCGCCGGCTCCTTCATGAACGCGCCCGATCCGGCCTTGACGTCGAGCAGGATCAGATCCGAGGCGACGGCGAGCTTCTTCGACATCACGCTGGCGGCGATCAACGGAACCGACGGGATCGTCGCCGTGGCGTCGCGGAGAGCGTAGAGCGCCCCGTCGGCCGGGACGAGCCGCGACGACTGTGCGGCGACCGCGCATCCAACCTCCTGCACCTGTCGTTCGATCCGCTCCGGCTCGAGGTCCGTCCGCAAGCCGGGGATCGACTCCAGCTTGTCGAGGGTTCCACCGGTGTGCCCCAGCCCCCGACCGGATAGCTTCGCCACCGCCAGACCCAGCGCTGCAGCGAGCGGAGCGAACACGAGCGTCACCCCGTCGGCCACCCCGCCGGTCGAGTGCTTGTCGACGGTCGGCCGTCCCACGTCGCCGAACCTGACGGTGTCGCCCGAGGCGATCATCGCCCTGGTCATCGCGAGCGTCTCGCCGGCGTCCAGCCCGTTCAGCAAGGAGGCCATCAGGAAGGCGGCGGCCGGGCCGTCGCCGATCTCACCCGCCGCGTACGCGAGCACGAATCGCTCGACCTCGTCCGGAGGGAGGGTTTGGCGTTCGCGCTTCGCTGCGATCGTTCGTCGTGGATCCCACGTGGTCACCGGGAGGATCCCCTCTTCCCGAGGCTCTCGGTGAGCTCAGGCTCGACCAGAGGCTCATGCTTCGTCCAAGGAGTGCACGTGGCGAACCTTCGATCTCGAGGGGAGCAGGCTCTCACGTTCGGAAGCCGATCCGATCCGCGAACCCTTCCCCGACGAGACCCTCGACCTCGACTCCGAGGAGCTCAGCGACCGTTTTTCCCACGTCGCCGAACGTCGCCCGGGTTCCGACGTCGTACGGCCCA
>Ga0066705_10000556_pt1 | contig 10942 bp, 11 predicted proteins | sample GraSoiAngelo_154_FD_66506 | JGI IMG/M metagenome (GOLD analysis project Ga0066705, IMG submission 66506) | Grasslands soil microbial communities from the Angelo Coastal Reserve, California, USA - 14_1009_13_20cm | ecosystem: Environmental > Terrestrial > Soil > Grasslands | place: USA... | reverse complement strand
AGGTGAGTGATGATCCGATGATCGCCAGATAGAGAAGGCAGAAAATTGCCATTCCCGTCCAATGAAAACGCGCCGGGTTGCCATCTACGATAAATCCGATTACCAGCAGCGGCGCAGTGCCGAAAATCATTTGCCACGCCGCCATCATCGCGGGGGCAAGATCCATCCGCCGTGATTTCAGCAACACATTTGAGAAGGCCGCGCTCGCTGCGCCGACGGTAATTCCGAGACCACCCAGGAATGCGAGCCAGCCGTTGAAACTAAGCAGGCGGGCGCAGATTACCGCGACCCCACCGATTGAGACGAATGCGCCGAGCAGGCGCTGCCACCGCAACGGCTCTTCCGGCAAAAGCCAGTGCGCGAACACCATTCCGAAAATCGGAATTGACGCCTGCAAAATCGCTGCCAGCCCCGAAGACACGTGCAATTCGCCCCAAAACAAGAGCGCATAGTTGATCGCAAACATGAGCACGCCGGTGAATGCGAGCACGACATAATCCGAGCGGCGCTTGGGCAGCAGTCGGACATGCCCAACCGAAACCGAAATCAGAGCAATGATCGCAATCAGAAAACGGATCGCAACGTATGAGATAGGTGGCAAATCGCGCAGGCCGACTTTGATCGCGAGCCAAGTCGAGCTCCAGACAATGCAGAGTGTCAGCCACGCTGCTGGAATGCGCCAGTCAATCCGCTTTGTCGTTTCCGAGTTTCCGGCAAACATTCAGCGACATTCGCGGCGTTCAGCAGACTGGTAAAGCAGCGCTGATATTAATGCCCCCGCCAATTAGACTGCGAGACACGATTCGAATCCGATGAGCCCTACTTTGGCAAATTTCGTTACCCTGCTCGACATCGGATGCTGGGCGGTTTGTTTTTGGTGGATGCATCGCATTTCACAACGGCAAAACATTATGTTGGAAGAGCTGCAAGAGCAGGCGCACAGCATCGAAGAACTTTCCAGGGAAGAGCGCGAAATTCTTAAAGAATTGCATCCCACGGTGCAGAAAATCGATGAGAACGTCGATAAAGTGAAAGAATCAACCGACGCTTGATTAATAACTGATCGATAGATAATGCGAAGGGCGCTCCGTTTCCGAAGCGCCCTTCATAGTTTGATGGCGGTAAGCCGAATTCTGTCTCCCGAATTTCTTCGAGGCGACGATCATTTATCTCATCAAGATTTCTCCAGATGCCGATAAAACGGTCGGCGGTCATAGACCGCCGCTACAATTTATCTGGTGCGACGATACCCGGAGATCGACGGACCGGCTGTCCTCCTCCTGTTTTGTCTTGCACCGCATGGGGTTTTTCCTGCCGCGGGAATTACTTCGCGCGCGGTGAGCTCTTACCTCGCCTTTTCACCCTTGCCTGCACTTTTCTCAAAGAACCGGCGGTATCATTTCTGTGACACTCTCCGTCGCCGCAATCTTACAACTGCGGCGCCCGCGTTTTTTACGCGGCATGCTGCCGTATGGTGTTCGGACTTTCCTCTAGCGAGTCTCACGACTCACCAGCGATCGTCTGCCATCGCCACAATTTAGCACAATTGGATAATTTGCGAAAATGGTAACCGAACCGCGGATTGCGCTGATTCGTTACGCCGGTCATCCCGAGCGACAGTCGAGGGATCCCGTTATGTTACCTTTAAGATTGCGCCACGGGATCCCTCGACTCCGCTCGGGATGACACGGACATGTTGGGTTTCATTTCTTCTCCTGATTTGGAGCGTTTACGGTTTCAAACCAATGCGCGAGAAAGAACTTTTTCTCCGTCGGCAAGAACGTTTTCGAGGGCGCAATGATCGGGCGCAGCGTCGTCGTCATTTGAAAACAAACCAGGATGAAAATGAGGCTCCAGATTCTGAGATGACCTTTGCTCTGTGCGCCAAGGAAGCGGCCCATCGCGTCGATCAGGCGCAAGCCGAAACGGATGCCGATCACCCAAAAGAGCAAATGCAACGCCCCCATGAAAGCGATGGAGTCGGTTGATTGCGAAAAAATCCACGCCACGGGTGCGAAACCGATCAGCAAAATTGAACTTAAACAAACGGCGGCGAAAAGTGCGCCGCAAACACTGCGCAGTTGTGCGTCAATCCCGCCGAGACAGGTAAAAATGTAAAGGCTCGGCAGGCAAATCAGCACCGCCAGCAAGGTGCCCAGTCCGAGCTTGGCTGGTGCGATCCACATTTGCGCCCCGCCGGATTGTGCCCCGACGACGATTCCATAAATCGCGACCCCGATAATCCCGAAAATGAGCAACCAGCCCGCCAAAACTGCAGCGCGGGTTTGATGCAGCTCATGAACGACGCGTCCCGGATGTTTTAATAAGTCTTCCAGGAGGCTGATCAGGTTTTCTGTATTCGGCATTGGTTCAAACACGAAATTATTCGAGTTGGCGAATAGTGGTGGTTGTTTAGACGGAAGTGGTGGTGGGTTCATGTGCTTTTTTCTTTTTGTTTTTTGTCAGAGAAAGAGATGTCGAATGGCCCGCCAGACCGCTTCATAGAAATTTCCTCGCAGCGGATCATCGCGCAGAAATTGCACGGTCAGACGAGGCGAGCCGATAAAAGGCCGCAAATTCCACGCGAGCTGCGCGCCCAGAAAAAGATTGCCGGCGAGCCAACTAAATAAAACCGCACGGGCCGTCGCCTCGCGGCCGCTCATTCTGCGCAGCAAGTCGAGCAATCGCCGATTCGCGACAACGCCGGCGAAGGCAATGGCGAAGACATGCGTGAGTAGCATCACGCTATGCCCGACGATCGCGTGTTCCGATCCAAGCGGCGGCGCGTTGTAAAGGATGAAGAGCGTAATCGGGCTGAATCCTCCGAGAATGATCGAGGCAATCGCAAAACTCATCAGAATCGCGAGCGCGGTTTGCCGGAAGGAAAGGCCGGAGCCGAGAAGTTGCGCAAGCATTCCGTTGACTGCGCCATTACCGATGCAAGTCAGAAAAATTAAGAGCGGAAACTTAATCGCGGTGAAAACCGATTGGAGCGGTGCTCGCCAAAGCCCGATGGTAGCGCCGTAAACGGACGAGCCGACGACAATCGCAAGGCAATAGGTGGCAAACCAACCCAATTCGGGCTTTTCCAGTGAAACCGCGCCGACCTCACCGCGCAACAAAGTCTTAAAATGCTCAATCATGGAATTCTTGGAGCCGCTGATGCACGGCCTCGACCGTTTCCGGTAAGGTGGAAGTTCCGCCGGTGAGTCCCACGACGTTGACGCCGCGGAACCACTCGGGCTGCAGTTCTTCAGGTCGCTCGATGTGCAACGCTCGCTTGCCCGCGGTACGACAAGTTTCGACTAATTGACGGGTATTGTTGCTCCGCCGGCCGCCAACCACAACGATTACGTCCGCCGCCGCAATTAATTTTTTGAGAGCGAGTTGGCGATCTTTGGTCGGTTTGCAAACCGTGTCCGCGAATCGAATCTCGGCATTTGGATGCATGCGCGCGATTTCTGCGATCAGCGCGCGAACGCGATCGATTGGTTGGGTCGTTTGCGAAATAATCCCGTAATGCAGCCGCGCCGGAAGATTCCGGATGTCGGCGGATTCATTGATGACAAAGGCATCGGCAAAATCTCCGACCAAGCCGCGCACTTCGACGTGATTGGCCAGACCGATCACGACCGGAAAATAACCGGCCTGCACCAGTCGCCTGAGTTGTTCATGCGCGTATCGAACAAGCGGGCAGGTTCCATCGGCGACAACCAAGCCACTTTTGCGTAGAGCTTCGCGACGTTTGTCCGAGGTGCCGTGGGCCGTAATCATGACGCGGGAAGTTTGCGTTGCGTCGCCAGACGCTTCTTCCCGAACTCCCTGAGCGCGCAGCTGCTGGCGCACGATCGGGTTGTGCACGAGTTCGCCGAGGATCGTGAGTGGAGCTTCCCGGGCGAGGGCCTGCGCTTGGGCGATGGCATCGCGGACGCCAAAGCAGATGCCGAAATGTTCCGCAATGATGATCTTCATTTACTTTGTATCACAAAGTGACTCGCCAAAATTTTTGATTTCCTTCTCCGCTCGACATGACCAAAGTGATCATTTTCTCCCCGCTTTCACAATTTGTTCTAGCACCCGCAGATATTCTTTGAAAGCCGAACGCCCCTTCGCCGTCAGGGCATAGCTCGTTTGCGGACGATCGCGAATTTCTTTCGTCACCGCCACCATTCCCAGTTTGTGCAAAGTCCGCAGATGAGTGATGAGATTGCCATCGCTCATATTGAGCTCGGCTTTGAGATCCTGAAACGACCACGCCATCCGCGTCGCCAGCAAGGTCATGATGGAAAGCCGACCTTTCTCGTGAATCGCTTTGTCGAGTTTGTCGAAATCGGGCATTTTTCATTCGCTGCCAGGCTGCACCGGCGAGTTCCAGACGCACGCCGCATAAATCAGATGGTAGAGACCGAAAGTGACACCCATCGCCAGATTGGGAACCAGCGGTGTGGCGTAATATTCCAACTGCCGCGATGCGAGCATCATTACCGCAGCTGTCATCAAAAAAGCCCACCCCAGGCACACGAGCGAGCGGGGTGCGAAATGCTGAGTGGCAATTAAAGCCAGCCCATAAAATCCGATCCAGACCCGCACGAGCAAAAGTTCGTTGTCGAATTCATAGCCATCATAAAAAAACCAGATGGTGGTCGCAGCCGGAAGTATCAGGCAGGGTAGGATGGATCGAAGCGCGAGTTTCATCGCGGGCGAGATGAAAGGCCGGCCGTCGTGCTGCGCTTTTCGCCAGACGAAGAATGTATTCAGCGCTAGCAGAATGGCGAGTGCCCCGAGCCAGAGTGAAGCAAAGCTACGGGTAGAAATATGGCGCATCACTTCCGGGGCGCGCTCGGCCCAATGATGTTCACGGACCCAAATGAATGCGGCTAGAGCAATGGCAAGAACCCCGCCGAGCAGAGCAGTGGGTGCGGAGATGGCGCGATAAATCGTGGCACGTTCCATCAAGGTCCGAATAACCCGCAGGTCTTCCTCGGCGCGGTCGCGTTCGTCCATTAAAGACACTTTGTAATACAAAGTTTCAAATCGAGCAAGAAAATTTTGTTACGGAATCTTTCTCTCCAGCTCGACAGAGTCTCGCCCTACCAATCGTGATCCCGAGCGCAGTCGTGGGATCCCATAATGAAAGCTTTAAAGGTAACGCCTCCGGGATCCCTCGACTTTCGCTCGGGATGACGGGTAAAGCGGCTGAGTTATAACGGCGACGGCACGTTCATCAGAAAGATCACGATCATAATCAGCCCGATAAAAAGTTTCGCGATCACGCCAGCCAGACCACCCAGAAATGTGCCCCAGCCGGCGCGGCCGGCTTTCCTGACTTCTTTCCCGCCGATAAGTTCGCCCGCGATCGCGCCAATCACGGGCCCAACGAAAAGCCCGAATAACCCAAAAAATAATCCGATGACCGCGCCGGCTACCCCGCCAATCAGTCCCCATTTTGTCGCGCCAAACCGTTTCGCTCCGACATAGCCGGCGGCAGCATCGATTGCGTAGGTAACAAGGGTGAGCACGAGCATGGCAAGCAGGGCACTCATGCCAAGACTGCGATCCGCGCCCAGCATTAGACGGTGAACTACCGCCGCCGCCAGGATGATTGTCGTTCCTGGCACGATCGGAATTACCGTTCCGATCAGCCCGAGAGCCATCAGCACAATAGCAAACAGCCACCAGAAGGCTTCCATGGGATTAGTGAATCGTGATGCGTGAATTGTGAATCGGCAATTGGCGATTCAACGTTGCAATGACTTCTCGATCTTATTTTGACCGGCTACATGTCGATCCTATACTGAAATTCTGTTATGGCACTCGCTGTTGGAACAAAAGCTCCGAATTTCACTCTGCCGACAAAAACGTCAGATGGACCAAAGCAGATCACGTTGAGCAAGAATTTCGGCAAACGAAATACCTTGCTCGCATTTTTTCCAATGGCGTTCACCAGCACCTGCACGACGGAAATGTGTGGTATCAGCTCCGACCTTGCCGTCTACGCTGAGATGAACGCGGCGGTTTACGGAATCAGCGGGGACAATCCGTTCGCACAGGAAGCCTGGGCTCGGAAGGAAGGAATTATCGTGCCGCTTTTGAGCGACTATGAGCACAAGATCGCCCGCATCTACGACGCCATCTACGAGTCCTTTCTTCCGCACATCGGCCTGGGCATGAGCGGTGTGCCGAAACGCGCAACCTTTGTGATTGATCGTGCCGGAGTGATCCAATACGTCGATTGCAACGACGACGCCCGCGTAGTGCCCGATTTTAACAAAGTGAAAGCGAAGCTGGCGGAACTAAGATGAGGACCGCCATATTGTCATCCCGAGCGAAAGTCGAGGGATCCCCTTGCGGAAGCTTTAAGGTAACGCAACGGGATTCCTCGACTCCGCTTCGCTTCGCTCGGAATGACGACCAAAGATGAACGACGAATTTAAAACGCTCCAAGAATTCGATGCCGGCTATGGACGTGAAGGATTTTTCCATTCGCTACCAGAATTAGAAAAGCAAGGTGTCGGCAAAATCTCACGCCTTCCGATCAGCATTCGCATCGTGCTCGAGTCAGTCTTGCGGAATTGCGATGGCAAAAAGGTGCGCTGTAAAGATGTCGAGACTTTGGCGAATTGGGATGCCAAAAAACCCGCCAACGAAGAAATCCCATTCGTCGTCGCGCGAATCGTTCTCCAGGATTTCACCGGTGTGCCGCTGGTGGTTGACCTGGCCGCGATGCGCAGCGCGGTGCAAGTCATTGGTGGCGATCCCAAAATCATCGAGCCGCTGGTGCCAGTTGATCTGGTGGTCGATCACAGTGTCCAGGTTGATTTTTTTGGATCAGCCGAAGCATTGCGACTGAATCTGGAGATGGAGTTCAAGCGTAACCGCGAGCGCTACCAATTTTTGAAATGGGGTCAGCAAGCTTTCAAAACTTTTCAATTGATTCCGCCCGGCATCGGTATCGTGCATCAGGTCAACCTCGAGTATCTCGCGAAGGGCGTTCTAAGCCAGAGGTCGGAGGTCGGAAGTCAGAGGTCAGAAATCTTTTATCCTGACACTTTGGTTGGCACTGATTCACACACCACCATGATCAATGGCCTTGGCGTTGTCGGCTGGGGCGTGGGCGGAATTGAAGCGGAAGCTGGGATGCTTGGGCAGCCAGTTTATTTTTTGACGCCTGAAGTCGTGGGGGTGCATTTGGGCGGGCGCTTGAAAGAGGGCGTTACTGCAACCGATCTGGTCCTGCACATCACTCAAATGTTGCGGGCTCAAAAGGTAGTTGGGAAATTTGTGGAGTTTTATGGCGAAGGCGCGGCGTCCCTGCCAGTGCCCGATCGTGCCACCATTGGCAATATGTCGCCCGAGTACGGCGCGACCATTGGATATTTTCCAGTCGATCAGGAGTCGGTATATTATTTGCGAGCTACCGGCCGAAGTGACGAGCAGTGTGCCGCGTTCGAAAATTACTTTCGCGCGCAGCATATGTTTGGCATGCCGCGCAAGGGGGAAATCGATTACAGCGTTGATCTGAACCTGGATCTCGGCCAGGTCCAGCCAGGGGTAGCTGGGCCGAAGCGGCCGCAGGATCGAATCAATCTCCCCGATCTCGGTCAAACGTTCCGCTCGCTCTTGCAAAAACCAGTGAAGGATGGCGGCTATGGGATGGAAAATGTCGATCTCGGCGCGAAACATCTGGTGCAATTGAACGGCAGCGCGCCGCAGGACGACGAGATGGCTTCGACCGACAACCGCAACCAGGGAATCGAGCCCGGGGACGAACAAAACAAAGTCGAGATGGTCGCTAATCGCCCGACACCCGACACAGCTCGCGAATTCAAAGCTTCGACCGCGGATCCATTTCGACATGGTCGGAGTGAAATCGGCCATGGAAGTGTGTTAATCGCGGCCATCACCAGTTGCACCAACACCAGCAATCCGAGCGTGATGCTGGCGGCCGGTTTGCTGGCCAAGAAGGCGGTCGAACGTGGGATGCGAGTCGATCCGGCCGTTAAGACTTCGCTCGCGCCGGGCTCGCGCGTGGTTTCGGATTACCTAACGAAAACTGGACTGCAATCGTACCTCGATCAGCTTGGGTTCAATCTGGTCGGATATGGTTGCACCACCTGCATTGGTAATTCGGGCCCACTTCACCCCAAGATCGAGAAAGCGATTCACGATTACGACCTGGTCGCGGCCTCGGTCCTTTCGGGAAACCGCAATTTCGAAGCGCGCGTCCATCAAAACATCAAGGCGAATTTCTTGATGTCGCCCCCGTTGGTAGTCGCGTTCGCACTTGCCGGCCGGGTTGATCTTGATCTGACAAAAGAGCCGATCGGCAAGGACGAAAGCGGAAAGGACATTTTTCTGCGCGATCTCTGGCCGAGCTTGAAGGAAGTGCGCGACGCCATGCAGTCCGCGCTTACGCCGGAAGTTTTCCGCAAACTTTATCGCGATTTCGCCAATCAAAATCCGAAGTGGAACGAAATTCCATCCAGTACCGGTGACATTTATCAATGGGACGAAAAGAGCGATTACATTCATGAACCGCCGTTCTTCAAAGATTTCTCGATGGAGGCCGGGAAGATCGAAAACATTGCTGGCGCGCGCGCTCTCGGAATTTTCGGAGACTCAGTTACGACCGATCACATTTCGCCAGCCGGCGCGATCAAGGCGAGTGCTCCAGCGGGTCAATATCTAATGTCCCGCGGCATCAAGCCGGAGGATTTTAACAGCTACGGTTCGCGCCGCGGGAATGACCTGGTGATGACGCGCGGCACGTTCGCCAATGTGCGGATTAAGAACCTGATGGTGCCGGGGACGGAAGGTGGCGTGACGAAATATTATGGTCCTGCCGCTGGGACAGCGGCAGCTACATCGAGCGAACAGATGTCGATCTATGACGCGGCGATCAAGTATCAAAAAGAAAACGTGCCGCTGGTTATTCTGGCTGGGCACGAATATGGAACTGGTTCATCGCGCGATTGGGCGGCCAAAGGAACACGATTGCTCGGAGTGAAAGCGGTAATTGCGGCGAGCTTTGAGCGCATTCATCGATCGAATCTTGTCGGAATGGGCGTGCTGCCCTTGCAATTTCCCGAAGGCACAAATGCACAGACGCTAAGCCTTGATGGCTCGGAAATGTTTTCTATCACCGGGCTATCCGATTCCATTGAACCGGGAAAAACCGTGACACTGGAAATCGAGCGGAAAAATGGAAAGCGCGATTCAGTTCCCGTTAAATTGCGAATCGATACCCCGATCGAAATTGATTACTACCGCCACGGCGGGATTCTGCAGTTCGTCTTGCGCCAGCTACTCGCCAGTAAGTAAGGCGCGTACTCAGAATGTAGCAGCGACGCCCTTCAAAGGGTCCGCAGCGCGCTTCTCCACGATTCGGAACAACGTGGCGACGAAGGCGTCGTCATCAACGGGCAAGATGCCCGTTGGCCCCACCGCCAGGATGCCCGTGCTACTGCTCCGGCTGTACCCGATACCGCACCGCAATTCTTTCCGGTTCGGGCACCGGACTAAGATCGGCGCGTTCCGTTGCTGTTATCCAGTCCGACCATGGTTCATCCTCCTGGCGCGGTTTTGCGCGCAGCTTGAGCTTGATAAACTGGCCTGCACCTCCCTCGCCCTCGATTGAAACGAAAAGATCGCGATTGAAGGTTTGCGAGAGCAACGACGCTTTGCCGGGAACAAAAACGTAGCCATCGCGAGTCGCAATTTTGTCGTAATCGAGCAATGCGTTGCGGTTATCCCGGTTGTTAGCATAAAGACTGGCGTGCAATGTTTGCTCGCTTGGCTGGGCGGGCAACTTGAGCGTCGGAGGAATCTTAAGTTCGAACTCGAGTGCGAGTGATTTGCCATCCAGTTTGGGTGGATGATCGGCCGCGAGATAGAGAACGCCTGAAACACCAGCAGCGAGTCCAATCGCAATTCCGAGTGCAATCCCCTGTGCCTTGGCAAAGCCGCTGAATCCGGTCCCGCGACTCCGCAGAGCGACGACCAACCCGATGATAAAGCCAACGATGAGACCGAGCGGCGCCAGCGCAAAAAGGATCAACATCCCGCGCCCACCTTCGAAATCAGAAACGTGATAGAGCTCGGTCAGATAAAGCGACGCCACGACCGATAGAACCGCGCCCGCAATCGCCGTGAAAAACGCGATCACGATAACGCGCAGCGCTCTCATTCTAGAAGCATGCCCGCCAAACGTAGCAACTGACAAGTATATTTTAGACCGAGCGTAATCGGATGATTGTAGGCCGTCTCTGCGAGACGGCAGAATTGAAGGCGTCTGACCAACACGTCCTAGTTAAAGGTCCTTCGACCCCGAAAGCTTTTGAAGACTCGGAAGCGAGACTTAAGAGGACCGGGCTTAGCCGCTTGAACGCTGGGCGATCGCTTCGGATTCCGATGGGGCGACTGGCCGGTTGTAGTATTCGGAATACTGGTAGTAGTAATACTCTGGCAATGATGTATCGACACAATTCAGGATTACTCCGGGCACGCCGACCTGGCGGTTGTAAAGTAGCTCGAGTGCCTTCTTCGTGAGCCGAGCCGAAGTATAAGAAAGCCGGACGACGAGCAGGGTGGCATCAATCTTTGGGGCGAGGCTGGTAGTATCATCGGCCGCCAGCACGGGCGAGCTATCAATGATGATGTAGTCGAATTGATGATAGATCTCCTTTAGGAATTGATCGGTGGAATCGCGGAGCAGATGTTCACTTGGCTGCGCCAGGGTTTTGCCACGCGTCACCAGGAGCAAGCTGGGATAAGCCGTTGGCATGACAACTTCCTGCCACGGTACTTCCTGCTGTAATACTTCCGCAAAACCAATGCGCGAATTACTGCCGAATTGTTCGCGTAATGCGCCGCGGCGCAGATCGCCATCGATCAAAAGAGTGCGCGCCCCGGAAAGGGCCAGGGCGATGGCAAGGTTGGCCGA